>FWPV01000683.1_pt1 | contig 104618 bp, 83 predicted proteins | sample 2228371 | NCBI WGS metagenome assembly FWPV01 (sample SAMEA103939776, study PRJEB20133) | metagenome
GAGCTTCGGCATGATCCGAACCGAGGTGCACTGCAGTAAGTGTGGCGGGCATATAGGGCACGTTTTCGACGATGGTCCTGATCCAACAGGGCTTAGGTACTGCGCGAACTCAGTTTCTCTTGAGCTTGAAGAAGAGAAATAAATGCTTTCCCAGAAACCGAAGCTTATTTCTAATGCCATTAAATGCCTAAGCAGGAATGAAAGCCGCTTATATCCAATTCTTACAGGTAAACGCAACCTTCCACATCTTAGCAGGTGAGATATAACGGACGTATCAATAAGCATCGTTAACTGGAACACGAAAGACGAACTCCGCGAATGCCTAAAATCTGTTTTCAACCAGTCTGGCATTGCTTATGATGTCACGGTGGTAGACAATGCTTCATCGGACGGCAGCGCTGAAATGGTTGAAAGCGAATTCCCTCAAGTCAGGCTTATACGAAACCCTGCAAATTATGGTTTTGGTCGAGCCCATAACCAAGCCATTGCTGCGACAGAAGGTCGCTATTTTTTGATGATAAACCCTGACGCCTGCCTTCTAAATGATGATTTCCTCCGAAAAATGGTCGAGTTTGCGGATTCTCATCCAGAGGCGGGACTTATAGGCCCGAAAGTGGTTAATCTCGATGGTACCATTCAGGCATCTGCGCGTTCTTTCCCGACCATAGCTGCCGCTGCATTCCAGCATAGTTTTCTTGGCAAACTTTTCCCGAACAATCGATACGTTCGCGAATACACCCTCTCGGATTGGGACCACAATCAGACTCGCGAGGTCGATTGGCTTTCCGGATCGACGCTTATGGCGCGAAGGGAGTTTATCGACCAAGTTGGCCCTTTAGACGAAGCTTTCTTTATGTATTGTGAAGACGTTGATTGGGGTTACCGCGCGAAAGCGGCAGGGTGGAAGTCGCTATATTTCCCGGGCGTCTCAGTTCGCCATCGTATAGGCGCCAGCAGCGACAAGGCGCAGGTCAGGATGCTCTGGCAGCACCATAAAAGCATGTATAAGCTATATAAAAAACATCAAGCAAAAAATGCTTCTGTTTTTGAAAGGTGTTTGGTGGCGGTGGGGATCGCTTTGCGAGCTGGCTATTTTATCTTTTTAAACCGTTTGAAGCGCCTTCTCGGGCTGCCGACACGAAAAGCCTAAAAATCGTCCTCAGAAGCGTTTTCACCAGCCTTTTGTCTTAATGAAAACCAATCCGCCAGTCATTCGAAAATTAATCTGCCGAACTTTGAAGGTATGTGAAAAGCTACAGGTTCGCGCAAAGTAGGCGACAAGCAGTAATATTCTGATGTGGGAGTCCGGTCTATTCTGAAAAAGTTGACCCGCCACTCTTCGCCTTTCTTGGGAATTTTGCCGCCGGTCTTGTCTAAAGACGAAAATGGAATGCTCATTAGCACCGTCCATTCTTTGTCTTCATCTTCCCGGTTGTCTATTGTGCCGATAACTGTCACTGCGGTTCCCAAGCCAGCGCAATTCCAACCAAAATCCGATCCTTCACCTCCGCCATAGCCGCTTTTGTTAACAATCCAAGCGTCAAATACTACCCCTAAAGGCGAAACATTTAATTCATAATATCGGGTTAAATCGCCGTCAGCGCAGATAAAAGCTTCTACCGCCTCTTCCATATAAATAGGGTCATCGTGATTTTTATATGTCCCCCAAATATCTTTGTCCTCACACTCGAAGCGAAGATGTAAGTTCTCCTCAGTCCAGCACGCTTTTACAGTCGTGCTAAACCTTGGTTTTGTTTTGTTGTTATAGGTTTTGAGTTTGACCCCTTTTAATCTTTTCCAATCTGACTCTTTGGGGCCTGCTTCTAGCTTTTTGCATCTGTAAACAGGCAACGCTTCTAGGTTTTGGGCAATGGCATTGCAAGCAAATCCAAGCATCAGAACTAAGAAAACCAATTTTCTAAGCATATTATTCACCGATAAATATTTACTGCCGCACATATTGGAATCCTCTATTAAAAGTGAAGGTATTAATGCAATTTTAGAATAATTCCATCCTGAGAAACTCACATGGCGTTTATCCGATTGGAACTTGAGAAAAAGGAAGCTCCTGCAGGCGGGCGCTTGGCCGGAATGGTTAGCTTAACCCTAAACGAAAACCTCCCAGTTCGGGGTGTGCGATTGCGCCTGTATGGATATGAACAGCTCCTGAAAAAGGAACCGCCGCCAAGAATGGCGCGTTGGCTGGAGCCCCCAAAACCAGGGCGTAATTCCAAACAAATTATCTGCACAGAAACAACTCTTACCGGCCGGGAGCCTTTTAAAAGCAAAATTGAAGAAATAGCGGATACTTGGAGTTTCTTGTTAGGGCGAAGGCCACACCCGACACTCCAAGCAGGTGAGTATTCTTACCCGTTCATAATTCATATGCCCGGAAATCTTTTGCCAACGTATTTCGGCCAAAATTGCGAAGTCCGTTATTTTATTTCAGCCTATGCCGATGTTCCTAGATTTTTCAAAAAAAAAGTCCCCGTAATTAGCGAGGAAATAATTGTTCTTGGCGCGGTGCTTGAAGGCGGGGAGTTGAGAGCCCAAAGCGCTGTCGAAGACTCTGTTTTGTCAGTTTCCATACAAAACGATGCCGTTCAGCCGGATACTACTTTGAACCTGCGTTACGAAATCCAAAATCCTTCCTCGCGTAAAATTCGCGGCCTTGAAGCGGTTTTGATACAAAAGGAAACTAGTCGCCGCAAGATTTTTCAAAGAACTTTGTCATCGGTTTTAGTTGATTTTTCGAATACCGAGCAATCCTTTCACGAAGGCGAGTTGCAAGTGCCCGTGCCAAAAGATTCTGCTTGTAGCTTTGAAGGCTTTTATTCAAGTATTTCTCACGTGCTTACGGTTATGCCCAGGGCTGAATGGTGGCAAAAGCCAGTCGAGTTGATTATAAATATAGGTCTAATGAGGTAATTTTTTTTCTGTTAAAAGGCGTACATTTCGAAGGAGCGCCCCCACGAACGCTCCTTCTTTATTATGGTAGTGACCATAAAACTTTCTAATTTATAAACTTAAGAGCCTATTTAACTGCGGTAGTTGATGATTGCGCAATCGCTTTCCGCCGGCGATGGAAATGCGCGGCCAAACCTAACACGCCGCTTCCGAATACTATGAAACTGCCAGGCTCAGGAACTGGGTTTATTGACGATGTGCTATATTTTGGGTTAATTGGTATATAATCGAATTCCATTTCAACCGGCTCATATACAAATGCCGGCTTGGCCGCGGGGCCATTGTCGGATAAGTTGAATGATACCGCCTCAGGCCCCAGCCTTAAAGATTCGTAATCAACTGGTATGAAAACAGCAGGATAATCGATTTTTAGCTGTTCAGCCCAGCCTTCGGGAGGGGCTGGAGGCACTATTGGCTCAACAGGAATAAGATCTGCAGGCACCAATTCGATAGGAAGATTGTCCGTTTCCTGTGCGAATGAACAAACGGCAAAAGTGAATAATATGCCAACAGCGACTATAAAGGTGAATATGCGCAATGTCTGTCCTCCTATTCCGGTGCGAGCGGAACTTTATGAACGGTATCTCCAATGAATAATGCTGCACATTTCGTGCCAAAAGGCAAACTCGAATCCAAACTCGCACTAATTGGCGGCAGCGACGCACATACACTACTGCCAGGATTTAAGACACGCTCACATCGAGTGGGGGAAATAGAAACTCCCTTCGGATTGTCTTCTCCACTCTACTATATAAATACGGAACAAACCGGTTTCTGGTTCCTATTTCGTCACGGCGAAGATGGATACTCTATCGCGGCACCATTCGTCAACTATCACGCAAACATTTACGCTTTAAAAGAATTGGGAGTCGAACGTATAATCGCTTGGTCCGGCCCAGGTGCAATTGATCCGATATTCTCACCGGGAGACATTGTAGTGCCTCACGATGTGATAGACGAAACAAAACACCGCAAAAGCACTTTTTACGAGAACACCGGTTTGGGTTTCATCCGCCAAAATCCTGTGTTTTGCCCGCACCTCAGATACGCCATCGTTCATCAAGGGAATTGCAAAAATGGAGCGATTTATGTCTGCACCGAAGGACCAAGACTTGAAACCGCCGCCGAAATCCGCAAGTTTGCAATTTATGGAGGACAACTCGTGGGAATGACCTTGGTTCCCGAATGCTTCCTCGCTCGTGAACTTGAAATGTGCTACGCGATGGTTTGCTACGTCACTAACTACGCCGAGGGAATACGACTAAGGGAAAACCGTCCTGGCGAATTGTTCGAAGGGCTTTTGGACCCTGACGAAAAATTGAAGGTATCCTCCGCTGTGCCACTTGTCGCGCAAAAAGCTTTGAGCGCCCTATTATCTGTTGCGGACGAACCTCGGACTTGCGATTGCGGAAAATCAATGGAACGCTTCCGCAAAGCCGGCCGCATCGGGGACGATTGGCGCGAGTGGTTTCAACCCCAAAAAAGATTATAAACCTATCCTTCAGCAAAAGGATGGCAGAGGTATCACTTCAGTGTAGTTAACTCATTTGCCGTTTCGAATACGCCCAATACTGCATTAGCCTCAAACTTTTTTACATTGGCAGGCTATCGAAGTGAAATTGGCGAAAAGCTGTCGGAATCAAGCCTATTCTTGAAGCAAGCCGACCGTCAAGCTTCTTTGAATACTTTAAATGTTTAAATGCGTACTTGCCAAATTGTTATTTTTCTTTTGGAGACAAATCCAGTGAGCGCAAATAATCCCTAAATTCATTGTTCAGTTTGTCGTGCTTCAGGGCGTAGTGGATAGTCGCGCGAAGAAAACCGAGCTTATCGCCGGTATCGAATCTCTCGCCTTCAAACTCCAATGCGTAAACATTCCTTTGCCGGGCTAGAATGTTAATGGCGTCACTAAGCCAAATTTCACCCTTTTGACCGGGTTTCAAATCCGCAAGGATATCGAAAATATCTGGCGTGAGAATGTACTCCTTTACAATTGCTACATCCGATGGGGCATTTTTTGGAGTGGGCTTTTCGACCAACGATTTAACCAGCCAAATTTTGTCCTCTACTTTGGCGCCTTCTATCACTCCGTATCCGGAAATATCCTGTTTTGGGACTCTCATCGCCGCCATTACGGGATTTCGGTAGCGTTCGTAAACCTTCAAGAGCTGTTTCAAGCACGGAGTTTCACTGTCGACTAGGTCGTCGCCCCACAATACCGCGAATGGCTCATTTCCAATTACTTCGCGCGCGCACAAAACTGCATGCCCGTTGCCTAGCGGCTCTTTCTGGCGGACATATATGAAACGCGCCATATTGGAAATTCTGCGGATTTCTTCGAACTGTTCAATCCTGCCTTGTTCCTGAAGCCTGGTCTCTAACTCGAAGTTATAATCGAAATGGTCCTCGATTGGCCGCTTGTTCGAACCAGTGATTATAATGATATCGGTAATTCCAGAAGCGACAGCCTCTTCAACCACATACTGGATAACGGGCTTATCCACTATGGGAAGCATCTCTTTTGGGGCAGCTTTGGTTGCCGGTAGGAACCTCGTTCCATAACCCGCAGCGGGGATTACAGCTTTGCGTATGAGTTTTTGCGGCACTTGCGAATCACCTCAATTTCAATTGTTCGATTTTCGCTTTCACTGATGCAAATAATGCGATATATCCAAAAAGATGAATTGCTTAATTTATTCCACACTTTTCGATGTTTCCGCCGATCTTTGCACATATCTAGGGCGCAAAAGACCAGTATCCTCCACTGCTACGTATACTGCATATACTGTCAACACTGCCAATATTGCAAGAATGCAAGCCCTTAAAAAAGGATTTTTTATTTTATGATACATTCTATATTCCCATAATGATTAATCAGTTCCCGGCCTTGAACTTTATTTCATAAAGATCGGTTCGGCGATCGGCATATATTTCGCTTTCCGCAGTGCACGCCTCCAATTCTGCAGTTATTACCGTTTCAACCCCGATTTCCGCTTCCGCGAGTGACACGCCATTCATATCACAAATGCGGCTAACGCAAGTCTGGTCTTCGACAGCGGCATTTACTGCCGCGATATATAACCCGTTTTCGGCGGCCCTTGTTCGAAATGCCCCTTCAAAAACGGGAAATTTCCACTTTTCAGGACCACTCGCATAAAGAGGCACGAAAACCAATTCTGCCCCAGCTTCTTTCAAAATCCGAAACTGCTCGGGGAACCGGATATCATAACAAATTGCCGCGCTGGTTTTTATCCCACAAATGTCAAAAACTTCCAGTTTGTTTCCTGCGGCAAAAAAGGACGCATCTCCTTTAAACAAGTGGATCTTTTCTACACTGCCGATGAGATGGCCGCCTTCGTTGAATACCAACGCGCTATTATAAAGCGATCCATTGCGTTCGGTTATGGTTCCTATAACCGAAGCGATTTTCAATTGCCCTACAACGGATCCAAGCTGGGAATTGGCACATTCTATGGCTTCAATTGGAATGTCTTCGGTTTTTTTATACAGCAACGGCGGATATCCGGAAACTGCGCATTCGGGGAAACCGGCTATCGTTGCGCCTAACTTCTTTGCCTCCGAAAGCAGCCGGGCAATTTTTTCTAAGTTTTCTTCCGGGATTTTTGATACGCGCATCTGACACGCGGCAATTATTATCTTCGGCAATCCCTTACCCTCCGGCTATAGCCGGCACTATCAAAATCTCATCGCCATTTTGAGCTTTAGTCTTGACGCCCTTGAGATGGCGGATATCCTCGCCGTTAAGGTAAACATTTACGTGAGGATAAAGCTTCCCTTTCTCGTCTTTCAGCGCAACACGTAGTTCAGGTACCAGCCTGCAGATGGTATCGATGATCTTCCCTACATCGCCCGAGGCATCTACTTCAACAAATCTGCCAACATACTCATCTAATGGGACCGACAAGACAATTCGAACGGACATTTTTAACTCCGCGGAATTCATCAACCATTAATTCCAACTTTAGCTGTTGCAATAGTTATTTCCTGTTAATATTATCGGTTAAAGGGAATCCATTAGAATCCGCATAAGTAATTCGCGTTGTATGCACATCTAATGGCAAAAATGAGTCCACAACACGATATATAGTCTATAGTCTCTCTGGATATCTTTTGCAACTTAATTACTTGAATTACACCTGTTTTGTTGGGGATAAAAATGCCCTGATTTTGTTTCATTATAGTTTCGGTTGTGTTTGTCTTAGAATGTTATTGACCAGCGTATTACTTTTTGCATAAAAGGATAATACGCGTTTTTGCTATGGCGGCTGAAATAACTTCCCGAGAACGAGTTCAAGGCGTATTGAATGGCGGACTGCCAGATAGGCTTCTATTCAACTTCTGGATGGACCGCGACTCGATGGCTAAGTATGATGAAATATGGGGAGCGGATTTCCGCTTGACTCATTATGCAGCGGATGTAGTCGAAGCTTTCGCTATAATGCCATTTTGGTCGGATATTCCTGTCAAAACATTCGACGACGGGAAAACGGTCTGGCAGTTGGAACCGTTAGTGGAAACCTTAAAAGCCGCTTTGGATCTGGAACTCCCAGACCCCCGAAACCCGGCAATCTATGCCGATATCGAATCCAAACGCGCCGCTTATCCCGATAAAGCTATATGGGCGCTGTTTTTGGCACCTCTTGCAATTCTTGAACCGCTTCGCCTAGCGGAAAACCTTTTCATAGAGCTCTATGATAGCCCAGACGAGATCCATACCCTCCTAGGCAAAATCAAACCTTTGCTTAAAGACTGTGCGTGGCGGATATGCCAAATGGATATAGATGTTCTTTATCTTGCAGGCGATATCTGCGGAAGAGATGGTGCTATGGTCTCGCCGAAACACCTTCGGGAGTTTAATTTCGACTATCTTAAAGAAATAATTGACCTTGCGCACGAGTTCGGCAAAAAGGTCTTCTATCACTCCGACGGAAAAATAATGCAAGTCATCGACATTTTCATTGAATACGGCATTGACGGCTGCAATCCCCTTGAACCTCGTTATAACGATGGCGTGGAGTTTATGGAACGGTTTGGCGATAAAATTATGCTATATGGCGGCGGCGATAACTGTAATGCAATCCCCAACGGCACGCCAGATGAAGTCCGCGCCCACGTCCGTCAACAGTTCGAAACTTTTGGAAAAAATGGCCGCTATATTTTCTCCACGCACGACATCCCCAGCTATTGCCCAATAGAGAATTTGGATGCCATGGTCGATGAGATAAAAAACTGCGTTTATTGATTTTTCCCTTTTTATAGATCCGAATTGTACTTTATAGCAAATATGTAAAGATACTTGATATATTGGTATTGTTTTTGTATCATATTATCTAGCCATTAGCGCGGTAGTTTAAAATCAGGAACGAGATAATGGCTTCGTTGAATATTTCATGAGCGCCGAATACTGCAAGTATATGCTCACCAAATCCTGATTTCGATGGCGCTGAAAAAGAATTGCGTGAGACCTTGCAAATTGCAAAAGGCTGCCATATTTCGATAATTATGAAGGATACCAGCACATTCCATCACCAGCCTGAAAGAATAACACGTTGGACAGATATTCCCCAAAAAGCGGTAAGCGATACATATTTAGCCTAGCACTTTTTAATGAAAATCCCTCTCAACAGTTAGTTCACAGTTTGAGAGGGATCATCTGTCCATCATTTAACTACTTTATAGGCTATTTAAAAGTCACCAACCACTCCTTATTGGCTTCGAACATTTCATCGACCATCGATTTGATTTCAGCCAAGCTCAAAACGGCCGAAGTAAGCGGATCGTAGTAACAGGCGTGATAGATCATATCGCGGTCGCCTTTTATGCAACCTTCAACAGCCAACTCCTCGCAGCTCGCGCTGATGTTATTGAGAATGGCGCATTGCGGAGGAAGCGGCCCAACGTGGATGGCATATAGCCCGCGTTTCGACGCAATAACAGGCACTTCGACGCAACAACCTTCCGGCAGGTTATCTATTAGGCCGAAGTTCCTTACATTGCCATTGAACTCAAACATTTCTCCATCGCCAAAGCAGGCATTGAAGATATTGGATGCATACTCGTGTCCTCGTTCTAGTCTAACCGGAGCTTCCAATTGTGATTTGATATTGTCACGCCAAGTTTCTTCCACTTTCAAATACTCGTCAAGAATGAATCTATGATGGCCAGGATTCCATCCGGTGCCATGAGTGCAATATTTTTCGATGAGGTCGGGCCTTTTTCGGAACCAAGCATTATACTCGGAGTTGTGCCCGCTCGATTCGGTAACATAATAACCGAGGTGCAAATACATCTCATTCCGCACTTGCTCTTCGTTGTATATTTCTGGCCGAGTAGTAATCGCCTCGTAGATAAGGGGATACGCATCCTCACCGTTCCATTTGAAGTCCAAATACCAAGCTTGGTGGTTTATTCCCGCGCACTTATAAGTGATTTCATCTATGGGCGCGCCAATCCAGTTCGCCAGCATATGCGCTGTGCCTTGGACGCTGTGGCATAAACCGGTTATTGTAACCTTGCTCTCACCTTGCATAGCTCGGCACAACATCGCCATAGGGTTTGTGTAGTTCAAAAAAATGGCTTTGGGGCAGTATTTTTCAATGTCTTTGCAAATGCTCAACATTACCGGTATAGTGCGCAAAGCCCTGAAAATCCCTGATGGTCCTCGCGTATCGCCGACATTGATGTCAACGCCATATTTTTTAGGGATTTCAATATCTTTGCGAAATACTTCCACGCCGCCTTGAAGTATCGTGCAGACAACTCCATCTGCATCTTGTAGCGCTTCTGCCCTGTCCATAGTTGCAGTGACTTTGGCTGGATATTTCCCAGCTTCTATTATGCGGTTTACTGCCGTTTTAATGAAATCCAGCCGTTCCGCGTCAATGTCCATTAACGCTAGTTCAGAATCAGCCAGAGCGGGAAAAGTGAGAATATCTCTAACCAAGCTGCGAGTGAATCCAAAACTCCCAGCGCCAATAAAAGCGATTTTAGGCATATTGCAACTCCTTGAAATCTTTTACAACTTTCTAATTAGCGTTCGATACAACCAAAACCTGTATTAAAAAATCATAGAAAAAGCCCGGGTTTTTTACTAAACCCGGGCTTCGTTGCGATATTCAATCAACAGTTATATTGAAGGTTGGCGCCTTTTGGCAGTATGGTTGGGAAGCAAAGCTTTTTCCAATACTTGGTCCGCATGGCTAACCAACTCGAAATGCATTTGCTCTTTAACGTAGTCTGGGATCTCTTCCAAGTCTTTTTCGTTTTCTTTTGGAAGTATTACGGTTCGTATCCCTGCGCGATGAGCCGCCAAAACTTTCTCTTTGACTCCGCCGACGGGCAAAACCCTTCCACGCAGCGTGATTTCTCCGGTCATTGCGACATCTTTTCTCACAGCTCTGGAAGTCAAAGCCGATGCCATTGCAGCCGCCATTGTGATTCCCGCGGAAGGCCCGTCTTTTGGCACCGCGCCAGCAGGCACGTGAATATGGAGCTCCATGCGCTGATAAAAATCTTCATCAATGTCCAAAGCTCTGGCTTTCGACCTGACGTAGGTCAGCGCCGCTTGGGCGGATTCCTTCATAACATCGCCTAATTGCCCGGTGAGTATCAACTTCCCCTCCGACGAGCGCATCAATCCAACTTCCACAGAAACCACATCGCCCCCGAACTCGGTATACACAAGCCCCGTGGCTGCGGCAATTTCATCCTTTTCTTCGGCGCGGCCATAGTGATACTTCCGCTGCCCCAGAAACTGTTTCACTTCTTCTTCGCGGATGATCGTTTTGCTTTTGCTTCCATTTGCGACGGACTTTGCCACCTTTCGGCAAATCCCGGCAATCTCTCGTTCGAGGTTACGCACTCCAGCTTCACGAGTATATTCCCGGATGATTTTTCGAACTGCCGGCATCCGAAATGCTATGTTATCGGGTGTCAGCCCGTGTTCCCTTATTTGCTTAGGGATAAGGAATTGTTCTGCTATCTTCAGTTTTTCGTCTTCTATATAACCTGTAAACGGTATGACTTCCATTCTGTCTCGAAGCGCAGGCGGAATGGTGTCCAAAACATTTGCCGTCGTTATAAACATAACGTCTGACAAGTTAAACGGAACCTCGAGATAATGGTCGCTAAATCGGTCGTTCTGTTCCGGATCCAGCGCTTCCAAAAGGGCGGCTGAGGGATCACCGCGGAAATCCAATCCGATCTTGTCTATCTCATCCAACATAAAGACCGGGTTGTTGTATCCCGCTTGTTTGATTCCTTGGATTATTCTGCCCGGAAGCGCTCCGACATATGTTCTCCTGTGTCCCCTAATTTCGGCTTCATCCCGAACTCCGCCAAGAGAAATCCTGACAAATTGGCGGCCAAGCGCCCGAGCGATGGACTTGCCAATTGAAGTCTTGCCTACTCCCGGCGGCCCGACAAAACACAATATAGGCCCCTTCATTGTCCCAGCTAGTTTACGGACGGCCAGAAACTCCAAAACGCGCTCTTTTACTTTTGTCAGCCCATAATGATCCTCGTCCAAGACTTTGGCGGCTGTGTCTATCTCTAGCGATTCTTCGGTCTTCTTGTTCCAAGGAAGTGAAACCAGCCATTCCAGATATGTTCGAACCACAGTGCCTTCCGGCGCTGCATACGGCATTTTCTCAAGCCGATTCACTTCTTTGAGGGCGTGTTCAGAGACATCCGCCGGCATGCCCGATTCTTCTATCTTGGCTTTGAACTCGTCTATTTCAGTGCCGCGTTCATCGCGTTCCCCGAGTTCTTGCTGGATCGCTTTCATCTGTTCGCGAAGCAGAAACTCGCGTTGGGCATCGCCCATCTCTTTCTCGACTCGGCTGCGTATGTTTCTTTGTATTTCTATTATTTCTGCCTCTTTTTGAAGTACCAAGTTCAGCTTTTCAAGCCGATCGCGAACTGAAATGGTTTCCAGTATTTCTTGCTTGGTGTCAGGGCGAATCGGCAGGTAATGGCAAATCGTATCCACTAGCCGGTTGGGGTCGGTGATGCTGACGACACTTACCATCGCCTCCGGGGGAATATTTCGGCCAACCTGCACAATCTGTTCGAACTGAGTCACCACACTGCGCACCAAGGCTTCGACCTCTATGCCTTTATCTGGCGTGGTCGGCATCAGGCGCATTTTTACTTTGAAAAATGGCTCCGTGCTTAGGTATTCGGTGATAACTACGCGTTCCAATCCTTCCAGCATCACGCGAACTGTGCCGTCTGGAACGCGAAGAATCTGCATTACCTCCGCCAAAAGTCCCACACTATAAATGTCTTCGGGCTCCGGATCGTCCTTGGCGATTTCTTTCTGCGCTGCCAATAGGATATACTTATGCCGCGCCATTGCATCGTCCAGCGCGCGCACAGACTTTTCCCGACCTACAAACAGCGGAAACAAATGGCCCGGGAAATATACTGTGTCTCGCACCGGAACGAGCGGAAGCGTTCTAGGATACCTCCTGCGCGGTTCCTGAGGCTCTTTTTCAGAAGTTTTTTGAACGAGCGTTCCCTTCGATTTCTTCTCGGGAACTATTTCCTCTATTTCAGGTTCCTGAATCTCCGTTTCTTCTTTGTTGCGTGGTACTTTTGCCATATCTAAGATGCCGCCTTGAGTTCGTTTACTGTGACAAGTGTGGGATCCTTGCCAGCCAGTATTGTCTCCGCGGACACTATGCACTTTTTAACTTCGTCATTGGACGGAATTTCATACATAATATTCAACATTACTTCTTCGATGATTGTCCTGAGCGCGCGGGCTCCCACGCCGCGTTTCATTGCCTCATCCGCAATCGCTTCTAGGGCGTCATCCGTAAATACCAGGTCTACACCGTCGTAGTCGAAGAACTTACGGTACTGCTTGACTAGACTGTTCTTGGGCTCGACAAGTATCCGCATTAAGGCGGATTTATCCAGCTGATCGAGTGTTGCGATTACCGGCAACCTGCCAATAAACTCGGGTATAAATCCATACTTAAGAAGGTCTTCGGGCATGACGTGTGTAAGTATGTCGCCAATTTGTTTGTCTTTGCGGCTCTCTATCCTTGCCCTGAAACCAAGCGACTGGTCTTTCATCCTCCGCTCGATTATTTTGTCTAACCCTTCAAACGCGCCTCCGCAAATGAATAGGATGTTGGTGGTATCGAGTTGGACATATTCCTGTTGCGGATGCTTTCTCCCTCCCTGTGGAGGCACATTTGCAATTGTGCCTTCAAGTATTTTCAATAGCGCCTGCTGGACGCCTTCGCCGGAAACATCCCGTGTGATGGACGGATTCTCGGCTTTTCTCGTGATCTTGTCAATCTCATCTATATAAACAATCCCGCGCTGGGCATTTCTTACCGTCGCGGCAAGGCTCTCTCCTGTATCCGCTGCTTGCAGGAGCTTCAAGAGGATATTTTCTACGTCTTCTCCCACGTAGCCGGCTTCAGTCAAAGATGTGGCATCCGCTATCGCAAACGGAACGTTCAAAATTTTTGCCAAAGTCTGTGCCAGCAGTGTCTTTCCGCATCCAGTCGGGCCTATGAGTAAGATGTTGCTCTTTTGCAATTCAACGTCGGGGCACAAAGAATTAATTCGCTTGAAATGGTTGTATACCGCTACTGCCAAAGTGCGTTTGGCTTTTTCTTGGCCTACCACGTATTGGTTCAGAATTCTGTGGATGTCTTTCGGTTTGGGAACGCTTCCCGTGTTGGGGGATTCTTCCGGGCGCGCGCAATCGTTCCGGATAATTTCATTGCACAGCCCGACACAGTCTACGCATACGCCTCCATATACCCCAAGAATTAATCTTTTGACTTGGTCCCTCGTCTTTCCACATAATACGCAACGCTCATTGCTGCGGTCGTATGTTATCTTCGCCACCAGTGTTACTCCTTCGGCTTATTAAAAAGCGCCGTGAATAAAATAAGAATTTAATTAACTTCGACGTTATTGAAATCCGAAGTTACTCTTCCCTATTTAGCCGCCTATCGTTCAGCTTTTTCAAGTATCCTATCTACTATGCCGTACTCTTTGGCTTCTTCGGCAGACATATAAAAGTCTCGGTCAATATCTTTTTCCACTTTTTCTACAGGCTGGCCAGTATGTTTAGAAAGGATTCCGATCATTATTTCTTTGTATTTAAGTATTTCTGCGGCCTGTATGCCGATGTCGCTCGGAGTGCCGCGGAAACCAGCGCTACCCTGATGGATCATTATTCTCGAGTGCGGAAGCGCTATCCTTTTTCCTGGTGCTCCGGCAGCCTGGAGTATGGCAGCCATGCTCATTGCTGTCCCTACGCAAATTGTAGCAACGTCCGGCCTGATAAACTGCATCGTGTCGTAAATAGCTAGCCCTGCTGTTACCATCCCTCCGGGGCTGTTGATATAAAGTTCTATGTCCCTGTCCGGATCCTCCTTCTCGAGGAAAAGCAGTTGCGCGACCACCAAGTTTGCCACATCGTCGTCAATGGGGGTTCCAATAAATATTATGCGGTCCTTTAGAAGGCGAGAAAAAATGTCATAAGCTCTTTCGCCGCGCGGTGTTTGCTCGACGACCATCGGTATTAGGCTCATAAAAAAACTCCTTTCGGTCCTACATTACTTTATATTGGATGCTTGAACCAGAAAGTCCAGTATCTTCTGCTGAAAAATTCTATTTCTTAGCCGTTCCATCTCGTCGTTGGCCTCTATCATAGCCCTCATGGATTCCTTAGGCAATCCTTGTTGCGAGGCAAGCGCTTCGATTTCAGCGTCCACATCGGCATCTTCCACCCGAATCTGTTCTGCCTCGGCTATTTTGGACAATGTGAGGCCGATTTTGATGGTTTTTTCAGACTCGGCTTCCAGTTCCGCCGTAAAATCTTGCATGGTCCTTTTTGTCTCGTCTAGAAAATCGTTTAGAGACAACCCACGCTGCGAAAGGTTATTGACAATCTCTTGCAGGCGTTCTTTTACGCGATTTTCTATTAGCCCCGGAGGGAAATAGACTTTAGAATTCTCGATGATTTGGTTGATCAGTTGCTCTTCTATGCTTCTTCTTGCGCTTTCTTCGGCCGCTTTTTCCAAGGCATCTCGAATGGCCGCCCGAACGGCCTCCATATTATGAAAATCACCCAGTTTTTTGGCAAACTCATCGTTTGGCTCTGGCAGGACTCTTTCCAATACTTCGAGGACTTTTACATATACTGTGTCGGTTTGTCCTTCCAATTGGTGGCCAGGAGGGAATGCGATGTTTATAGTTTTTTCTTCACCGGGGCTCATCCCACGCAAACCTGTGTCAAAATCTGCTAAGTTTTCGCCTACTTTAATGCGGGACTCCCTCGGTTCCGTGTCTATGCTTTCCTGTTTGATTAGCACCTTGGCATAATCTCCGTCTTTGAGCGGCCGAGGGTCTGTTGGAACATAGTCGCATCTCGCTTCGCGTAGTTCTTCGATACGTTCGTTTACTTGTTCATCAGTTATGTTGGTTTTTATCTTTTTTGCTGACAGTCCCTTATATTGGCCAAGCTCGACGACGGGCGGACGGCTGACTACCGCTTTGAATGAAAATCCGCCATCTTCATTGAATTGAATATCACTGCATTTTGGCGAGTCGTAAATCTCTTCCACGCCGGATTCTAAAAGCGCCTCATAGAGGGCTTTTTCCATTATGTCTTCGCTCGCATATTTTTTCGCTCTTTCTTCGTCAATATAGCGAGTTAGCAACTCTATAGGCGCCTTGCCTTTCCGGAAGCCAGGGATTTTGGTATACTCCCCAAGCTCGCGATACGCCTTGCGCAGCATTTTATCGACCGTTTCTTTCTCGACTTTTACGGCCATTTCAAGCACGCACGGCGATATTTCGTTTTTTTCAGTGATGACAGTCATTCTCAAGAACCCCGGTATTTAGGTGTTTTACACGAAAACAGGATACGAGGCATAGCTCATATCCTGTGTAAAATGCAATAGGCCGCCGGAGGCGGCCTTTATACTTGGAGCGGGAGACGGGACTCGAACCCGCGACATCCACCTTGGCAAGGTGGCGTTCTACCACTGAACCACTCCCGCACATCTTCAAGCCCTCCCGGTCTTTTCTGGTGGGCGAGAGGAGAGTTGAACTCCTACGCCTTTCGGCACTAGATCCTAAGTCTAGCGTGTCTGCCATTCCACCACTCGCCCGGGTAAAATGGTAGGCCCGGAGAGACTCGAACTCTCGACCCGCTGATTAAGAGTCAGCTGCTCTGCCAACTGAGCTACGGACCCACTTTAAAATCATTCTCGAGCCGGAACGACATGATATACGCCTTACCCAGTTGGCGTCAAGCCTAAATTATTGCGCGTCTATTTTCGACCGGAATGAATCGCTTATTAATATAACAGAAGGCATTTTTGATGTCAAGAAAAAGCTTTCTTTTTTTAAACGCACCCTCACGTTGAAAAGGCGGCACATAATTAGTGCCGCCTTTCAATGATTAAATAACAAAAATCTCTTTGCCAATTAGCCTATGATCGCCGCCGCAAGACTCCTGCCGCCGCAGTGGCTAAACCTAGACTCAATACCGCAATCGTTCCCGGTTCTGGAATAACTGTGGCACTTGGCCATTTCTCAATTGTAAACCAGCAGCTGCCTCCACTGGTATGGTTCACCCAAAACTTTATGCCGTCGTGGAATATGCCACCGTATCCTATCTCATATCCCGGATTCGCATAATAATCCCAACCATTAATATCGTTGAAATCTGGGTCGATACCGGTATATACATCCCAGTTCTGGGTAGTGGTTCCAAACGTATCGTAAACTTCGGCTTGGCCGCCAAGCCTAATATGGAAGTCATCCCATAATTCTGTCCCGATATTTTTGGTGTCTTGCTCCAAAACGACGGGTATTTTCCTGCCTTGGCTGTCAGTGAACGGCGCCGTTCCCCAACCCGTGCCATATAAATGCTCCGGCCAATCAGCTTCGAGATCGAAATACCCATAGTACATCCATTGTGACTCTATCAAGCCTTGAGCGCCCGGGTTGGGTAGTTTTTCAAGTTGAACTGTCTGTGAACCGATCTGTATCCATAGATCGACAGGTGTTGCCAGCGCTGCCAGCGCAATTCCGAAAAAAATCATTGCGCCGAGCATTGCTTTTATTGTAAAGCCGCGCATCTGGTCACCTCCTTAAGGGACGGGAGCTTGCCTGCGGCTAGCTTAGCTTTCGGCGGATCGAGTAACCCATCGCCGCTAAGCCCATTGCCAATGCCGCGATGCTTGCCGGCTCAGGCACCCAGTCAGTGGTCGGCCACTGCTGGATTGTAACGGGTGAATTGGGGTCGATAGGGATAAAAACGAATGTCACCTGGAGATATTCACCCGGAAGTATGGTCTGCCCGGGTATGGCTATCGCTGTTAGGCTGTCGCCGCCCGTAACTGGTTCGTGGTATACCTCCCAGGGAATCGTGCTTCCCCATTTGCGAATATTCCAACTCGTTATTTGTCCGTTTAGGATTATAATATGCCAGTCGGACCACTCGTCGCTTTGGGAGTTATTCTTGATTTTTTGGTTGACTGTGGGATCTATATCCTTCGGACCGGTGGCAAACCAAGAATAATCTGCGGGATCGCCTCCCCGGGAGCTGACATACGCAACTCCATTCCAAGTCAAGTCGAGATCTAAAGTACAGTTAGGCCAGCAACTCTCATCCCATACCCAAGTCTCCGGGGGATTGACTACGAGGCTGATTTGGGCTGTCGCAGCAACGCCAAGCGCAATCAAAGCAACTACTAGCGTTGCAATTCTTATATTTCTCATCTAATTCTCCTTCCTCCTGACGCGGTTGATTGGGCGTCTCCAAGTTATTTTAAAACACCTATATGAATGATAGGTCTTGATAATTTAAATGTCAATACCCCTCAAGCAGATATGCTAGTTTTTTGCAAATTTAGGTATATTTACTAGGTTACGAAAACTAATGGCTTGTTTTTGGAAACAAAACTTTTCCTCGCGAAGTACTGCGAAAGTATTACGTTCCGTAATCGTTAGATACATCAAAAAATACGGAACACGGCGAATTGCCCTCTTGGACATTGCGCAGTATTGTATTATCACAAGTCAATATCGCGGTAGCAAAATGCGCATCGGTTAAGTCATTCTCCTCCGATCCTCTCTTAGCCGAGTGCAAATGTTATCCGGAGGTTTGCCCTGGTGCTCCCAGCGTCTTCGTTATTCGATACGCGCCCTCGTGCAAAGGTCAAGCCGATGCGCAGGTTGTAAGTTGCCGCCGAACCTTTGAAAGCATACTGCGTTTAGACAATATAATATGGAATGCCCGGGGTCACGCTCACGCTGAATATTTCGCAGGTGCTTATTGAACGGTTCGGCGGCTTCATATTTTTTATACGCTCCCATTGGTCTTTTTTACGCATTTATGCCCGATCGAGTAGTCTGGCACAGTTTTTGCACGCAGCTATAATGACCGACGGCTTGAAAGGTTTGCGCATACCGGGCTCTCGATGATGGGCGGCGATCCAACCGTCTCCTCTTGGAATAACCCGAGAGTTTCGCCAATCCGCTATCGAAGCCTTGTAAAGCAAATTTTCGTCCAATGGTTGCACCAAGGCGCTAATGTCGGCCGAAGACAGGCTCTTGCAGGATTTCTGCAGGAGCTTTTCTTTTGGCTAATTTGGGGTGAAGGATTCTGCAACCCCTTTGCAGTAGTGCTAAATGTTTAGAAGTGACAAGTTATTTCAATGGCAGAAAGCCTTTTCGGTGCTAACCTTATGGACGTCCTCATTCCTGACCTTTTTGGCCATAACGATGCAAGGGATTTGCTGACACGCGCCGCGCACGTGTTTGCGGAAGACGAATGCGTCATAGCTTGTGCCCTCACTGGCAGCTTTGCATCCGGTTCAGCTGACGAATACTCCGATATTGATCTGGATATTCTGCTCGACCCCTCTCAGTCTAGGGATTTTTTTCATAACCTGCCAAAAACATTGGCCAAAATAGGAAACGTCCTAGCTTATAGAGAAAGCCGTTGGGCGGACCGAACTGTTTTCGTGCACTTTGAAGATAGTAGCTTGTTCCGCCGCTTGGATCTGCATTTTTACTACACAGGAAAGTACAGCTTTCCTCAATCTGGCGTGGCTTACGAAATTATATTTGAAAGGGACAAAGCAAACTTGCCCGTCGTAGGTCAAGAGGAGGAATTGAATGAAATAGACCCGCGAACTTTCCTCGAACGCCGCATCAATACTTTTCTAATGCAAAGAATGGTGAATGTCCGCGAACTTAAAAGGGGCTCGCTTTGGCACGCTTACGATTCTCTCCAAAGTGGGCGGTTGCAAATAATAGATATGCTGAGGTGCATTTACACCCCAAACCGCGTTACAGCCGGCACAAAAAATTTAGAGGAAGACCTCCCTCGCGATGTCTTGACCGATCTTCGCAACCTCATAAGCCCGCTAAGCGTTGAGTCTATCGCACAAGCTACGCTGTTCAGCCTCAGTTTTGTGGAACGCTATATTAAACCTTTCTTTAAAGTAAACAATATGGTCTATCCAGAACGCCTTGCCAACGCCATTCGCGATTTATGCAAATCCGAACTCAAGGACTGGATAGAGTAAAACTCCAGTCCATTTAATATGGCTAATTTCAAAGCGCAAAGTTCCTTCTTAAAGCTGTCAAAAGTTACGAATATATTTATATTTTTGTTATGGCCAATAATCAAGAAGCCGCCCTAAAAGATCCGCGTGATTTAATAATCTCCGGAAATGTTTGGAAGTCTGTCTGGTTTCTGGCTTGGCCCACGGCCATCACCACTTTAATACAGACTGCATACAATGTCATAAACCGAATGTTCATCGGGAGAATCGACGCGGAAGCGGAGTTTGCTATGGCAGCCGTCGGAATAGGCGGAACAGTATTGATGATACAATTCGCCTTGATGCTTGGGCTCGCAGTAGGAACTTCTGCCCTCGCCGCAAGATTCATAGGGGCGGAGCAATACGAAGATGCCGATGAATCCATCCGCCAATCCATTCTTCTATGTTTTGTCGGAGGAATAATTACATCGTTGCCGCTAATAATTTGGGCATCCCCAATCGTCGAAGCTGTCGGCGCAAAAGGCAAAGTCGTTAACCTCGCAACGGAATACACGGCAATCATCGCATATTCGTCGGTCCCGATGTTCTTGATAATGGTTATTACTAGTGCGCTCCGCAGCGCCGGGGATGTAAAAAGGCCTCTTTATGCGTCAGCCATTATCTTGGGAATTAACGCTATTTTAGATTATTTCCTGATTTTCGGCGTAAGCATTTTTCCTCAATTGGGTATTAAAGGCGCGGCTATCGCAACCAATATTTCAAGGCTTTTCGGAACAGCTTTGCTTTTTTACTTCCTTAAAAAATCTTTATTCCGCGGTTCTATGAGCCATTTCCGCCCGAGAATTGACTGGTTCGCCAGAGTGTTGAATATTGGCTGGCCCGCTATGTTCCAGCATTTGCTTTGGACTACCGCCTACGCGGGTTTCATAAAAATCCTCTCTTTCCTTCCAGACGCCGTTGCAGCGCAAGCGGCGGTAACCATTGCAATAACGATCGAATCCTTTGCCTTCATGCCTGGAGTTGCCTATTCCCAGGCGGCTACGCCGCTGGTTGGGCAAAACCTGGGAGCAAGCAATCCCGGAAGGGCTGCGCACAGCGCTTGGGTCGCCACCGGACAGGCCGTCACGATTATGTCCATTGTCGCAGTGCTTTTCCTTGTAGTGCCAAAGCAGCTAGCTTATGCTTTTACTAAAGAGGCCGCTGTGGCACCTTTGGTTGTTTCATATTTGCGTGTCAATGCTGTTGGAGAACCTTTCTTGGCCCTTGCTATGGTCCTAAAGGGCGCTCTTCAGGGAGCCGGCGATACCCGAGCTCCAGCTTGGATAACTTTTATTTCAAGCTGGATGATAAGGCTTCCGCTTACTTGGCTGCTCGCGATAACTCTGGGCTATAACGCCTTTGGCGCTTGGCTCGCTATGTGCGCGACTACTATATTCGGTGGGATCCTCATGGTTTGGTGGTTCCAAAAAGGAAAGTGGCAGAATATCGCTATCTAATGAACAACTACTCCGATTCAATCTCATCCCCAAGCTGACGAATCATTTCATCGGTCAATTCGGCATTGAAACTGTCCCACTTATCTTTAGCCCATATTTCAAGCCTATCCGTCAGCCCGACTATATAAATTTCGTCGCGTATGCCTGCGTGGTTAAGCAGTATCTGAGGTATCTGGACTCGTCCTTGTACATCTGCCGCGCATTCGGTAGCGGCGCCTATGAAATATCTCTCTAAGGCAAGGTTTCGGGAGTTTAAAATGGATTTCGGAGTGCATTTTTTAAGAAACGAAGGCCACACCTTTTCGGGAAATATCCAAAGGCATCCATTCAGCCCCTTAGTGACGACAAAGGTTTCGCCAAGTTTGCCTCTGAACTTGGCGGGAATTACTATCCTGCCTTTGCTGTCTACACTGTGGGCAAATGATCCTGAAAACACTTATATAACCTATTGAAATGCTTAAGCTGCTTGCGGCTCAATTTTGAACTTTATTCGCTGTTTGCGGGTGGGCGTGCGGATGAGCTTGCGTTGAGCCAGCCGGCTAAAATCCTTGCGGTCCGCCGACAACAAGGAAATCACGAAATCTTTGTTGTTTGTGGCCGAATGCTGCGCCGTGCAAGTGGAACAATATTTGCGCGAAGCGACTGGAGTTCCGTCTTCGCCAGCTAGGTTCACTATTGTCTCGGGGAAAGGATCGACTTTTCCGCAGATATCGCATTTAGGAACGGGTAGCAGCTTGCTTCCAGTGTCGTTGCAAAGCTCGGTCAGTATATTGTATATAAGCGCATCGAAAGACCTATGCAAAGCAACGAAACCATATCTCGAGGCTAGTTTTGCGCGGATTTCATCCAGCATCTTTTGGTCGCCTTCCTGAACCTGCACCGCGAAACTCAAAAGGCTTCCTTTCGACATCGGCAATACCTGAAGATAATCCGAAATGTCGCTAAAGAAGTTCATTACCTCGCGTGTTTCTTCCGAATTCCGTGTCTCGACTAGAAAAACTGCCCGAGAGCCACCTGGTTTTGGATCGATCACAATTTCGCTAACTTTTTCTACTGTCCTGCTAGCCGCCATTAACGATATCTCCAAAAAAGAAGAAAATGGGCAAATATACCACTTTGTTCCACTATGTGCCACGAATTATATATTTTTATAGATGTAGAGTCAATAGAAAATGCGAGAAAGGTTTTTTATTTTTTAATTTTTGAAGTGCTTAAGGTAAGCTTAATGTGTGTGAAGGCGAACTTATACGGCGGAAGATTTATTATGAAAATACGGAAGATATGGCTTGAAATTAGATGTCAGTGTGTTTGTCTAATACTTTCGTGAGGCTTACTACTGTGCCGTAGCCTTTCGAGTGGTCTTGAACTGTTTCGGCAAATGTGCGGATACCAAGGTCAACTTCCTCATCATCTTGCGAGCCGACACTTTTTTGGCAAAGTGTTAGCAGGTTCGTCTCTTTTTCACCCGCTATTTCAGCCGTGAGCTGCTTTCCATCGGATTGGAACCTAAGGTTGAATGCCTCGCTTCCTCCGCTGATGATACCTTCCTTTATGGCGTTGTCATAAGCTTCGACGATTGCATTCGTAGTCTCGTCTACCTGTTTTAAATCCATTCCGACGCTTTTCGCCAAACATTGGATAATCCGCTTTATCCGCAACAAATAGTCTTTTTCGCCTTGTTGAATGGAAATTTCTGTTACCGCTTTTTCTTGGCCGTCCATGGTGGGTCCTCCATTGAGCGAACCTTTCCCACTGCAATGCCGAAAAGCCCAAATCGGCAAATATAATGCACCCGCGATTTTATTGGGGCACCAGTCTAGCACTACCTTGGTGCCGTGTCAACAAAAATTGATCTTAAATAATTATGACACCGTGAAAGGTAGCGAAATCCCGAGTCTGAAATAAGGTTGACGCCTCAGATGCTATTCTCTATAATCTATCTTAAGAAAAAGTAAAAACTCTTGCCTTTAGCAGCCTTTTCACTCTCGCAAGGAGTTTTTGTTTTATTGCGCCTTATTGTCCAAAAATCCGCGCTATCAGGAAAAATAACCATACCGGCTTCAAAATCGCACACAATACGTGCGGTTTGCATTGCCTCGCTTGCCGAGGGTGAATCAGAAATTTATAATCCCCTAATTGCGAATGATACGCTTTCCGCTGTTAATGGCTGTCGCCATTTTGGCGCGGTCTTCGATTTGGGAGATTCGTGGTCGGTTTCCGGTTTTGCGGGGAAACCCGTTGTCCCTGACAATGTAATCGATGTAGGCAACTCTGGAACATCGCTATATATTCTCATGGGAATGGCCGCACTTTGCGAAGGATACACAGTTTTCACTGGTGACGAACAGATACGTTCGCGGCCAGCCAGCCCTCTCATTAATGCCTTGAACGAATTAGGTGCGGAGGCTTTTTCCACTAGAGGAAACGGCAAGGCCCCGTTGGTAGTGAAAGGCCCCATACGTGGCGGAGAAATAGAACTTGATTCGAGCAAGACTTCGCAGTATCTCACCAGCCTTTTGATAAACTGTCCACTCGCGAAGGGGGATACCGTAATCCGGCCAGTCAATGTTATTGAGCATCCATATATTGAAATGACTCTCAGCTGGCTGAAAGCCCAAGGCATAGATTTCGAGCGTTCCGGTTTCGATTTTTTTAAAATACCCGGCGGACAATCCTACAAGAGTTTTCAAAAGCAGATACCTGGAGATTTCTCATCTGCCACGTTTTTCCTGTGCGCTGCTGCAATTACCGGCTCCGAAATCATTTTGAAAGGGCTCGACATAAACGATACACAAGGCGATAAGGCGGTCCTTGCAATGCTTTCCGAAATGGGCGCCGAAATATCGGAAACCCCTGAAGGAATCTCCATTAAAGGAGGAAAATTGCACGCTACCGAACTGGATTTGAATGCCACGCCCGATGCCTTGCCAGCTCTTGCGGTTACAGCTTGTTTCGCAGATGGGATAACAAAGCTGGTTAATGTCCCCCAAGCGCGTCTGAAAGAGACCGACCGCATTAGCGTTATGGCATCTGAGCTTTCAAAAATGGGCGCTGAAATCCGTGAACTCCCAGACGGGTTAGAAATAAAAAAGTCGAATCTTAAAGGCTGCAAATTGCACGGCTGGAGTGACCACAGAGTCGTGATGGCGTTGGCTGTCGCCGGCTTGGCTTGCGAAGAAGAAACGCAGATAGATACTGCCGAGGCAATGAAAGTGACTTTTCCCGGATTCGTCGACCTTATGAAATCTCTAGGCGCGAACGTGCAGCTTATCGATTCTTAAACATATTTATGTTACTGATAGTCACGATTTCACTCGGTTCGGATTGGTTTTGTAATTTGATTTCACAATAAACAAGAGTCTTTCTTGCAATAGTATAAGTTATTTAATCTAAAAAAGGAGAACTATATATTATGTTCGGCTGCCATTTGGGTAAAAACCTTCAGTTGACCGTTGCCGGAGGGTCCTATCAAGAAGGGCTGACCGCCGTTTTGCAAGGTGTGCCTCCAGGGATGTTCCTCACGGAACAGGAAATATACGGCGATCTTCTTCTTCGCAAACCTGGTGCTGATGAACTGTCCAGCCCCCGCAAAGAGCCCGACCTTCCAATCATTTTCACAGGGTTGAATTCTGATGACACCATTGAAGGGGCTGGCAACAAAAATCAAACTAATGGAACGCCTCTCACCATACTTATCCCAAATCTTGATAGGCATTTCATTCACGTAAAGCAGTATCAAGACACTAACCGAACGCCTCGTCCTGGCCACGCTTCCTACGCCACCTTTATGAAATATGGCCAAGCGGATGATGCAATCGGGGCGGGTATCTTCAGCGGTCGCTATACTGCGACTATCGTTGGGGCAGGCTACGTTGCCAAAAAAGTCCTGGCGATGTGCGGAATTAGAGTGTTCTCATACATAAAAGAATTGGCCAGCGTCAGAAGTGGTGAAATTGACCACGAAACCGCGTTCAAATATACCGAATCATATAAACAGATGCGCCGCGACACGGATCCTTTCTATCAGGAACTTTATGTCAAAGGCCGGTTGAATATGGATATGCGGTTTTTGGAAAAAGCTCGCATCTTTGCCGAAATCGAAAATGAGATAGACCGCATCCGCGACCTAACTCCCAAACATTCAGCTGAAGAGATCTTCCAAAAATATGGCGTGCACCACGTCTTGAACTGCCCAGACATGGATGCCGCCAAAGCGATGATGGAAGCGGCAAATAAAATCACGGCAACTGGCGATTCATCCGGGGGCGTTGTGGAGGTAATCGCACTTGGAGTTCCCGCAGGCCTTGGAGAACCGGTATTTGATAAACTGGATGCCGAACTCGGCAGAATGCTCGGAATAGGAGCCGTTAAAGGTGTGGAAATTGGCGCGGGATTCGCAGTCAAGGATATGACCGGTTATGAATGCAATGACCAAATGCGGGGCAATGGAAATACTGTTTCTTTCTTGTCGAATAACGCTGGCGGGATAACCGGCGGAATTGCAACAGGCCAGCCCATAATAGCTAGGTTAGCCGTGAAACCTACGCCAACTATCGATAAGCCTCAGAAAACCATTGATAAATACACTTTGGAAAATAAAGAACTTGCCGCTATAACTCGGAGGGATCCGACAATAGTAGGTAGAATATGGCCAGTGGCGGAAAACTTTACTGCGCTAATCCTTTTGGATCAATTAATCGCCCATTTTGGTTATCAATCGATTAAAAATATTGTAGCTGAAAAGTCTTGAAGCATCGACATCAAGCAAATAGCCGAACGGCTCCACCAGAGGTGGAGCCGTTCTTTTCGGGAGGGAGAAGCGGGACGGGCTTTGGTGATGAATCTTTTCTAGACGCGAAACTCTCTACCCTAACTCTCCCGGAGGAATGCAATCCCTGTTTTTTTATTTATCGTTCGCCCTCATATGCCTTTTGCCATTTCACGCCGTCTACTCATCCCTGTCAGTCTACGGGGTTTAGCAGAACAGGTATTTAATCTTGCATCGACAGAAGGATTTCCGGCATTGTAAAGAAAATTGTTTTAATCGATTGATTCCTATTTAAGCTTGCCTAGTAAAAGTACTAGTTGACTTTTTTGGTATTTTTGGATACTTTACAAACAAGCTGGTAGGAAACCGGCAATAAAAGGTTGGTTCAGCCTTTTAGAACTCCTATGTAGTTGCGCAATACTTCGAAGGAAAGGAGGGGAGTTCGTGAAATTAGCATTTGGATTAGTAGCATTGATGGCTCTGATGATCGCCAGCCCCGTGTTTGCTCACGATGCCGCAATCGGAGTTGATGATCCCGTAGAATTGTCCGATCTGGACTGGGTTGAGTTTTTGCACCCAGACGAATATCCTTTTAAGGGCACGTTCTACATTAGGGTGAAAAACACAAGCAATACAGTATGGGGCGATTTCCACTTCAAAATTACATCGCCCTGGGGTCAAGACATCTCCAACGTCCATTTCTTGGATGCAAGCATGGGTGGCCAGGATCCTCAAAGCAGCCAGTCAGGTCTCTGGTGGACCATCGACAATAATGTCGTTGGCGCCGAAATCAACCTCTACTACTACAACAGTCCAGTCAATCCCGGCCAGATCGCTTGGTTCGAAGTCTACACAGACAACCCGGACCACGTAGACTTTGGCGTCTGCGTCAAAGCCACACCGATTCCTGAACCGTCAAGCCTTGCCGCTTTGGCAAGCGTGCTCGGTGCAGCTGGTTTGGCTTGGAGAAGGAAAAGATAATTATTCTTTACTTCTAAATAATTTGCAGTAATTTCAGCCAGGGAACTACCTCTGGCTGTTTTCTTTTTATACTTTCACTTAAACCCTTTCTACTCGGTTTTCTTGACGGATGTCAATTCTTTATTATATCCTTTGCCTGCGTCCAGCAAATACCTATCCCCTTTGTTATTAGTCATGTCGGAGTATGTTGTTTGGGAAAAGTTGCGACCGATAAATACAGGCACGGAGTGACTTTGCGTGCGTTAATTATTTCTATCCTTTTGATACCCTTGAACGCATTTTGGGTTTACTACACTGAAATCGTGCGATACGAGGGCCATCCTACCACCATTTCTCTCTTCTACAATACCATTTTCATCATTTTTTGCCTCGCGGTTATCAATGGACGGATTTCCCGCCTTTTTCCAGGTAAGCAATTGCGTCAAGGTGAACTGCTAACAATTTACATACTTCTCAATATAGCCTCAGCTCTTTGCGGCCACGATGCCATTCAGGTCTTAGTGCCCATTATGTGCTACCCATTCAAATATGCAAATGTCACAAACAATTGGGACCAGCTCTTCCTTCACGCGCTTCCAAAATGGGCTACAGTTAGCGATAAAACTGCGGTGGACAATTTTTTTCAAGGCTCTTCATCATTTTATGAACCCCATAACTTCTTGCCTTGGATTAAGCCTGTCCTATGGTGGTGCGCTTTTATCTTTGCAATGGTTTTTGTTATGCTTTGCACGGTCGTCATATTGAGGAAACAATGGACCGTCCGGGAAAAGCTTACTTATCCTTTGGTCCATCTCCCCCTTGAAATGACCTCGCAAGACACGCCCTTGTGGAGAAACCGTCTCCTTTGGATTGGTTTCGGGATCGCGGCTTTCATAGATATAATGAACGGGTTGCACGGAATGTTCCCAAGCATTCCGGCATTCCCAATTAAACTCGAAGACCAGAGCCGGATATTTACCTCTAGGCCCTGGAATGCCATAGGTTGGTTTCCAGTCGACTTTTATCCTTTTGCTATCGGATTGGGCATGTTTTTGCCGCTGGACCTGTCGTTCTCTTGCTGGTTCTTTTTCTGGGTGTGGAAGTTTCAGCGCATACTGACGGCTTGGGTTGGATGGGATACAATACCTAATTTCCCATATGTAAACGAACAAAGCTTCGGTGCTTATATGGGAATTTTCATATTCGCTCTGATTATGAGTCGGCGGCATATAATCTCTGTGTGGAAGGCATTTATCGGCTTGGAAAAGATCGATGACGAAGGCGAGCCAATCCGTTATAGAACAGCTTGTTGGGGAATCATACTTGGAAGCCTCTTCCTATTTTGGTTCACTTGGAGGCTAGGATTGAATCCCATACTCGTAGTTGCTTTTTGGCTTTTGTTCTTCGCTTTAATTATAGCAATCACCAGAATGCGTGCTGAACTAGGACCGCCTGCTCACGACCTGCACGACGCCGGACCCGACAGAATGATAACATCCGTTGTTGGGCCAAAAGCTGTTGGCCTGCAAGGATTAAGCGCATTCTCCCTGCTTTTCTGGTTTAACCGAGCATATCGCTCAACACCTATGCCTTTTCAATTGGAAGGCTTTAAAATGGCGGAACGATCTGGCACAAGCTACAACAAGCTTTTCGGGGCCATGGTTTTTGCCACTGCGCTCGGTATTGTCTGCGCTTTTTGGTCGGTGCTGCATCTTACTTATAAATATGGCGGCGCTGGAAAAATGGTCTATAACGTTCCCATGATCTTTGGATTCGAGCCATATAACCGCCTTCAAAACTGGCTTACAACTGGAATAGACACGCGAGCTCAAACTGCCAGCGCGGTGGCATTCGGTTTTGGGCTGACAATAATACTGAACTCCCTTCGCATGCGAATAGCTTGGTTCCCTTTCCATCCAGTTGGCTATGCGGTTTCGAGTAGTTGGTCTATGAGCAGGTTGTGGATCGCTATGTTCATCGCCTGGATGATAAAGGCTTTGATGCTCAGATACGGCGGATTGAAACTATATCGCGCCGGCTTGCCTTTTTTCCTCGGCCTTATTTTGGGAGAATGCGTCATAGGCAGTTTATGGACCATCATTGGTATTGCTCTTGGCATCCCCACATACGCTTTTTGGCCATGATAAAATGCTAAAAATTAATACTAATGTCTGATTTACATCAATTAAATCATAAAATATAATCAAATTGTCTTGGTTAAACTATTTAAACCTTTTACTGAAGAAGGACATTGCCATGAGAAAACAGGAGAAAAAAGGCTTTACTCTCATTGAACTTTTGGTAGTCATTGCAATTATTGCAATCTTGGCGGCAATATTGATGCCAGTGCTGGCTAAATCACGTGATAATGCCAAACGAATGCAGTGTGTCAACAACCTCAAACAAATCGGCTTGTCGATACATCTTTATGCATCGGACTGGGGCGGCAAACTGCCGCCTCGTTTTATTGGCGTTCCTTTGCGGTTAGACCTTTCTAAATTAAAGCCTGCGGACTTGGACCCGCTTTTTTTGTCCAAATACATTCGGAATAGGCAGCTTTACTACTGCCCGTGCGACCCCGTGGTAGGAAAAATAAATTTACAAAGGCGCAACACAAGCTATGGCCCCAGCGGGGCATTCGGAAAGCCATTGGATCAATGGCCACACAAGGTCATTCATAATGACCCACGATACAATACAATAAACAAAGTATACGTGTTGGATGAATGGAACGGTTATAACGAGAGTTATGACGGCGATAATATATCCGATTGTTATCAGTGGCACGGCAAAGGCTGCAATATTCTTTTTATTGATGGTCGCGTTCAATGGGTCCGTGGCTACGACTACTGGAACTCTAAAGGATACTGATTTATTTCAAAAGTATGCTTAAAAACCAAGCCGCCTAAAAGTAATTCCGAGGCGGCTTGGTTTATCGAAGAACTTTCTGAAAAAGTTTTAATTTACAATTTCAATGTTTTCTCCGTAAAAGAAATCCCAATCCCACAGAAAACAGGCCGGCAACTTGTGCCAAGGTCGCAGGCTCGGGAATAGCCGGCCCGGATGTCGTGAACGCATACAAAGTGCTATTGGTCCCCGAAACGAAAATCCAATTATCGTTTAGAGAGACTGAACCCAGCATTGTAACTCCAAAACAAAAATTCCAGTTTACGGTGCCATCCGGGTTGATCGCCTGCAAGCGACCATCCGAACCAGCCAGGTAAATAATGCCGGCTTCATCCAGTGTCGGAGACCCAGTTAACCTGTTACCGGATTTAAAGCTCCACTTCTTTGTTCCATCCGGATTTATGGCAAATAAATTACCGGCGTAACTATTGGCGTAAATAGTTCCATCCGAACCGATAACGGGCATAAACTGCATATTACCATCGCCGTGAAATCTCCATTTCAGAGTCCCGTCTGGATTGAATGCGTATAAGCCGTTGCTGTTGGTGCCAACATAAATGGTGCCGTCAGGACCAATTGCAGGCCTTCCCAATATCTTGCTGCCGGTGTTATATTTCCATAGCTGGATGCCGGTTGGACTAATTGCATACACCCAACCGTTGAAATCGCCAATGTAAACGTTACCGCTGGAATCGGCCATTGGAGAAGCGCGGCCTTCTCCAGCCATTTTGAAGGTCCAGTTCAAAGATGCATTTTCCGGATTCAAACTGTACACATACCCGGAAGTTGCTGATAAATAAAGCCCATTATCTCCAACAAATGTTGGGCTTGCGACTATTGAAGAAACAGGTATGAATGGCGGTATGCCCGTCCGGAAAGGATTTGGCCATTTATGCGTTCCAGTCGTTGTTACAGCATACAGATTGCCATCGTTTGATCCGGAGTATATTGTCGATAAAGGATCGCTTACGGCAGGCGCAACGATGCTTCCGCCAGTAGTGTAAGTCCAACTGGGAACGCCATATTTGGTGTAAGCATACAACTTTCCATTGCTTCCGCCCACAACCACCTTCCCGTCCGGCGTCGTTACCGGTGCGGTTATCGGAGTTGGCAATGCCACTGCCCATTGCAGCATTGGCGTATCAGCGTAAGCGGGTTCAATTGCTACTCCTGTCAATGATAATATTAATGCCGCTAGAGTTAAACCATATCGTGATTTTAAAAATTTGCCCCAAGGCATCTTTATCGATCTCCCGTTATATCTGCTAGACTCACCCAACTTGAAATCTTGCACAAAATTTGCCATTCAAGCATTTTTTTTGGGAAAACAGGTAGTCTTGCGAGGACACAAGAGGCAAGTAGTTGTAGTAGTCTATTTCTGGAGGGAGAGAAGGCTACTTAAAGCTCTAATTCCCCCATTTGAAAGCTAAACATTTTTGAAAAAACTTAAGATTTTTCACCCGTAAAAATACCGGTTTTCAATAATTGGCCGGCTAAATTGGGTAAAGACTCTTGACAGTATTTCTGTAATGTTTTACAGTAACGGAGATAATAGCAAGCAGGCACTGAGTCTCGAAAATGATACGTAGCCTGCTGGCGAAATCCAGTCCGAGCAGAGTTGTGGTAGGCAATGCTTGGATCTTTAAAAAATAAAAAAGATTTGCCGGAGAAACATCCCGGATAAGAATTGCGAGTGATTCTCGCAAGCTGTGGCGGGCAAACCCGTCCTGAATATCCCCACGGCTGGAGGTGGTGTATACCGTAACAAATGAGTGAGTGATCCGCAGCGCCGTCAATGCACGGGCGACCACTTCTCCGATCGGCAAACGGATCGGCGACTGCGGAAAAAGCAGCTCCATCGCAGGAATCGGAGCCGACAGATGGCGAAGGAGCTTTGGGTGTGCATAAACTAGTCGGCAAAATCATTGCGTTTAAAACGCATATCTATTTCTTAAAAGGAGGCAATAGAAAGCAAATGAAGAGGCTTTTGCTTTTGGCCGTGGCTGTTTGCATGCTAGCTAGCGCTGCCTATGCAGCCCGCGTGCAAGTAGTTCCCATTACACACGAAGTTTCAGTAGTTTACCAGGCTTACGCCGGTGACTCCAATGGTCAGAATGTTGCGTTCCAGGGCTATGCCGGAAATGGCGCTGACGTCATCACCGCTGTTCCTGGCGTTCTTTCCATCGTTCCTGGTGAAAACTGGGCCAATTTCGTTGGCGCTGCCGAGGCTGGTAAAGCTTACTCGATCAAGAACGTTGTCCTTGTAAAGAAGACTCCCAAGCTCAACCAGTGCTATGATGTCTTCCCTCCTAAGACCATCTGGCAGCAAGGTACCCCCAGCATTCGCCTGTGGTGGCCTTTGATGTTCGAAGTCCCCGGAACCACCTGGGAACTGACAATCCTTTACGGAACCCCGATGGCTTGGGACGACGACGGTGCTGGCCCGAATCCTCCGGGATACGTTCACACCGAAGTCTGGAAATGGACTGTCGATGCTGATCTCGCCACCATCGGCTATCTCTTGGATCTCTTCCATCAGCTGCCGTTCGGCAAGTGCGAAGTGCCGCTCATCTCTGATGAAGAGCTTTATGTCGAGCTCAAGGCTATGGTTGCCGAGATCGCTCAGCTCGCTTCCAGCGACCCGGTTGCTGCCGGCCTTCTCCTTGGCGAGTTCGAGATGAAGATCATGGACAACTTCTCGACCGATTGCTTGGAAATGAACCCAGCGCCTAAGGGCGATCCGCCTTACTTCGGCGTTGTGAACACCGAGTGCTACCCGGCTGCTTGCAAGTTGCTTGTGGATGCCGAGTACGTCGGCAACAAGCTGGGCATCATTCAGCCCGCTAAGTAGCTCAGGCGCGTGCACTAGCGCAAACATACTGTAGTAACTATGCCGCCTCGACCCTATCGGGGCGGCATTTCATCTCCAATAATAAGTTAGAGTCCGGCACAGGCTTCAAGCCGCCCAACTGTCTGGACTTTCTAATAAAGGCTTATTAAAAGGAGTTCGTAAGGTGTTGAAAATTGTCAGAATCGGCCAAATCGTTACTTGTGTCATTCTTTTGGCTATCATAACCCTGTCCGCAAATGCTTCCACAAAATCACTTGTGGCCGAAATGAAGCTTTCATCTAAAAACCTTGGAGGAATGGGCGACGCCAGGCTTTGGATTAAAGGCGATTCCTACCGTTGGGAAAAAAGCTTGCAGAATATGGTTATAACAATCGTCAAAAATAGCGACGGGGTGTTTCTTATTCATCCTGCAAAACGCTGGGCGGCCAAATACGAACAGGGTTCAAACCGCGAAAATCCGGCAAGCGTGGTGATGGGTCCTTTTGGAGATATCGATTCCTATCTCAAAGAACAAAAGGCGCGCAAACTTGCCACCACTGTCCTAAACGGTCGGAAATGTGTGGTTTGGACTTGGGGTAATGCCAAAACGATCACCAATAAGCTTTATGTGGACGAAAAAAAGAATGTCCCGGTGAAGATGGTGATCGTTGGCAATGAAAAGAAATCCGATACCATCGAAATTGTATACAAAAAATACGAACTGGGCGCAAAAATAGATGACTCGGTTTTCAAACTGCCTGAAGGCATAGAAATCCGCAATATGCCAAAACGCGGAAGTGCAAAGCCATCGGTGCAGAATAATGAAACCAAAGAAAACGCCGAAGAAAAGAAAACCGAATAATTTGGTTATTCCGTTTATACAGGGTGGGTTCGGGCCTGAAAATACGGAATGACTCTCGTAAGGCATTCCCGCTTTTAGTGCTAAGCGTATGCCTCTCACCGCCAGAAAAGGCGGATACCTAAGTTGATCCTTAAAAATTGCGGATTGACGAAGGTTAGCGTTGGGACTTTCACTGCGTTTATGGAAAGCTCTACATAAGTGCTGCGAATTACGGCATTCTTGCCTGAACTAAATCGCAGCGGGAATTATACAGAGCCTGACAGTGTATGGGTTATTTTTGGCGTGGATCAGCGTTTAGGTCCAAAATATGCCTGGTTAACCCGTTCCCGGGCAAAAATAAGAGGCGTCGTTTATGAAAATACACATTCTTATCTTGCTTGCAATTAGCGCCGCCATTTTAATGGCGCCGTTGTCCTCCACGGCTGCCGAGTTTACCATCGGCAGGATCATTTACCCAGCCCCGAATATCCAGGATACTCCTGCCGTCGCTTACGGCGATGGGGTGTTTCTCGTTGCGTGGAAAGATAAACGGGGTGGGTCGGACTATGATATCTTTTGCACTCGAATAGACGCAAACGGCAAAGTTCTCGATAAGACCGGAATAGTCGTCTCTTCAGCGGTCCGTGACCAAATCAACCCGGCAGTTGCTTGGAACGGTACTTATTTTTTGGTGGCTTGGACCGATAAAAGGGCATCGGATGGCTTGCCGCATATCTATGGCGCGAGAGTCACTTCCAGCGGGCAAGTCCTCGATCCACAAGGTTTTGCAATATCCAACCTAACCGCCCAACAGGATAACTGCGCTGTTGCTTCAAACGGCAGCACTTGGTTTGTGGTTTGGCAGCAAAGCCTTACTATGAACAACGGAATTATGGGGGTTGTCGTTCAAACCAATGGCACTCCGGGAACTATTCGACAAATATCTTCCTCCGCCAATAACCAGTTCAACCCCGCAGTGGCTTGGAACGGTTCACGTTATACTGTCGTTTGGCAGGACTACCGAAATTCCCTTACAACTCAAGAAGATATTTATGGCAACCAGTGCAATGCTTCGGGAGTTCCAATATATTCCGAAGACATTCTCGTCTCCACAGCGCCGGGCTCCAGCATAGTTGGCGCCGCCAACGCCCAAACAAGCCCGGACATCGCTTCTGACGGCTCCGGTTTTTTGGTGGTATGGACGGATGCCCGTGCCGGTAGCATTAGAGCTGTCTATGGAACGAGGCTCAGTAGTAACGGCACGGTAATGGATTATGGAGGCATTGCCATCGCCACCGGATCTCAATCTCAGGAATACCCGGCAATTTGCCACGATGGAACGAACTATAAAGTCGTTTGGCGATCCCAAGTAGGCAGCGCAAGAACCTGCAAAGGCGCTCGCGTAGGCTCGAATGGGGTAGTGCAAGACCCCAATGGATTTGTTGTCTATTCCGGTTCAATATCGGCGACCGGCCCTGCCATCGCGGGCAGCCCAAGCAGTTGCTATGCCGCAGTTACCACACTCGACATCTCAAACCCTGACATTTATGGCTCGCAGATACTAACCAACGGCATCGTTCCAAACACAGCGGGCACTCTCATTTCCGCTTCTTATCAAAATCAGACAAACTTCGGAATAGCCTGGAATGGATACATTTATGTCGCGGTTTGGACCGATAAGCGTTTCGGTAATTGGGACGTTTTTATGGCTAGAGTCACAGCGGGAGGCCAAGTGCTCGATCCTGAAGGCATCCCCCTAACAACAGATACTTATGACCAAACCGAGCCGGCAATAGCTTCCAACGGCGATGGATTTTTGATATCTTGGACGGACAATATAAATCACTGGAATAATGGCCTCGATATCCGTGGAATCCTTTTGGATCGGAGAGGCAATCCAGTGGGAAGCTCATTCAATATTTGCGCTACCTCGATGGATCAAATTAGCTCGTCAATAGGTGCCCGCGGTTCGGATTACCTAGTCGCTTGGCGCGACTGGCGCCGCGCAACAGGAGACCAATGGTACGCGGACCTCTTCTGCGCCAGAGTTTCTCCATCGGGAACGGTCTACAGTTACTCAACCCCGCTTTCTCAGGGAAGCAACGAACAGACAAATGTCAAAATATCTTCAGATGGAACCAACTGGCTTGCGGTTTGGGAAGATTATCGCAATACAACCGCTCAAATATACGCCGCAAGAGTTAGCAATACCAGCATACTGGACGTTTCGGGAGTTAGAGTTTCAACCGCTCCGGCGATGTACCCTTGTGTAGCTTGGAATGGCACAAACTATCTCGTCGCTTGGGCGGATTATACCAATGGCATACTTTCAGACATACGAGGCGTTCGTGTTGACAGTAACATTGTGCGACAAGACACAAACGACATCGTAATTTCCAACGCTAACGGAGTCCAAGACAAGCCTGACATTAAATGGAATGGCGCGAACTGGATGGTTTGCTGGGAAGACTACCGAAACTCAGTTGGCAACCCCGACATATACTACGCTTTGGTGAACAGCAATGGAATTGTATTGAACCCTACAGGCGTCCAGCAGACCACCAGCACACTGCCGGATACGACGGTCAAAGTTGACGCTTTTAGTGCGGACTATGGCTTGTTTATATTTGGCCGCTCGGCAGGTAACATAAACACTCTTTATGGTTCTCAGGTAGGGCTGCCAATTAGCGGAAATGTGATTGGCGCGTTGAAGAATCTTCCAGACGGCAGCACAGTCTGCATCGGCGACCGAATTGTCAGCGCGGGAACGAATGTGTTTCCAGGCCATTTCTACATCGAAGAACCTGACAGGTCTTCTGGCATTAGGGTTAACAGCAACGCCATCTGCCAGGAAGGCAACAGGGCAAGTGTTATTGGGACGCTTGTAACTGTGGACGGAGAACGCCAGATCAACGCTTTCTGGGTAGAGGTCGTTCCTTAACCAAAAAGAACTATAGAATAAAGCAAGATTAGATGTGTGTTTGGCCTCCGACGAAAATGCGGAGGCCATTTTTAAATGCTTCTCATCAGCCTTGATAAAGTATAAAAAAACGGTCCGCCCATAGGCGGACCGTTGAGCAGAGGGAATGAGAACTCCGGCGGTCTTAGGCTTCCCCAGCCGCCGGTCTTGAAGCAAGCTTTTATTCCAGTTAAATTTGGCCGCCGCCAGAACCGCCTTCAATGGCTCTTTTGCGAAATCTTTCCTGCTTGTCTCCGGCAGGGCCTCTTCTCATTCGTTCCCTCGCATTTTCCTGGATTTGTTTGAGCTTCTCGCGCTGTTCCGGAGTCAAAACTCCCATTATTCTGTCTTGCGATTGCTTATGTATCTCCAAAAGCTTTTGCTGTTTCTGCTCCTGAGTCAACGAGGAATCGTTCCTAATTTTCCTTGAGGCTTCCCGTGTTTCGCTTAATATCGCTTGAATCTGGGTTTTCTGGTTTTGGTCTAGGTTGATTTGATCAAGCGCCCATTCCCATCCTTGTCCACCGCGCACCGGGTTCAAAAGTCTCATTATTAGCTTCTCTTTTTCCGCTTTTTCCTTTTGCTGTGGCGTGAGCAAAGCCATTATGTCTGATTCAGCTTTGGACCTGAGCGCTTGCGCGCTGGATCGCTTTTGTTCAGGGGTGGTAGCTTTGTCTTTGATCACAGCCGCCATTGACTCTTGATAAGACTTCACTATCTCGCCAACCCTGCCGCAAGCGGCTTCGTTTAATTCCAACGACCTGCAAAAGGCTTTGACGCGAACTTCGCTTCCCATCTTGGGGCGGTCGGCACCGAACCCCATTTTGCCGCTAGCTCCCGCTTTGCCTTTGCCTTGGGGAGCGCAAATAGCCGCAACTGAAAGCATTAGCAACAGAACCATAAACACGCAAACAAATCTTGATTTCATTCTTTTGGTCCTCCATTCTCTATAGGTTTTCAACGTGCTTGTTCCAATCAACGGTATAGACGAGGTTTCAAGACAACGGTTACGGATTAACGGCTTTTTTTCGGGTCCTAAAACATAGCTTTAAAGGGAAAAAAAATATATAATGTCTGTAGTCATGAATATTTTGCTGGGTATAGCCGCTCTAATCTACTTATTAATGGTCGGCGGCTTTGTAGTTTGGACTTTTCATAAAGGATGGAGCCCTTGGGTTCGCGATCGCCTGACGCCTGTCGAACGAATCCGCGCGGATGTTGCAGTTAAAGAAGAACAAAACGAATATTCTTTGCACTATCAGAAAGTAATAACTGTTGCTTGGAGAATTGCATTCCGCTGCGAAGACAGCAAAATAAGAATATACGAAGTAAATAAGGATGTTTTCGATACCCTAGAAGAAAACGACCACGGAATGCTTCTCTATAAAGGCAATACCTTCGTTAGATTCGAACCTACTCGAATAGGCGTTGACGCAGACGAACTTTATCGGCGCGTTGTGCGGTGAAAAACTCGAGCTCGTATTCCCTTTTGAACGTTAGATTGACTCCAAATAGCTCGCGGAATGAAATCGTCGGATGGAGGGACGGTGTTTTATGCATCAAACTTACCGCTCCGCCGGTCGAAAACGCCGCAAACAAAGCTCTTCTGGAGTTTGTGGCAGGTTTTCTTCAAATAAAGAAAAACCAAATTGAACTCGTAACGGGACATAAAAGCCGGGAAAAAACGTTAAAAATACTTGGCAAAACTCAAGAAGACTTGCAAAATATCCTGCGGCAATTCTCTGCTTCGATCGGATAATCAAGAATTATTTGTTTTGCCGCAAAAGTGCTTTATAAACAATTTTCGCGTGTTTAATCTATCTCGGAGGTAATTTATGCCGGTAAAAATAGCCGTAGTGGGGGCTGGAACATTCGGAACCCTTCATCTTAATGCATTCACACAGTTGAGCTATCGAAACGTAGCCGAGCTCGCCGCAATAGTCGAAAATAATCCACAAAGAGCCAGCGAACTCCGTTCTGAATACAGCTGCCCTATTTTTTCTGACATACACGAAATGCTAAATAACGCCGATGTCGACGGAGTGACCGTTGCGACACCGGACCACCTGCACCGGGAAATAGCGGTCGCAGCCTTGAAGGCCGGAAAACACGTCCTTGTGGAAAAACCACTGGACGTCACTGTGGAAGGCTGTATCGAAATAATTAATGCCGCAAAAGAATCCGGAACGCTCTTGATGGTCGATTTTCATAAAAGATATGATCCTGACCATCAATACATAGAATCAAGAGTGCAAGAAGGCGCTCTGGGCGATATTCTCTATGGCTATGTATGCATGGAGGATAGAATAGAAGTCCCCTCTAAATGGTTCCCAAATTGGGCGCCAAAAAGTTCGCCTGCTTGGTTCCTCGGCGTTCATTTTTATGATTTGGTTAGGTGGATCATCAAATCCGAACCAGTCAGTGTTTATGCCACTGGAATTAAGAAGACCCTTCTGGAGGACTATGGTATAGATGCCTACGATTCCATAAACGCCAAAGTGAACTTCGCTAACGGTGCATCTTTTAGCTTCGATACATCTTGGATACTGCCCAACGAGTTCGAAGCTATCGTAAACCAAGAATTGCGAATAGTGGGCACAAAAGGCGTTTGGGAATGCGATACGCAATACCGAGGTTCTAGGTCTTGCATTGCAAAAGAAGGTATGAGGACTTATAACTTGGGCTTCCGCAGGGATGCAACCGATAAGCAAGGCAGGCTCCTTATCCGCGGCTATGGCGTCGAAAGCATAGAAGATTTTGCCTACAACGTTCAATTCCTTGAAAACGGCGGCAATATTGAGGAAATCCCCGGTTGTTGGGCGTCGGGAGAAGATGGCCTTGCCGTGACTAAGATCGCTTCGGCAGTCCACAAAAGTATAGAAACCGCAAGCGTCGTCGCCATTTGATTTTGATCCATTTTAACGTATTCGTGATATAATGATAGTGTAAGTCGGTAGAAAATTAACGCTTGCTTTGTTTAAAAGTTAAGCATTCAAACTAACATTCACAAAAATGAGAACCGCTGCCGGCGCTTCGCCCGAATGCAGTATAACAAAGGGAAGAGGAAACTTTATAACAGTCGGTTCACTTTGCTCTGGGGATGCCTGGCGGCAGTATTTTTGTGTTCCTCGCTAAACGCTTCTGACGGCATTGCATACGGATGGGGCAGTCAACAAGTGGGCCCAACGGGCTCCTTGCTCAAAATAGCCGCGGGAGCAAACCATTGCCTTGGGCTCAGGAACGACGGTTCCATCGCAGCGTGGGGTGACAACAGTTTCGATCAATGCGCCGCCCCCTCGGCGTCTTTTGTTTTTATGTCGGTATCGGGCGGCGATTTTCACAGCCTCGCGCTAAAATCCGACGGCTCGATCTTAGCTTGGGGATATAACGGAAACGGGCAATTGTCCATTCCTATGCCAAACTCCGGTTTTGCCGCTGTTGCAGCGGGCGGTTTTCATAGCCTCGGTCTTCGAACAAATGGAACAATATCCGCTTGGGGCAGAAATGACTATGGCCAATGCAATGTCCCGTCGCCAAACTCCAATTTTATAGCCATCGCGGCCGGGGCTTTCCACAGCTTGGGCCTGAAATCTGACGGTTCAATTGTTGCTTGGGGAAATAACGCATATGGCCAACTTAATGTTCCTTTGCCTAATAGCGGATTCACGGCAATAGCCTGCGGAGCATACCATAGCATAGCTTTACGCCAAAACGGCTCGGTAGCAGTTTGGGGCAGAAATTACGAATACCAATCCCAAGTTCCCACGCCAAACCTTGGATTTGTTGCCGTAGCCGCAGGAGGTTATCACACAATGGCGCTGAAAACAGACGGTTCCCTCCTAGCTTGGGGAGATAACAGCCGAGGCCAGTGCGCCATTCCATCCCCAAACTCCGGATTTTTGGCAATTGCCGCGGGAAAATACTTCAGCCTTGCTATCCGAAACAACAATCTGCCAGTAGTCTGGGGGGACAATACCTACGCGCAAGCTAACATACCAGAACCTAACCTTGGCTATTCCTCCGTTTCAGCCGGTTTTGAACATAGCCTTGGACTTCGCGAAGATGGCACGATAACGGCTTGGGGCAGGAACACCGAGGGACAATGCAATATACCGTATCCCGCCGAATCTTATAGCGAAGTTTCAGCAGGCCGTTATTTCAGCTTGGCCCTCAAGCAGGACGGCTCCGCGGTCGCTTGGGGATACAACGGTTACGGGCAATGTAATATCCCGTCCTCAAACGCCGGCTTTCTTACCCTGTCCGCTGGCGGTTATCATTGCCTTGCTGTCAAACAGGATTCATCTATAGTTGGTTGGGGAAACAACTCTTATGGCCAAGCATCGCCACCTCCAGTAAACACAAACTTTGTTTCGGTATCTGCCGGCCTCCAGCATAGCCTAGCTCTTAAAGCGGACAGTTCTCTTGTCGCGTGGGGAAACAACAGCTTCGGCCAGTCTGCCGTTCCTTCAGTTCCTTCCGGTTTTGTTATGGTATCCGCTGGCGACTACCACAGTCTGGCTCTGAGAATGGACGGCTCTATTGAAGCTTGGGGCCGCAATTTAGAAAAACAGTGCATTGTGCCCCAACCAAACTCCGGTTTCATTTTTATCTCAGCAGGCGGGTTTCACAACATAGGATTAAAAGAAGATGGAAGCGTAGTCGAATGGGGCAGAGGATTATCAAACTCTAAGACCATATCTTCTGTTGCAAATGCTAATAGGTTTGTTTCTGCCGGATGGAAACACAGCTTGGCAGTAAAGTCTGCTGATTCATACACTCCTATCTCGAGGCTCAACGGTGTGCTCCGCGTTTTCATAAATCCGCCGCAAGCCCAAGCGCAAGGCGGAAAATGGCGTAGGAAAGGCACGTCGCTTTGGCGGAGTTCTGGCGACGCGGAAACAGGGCTTCCTGTAGGCATATATGAAATAGAGTTTCTAAGCATAGAAGGTTGGGCAAATGCCGGGCGGCGTTTTGCATACGCAGCTCCTCTGAATATTGGGCAGCACATTACCGGATATAGAAGCAAAAGGGTAGGGGAGGTCAAGAAATACGCCGACGGCGCAAAAGTAAGGGTGGGAAACACCATCGTTACGGCGGTTTGGCCTAACTTTATTTATATCGAGGACTTGGACCGAACTTCAGGCATCCGCCTGGAGCCTGTTTTTCCCGGGCTAAGTAAAAACTCCGTTGTAGATGTCACGGGTTACCTTGCAACTAATCCTCACGGTGAGAGATATTTGATTCCCGAAGAAATATCCGCCACCGGAACTGCTTCAATTGCCCCTCTCAGTATGACAATCAAGAATGTTTTCTCCGGCCTCGAGCCTGCGCAAGGGCCCGATTTAACGGGAATGCTTGTTAAGATCTACGGCGAGTTTTCAGCCTTGAGCGATTCAGCATTCACGATAAATAACGGCCCAGGATTCGTGGTTAAATGCTCCGATCCTTTTGCTGGAATAATATTAAATCCATCTTGGAAATACGTTGCCGTTACCGGAATCGCTTCAATTGAGACGGTGAACGGCGTGCAAAAACGATTGATACTCGTTCGCCACCAGTCGGATATCCAACCGCTTCAATAAAAATTGCCTCTTCCAATTGGAAGAGGCTTTTGAATCAATTTTATTGCTTCGAAATATCTGATATATATCAGAAAACGAATGCATTCGTTTTTTCGCTGCAGATTATTTGCGACGGCGAATCATTGCTCCCAAAACGCCAAGCCCGCCTGCCAAAGCCATCACTGAACTCGGTTCCGGCACGCAGGTGTAATCATAAATGATTTCGAGGCTTCCGGATGCAGAAACAGGGGTGATTGCCATCTCGATCCCGCTAACAGAACCGTATGTCTGCCACTGGTTAGTCGCTACTGTTACGGTGAACGTTCCAGCTCCCGTGTAATTCGGGAAAAACGTGCTGGCAATATAGCCCCAATCGCTGTCTGTTTCGGGCCCGCCAACATAAACCATTCCGTCCGGTGGCAACGGGCTGTAATCGCCAGTGCCATCGTCCTGATTGGGGTCTAAACTGAAAGATCCGCTGTGCATCGCGCTGACCTGGCCGACAACAGGCTGGAAAAGCGTGTTAAGCATGGGGACTGTGCTGCCCGTTATCGCAGCCTTGCCGCCGAACTCGAAGGTGCCCGAGGCTGGGCTGTCGGCGTCGTTGTCCAATACAATCTGACCGCCATCAACATTCAGGGTAAGGATAACCTTAATCCAGTTCAACGTGCAAAGTCCGCCATTGTCATCGAACTTATTGAAAACTAGATCGCTGGTGAAGTTGGGGATCCCGCTGAATGTTTTGACTTGAGACATCTGTCCGGCTAAAGCGAATGAAGCGGGCGCGGCGATAGCTAATGCTAGAGCTATCACCTTTATCCATAATCGCATTCTTCTATCCTCCTTCCACTTGCAAGTGGGAGCGAAGCTTCCAGAATTTTTATTCGTTTTCTGGCAAACTTGCACCAAGTAAACTTTATCATAATTTAGGAGCAATTTATGCGAAAAAAGTGGGGTAATTTATGTACATTTAAATGAATAAGCAAACTAAGCAATAGGAAGGATTTCATTAAAAAGTCCCATTATTAACAGTTTTACCGGTATTATTATATGATTTTTAACTTGATTGTGAAGCCATTCGTGGGGCGTATAAAACGATAAGTATAACCCTAACGCGGCGGTTTCTATAGTTCGATAAGCTCCAAAGCCATTCTTGCGTTTTTGATAGCTCGAATTTCGAGTTCCGCATTAGCGATTTTTTCTTTAGCAGAAAGATCGTCTCTTTTTTCCCAGGCCGCTTTCATTGTGTCCAAAACACGCTCCGATGAAAAATCGCCAATATCCAAATAAGGCAAACCACACATTTTGCAAAACGATTCGACTTTCGGGTCATAGGAGATTCCAACGGCAGGCACACCTTCACGTACTGCGAATATCAAACCGTGAAGCCGTGTTGAGACGACTAAATCCGCTCCGGCAATTGCAGCCCGGACATCTTGGAAGCTGTTCCATTTATCTAATAGGGCAAACTTTTCGTGGCTATCGGCTATTCTTTTGCACATACCGATGTCTTGCAGGGAAAACATTGGAACTAAAATAGTCGAAATGTCAAAATCGCGCGTGAATTGCCGCAGAGCTGTTGCCAATTCAGTTTCAGTATCGTATTTCCCCCAATTGCGAGGGCAAACCGCAACTACCGGGCCGCTTTTGATGCCTAGGTTTTCGAGAAACTCTTTCCCAAAATCTTTTCCAATCGGTGATAGCGCGAATGATGGGTCCGCAGTCACTTCTATACGCGGCTTTCTTACACCGATACTAGACAATAACTCAGCCGATTCCGCATCCCTGAGAGTGATAAGCGATGCCCTGTTTAATGCGATGCTCGCCACCTTTCTGATCCAGCCTCGCCTAAGCGGTCCAATCCCTTGTCCATATACCACTGATTTGGCTTTGGCGATGCTCGAACAGTATAGAAACTGGCCAAGGTAGTACAGGGCAGACCTCGCGCTGGTAGCATCTTGAAAAAGGCTGCCGCCGCCGCAAAGAAAAAGGTCGGCACGGCTTGCGGCTTTTGGAAACATATTTCTCTCCACGGCGGCTATTCCGTGAAGTTTTCGTGTTTCTTCGGGGTTTGCGGATAATGCAGTAATTTCCGCTTCGGGCAGAAAGTTTTTGATAGCGGTGATTATTCCAGCCAATACGGCTTCATCGCCGGCATTCCCGAATCCATAGTAACCGGATATCAATACGGATACTATTTTTCGCTACCTCCGGAGATTCGCTTCGCGATAAGCAAGACAATGAAGCCGATGAACAAACCTACGACTGCTCCCACAAATGTGCGCGCGATGGTCAGAGCTATCGGCGTATGGGAGTGGCAAAAAGTATTTACCAAAGATACTAATCCGATAATGCCGATTATCATTAGAGGTGCCGCCCAGTTTCTTTTACCGGCCATTAGGCAGGCTATCCCAAGATAAAGGGCAGGGTGCCCAACCAGAAACTCTTTTGTTCTGGGCCGCACGTACAGCAGTTTGTCTAGCATTGCACGGATCTTGAGCTCTATCGGCGAGACTCCCACTCCCGCCTCGTTGCCCGAACGAGCTACAAGAAATGCCACAGATCCCAAAATAATAAAAGCAACCGCCGCCTGCCATACTAGGACGGGATTTTTCGCAATGCGATCGATATTCCGGGCTATGCGCTCCTTCTGTTCCTTCAAAGAAGCGGGACTCCAAACAATCCCGGAAGCGATAGCAAACGCTCCGATTAGAATTGGAACGATGTGCGCCAGCTTCACTCCCGCAAATTGGTCTATTTTCAATAAAAACGGCCGTGAGCTAATCAACGCGGCAGTTATTGCGCCGCCTAAAGCGGTTATTGCAATAACCCCAATGGACAGAACCATTGACCAAATTATAACAGTAACGTTTATGCTGTCGGAGATTTGTTTTCTTTTAGATGCCGCAAGTGTTAGACCATAAAGCGGGGCAGTTACTGCGGTTCCAAGCGCTAAAACCTTGTGAAGCAACGGATGCCCCAAAAAACCGGCAGCAAAGCAAATTACCGCTGAAAAAATCAACCAAACTAACATTGCTGTCGCGCTCAGCTCAAACCAAGATGCCAACAATGCCACGAAAAGCCCCGCGCTGCCGATGCCTACCAGCCCCAACACCAAGTTTGATATTTCAGGATCTCCGATTGGCTTTGATTCACCAAGCGTCAAGCCATAATAATGTATCTTATCGGATATCAGCTTGATGTAGTCGGAGTTTTCCATTACTGCATCCGGGCTGTCAAAATCGAACATCCTTACATAACAAAGCCTTATTCCGCGTTCCCGGACTGCCCTGGCATACCGTTCAATAGCTGATGGTCGGTCGATGATTCCCATTTCAGGCAACGTAATGCTGTGCACTCGGATTAATCTTTTTTGGTTCGATTCGCTCAATTTTGCGTCGCCTTTCTGTTTGGCGAATTCCACCGAACCATAATTCAAGCCAAGCCGCTCCATAATATGGCCAGTCTCTTCGATAAGTTCGCGAAAGCCTAAAGCTTGGTCGCCAGCGAAAATAACAGTTTTAGCGCCAAGGGCTTTTGCCTCCGACATAGCCAACTGAATATAGCTCTTTGTCGCGCCTGGGTAGTCAACCATCCGCGCGATAACCTGCATTCCAGCGGCATTGACTTGCTCGGCTGTCGCAGGATTCATTCCGGCAGGCAGCAAGCGTATGTGCTGAATCCTAGCGTTCAAAAACACTTTTCCATTTGCAGTTTCAATTGCTGAGCCATTTTCGCTGGGTTCCGAAACTGCAAAAGCCGCACAAAGCCTTTCTTCAATAGCTCGCGATCTTTTCTTATCCAAAATTTTTAAAACATAATGGCCCATTCTATCCATCGAAATTGCCGCCGCTCCGTTGTCAATGAGGTCACCGATCGTTTCCTCCTGAATGGCGACAGCATTTGCGCCGGCGGATTTGAAAGATTCCAAAACCTCGGAAACGCTCTTATGGCTTGCGGCAGCGATTTGATCTACTTCACCGTAATCTATCGCAATAGATACAACCCGCGATTGCTGCTCGACCTTCGCTCTTTCAGATAAAACCATCATCGAGGCAATTATGCCTATCAGAAACAAGATAAGCGCGATGTGTTTCATATTGCTGATCAATCCTTCCAGACCATTTTTTACTCCCACGGGCGGTAGTATCTGCGTATAGGTATTAGGCTGTCCCTTCTGCGTTTAAGCCGCTTGCCACCAAAAATGAGAATTAGCAAAAATCCGGCAACGAAACCGCCTATGTGGGCGGCATACGCCACTCCTCCTTTGGACGCTCCACCGATGGTAGCCATCATGCTGAGGCTGAATAGCTGCGTGATAAACCATATAAAAAGAATGTAAACCGCTGGCACTTCAGCGGTAGTTATAAAGAAACCCCAAATGATGAGACTTATTATCCTCGCAGCCGGGAACAGCAGTAAGTATGCTCCAAGTACTCCGGCTATCGCGCCGCTTGCGCCTATCATTGGAATCTTTGAATAGGGATCCAGCAAAATCTGCCCTAGCGCGGCTGCTATTCCGCAAATAACATAAAAAACAATAAACCGCAAATGTCCTAAAACATCCTCGATATTATTTCCGAATATCCATAAATAAAGCATATTCATTGCAATATGCAAGAAGTTCGCGTGCATGAACATCGACGTGAAAAAAGTCAAAAAAACCGGCTGCGGTCCGCCGGGGAAGATAAGGTCTGCACTTTTTGTTATTTCGTATGGAACAAGCGCGTAAGCCAACATCGCCGCTACATTGTCGGTAGCAATCGCGCGCAGTTGGTAAATGAAAACAATGATATTAACAGCGATTATCGCGAAAGTTACATATGGGGTAGTGCGGGTCGGATTTTCGTCTCTCAGTGGGATCATTTTATCTTATTTATTGTGGATTTTCCGGAATTATGATACCACAACAACAATCCTAGTTGAAGTGCGGCGAAAATATTTTTATGCTATACTTAACTTAATTGGGGAGACTTACGATGCCTGCTAATCTCACTCCAGAGTTTATAGCAGCCCGCGAAAGGTTCCAAGCTGCGGTAGGTCCTAAGGAAAAGCTCGAATGCCTTGAAGAAATGCTCGCCGTCATCCCAAAGCATAAAGGCACAGAGCATATGCAAATGGATATCAAACGGCGGATATCCAAGCTGAAAGAACAAATAGAACAGGAACGCCGCAAATCCGGCAAACACAGTTATGAGTACCACGTACCTTCCGAAGGCGCTGGGCAAGTAGTCATAGTTGGCCCGCCTAATTCGGGGAAGTCGGAACTGCTTTCGATACTTACAAGCGCTTCTCCAGAAATCGCGCCTTATCCCTTCACTACTCGAAAGCCCCAGCCGGGAATGATGGAGTTCGAGGACATCCAAATTCAGTTGGTGGATACGCCCCCAGTGACTGGCGATTATATGGAACCTTGGCTGACTTCGGTTCTCCGCGCCGCAGATGCGGCAATTTTGGCGGCAGACCTCTCTAGCGACAATTTATTGGAAGATATCGAATCGGTCATTGCAGCTTTTGCATCTCATAAGACTCGGCTTGTAGGCTCAAAAAGCGAGAGCGACCCAAATCATCCTTACGGAACAGCCTATGTTCCCACGTTGCTCCTTGGAACGAAGCTCGATTTGCCACAAGCCGCTGACAACTTGCAGATTATTGAGGAACTCTACAAAAGCAGATTCCCGATAAGCGCTGTATCCGCTGCCGCCGGAGTCGGCGTCGAGAAACTTAGGCGGGATATTTTCAACCTCCTCGATATTGTAAGGGTTTACACAAAAGTCCCCGGAAAGCCGGCGGATATGACAAAGCCATTTACTCTCCCTAGGGGCTCCGATTTAATGGACGTAGCGAGAGCCGTGCACAGGGATTTTCCAAATAAACTTCGTTTCGCTAAAGCTTGGGGCGTTGGAAAGCCCGACGGAGTGATGATCGCTCGAGATCAAATCATCGAGGATGGGGATATCATAGAATTGCACGTTTGAAAAGCGTTTTCAACTTCAAGATTTTTCATCGGACTTCATCAAATCTTCTTGAAAAATCGCCTCCGCTGGTCTAGCGTTTTGAAATAATTGCAAACTTAAAAAACACATCTTCAACGCAATATTATGCAAAAAACGGTCAATCTTCGTTTTCAACTAAAGCGCCTCCTTGCGTAGGTCCTACATACAACCGCAAGCAAAAACGCGATTTATTTACCTCGTCGCCCCCACTTTATCTAGAGGATTTCAAAATAGTCTTTCGTCAATAATGACGCCTGTTAAAAATACTGGGTTTCAGATTGTTTCAAAAATAGCCATATATGGATCATATTTTTCAATAAAACCAGCGCTAGGGCGTAAAAAGTGAAAATTATAAAAAACTATAGCGCTTGCTTTGGGGTCCGGATCGATTGATTTTCTATTGCGGGATTTACTGTTTGGCATTGACGCGAGATAGCCTTAACGTTATATTGTATGCGTTCCAATACCTTCAGGAGGGAAATTGTGGCAGATTTTGACTTCCGTAGCGCTGTAGGCAGAAAGTTGACAGTTGAAGAACTCGAATCCGCAGCAAAGATAATGCGCGCTTACGCGCTGGTTTCTATTCACGCTGCCGGAACCGGCCACCCCGGCGGATCGCTTTCTGTAATGGACCTCACCGCGGCTTTGTTTCTGCGCGAGGCAAATATGGATTGCTGTAACGTCCTTTCTCCAAATCGCGATCGGATTTATTTCAGCGCAGGGCATAAAGCTCCGGCATTATACGTGGGACTAGCGGCGGCCGGCTTTTATGATATGGATGAAGTCGTCACCCTCCGTAAATGCGGCAGTGTCTTTCAAGGCCATCCCCATTGCCTTAAGTTGGAGGGCGTCGAGGTTTCTAGCGGTTCACTTGGTCAAGGGCTTGGTATCGGCGTAGGGAGCGCTCTAGCAGCAAAAAAAGACAATAAAAACTATCGCGTATACGTCGTAATGGGTGACGGCGAGCAGCAGGAAGGAAGCATTTGGGAAGCCGCTATGAGCGCGGCCCACTTCAAACTCGACAATCTTTGCGCGATTGTTGATAAAAATCGATTGCAAATCGACGGCTGGGTTGAAGAAGTGATGAACATCGACCCCCTTGCCGAAAAATACCGGGCTTTTGGCTGGCACGTCATAGAAATAGACGGCCACAATATGCAGCAAATTGTCAACGCCTTCGAAGAGGCCAAAACAGTAAAAGGCAAACCGTCCGTTATCATAGCGAATACTGTAAAAGGCAAAGGCGTTTCTTTTATGGAAGACCAAGCCGGATGGCACGGCGTCGCTACAAAGACCCGTGAACAGCTCGACCAAGCTCTATCCGATTTGGGCGTGAACTGGACGAAAGAAAAAGTTGACTCCTTGCTCGCTTTGTCCCAAGACTGGTCAAAAGAAATTGCCGCAAAGATAGATTCGCAACAGCCTCCCATTCCCGGCAGATACTGGTGGAACGCGGATCAGAAAATGAAGGTCGAGATGGATCCCACTCGAATGGGATTCGGCCGGTGCTTGGAAAGGATAGGCGATGACGAACGCATTGTGACGCTTCACGCCGATATCTCCGCTTCCATTCGCATCACCGCCTTTGAAGAAAACCATCCAGAGCGCAAAGACCGAGTTTTCAGCGTGGGGATTGCAGAACAAAACATGATGCAGGTAGCAGCCGGCTTGGCGCTCTCAGGCAAGATTCCCGTCACCGGCACTTACGGGGTTTTCGCCGCCGGCAGGCCTTGGGACCAAATACGCACGACGATTTGTTACGGCAACCTGAACGTAAAAATTGCCGGCGCCCATGGCGGCATTTCTGTAGGTCCTGACGGCGCAACTCATCAGTCGTTGGAAGAAATCTCTCTGATGGCAGTTTTGCCCAATATGACTCTCAATGTTCCATGCGACTCGATCGAAACTGACAAAGCCACCGAAGCTTGCATCCTCGATGTTGTTGGCCCGGCGTATATACGTTTCGCAAGAGAAGCCACCCCAGTTGTAACCAAGCCAGACACGCCATTTAAACTCGGCATTGCAAACGTTATCCGCTTCAGGGGCGAAAAGGAAAGCTTCGTTGACGCTTTTGAACATAAACTGTCCACGGACTATTCTCCTGAAGGAGAGCATTTGTGCATAATAGCTTGCGGACCAATGGTTCCAGAGGCGATGCGCGCCGCTTGGATTTTGAAAGAAGAAAAAGGAATCGAAACCCGCGTTTTGAACGTCCATACAATTAAGCCTATCGACGCTAAGGCAATCATTGACGCCGCGGAACAAATAGGTTTGATTATTACCGCCGAGGAACATCAGGTGGGAGGCTTTGGCAACATAATCGCTGGTGTCGCCGCCAAGCGAGCCGACCATAGCAAGCCGCTTCGAATCGAAATGATTGGAGTGCGCGACCAATTTGGTGAGTCCGGCGAACCGTGGGAGTTGATGAAACTCTTCGGGCTGACCGCCGAACATATAGCCTCCACCGCAATTAAAATGTTAGGCTAGAAAGAAAGGTAGTAATTATGTCAGTTGCAGATGATCTTCAGAATATGTACGCAGCCCTTTGCCTCGAAAAACAGGCAGTAGCCAGATACGCCGACCATCAATCACAGACCGAAGATCCAATGATATTGTCGCTTCTACAGGGTTTGATGAGGAACGAAGTCGGCCACGAAGAGCATTTGATTGAAAATATCCACCGCTTGGGTGGAGATCCCAAAGAAGCGGAAAAATGCCCTCCTCCAGCGCTGCCACAAATGGTTTATGAGGGCGCTCAAATGGCAGGGCAAAAAACAAACCTTGCTATGCTCCGCGCCGATATGGCCTTCGAGGAAGAAGCGACTAAACTTTACGGCGAGTTTTCAAAAGCCGCAACCGATGAACAGGCTAAAGAGCTATTCGCTGAGTTTTCTAGGGCGGAACGCGGCCACGTTAATGGTCTGCGGGCACTGATTAAGGCGATTGAATCGGGTTCCCACGAATATCAGTTCTTTTGCCCGGTATGCGGCTGGCCCGTTGAGTTTGGGACTTCTCCAACAAGTGGATCTGAATCGCGGTGCAAAATGTGCGGAGTCTTGTTTGCAATAAAAGAAAAAGACGGCGATTTCGTTCTGGAGCGAAAAAGCTGAATAGTTGACTGATAATTATAAAAAAATTAAAGGGCGGATCATTTATGACCCGCCCTTTTTTCCATTATGTCTTATTTTTGTCAGTCAACCGCCAACTGGTCAAGGAGCATTTGCTTCACTCCTTCAATCGGAACGCGTATCTGCTCCATAGTGTCGCGGTCGCGTATGGTAACGGTATTGTCTTGTTCTATTGTTTGGAAGTCCACGGTAATGCACCAAAGCGTGCCCACTTCGTCTTGCCGGCGATACAATTTGCCGATGGAGCCCGTGTCATCATACTGGCATACAAAAGATTTCCTAAGGTCATCTGCCAATTTATGCGCGGTTTCCACTATCCTCGGCTCGTTTCTTTTCAAAGGCATTACAGCCGCTTTTATTGGAGCAAGAGCTTTATGCAATCGAAGTGTAACCCTTTTTTCCCCTCTGACCTCTTCTTCAGTGTAAGCGTCTATTAGAAAAGCCAAAAGAGGTCTCTCCACACCTGCGGAAGGCTCTATTACGTAGGGTATGTAGGATTCCTGTGTTTGGTCATCAAAATAAGACAGGTCTTTGCCAGACTGCGTTTGGTGGGCTTTTAAATCATAATCCGTCCTGTTGGCGATGCCTTCTATTTCACCCCATCCCCAAGGGAAGTTATATTCGATGTCGGTGGTGCCTTTGGAATAGTGCGCCAGTTCGTTCTTGTCGTGAGCGCGCAGCCTTAGGTTCTCGGGCTTTATTCCATACTTCTTATACCATTCCAACCTGTCATAAATCCATCGCTCGTGCCACTCTTCATCGGTGCCGGGTTTTACGAAAAATTCTATCTCCATTTGTTCGAACTCGCGCGTCCGGAATATAAAATTGCCGGTGGTAATCTCGTTTCGGAACGATTTCCCTATCTGCGCGATTCCGAAAGGGACCTTTTTGCGGCTTGCCATTTGCACCGTTCGGAAGTTTACGAATATACCCTGGGCTGTTTCCGGCCGCAGCCAAGCAATGGCGGCTTCTTCCTCAACAGGGCCAACGTAGGTCTTGAACATCGTATTGAACTGCCTGACTTCGGTTAGTTCGCCTCCACATTCCGGGCACCTGTCGCCGGATAGGTCGTCCGCCTTGAAACGCTTTTTGCATTCTTTGCAGTCAACCAAAGGGTCATTGAAATTGGCAACGTGCCCGGATGCGACCCATACTTCAGGATGCATTAGAATGGCTGAGTCTTGCCCAACCATATCATCGCGGCGGTGAACCACCTCGCGCCACCACGCCTCTTTGATGTTGCGTTTTAGCTCTACGCCCAGTGGGCCGAAATCCCAAGTGCTGCCAATTCCCCCATAAATTTCGGAGTTTTGAAAAACAAAACCGCGCCGTTTGCATAATGACGCGATGGTCTCGAGATCAACCAATTTTTATACCTCAGATTTTTTAGCTTGTTTTAGACTCACTGATTATATTAGTTCAGACTTCGCTCGGTCAAGAAAGGCGTCATGCTTTGCTTCCTACTCAGAATTTTCTCATCTAGGCCTTTCATTACGCAGCATGTTTTCATTAAAACCGAATATTCTATTTGCCGCAGAAAAGTTTTATATATTCCCTTGCATTCTGGAGGTCAAGCAGCGCTTCTTGCGCCGTGCATAATGGCTCGATTTCCCCTTTGATGGCGCGTATAAAGTTAATCGCCTGTTGCTTCATCGCGTGCACCCATGGCAGAGTAGGCGATGTCAGTTCGGGTGTCGCGCCATCGCCTGGATCGCGATAAATCTCGACTTTCCCTGGGCGGTTTGATGCCAAAGGAGAGGGAAGCTCCAGCTTTATCCAACCTCGTTCAAAAGCGACAAGGGCGGACTCCTGCCAATCTATTGTTGTTTGATACGGAGTCATTTCTATTATGCCGGCTATTCCGCTTTTACTTTGCACAGCAAGAAATACTCCAGAAGGATCGGCGTAAGTAACCCGGTATTCTTCCCCCAATAAATGCCGCATCAGGTTAATTTGATGGATATAGTAATTTACGAAAGCGAAATAATGTTCGTAAGTTGCCGCGTCCATATCGCTAGGCGGAGGGTCGAAATCCAATGGAGGCAGTGCCTCATCAGTCCCGATTAAATCACAGAATCCTCCGGCTACCCAATCGCCGGCAGGCATAAGAATCCTCACATACCGCATATTGCCGAGTTCGCCTGAAACCTTTAATCTATCGATTTCCGCCTTGGCATACATAGTCGCGGGGTCACTGCGTTTGTGGTATCCAACCATATGCCACACGCCGTTTGCTTCAAGCGCGCTCAGGATTTTTTCACCCCATTCAATGCTTGCCGCCAGGGGCTTTTCAGTGAAAATCGGTATCTTCGCCTTTGCAAGTTCCGGCACCAAAACACCGTGCCGATTGAATGGCTGTGATGCCACGATCCCGTCCAATTTTTCGGCCGAAAACATAGCTTCGTGGTCTTTGTAAACTTTGGCAATGCCATATTTTTCTGCGACTCTATGTCCGAGTTTTTCTCGAATCTCGGCTATGGCCACAACCTCGCAGTCGGGTATCTGGACATAGTTCTTTAGATGTGCGCACTGCCCCATCCCTCCGACGCCGACAAAACCTATCCTTACTTTATCCATTAGCCAATTCTCCAGACAATTTTGTTTGCATTGCTTTTGTGAGAAAATTAGGTTCCTAATAGACTATGCCGATGCCAGCTTTCCGAATCTATTCGCAATCGCCAGCGCCGGATCTAGCGGAACTTCCGCGGGAACAGTTCCAGGAGGTATCGGAATATCAGGCTTGGAAATTAGCGTCTTTCCCACAAATTGTGGCAGCCATTGCGATTCCGCCTCGAGCATTTCTTTAACCATTTCCCTTATCTCTTTTAAGGTAAGAACGGCGGAGGTTAGGCCATCCAAGGCAATGGCTTGCATGACTAATTCCGGATCACCCGTTAAGGCAGCTTCAACTGCCAACCCCTGAACATTGATGTTCGTCATATTCAGAGCGGCGCATTGCGGAGGTAGGTCGCCTACTACTGTCGGATGCAAGCCCATCCTGTCAACGAAAACAGGCACTTCCACGCAACAACCGTCCGGCAGGTTGGTAATAAGCCCGTCGTTGCGCACATTGCCGTTCAGCTTGAATATCTTGCCAACCTCCATGGCTTCTATTATGTAAGAGCAATACTCCGCGCTGCGCTCCGATAGCTTCTTTGATTCTATGCTAAGAGGGTCGGTGGACTTGAACTTGTTGTCCAGCATCCTGCAATAATGATAGTATGCCCCGCTGGCTCCTCCGAAATCGGGCTGGTCGCAATACAGTTCCAAGGCTTTTTTACTGCTTCTAAACCAGGGAACATATTCCGAAAGATGACCTGTGCTTTCGGTCATAAAGTAGCCGAAATGGCGAAATACCTCGCCGCGAACTTTCTCGTTGACATAGTATTCAGGCTTCTCGAAGTTTTCTCTGAGTATTGGATAAAGGTCTTTGCCGTCTTTTTCAAGTTTGAGGAACCAGGCCATATGGTTTATTCCGGCGCATAAGAAATCTATTTCTTCTTTTTTTACACCGGTATATCCGGCGATCAAATCAAGCGTAGTCTGCACTCCGTGGCACAGCCCAATAAATTTCAGTCCATCTACTTTGCCTAAAGCCCAGCAGTTCATTGCCATAGGATTTGCATAGTTCAATACAAGCGCATTCGGGCAAAGCTCTTTTATGTCCTTGGCCATATCCATTAAAACAGGAATAGTGCGCAATGCCCGAAATACCCCGCCCGGTCCAGCGGTATCGCCGATACACTGGTCAACTCCATACTTAAGGGGTATTTCGTAATCCATCTGAAAGGCATCGACTCCCCCTATTTGGATCATTACGATGACGTAGTCAGCCCCGCTTAAGGCATCGCGACGATCTGTTGTTGCCCGAACTTTCGCAGGCAGCTTGTTTTCGGCAATGACATCTTTCGCGAATGCTTCCATCTTACGAAGTTTCGTTTCTGTTGGGCTCATAAGCACAAACTCGCTGTCTTGCAGCCCTTCCGTTGCCATAATATCCATCATAAGCGTCTTGCAGAAAATCACGCTTCCAGCGCCTATCATCGCTATCCTAGCCATATTGACCTCCAATTCCTTATTTGATTACAATCTTTTACTGAATCGTTTATTTGCTTGCCATTTGCCTTCCTGCAAATATAAAACGAAGAGCTAATGAAATAATTCAGTTCATTAGCCCTTCGAGTGTTCTATATTATTCTGCTTGGCTCGAGCGTTTTCGGAATAAAACTGCAAATCCGTTTCATTTAGAAAATCTTTGCCTCTTGAAACTCGACATTGAACCCTTCAAGTGTTTCATTGGTTTCATAAATTAGCTCCACGCCCGCGGGGGCCTCGGCTTCTATCTTGAGGTCTTTCCCATTTTTCGACCAGCGCACTTTTACGGTCCCAAACGGTGTGGCAGTCGCGCCTTGCGCCCATTCGGCGCGGTTTACTCGCGGGCTAATTCTGAACTTCTTGCCACCCGCTTCCAATTGCGTAATGCCCAATATGATCCTGTTGAGGAAATAAACAGGAGCCGATGACCACGCATGGCAATGGCTCCTCGTTGGAAATCCTTTCCAACTCCATGAACCTACCGGCAATTGTTCCCAAACCGTAGTCGCTCCGACCCGAAGCATTGGCAGGTAATTTTGATATATGTTGTCGAGAATGGCGTCCTGCTTGCCGTATTTTTCCAACGCCTCGTATAGGAATTGAACCGCGAAGGGGGATCCGACTTTGATCATCCAATCGGGCGGCTCCAGGCAGTTTTTCAATATGGCTTCTTTGTGCTCTTCCGGAGCTATATCATACAACAAGCTTAGAAAGCTCGTGTGCACGCAAGAGCTTTGGCTTGTTTCACCGTTTTCCAATATGCTGTCCGGGTACGCCTTCTTTTTATTATCCCAATATCCGTTAATCGTTCCGGCAAGCTTCGATCTCCATTCCGTGAGCCATTCATTCGTTTCGGAGTCTCCCAAAACCTCCGCGCACTTGCGCGCGGCGTCTATAGCTCCGACAAGGAACATACTGTTATGCAGCATCGTATGGTGGTTGCTGTCAACACCGCTCCAATCGAACATGTTCCAAAACGGCCCGCTGAATAAACCGTTGCCGTCCGCTAACTTTTCGGCGCCCTTTAAGTTCTTTTTTACAGAATCCCAAATTTTTTCAAGGAATTGCACATCGCCTGTATGGTAGTAGTATTCCCACACCGAAATGCCCCATAGAAAACTCCAAGCAGGCAGAAGGCAGTCCCAAGAAGAAGGCACTTGGCAGCCTACAATCGGATATCTCTCCAAAGACTGGGCAGCTAAAGTTATGCACCTTTTTACTAGGTCATATGCCCTGACTGCGGTCATCGCATATAGCGATTCATTTCTTGCATCGCCAACCCATAAAGTTTGTTCATAAAGCGGGCAATCGGTGAATGTATCCTCCATGCAAAGTTCAAGCGTTCTGGCGGATATGTCCCAAATCCTATTCAAGTTGGCGTCTGAACACCTGAAACTTCCAAGCCAGTCAACAGGATAAGTTGACTCTATCAATCTAATGAGGCGTATTTTTACGGGTTTCTTTAGGTTTCTCAATGTAACGAAGAAATATCTCCCAGCGCGGCGTTTGGTCGAAATGAAGTGGTTCCTCCCTTCTTTGCATATGTAACGAACGCCGTTGCTGTTGTCGCCCGTGAATTGGATTTCGCCATCGCCGGTTATATACTCTACTGCGAAAATATCCACGATATCGCCCGCCGACGCCGCTAATTCAAGCTCTAGGTATCCAACGGATTCTTCCCCGAGGTCATATAAAAGCTCGATGTCGCCCTCTTTTGACGGCGTAACAATGGTCCATTCTGAATTGTCGTGCATCAGACCTTCCGGGTTGCAAACGCAGCCCGCGGCATCACCAATGGGCCTGCGGTATCTAAAATGCCTGTAAGGGTGTTCCGCAAGCATTTCTTCCGCCTTTAGAACCATAGCCCTTTTACCGAAATTTTTCTTAAAAGATTTCAAATCCGCCGTCTTGCGCACTAACTCGTAGTCTTTTTCGGCAATTTCTCGATTTGACGCCCTATCGGTGTTGGGAGCCCAAGGAAATATCATATCGTTTTCAAAGTATTTCTCGCCTAAAGGTACAAAAACCCAAGGGTTTTCGAACCCCGGTTTCAACGGGTTCACCAACTCGAATCCTTGTGTGGTGACAAAACGCAGTCCTTGCTCCCACGATTGGCTTGCTTTATAAAAAAGCACGATGAATAAATTGTCGCCTTTTTTTAGCTCAAACTTGCCGTTTTCTCCACTGCTTCCATTAACTATGGCTTCAAGTGGGTTGAAATCGTCGAATGCTATTTCCAATGTCATCGGCTTTTTAGTCCGTATGACGGTCGCCGCCGCCGAAGCAGTGGAACTGTTTTGCGTCACTGCTACAACCCCAGGATGAAGCAGCCTAAATACATTGAATTGGAAATCCATAAAATCGGCATCGACAATTTTCACGCCACAATACTTTTTGAAGTCACGTGGAATCCTGGTTAGAGTAGGGACGTCCCGCGGATTCAAATCTTTCCAAGGACCCTCCTCGGCCTTGCATACCACAAATGCTTTTTGGTACTTCAGGGATTCCTTTCTGGCGTCGTATAATTCAGCCGGCTCCATTTGGATTGAGGTCTTTGGCGTGTTGCTCACAAAGCATTCCGCTTTCGCAATTTCCCAATCCCGTCCTGTCTTGACCACAATTGGCTTGCCCTTGTTCGGGGTGATCTCCAATTGGGCTAGAATGCCCGGCCCTTGGGGAACTTGATGGAAAGTCCCAGCTCCCCAATATCGCGCCAAGATTTCAATCGTGTTTTCGCCTTCTTTCAGCGCGTCCGTCACATCCAACAATTCGTATTGATAATGTTCGGGCCAGGCTCGGCACGGGCCGTCGTTTATCCATTTACCGTTGATGTAAACCCTATACCAGCTGTCTGCAGTAACGGCTAACCAAGCTTCTTTTACAGCGCTGCAATTGAAACTTTTTTTTGCTATAGCCGCCAGGTTGTATGGATTTTTGTTCTTTTCAGGCAACCAAATCCAAGAAGCCGCTAATTTCATGTTGATTTTTTCTCCTAAGCACATCTCGAGAGATTAATCGGTCAAGCCTTAGCATAATCAAGGCGAAGTTTATTCATTTTAATATGTCTTTTTGATTTTGGTTACGGAAAAATCCTGCAATTGCCACGAATGGTGAAAATCGCTTTTTCAAAAATCCAATATTTCCCGTTGGTCAATTGAAAAAACACTGGATTTTTCGCTGAAGAAAAATAACGGAGCAAAAATTAGGTGCTTTACTTTGGGGGAGTTAAAAAAATGGTGGGCCCGGTCGGATTCGAACCAACGACCAACCGGTTATGAGCCGGTCGCTCTGCCGCTGAGCTACAGGCCCACGTTACTCAGTAATATTACCACATCGTTCATCATTCGGCAAGATTAGTTATTGTAAAATATATTAGGACATTATCCAGGATTCGAAATTGAGCGGGCTTCCAACCGCTCAAAAAACGATTTCGCTTATTCTTTCTTGAAAATCCCATCACAATCCAAAAATCGTTTCTTTTGCCAACCCTATTTGGTTATGGTTATAATCGCTTCAATCTCACTTCATGCGCCAGATGCATCTGTAGTTGAACCGGCGGTTAGGAGCGCTGTCACCGTGAGTGCAAAGGGATATAGGATCGTCGAGGTCTTTGGGATTGTCAGCCCAGTGAAAATCGAATTCAAACGAGTTCCCACGCAAATTAATCATACGGCGCGGAATAGCCATTTCCAGCTTATTCCCAGCGTAGCGGTATTTTATTGTGCCTGAATCAACCCATTTACCACTTGATTTGTCGCCTACAAACCGCATAAGCTTTGTGCGCCTCGAATCTACAACATTTTTGTTGACTATGAAATCGTATCCATACCAGCCCGTTTGGTTGTTTCTGTCAGCATCTATCAACAACAACATCCAATTTTTATCCGTATGCGTAGTTAGGGGCTTGTTTGTTTCAACATAAAAATAGACCATATTGTTGTCTACCGCTACTTTGCAAGCAGTTATGTCATTTCTGCCAGAATCGTCCTTGTAGTATAATCCTCCGTAACCCATATAGTCTCTATGGAAAACATCGCCAATCGTATCGCGATATTCAACAGTAGATTGTGCCCAATCTGAAAACTTTCCGTCTATTTTCATTGTTTTCAACCCGCGGTTAATGGGTATTGGACGAACGCCCTTGTAACGGCGTATGTTTTGCGCCATCTGCATGTAGTAGTTGTCGGTATACCCCCCCTTCATAGGCTGGATGCAGCGGTTAAACTCAGCGTTATATTGATCAACAAAAAAGTAAGGGCTTTTGCGCCGCATAAAATCAGTTAACCCGTTTCCTTCAGGTCTGTACTTGCCCGCCGTCCATTCGTTCCAATCATTTAAATAAATGAACTGCGGATTAGACTTTATAGCTTCATCCCACCGGTCTTGGAAGTATATCCCATAACCTTCCGGGTTCTTGACTGTCTTCCCAAGCCAAGGAACGTATGTAGGCACTGGCAAATCTTGTTCATTGAGCTCAGGTTCGCCTCTCTCGCGGGTCCAACATTTGCCTACTAAAGAAGTGGGATGCTGCGCCGGAGTAACTGCCGCTTGCTCCTTTTTGCCTTTATGCCTCGAAACAAGGTCATCCGGGTTCATTGCTTTCACTGGCTCGTGCGCCAAATCGTAACCAAAACTCCATTTGTCTTCGGTCCCGACAAAACGCTCGCCAGCCCATTCATAATATCCCCACCACATTGTCCTTAAAGTGAAGAAATTTTTCACCTCTTTTGTGTAGTCCTGATAAAACTCTTCGGCATAATCAGGGTCGCCATAGTGAGGATGGCTTGGGTCGGTCTTAGCTTTGGGATCAAAGTGTGGATTCGGATTTTTGGGAGCTTTCCCCGCGTGGTCATTTAGCGGATTGCCATTATAAAGGAGCAGCGGTTTGCCATCCCAGTAAAACCACAGATCTTTGTATTTGCCTTCTTTATATATCCTGTCATATAGCCCTTGGACAACTGTGATTACAGGTCCGTTGAATGCCCAAAAACAAAACTTGGGAACTTTATTGCCTTCCGCTTTCATCTTCTGCATTACTTTGAATATCACGTCCCACTCGTCCCAATAGCTTACGGCATTGGTTACATCCATAATTAGGACATCCACTCCGGCATCGGCCAGCATAGACATATCTTTCCGGATTACATACTCGTCTTTGCTGAGGAAATAGCCCATTTCAGGCTCGCCCCAATGATAATTGTTTTCAGTCCAAAGAGGATGGTCCGCATCCAGTCGCGCGTTTGGGTCTTTAGCGAGGATTTTTGAAACGTCGGCAGAATAAGGGCTCTTTAAGTTGTGATAGGAGTCTAAATGCCAAGTAACGTAAAATATCCCAACCACCCGCCGCTGGTCTTTTTTGACAGGGCCGACTTCTTTATAAGTCGGCATAGTCCTCCCTAGCGCGTCGGTCCCCACCCAAGTGTCAGGATAAATATCGCGTATCGTTTCTTTGGCGGATGCAAAGCCAACCAAAACGCTTGTTAGCCCCAAGATAATAGACAAAAATATTTTATCCATTATACCCAAGCCTTTCCCTCCATACATCATTTCAAGATTGAGGCTTTATTGTTTATGGATGAGTTATACACTATATAAAGACCTAACCTTCTTTTGATGTGCAACAAATTTGACTACTTAGCTGCGCTATGAGCGAGCATCCAAATTCATTCCTTGTCACTCCCGTCGTCTGCGCAAAAATCGCTAGCCACGCATTATAGTCACTTCAGCACATCAACAAAGCTAAAGGGTCGGTGTGAAAAGCCTATTCGGTATGTGCACTGGAGATTCCGAAGCAGATAGAATTGCTAATTTAACACTTTGCCATTGAAATTGTTGACCTTGAACTCTCATTCAATTAAACTTGCACAAAACACTATCCGGAGAAAAAGATGTATAAAGAAAAAATACTTATAGGCACTCTTGTGAACGGGCCAGGCGCTGCCAAATATATCCGGCAAATAGCGCATCACGGTTTCGAGAGTTTCTCCATAACTTGGTGGCAGACTCTAGGCGACATCGATATCCAATCCACAGCTGAAGAAATCCGGAAGACAGCCGCAGACGCCGGAGCTGTCATCAGCTGTGTAAGTTGTTTCGGAAACCCTTTGGGCGCTGAACCTATCGATGAAGAAACCCGCAAAGGATGGGAGAAGCTTATTGACTCGGCCCACCTATTCGGGTGCAACCTGGTAACCGGTTTTGCCGGCCGTGTAGTCGACCGACCAATTCCCGAGTCTTTGGACCGTTACGTAGAGGTATTCAAACCCCTCGCTGAACGTGCCGCGGAAAAGGGTGTCCGCTTAGCGTTCGAAAACTGCGAAATGGGCGGAAACTGGAACTATGGCAGCTGGAACATCGCCCATACGCCAACAGCTTGGGAAATGATGTTCGAAAAGCTCCCAATGGATAATATAGGCCTCCAATGGGAGCCTTGCCATCAAATGGTAAAACTAATCGACCCTATGCCCCAGCTCCGAAAATGGGTGAAGAAGATTTTCCACATCCACGGCAAGGATGCTACAGTCCTTTGGGATGTCGTTCGGGAACACGGCGTTTTTGGCCCGCATACCTTTGCTTACCACCGCACTCCGGGTTTCGGCGACAGCAACTGGACGGATATCATTTCCACTCTTCGAATGGGCGGTTTTGAAGGTTCGATTGATATCGAAGGTTGGCACGATCCAGTTTATAAAGATGAACTGGAAATGATGGGGCAGGTCCACGCACTGAATTATTTAAAAAATTGCCGTGGCGGTGATTTTCATCCCTATCCGCGGGCTGATTAAACAAATTGACAAACGAGGCCGGGCATATTCCGGCCTCGTTCCCAATACTAATACATCTTCCGCAGTGATGCTATCTCCTCTTCCGCATTCCTAGTAGACCAAATACACCAGCCGCAAATGTCAGTAGCGAAAACGGTTCGGGAATGACTTCCGGCGCATCGGTCTCGATATTATCTATAAAGAATCGTCCCCCGGCGTCGTGCAGGATAACGTAAGCGATATTCGGTGTCGAGGTGGATACCTGAAGGTATGCCAAACCCCCTCCGCCAGATCCGGGATAAACATTGCTTCCACCTTGAACATAATTCAATAAAACTCCGTTGGCATCGTACGCTTTTAGATGAAATGTATATTGGCTGGAATACCCTGCCCTGAAGAATGAGGCGTTGCCGAATGTGAAAGAAATCTTTACCGCCGATAATTCATCGGTGAATACTGCGACATCCCCGCCTACGAAATAAGATCCGTCACGAGGGTTCGGATAATTTGGGTCTCCAGGCGCCGGAACCGGAAAAATCTTTCCATTATCGGAGTTCACGTTATAGTTTCCTGTGTTGATATCGGCTATCCAAACCGGCCCGGTGATTCCTTCGATATCAAGGGATTCGATAACTAGGCCTGTCACCCAGTTGTTTACGGCTTGTCCATCTTGGCCGACAAACTCCTCGAAATTTGCGAATATATACGCCCAGCTGGAGGTCATACTCAACACTGTCAGGCACAATGAGACCAGCAAACTGCGAGTCGATAATTTCATCTTTTTCCTCCTTCTTATGGCAGGTCTTTCGCCCGCCTGTTAAGAAGAACCCAGGGACTTTAATCCCTTCCTCGAGTTATGCCATTTTATGGATTTTGTATTTCAATGTCGGAACCGCTTCTAACAATTATGCAACGATAAACCTCATTTTCAACTAGCGTCATAGAGCTTATGCCTGTCACAGTTACCATAGAATCCTTCGCTGGCGGCTCTATTCCCTCACATAATACCCTTACCCCGTTGAAGATGGAATAGTCGGTTGCCTTCGAGCCGTCGTCAATATAGAACCAGCCATTGGAAGCCCAAGTAACCTTGCCGGATGTCTTGATCAGCAAGCCAATGGTGTTGGTCCCGACCCCATCCGCAACGCCTCGCTGGCCAGCTCCCGTTATCGGGTTGTATTCGGGCGTGTCGGCGCCGCCTATCGCCTTGTTGACCATCATCAGCGGCAAAACAGACGATGATGGCTTTAGGGAAACACTCGAAGCATTGATGATTCGCTCGAAGTTTGCGGCTGTGCCGATTGTCCCAACGACATCCACTACCGCTCCGATGTTTACCGGTTGCGTTGAGATGACTTTTATGCCTGCGGACCTGTCGGGTTCTTCCATGTAAAAACCGTCTGATGTGACGGCCGTCACTATATCGTTTGCCAAATCCACTGCCGAGCCATTGCCCAGCTTCTTGGCGTCTCCAATGGTCATATCGGGAGTAGTCACCGAAACAGCCGCACTTTGCGCCGATTCCAAAGGCACATAGTCTATCGCGGAAATCCTGTAACTATACGCTGTCCCTCTCGCAACGGTGTTGTCAGTATAGGTGGTCCCGCTTACTGTCGCCAGATAACTGCCGTTGCGGTAAATCTTGTAACCTTGAACCGGGCCTTCCGGATCGGTTGTGGGATTCCAGTTCAACTCTACGCTGGTCATACTTGTCGCAGTTGCAACAAGACCCGTGGGGACGAAAGGAGGCACTGTGTCATACCAAGTGCCTGGCCCATAGCCTCCTCCAGCTTGCAGGTTCCCGGAAGTATCGTAAGCTATCACCTGCATACTATAGGCAAGGCCGGGAGTGGGCGCAGTAAAAGTGAAACTCGGATTTGCATTCTCTGTGCCTAGATCAAGGACTATAACACTTCCGTTACTGACTTGCATCCGGTAAAAAGCTATCTGGTTCGGCGGAGTCGGAATCGCCGGATCCCAACTGAACGTCATTTGCGGATTGTTTGTGGCTATCAGTCCCGTGGATGGCACCCCTGGAGGAGTTATAGCCCCGGGATAATATGGCAGCAGTTCAATAAGGTCTATTGAAATAGGGCCCGGCTGCCCATTGGCCACTCGGAAACGTAGCCCTTGCACCATTCCTGTCCAACCGGTATTGCCAGCAAGCTTGATGTAGTAATCGCGCATCGGGGAGTTCTTGGCGACATAACCTGTTCCTACATTTGCCGTCCAGCTGCTGCCATTATACGCGCCGACCCTTATCGCGTTTACTCCGGTAACTCCACCGCCTTGAGTCCCATTTGCAAGGCGCACGTGCAGAGTGCCGAATATATTGGTGTCGACCAAGTTCAATGGAGGGGCGGAAGTGCTGCCGTTCTGAATCTCGATATCCGCGCTTGCGGTAGACTGTGTATAGTTCAATGTGCCGTTCTCTACATTTAATGGACCAGTCGCCGAGTTTCCCCGCCAGATTTCAGCTACTCCTTCCCAGTTGAAATTGAACTGCGCAATTTTGTATGTGGATGCATCCGATAAATTGCCTGAACTGTCTTCCGCCTTGATTGTTATCACGTCATTTACCGGGTCGTTTATCACTATTTGAGTATTTATTACAGGGGTGGTTGACCGGTAAGTGCAGATGGTTGCGTGTGTCGTGACTTTCAGGACGCCATTCACATACACGTGATATCTCAGAATTCCAACATTATCTCGTGATTCCCTAAAGTTCAGCTCATAAGAATTTGCCGGAGAATCCAGTTTGGATATGTTTATCGCTGTAGGCGGTTCAGGAGGCGTTGTATCGTTTTCGCCTATATAGTAAACGAAAGTCTCTTCACTGAAGTTAGAATAATTGATGGTTACAGTTCGGCCCGAAATTGTGTAGTCCGACCCGTTGACCAACGTAACCATTCCTGTATCCGTGACCCGCTTGACTAATTGCAGCGGTATATGGTCTGGGACTGTGTAAGTTATGGTCCCGCTGTAGGTAGGGCAGGACGCATTAGTCATAGAATCGTTCAGCAAGGCGATCAAACAGGCCTTTTCGCCTACGAGCGCTCTTGCACGCACTCTTGCCGTGGAAGGCGAAGGCGGAATTGGCTGAGTCGGCGTGGCTGATATGGCAGTGGATGGTTCCGAGTAAAGAGCGAGCCATCTGACCTGGTTCAGCTTTTTATAAAGCGAAACAGCCTTCGCTGTTGCAGCTGCTCCACTGCCCGATTCATCACCCGGCGCATACCTGAAATGCAAAATGCCTTTTGCCCCTGCAAAAATATGCGCCCAGAATTGGTAGTCGATTCCATAAATAGGCGGCTGTGTAGTCCACGAACTAAGCCGCAATTGGCTGAAGACCCAAGTCCTTACGGGTTCGGCGTTCTGTTTCAAGCATTCGGTATATTCGAGTGCCTGCCAAGCGTAACGGGTGCTTATCTGCAAAGGCGCGGTGCCAAAAACGTAGTGGTCTATCGATACGATATCCGCCATTTGGGAATATTCGTTTGCCTTCTTGCTTTTGCAAATATTCACAAAAGTTGGATAATTCGGCCCTTCATTCCAGTAAACTGTGTTCTGGTAAGCGTAGAAATAATTGGCTGTTGAAGTGATGTCAGGCTCATCAGCTATCATCCATGCCCCGTTTTCAGCGCGCGAATTGAAAGTCGCATTGCTGGCAAGATAAGCGTGGTCTATCCCATCCGGGTAAGAACCGCTAGCGGCTCCTCGTATCATTCCGATATGGTAGCGGTCTCCGGTCCTATAGTCGTTATCATAAACACCTGTATTTATCCCCAGCTGTTTTGCGTATTGGGGATTCGCTGGTAGCGCGGTGCTCCACGTGCCTATGGTCAAATTGCCGTCTATTAACCTGACCGAACCGCAGGTCCAGTCCGTTGTTGAATCCGACTTCGTTACCTTGATTTCCAAGTTTAATAAAGTGTGAAGCGCTAGCGGCTGTGGATAATTCACTTTGATTATTCCAACTTGGTTCGGACCCATAGCTCCGCCATTTATAATGGTAGACTGGCTCGTAACGTCTATAGTGTTAATTATGACCTGATTAACGCTGGTATAACTGGCGCTGCCGCTGCTATTTCGCAGGAAGATATATAGTGTTTTACGGTCCGCGCTAGGAATGACATCGCCTATTCTTACATCCGGTGTCTTTAAAATGCCGGTTATGGTCCTTTCAACACCGCTGTTATTCTTGACTACTATAGTGCAGCTCAATCCCTCGGCAACGAACGAACTGTTTTTGGATTTGACGACAACGCAACCCACACCACCCGGAGGTATCGTTGATGGAAAGATCCTCCACCATCGCACGTTGGCGGTGCCGCTGTTGCTTTGGATGGCATCGGCATAAGATCCGTTTATTTTTACAGCTTGTGAGGTGCCCGGCGATGTATAACTGGCGGGAGTGAATACCTCGTCTGTCGCCCCGGTATTCTTGATGAACGCCAACACATATCCGCTCGTGTCGGTTTCGGAACTGTCGTTGAAATTGCTAGGCGTGGGAATCGTTTTCCTGAAAGCTAGCCGGTAAACTTCGAAACTTGCCATTGCTACACTGCCTAACAAGGCTAGAAGCGCAAATATGGCAATAAACTTCAAGCAGAGGCGAGAAAATCCCATATATCTTTCTCCTTTCCAGCGTTGCATCCAGATCAATAAAAAACGCGCACTTTAGTAATTCATTAGGGTTTATTGATATAAAGATTGAATAATCCAAGAGATATCGCAATAAATTATTAATAAGTATAAGCTATACATGTAATAGTTATACTATAACTTTTAGTATGCCCTAAATTATTATATAAGTCAATATCGCATTGTAAAAGTTTCAATATTTTTTAAATCAGATGAGAACGTGTCTGGGATTAGATACAAATCGCCCACAAATTAATATGCGTCACTGAATTGCTTGAGAAGCCTGCTGTTTGATGATAAAAAAATAGCCCGCCTTTGTAGGCGGGCAGCCATTTTGGCTAAACAACACAACGCTTGTAAAGGAGAAAAAGATGATCGTTTTCATCTAATACCATTGCATTATTCGTGCCAAAACAACTGTTTTTGTCGAATATACAGATTATTTTTTATTTGCCGCTCCCGAAATCGTCGTTTGCTAGTAATTATTTACTCTTGTATACTATAAGCACCCTGAGGAGCAAGATTGGAAGCATATCGTTTATGACACCAAGGGAAAAGTTTATATCAGCTTTGGAACGCAAGCCAATAACAGGGCGCGTGCCACACTTCGAATTGGTTTTTTTCTTGACGATGGAGGCTTTCGGCAAAGTCCATCCAGCCCATCGCTCATACCACCAATGGGACCAAATGGAAGAAAAGGAAAGGCAGCTTCATCGCGAAGACATTGCGAACATTTATATTTCAACTGCTGAGCGTTTCGAGCATAGCGCGATTTTCGTTCACCCAAACCCTGGATCATTTGAAGAAACCATCAGGTTAATCGACATTATTCGCGAAAAAACCGCTGATAAATATTTTTTGATGCTCCACGGCGATGCTACTTTTTCCGTGCCTGACGGAAACCATATGCTGGATTTTAGCTACCGACTGGCTGATAATCCGGAAGAGGTAAAAAAAGAAGCCGAAAATATGGTCGAGTCCGCTTTGCAGCGGGCCTCCGAATTTAAAAAGCGCGGTGGGCTTGACGGCTTTGCGTTGTGTGCCGACTACTGCCTGAATACCGGCCCCTTTCTTAGCCCCTCGCAGTTCAGCGAGTTTGTGACGCCTTACCTTGCCAAGTTAATAAAGGGTTACCGAGATATGGGTTTTTACACAATAAAGCATACCGACGGAAACATTATGCCGATTGTTGACCAGCTTGTTCAGGCGAATCCTCACGCTTTACATTCGTTGGACCCTCAGGCTGGCGTCGATATCGCCCAAATAAAAAAACTCTACGGCAATCAAATCTGCCTCATAGGCAACGTCAATTGTGGCTTGCTCGATACTGGCACCGACGCGGAAGTCGTTGAATCCGCCAGATACGCCCTCAAACATGGAATGCCCGGAGGCGGGTATATCTTTTCCACAAGCAACTGCATTTATACCGGAATGCGGCTTTCAAGATACGAACTCATGCTTGATGTCTGGAGGTCAGAAGGCAACTATTGAACCACGGGTTCCGTATTTGTGTTAGGAGAGAAAAATGACTTGGATAGCACTCGCTATTATCGTTTGCATAATTCCGGCAGTTATTTACCAGATCGGTCAGCTAATGAAAGAAATGCGGCAGTCCAGGTTAGAGGAAATTAAACAGCGAGCCTCAATGGATGCCCGCATATTAGGCATTGATACAACTTCTTCGGAAATAAAGGTTGAGTTAGCTGAAATCCGCCGCGAATTAGCTGAAATACGCAAGCTTCTAGGCGGAAGCGCCCTTCCAGCGATAACACCCGCGGAACCGCAAGAAAGGCATATGGACATCCGCCAAGAGGAAATAAATTAATTTTTTGGTTTGCCGGTTTTCTGTTTGAAGATGAAATCAATTGGGTATAAGAATACCGAAAAACACTCCACATCCTTCCAGACAGAGGCCGACGCGAAAATCTCCGGCGGCCTCAATTTTTGTACCTTTGCTTTAGCATATGTCCATTGTTCAAGAAAAACCTTCCTGCCCTAGAGAATATTGGGAACAGACCGAAAGGCAACTGCTTTCGCCTTTTGCCGCCTTGAGCGCTGAAAGCAAAGGCCGGGCCGTTCCTGAAGAACCTTGTTCAATCCGGACCGCTTTCCAACGCGACCGCGACCGGATAATTCATAGCAAAGCTTTTCGCAGGCTTAAGCACAAAACCCAAGTCTTCCTTGACCCTGAAGAAGATCATTTCCGCACAAGGCTCACCCACGCACTTGAAGTCGCGCAAGTTTCGAGGACTATTTCTCGGGCTTTGCGGCTTAACGAAGACCTTACGGAGGCTATTGCGCTGGCGCACGATCTGGGCCATACTCCATTCGGCCATGCCGGAGAGTCAGCCTTGGATGAAGTTTACCGTGAGTATGTGCCAAACGCCCATTTTCGCCACAACGAACAAAGTTTGCGCGTTGTCGATATCCTCGAACGTAAAGGAGCGGGACTTAACCTCACTTGGGAAGTCCGAGACGGCATATTACACCACGCTAAAGGCCGCGAAGACTTGGGATTTGACGCCAAAGGCCCGGCTACATTGGAAGGTCAAGTCGTCAGAATTTCTGACCGTATAACTTATATCAATCACGACATAGACGATGCAATCCGAGCAGGGCTTATCACGGAAAACCTACTCCCAACTGAAGCCACAAATCTACTAGGCCAAACATATTCAAATAGAATAGATTCAATGGTGCGAAATGTAATATCCGCAAGTTACGGCAAAAAAAAGATAACAATGACGCCGGCTATGCTCGAAGCCGCTAATTTGATGAAGGAGTTCTTATATGAAAAAGTCTATATTCGCAACCCCGAAACCGCCGGCCAGCTTGAATATGCCAAGCATATTTTAAAAGAAATGTTCCGTTATTATATGGATAACATAAAAGAAATACCCGAAACTACCATAAAGCAGTCTGATTCAGTTGAAGAACGCGCTAGGGTAGTTTGCGATTTCGTGGCAGGGATGACAGACCGCTACTTGCAGATGAAATACCAAGAGCATATCGGCCCGCTGGACCCAAGATTCTTTTAGATTTATTTAATTATTCAGGCTCAAAGCTGCCAGGAATCCTGGCATATTTCAGGCAATATGCTTTTGCCCATTTTGGAAATTACATACAGAATCCTATTCCACAAGCTCTTTTGCCCGCATTCGGAACTCCATCGGAGGGCAAGTGTAAACTATCCTAAGCCTGCCTTCCAAAAACAAACGGTTGCGAAGCATCTTGACCGAATCAGATGACATGGCGCAGTCGCCAATTATGAGCACTGGGCTTGGCAGGTCGTCGGGGACTTTCGGTTCCTTTCCGAATATGATTGCAATCGGGCGTTCCGGATCGATATCCCCGCTCTGCGCAAGCTTGTCCAGCCCGCGCCTAATGTAATATTCGCAGCCTCGGCAGTAATCCCCCGCATAAACCCGCAGCCCTGGAAACTTGGCCTCCGAGACCGCGATATCCGGCCTTGCAAACGGCCTTCGCGCCGATTCAATACTTTCACCAACAATTTCGATTTTACTCAAATCCGCTTCTCCCAAGCCCTCTCTTGCCGCGCAAACTGTCGTCTCGACCTCCATTGGGTCCAAACCGATAACTGCAGATGCCACCGTATCGAGGGCAACTGTATCCTTGCTCGCAATGATCAAGCCCATTTCCACCGGATTCCCGAGCTCTGCGTGGTCGCCTTCTTCACCTGTGATTCCGTCCAAAACAGTCAAATCGGGCTTTTTGGCGCGAAGTATGTCGGCTAGCTTATCCGGCAGCCGGTGATAATCGTGCCCAAACAGCTTGTCCATATCGGAAATGATTCCGTGCAGGTTTTTGATTCCCATCGTAATTAATGCGAGGCTATGGTTTTTCATCACAGGCGCATTGATGAATACATCAGCCTCCAATATCGTCCGCGGTATGTGCGCCTTCTTAAGGACTACTGCATCCGGAAGGTCTACCTCAATAAATTCATCATCTTCAAGAAAAACAGCCTCGGCTCCGGCCATTTCAACCGCCCTCAACATTCCAGTCGCCTCGAAGCACTCCTTAGTGGTTCCAGCTTTGCTGCGGAACTTGGCCGTGGATATGCTTCGCCCTTCCGCTACTATGACTCTTTTGGCTCCGCATTCCCAAGCTATTTTTACAAGCGCCGAGACAACTCTCGGGTCTGTAGTGGTGGGCGGCGGGCTCGGGCAGAAAACATTGGGCTTTATGACTACAGTTTGTCCATGGGCAGTCAGGCCACCTTCGCAGGCGTTGTTGACAGCCTCGCGGACTGCTGCTTCAATGGTGTCTTCATTGTAAGGCTTTTTAGCCCTCGAAATTGCGACCTTCATTTTCACTTCTATCCTCGTCCTAAAACAAAAAAGCGCCGGAAGGCCTGGCCTACCTTCCGGCAGGAGAATGGAGCGAAATAGCTCCAAACTCCTTTTTCATTATACCCCATATTTTGGCACATAGCAACGTAATATTGCTAAAATGTTCAAATAGCCGGAATATATTTGACGCCAAACCAATTAAATGAGAAAAGATTAGCTCATCTTTGAGCATATAATGTCGGAATGCTTACACCAACCTTACTGACCTTTGTTGGCCGTCGTTCTCTCGGATTTCGACACGGCGTATCTTGCCGCTGATAGTTTTCGGTAGTTCTTCCACAAAGGAAATTATCCGCGGATATTTATAAGGCGCGGTAACCTTTTTGACGTGTTCTTGCAGTTCTTTAACAAGGTCTTCACTGGGTGCGTAACCTTTTGACAGCACGCAAGTCGCTTTTATAACCTGTCCGCGTTCGGGGTCGGGCACTCCGGTCACAGCGCATTCCATTACCGCCGGGTGCTCCAAAAGGGCGCTCTCTACCTCAAATGGCCCTACGCGGTAACCCGATGTCTTTATCAGGTCGTCTGCCCGGCCTACAAATCAATAGTAACCATCCTCATCACGCCAAGCCATATCGCCTGTCCGGTATACTCCGTCTGACCATACCGATTCCGTAAGCTCGGCATCGCGATAGTAACCGCGGAACATTCCCGGAGCTTTTCTCGGATTTGTACGAATTATCAATTGCCCTTCCTCGCCGGCTTCGCACGGTTCTCCTTTTTCGTTTATCAGGTCAACATCGTAGCCAGGCGAAGGTTTGCCCATCGAGCCGGGACGAGGCTCGATCCAAGGATACGTTGCCACGGCGACTACTGTTTCAGTCTGCCCAAATCCTTCCATTATTTCCAAGCCGGTAGCCTGTTTGAAAGCATTGAACACTTCGGGATTAAGCGGCTCTCCCGCTGAGCAGCAATACCTCATATTGCTCCAATCATACTGTGTAAGATCTTCCTTTACAAAAGCTCTGTAAATCGTTGGCGGCGCGCAGAATGTGGTCACTTTGTATCTTGTTATGACGTCCAGCATCCGTTTGGGATCGAACCGCTCGTAGTCGTATACGAATATCGCAGTCCCGCAGATCCACTGCCCATAAATCTTGCCCCAAGCCGCTTTTGCCCAACCCGTATCCGCTACGGTCAAATGCAGGCCGTCTTCGGTTACATTTTGCCAGAACTTCGCCGTCAGGATATGCCCTAGCGGATATGAAAAATCGTGCATCACCATTTTGGGCATTCCCGTCGTACCGGAAGTGAAGTAAATGAGCATCATATCTTCATTCACAGTTGCATCTGCGCCGGTCGGCCGTGGAAAGTCCTCAGAGGCTTGGCTTGCGCCTTCCTCCAAACTATTCCATCCGTTCCTTTTGCCATTTAATATGGTTTTGCTTCGCAAACTCTTGGATTCTGACTCGGCTTCTTCAACAGCTTTTAAAACTCGCTCGTCATTCACGGCGATAATCATTTTTATGTCCGCTGCATTGTTGCGATATGCAATGTCTTTTTTCGTTAACAGGTGGGTTGCCGGTATCGCGACAGCGCCAAGTTTCATCAGCGCTAAAAGGCAAAACCAGAACTCGTATTTACGCTGCAGTATAAGCATCACTGAATCGCCTTTGCCGATACCCAGCGATTTCAAATAGTTTGCGGTTTTATCGCTTTGGCGCTTGAGTTCGCCAAATGTGAAAGAGGCATAGCCGCCGTTGTCGCCAACCCACACGAGAGCGGTCTTATTAGGGTGTGTTTTTGCCCATTCATCGACCACATCGTAGGCAAAATTGAACCGCTCGGGAATGATTATCCTGAAGTTCTCTCTGAAGTCTTCGTAACTGGAGAAATCGATAGAGTTTACGAAGCGTTCGAGCATATTTCTTTGTCTCCTGCCTTTTTATAACACTATAGCCAAAAACTGCGCCTGCTCATTGTTCAGCGCCTTCATTCCGTGGGGGCAACTAGAATCGAAGAAAATCGAATCGCCCTCATACAACTCTATCTCGTGACCGTCAACGGTCATTTTCAGGCCACCTTTTAGCACATAATCGAACTCTTGTCCCGGATGGGAATTAAGGGCGAACGGCGTTTCTTGCGCTTCTGGTTCCACTGTCACAAGGAACGGCTCCGCCTTTTTGTGCATAAAACTGAATCCTAAGCTCTGGTAACTATATTCCTTGCGCCTTTGCACCCCTACGCCCTTGCCTTTCCGCACCACGGCGTAAGTGCGAAGGTGTGGGTTCTCACCAGTAAGAATGGAGCCAAGTTCAACATCGAACTTGTGGGCAATCTGGTAAAGCAAGCTTACCGGAATATCTGAGTTGCCGCTTTCATATTCGATATAATTTTCCAGCGAAACCCCAAGCTGTTTGGCCATTGTTTCTGCGGAGATGCCGGCTATCTCCCGCAAACCTTTGATTCGCTCGGCGATTTGCTTCAGTTGTTCCATCATATCGCATTCGACCTTTTCTTTTATTGAACGGCTAGAAATTGAAACTATTTATGTGAAAGTTTATGCCGCAACATTTTGAACTTAAGCCTTAACTTTCGGTTTCCTTCTTTCGTGATTTTCGCCTAATTAAATTAGAAATCTGCCATCCATAGCTATTCTACAAGCCCGTTTTTCGTCAAATATCCAGTTAGCTGATCAATGCATTCGTCAAGCGAGAGCACGGCAGTATTCAGCCTCATATCAGGCTCATCTGGCGGTTCGTAAGGGGATGAAATACCAGTAAACTCTAAGATTTCTCCTGAACGCGCTTTGGCATAAAAACCTTTGGGATCGCGGCGCTCGCAAACTTCCAATGGCGTATCTACATAAACTTCCACAAACCGCTCCGCGCCTATTATTTCTTTAGCCATTTCACGGTCTTTTCTAAAAGGCGATATGAAAGCTGTGAGGACTATAATCCCCGCCTCGTTGAAAAGTTTTGCCACTTCTGCAATACGGCGTATGTTTTCAGAACGGTCCTCAGGGCTGAACCCCAAATCTTTATTCAATCCCTGCCGTATGTTGTCGCCATCCAAAACAAAACAAACTTTTCCTTCCTCAACCAGCTTCTTCTCCAGCGCATAGGCAATGGTCGACTTGCCGGAACCGCTCAGACCTGTCAGCCATAAAGTCGCAGGACGCTGACCAAGCAAAGCCGATCTTTCTTCCGGCTTCACTAGCCCCCTTTGCTTTACCACGTTTTGGGCGCCGCTTTCGGGTTTGACGGATTCATAACGGTGAGACCTATCTATAATCATTCCCGCGCCGACTGTGAAGTTTGTTTGAGGATCGATTAAAATGAAACTTCCGGTGTTTCTGTTCTTGGAATATTCATCGCAATAAATGGGCTTAAAAAGCTCCATTGTCACGCGTCCAATCTCATTCAAATGCAGGCAGTCTGCATTTTCGCGATGCAAAGTGTTTGGGTCTATTCGATATTTGATCTCCGAAAATCGTCCTCTCACTATTGAGGTTGTGTGCTTGATAATATATTGCCTGTTAAGGCGCAATGGTTGTTGAACCATCCAAATAACCATCGCCTCAAGTTCCCGGGCGGCCCAAGGCAAGTTCGCCGGGTGTGCAATCATATCGCCTCGGCTTATGTCTATCTCATCAGCAATGCGTATATTTATAGCCTGTGGAGGAAAAGCATAGCTAACTTCGTTTTCACCGACTAAAATGCTCGTAACTTTTGTCACTTTTCCAGATGGAAGCGCGACTACTTCATCGCCGGTTCGCAGTATCCCGGAAGCCATTGTCCCGCAATAACCCCGAAAACCTGCGTGAGGGCGCAGCACATACTGAACCGGGAATCTCAAGTCGATGAGATTTTGGTCACTGGCTATATGCACAGTTTCCAAATGGCTCAATAATGGAGCCCCTTCATACCAAGGCATATTTTCGCTTCGGCGGACCACATTGTCGCCCTTCAAAGCGCTAATTGGGATGAACACTAAGTCTTTGGAAGACAACTTTGCGGCAAACTCGGTGTATTCCGCGCAGATATCCTCGTAAACTTTGCGCGAATACCCTACCAAATCCATCTTGTTGATTGCGACGACAATATGCGGTATTCCAAGCAAGGATGCGATGAAGCCGTGACGTTTTGATTGGGTAAGGACTCCTCGTTTAGCATCTATCAATATTATGGCGAGGTTTGCCGTGGATGCTCCGGTAACCATATTCCGAGTGTACTGCTCGTGCCCCGGCGTGTCCGCAATTATAAACCGCCTCTTGGGGGTGGAAAAATGCCGGTAAGCCACGTCTATCGTTATTCCTTGTTCGCGTTCGGCCTTCAATCCATCCAAAAGTAGCGCAAGGTCGATTCCATCACGACCAGCTTTCCGCGAATCTTTGCGGAGTGACGTGAGATGATCTTCATAAATATTTTTTGAATCGTGCAAGAGTCTGCCAATTAGTGTGGATTTGCCGTCATCCACACTCCCTGCTGTGGTGAAACGCAGAAGATCCTGCGAGTGCACTTGTTGGATTAAGCTTTTTACGGACATCAGAAATAGCCCTCGCGCTTTTTCTGCTCCATGCTGCTGTCCTGGTCGTGGTCGATTAGCCTTGTTATTCTCTCAGAATGCCGCGCCGCCATCATCTCTTCAATAATCTCTTCCAAGTTTGACGCTGTTGACCTCACAGCACCGGTGCAAGGATAACAACCAAGGGTCCTGAAACGGCACATCACTTTCTGAGTTCGTTCTCCTTCACGAAGCTTTGTCCGCTCATATACCGGGATCAATTGCCCGTCGCGGACTACTACTTCACGCTCTTTTGCAAAATATATTGGCACTACAGGAATGTTTTCAATGAGGATATACATCCACACATCCAACTCAGTCCAGTTCGAAAGCGGAAAAACACGGATGCTTTCGCCTTTTCGAATTCTTCCGTTGTATAAGTTCCAAAGTTCCGGTCTTTGGTTTTTGGGATCCCATTGCCCAAATGCATCGCGAAAGGAATAAATGCGCTCCTTGGCGCGGGATTTTTCCTCGTCTCGGCGAGCGCCCCCAAAAGCGGCGTCGTAACCACCCTCTTTCAACGCATTTAGAAGCGCTTGGGTCTTTAACAAAGCGCAGCATTTCACAGTGCCCATCTCATACGGGTCTGCGCCCTCAGCTATGGCTTGCTCATATCTGTAAACACGAAGGTCAGCGCCAATTTCTCGGCAAAAGTAGTCCCGGAACTCATACATTTCCGGAAATTTCATCCCGGTGTCTACGTGAAGCAGCGGAAAAGGGATCTTTCCGGGGTAAAACGCTTTCCTCGCCAACCGAACCATTACAGAAGAATCTTTGCCCACAGAGTAAAGCATTACGGGGCGTTCAAACTCCGCAGCGACTTCGCGGATGATATGGATGCTCTCCGCTTCCAGCGTTTTTAGGTTGGTAAGATGGAGTTTTTCCATACATAAATTAAGCGGGCCCTAACGACGAAAAAGCCCGACTTAATTGGCAAATTGATCAGACTTAATGGCTTCAATATTTGCCGAAGCTAAACCGAGCAAGTCGTTGAATTATTTTCCGAAGGTGAAGACTTCCCGCGAAAACTTTTATCCTCGCGAACTCCGGGCTCTCTAGTGATTGTTTATTCGAATCAAAACCTAATTGCCCTTAATTCATATTGTTTCACATTCCGGGAAGCCGGTTCTTTATTGTCAAGCTAGTTTTTTGACTAATTCCGCCATTCTTTCACCGGACCGGCGGCATTGCTCTTCGACTCGTGAGTCCGGAGCCCCGATTGACACTCGGCCATAATGGTCGCCTTTGGGATCACCCTGAATAATCATCCCGTGGATCAAAAGGGCGTTCAGTATGTCCTCTACTGTCGTCTCGTTGCCGCCACCGATATTTGCCGCTGAAGAAAACGCAGCTCCCACTTTGCCGTCCAACTTTCCGTGGAACTTGACACTTTCATCGAACAGTTTCTTGATTTCCCACGCCATCGAACCGTAGTATGTGGGAGAGCCTACAGCAATTCCATCGTATTCGAGTAGTTCGTCTGTGGATACCTGTTGGACCGGCTTGACTGTCACATCCACCCCGCCAGCTAATTTCACTCCTTCCGCAAAGAGCTGCGCCATTTTTTCTGTGTTTCCAGAACGCGAATAGTATACAACTAATATCTTTGGCATATTTACACCTGCAATCACTTAAACTAGCAAAGCTATGTTATCAACCTAAATTGCTTAAGTCAATGAACTTGCAAAATAATTACGAGGGGGTTTGATTGTTTTTGAAGATTATTTGGAAGGGGATTTTTGAAGTGACCTTTTGTCCAATTCAAAGGCTGATTGAAACTCTTTTACTGCCTCAGTTATATAAAGCGAAGCTTCGGTTTTCGCCCCGGCCGCATCGGCTTGCACGTGTGCCATCATAGATGCTATTCCTTGCCCGAGCAATGTCAGCCCAAGCGCCCTGTGTCCGCAAGAGACTCGATATTCTTCAGGAGTGGGAAGTTTTTCGGTGAATTGGGCTAAGCCGAAAGCGCGTTCTTGCAGGTCTTTTAAGCTATTGTAAAACTCTTCACGTGTACGGTCGCCAGATTGGAAGGCGGCGTCTCCACTGACATACTGGGCATAAATAGCGCGGATTTCAGCATCTATTATCTTCAAAAAACTGTAAAAGGTTTCGGGTTCGATTATTAAAACGCCTTTTGGAGCCAACTTAGCCGCGATTTCAAGTTCTTTCGAAGCATCCGTGAACTTTGCTTTTGCTGCCAGTACGCGTGCCAACCGTACGTGTGGGACGTAGTTCTGCGGATCCGATTTTATCGCAGCTTTATATTCATTTATGGCTTCTTCTATCTTGGCATTTTTCCAATAGAGGTCTCCCATTGCCAAGTGGTCATCTGCGGAAACGGCGCTTTCTCCGTCGCTTGGAAGGCTTTTTATTTCCTCTATCGCGCTGCCAATTGCCCCTTGCAGTTCATAAACTTCTGCTAGTTTTCGCGAGACCTCGATGCTGTCCGGAGCGATTTTCCGGGCGCGTTTGAGCTCATCAGCGGCCTGGTCATATTGCTTCAGTTTTATGTATTGTTCAGCAAGTTTTAAGCGGGGTTCAACAGCTTTCGGGTTGATGTTTATCGCTCGCTTGTATTCGGAAATCGCGCCGGCTGTGTTGCCTTCATCAGCAAACCGCTCAGCTTTCGCCATTCGATCGGAAAAAACTTTTGCATCGAGGTCAATTGTTGGCTCCGAAAGCAGTATTGATGCCGCGGTGTTTTGTTCATAAGAGGCCGATGGATCTATGCCCGAAAAAGCATCTTGCGCAATCTGCATAACGGCGCTTCGCACCGCTGACATCCGCGCGTTGGCTAGATCTCGTGACGGGTCTCCGCTGCCTGCGACCGTCGCCCGTTGGGGCGACGACCATTTTCTTCCGCTTGCGGTTTCCACAACGGTCAGTGTAACGTCCACATTGTTTTCAGTTTTCGTTATATCGGCTAAGGCATAAAACTCAGTGTCAAACATCTTGGCTATTTTTTCACGCAACTCCGGGCTGTTTGGATAACTCGCTTGTTCGCGAGTGAGAGATTTTTCCAATATGGCTCTCTCAACAATCAGAGATGACGGATCGTATAAAACAGCATCCACCCGGTTTGTTTCGCGGAAAAAAGTTTTGGCATCTTGGCTTGCATCCTTTGCGAGGCTTTCGCTGGCTCCAGCTCCGGGACTGAAGTGGTAAATGAGCACAACAGGTTTCGGCTTGGAGGTCTCGGTGAAAAGCGGGGCTGCACTATTTTGCGTCTGAGGGTTTTGAGCCGAAACTTGGCCGAACAAAAACACAGTTCCGGCGATAGCACATATATAGCAAGTTAATTTCGCAATCTTGAAGCCCATACGTCATCTGCCCTGAAGAAGCCTCAACCCAGCCTCCGCCGCCGCCAAGCCCCTTCTAGCTTCTTCTGCATTCTTGTTTTCGCTGATCTGCTTTTTATACGCATCGATAGCACTTTGGTAGTTGGCAATTGCCTCTTCTTTTTTCCCGAGCCTTTGGTAAGAAATTGCAATCTGTTGATAGATAGGCCCTGGATTGTCGGAACCTTCAAGCGCGCGGCGGTAGTTTTGAATAGCCTCTTCGTAGTTCCCCGAAAGCTGTGCGTTTCTTGCCTGCTCCAGGTATGTGCTCGACGCTAGCCGCTGCGCTGTCGCAGTATCCGCAGGCGGTTTGGGTTTTGCGGGCGTGGTAATTATATTGATCTTTGGAACGTTCTTAGGCGGCTGGGCAGCTGGAGTTGCGGGCGCGGTTTGGGTTTGCTGCTGTTCCTGTTTCGGCTTCGACGGTTCTATTTTTATTTCTGGAAAAGGCTGAGGATTGGCCGCCGCGCCAACAGGCCGTGCCGAACCCGCGTGTGGAAGCGCCTCTTCATCGTGCGGTTCTTGCCTTGCAGGGGACGGAGGCTGCGGCGCGCTCGCGACCTGTGGCGGATACTGCTGAAACTGCGGTTGTGGATATTGCGGATATTGCTGATATTGCGGAGCCTGTTGGGGCTGCACGGGCTGCACGGGAACTGTGGTCTGTTGGTTTTCCGCAAGCGGCTCTCGCGTCGTTGGTTGTTTCGGGATTTGCGTCCTTGGATAGAAAGCCGCGAAAAGGAAAACTGCCATGCTGAAAACTATTACCACGCTGAGAAAGCCCCTCGGCGCTTTCTTGATATTTTCGGCGCTCGTCTCCCAAAAGCTTTTTGTGTCTGAATCTGAATAGTATTTTTTTCGCAGCTGTTCTAATCGCTCTTGATCTGCGGCACTGTCGGGGTTAAGCCCTAAAACCCTCTCAACTTCATTTATCGCAAGCTCTATTTCTCCGCGTTTCTCGTGGATAAGACTCAACAGCGAGTGGACCGAAGTGCTGGATGGATTTATCTTCAAAGCTTCGCGGCAAGATTCCAACGCGCCGTCCAAATCCCCACGTTCATATTGCTGGAAAGCGTTGAATAGCAAATTGCCGACCTTTTCGTGGTCTATCACAGGCTCCTGAGCCCGTTCCGCTTCAGCTTCCTGAGTCTGGGTATTTGTAGCGGTGAGTTTCGCGCCGCATTCGCTGCAGAATTTATGGTCGTCTTCGTTTTTAGCTCCGCATTTGGTGCAATACATAGCGCCTCACTTCGGAGGCTGCCGCTTAAGTCAAATCAAGCAGCGAGCCTTGCTCCGGTTCTTTGCAAGTATTAGAGCATACGATACCTAAATGTTCATAGGCGTGACGCGTTGCAATCCTTCCTCGCTGTGTGCGGTTAAGGAAACCTAGTTGAAGAAGGTATGGCTCATACACGTCTTCGATGGTATCGCGCTCTTCTCCAATTGCCGCAGCCACGGTATCCAAGCCTACCGGACCGCCGTCGAATTTGGTTATAATGGCGCGCAGAAATCGGCGGTCAACTTCATCCAAACCCAAATCGTCAATTTCCAACATTGCAAGCGCGGCTTTCGCTACGGATCCGGTTATTGTTCCGTCAGCTCGGACTTGGGCAAAATCACGCACTCGCTTGAGCAATCGGTTCGCAATGCGAGGCGTACCTCTTGCGCGCCGCGCTATTTCCTGCGCGCCATCCAATTCGATGGGCGCATTCAGAATCTCTGCCGCCCGCATTACAATCGATTCGAGTTCTTTTATATCATAAAACTCAAGAAAATGTATTATTCCAAAACGCTCGCGTAACGGCGAGGTTAACAAGCCCGCCCTTGTGGTAGCGCCAACGAGCGTGAACGGAGGTAGGTCAAGCTTCAATGTCCGCGCGCTAGGCCCTTTCCCAATCACGAGGTCAAGCTGAAAGTCTTCCATCGCGGGATATAGGATTTCTTCAACCGGACGGCTTAGACGGTGAATTTCATCTATGAAAAGCACACTGCTTGGCTCGAGATTCGTAAGTATGGCAGCCAAATCACCCGGACGTTCGATCGCAGGACCGGAAGTCTGACGAATCTGCGCCCCCATCTCATTGGCTATGATGTTCGCCAATGTGGTCTTGCCAAGACCCGGAGGCCCATAAAGAAGCACGTGGTCAAGCTGTTCATTTCTAAGCTTGGCCGCTTCCAAAAAGATGGAAAGGTTTTCTTTGACCTTGGTTTGGCCTATGAACTCTTGCAGCCTTCGCGGCCGCAGTGTATGCTCCAAGTCAAAGTCTTCGTTTTTTATAGAAGCCGATATAAACCTTTCGTCTTCTTGCACTAGATAACTCCTGCGCCTTCTTTAGTGACTGGTCAGCACTTTCAACGCGGCCTTTATAACTCGGCCCACATCGGAGCCGGCGCCCTCAGTCTCCGCCGCCTGTTCTGCAGCTGCGCGGGCTCTCTGCCTCGGATAGCCAAGAGCGACAAGCCCTTCAGTTACATCATCTAGAACCGCAATATCTTTGGATGCTGCAGGCTTTTGCAACTTCCGTTCCCATGCCACAGTTGCTGCCTTTTCCTGCAGATCTATCACAATTCGCTGCGCCGTCTTAACGCCCACTCCGGGAACTCTCGCCAAAGTGTGATGGTCGCCTTGTGATACTGCTTCTATTAAATGTTCGACTGCCAAAACGGAAAGAATGTTCAAGGCCATTTTAGGGCCAATGCCGCTTACTCCCAGCAATAGCTCGAAGACTGCCTTTTCGTCTTCTGTAAGGAATCCGAACAGTGAAAGTGTGTCTTCTTTTACGTGTGTATAAGTGTGGATGAGTATTTTGGACCCAACAGGAGGTAGTTCGGCAATAAGTGACAGCGGCATATAAATAAGGTATCCAACGCCGCTGACATCTATTATTATATGATCGCTGCCGACCCTTGCAAGTTCACCGCTGATATGGGCTATCAATTATGCGCCACCCATTATATAATTTTTTAATGACCCACGTTATTATAGCCCCGCTAATAGAGAAAAGAAAGTCTTGACGATGATTTCTGGTCTTGGTGAACCCCAATCGCCCTCATTGAAAAAGAGGCAGCTCTATAAAGAAGTTAAACTAGCCTTTTCAAAGATTTTTCGTCAATTTTATCTCAAATGCCGGATGTTATGTTGGATATCGGCAATTGTTAAACTGGTCATTTTTCTCATTGGATGAGAATAAAAGCCGTGCCAAAAAATCTACTGCCTCTGCCCTGAAAACCCCCCATCCTCTCCATTCTTCCGGCAGGTTCCTAAGCCGGTTTGCTATTTCCAACAGCTCCTCGGCGTCGACGTCTTTAAAACCTTCCAACTGCTCGTTTTCATCCATCGGTTTCGGTTCATCGCTCGTCTCTGGAATGAAAAAGAAATGAGAAACGAATGGTAGTTGGTCACCGCCGTTTTCAATGACTGTTGTCAATTTGCCGGCGTATATGGAACCTTCGTCGCTAAATCCAGTTTCCTCGTATAGCTCGCGCTTCAGGGCTAATTTGGGGTCTTCACCGTTTTTTATTCTGCCGCTAAGCGGACGGAGAACTTTCCCCGGGTAAAAGCTTTTGCTAGCAGCCAAAACTTTATTGCCCGGCCTTAAAACCGCCATTACGACTTCACTGGCGCTTTTTTTGCGCTTCACGTTTTCTTGCCATTCCAAAAAAAAGCGCCTGTCTACTTCAACGCGGATCTCTTTCATTATAGGCATCATTGGAAACGATTCCTTCTGCGATCAGCTACTTCTATATCCTCGAGAAAATCTGCAAAAGACTTACCCGGCGGCAATTCTTTAAAGCCGAGTTTCGTAAGAAGTGGTTCCGCGATTTTTTGGGCTAGTTCTTGTTGTACTTGCAAAGGGAGGTCGTCCTTGCGGCTGACAAACCTGCGAACTGCTTCGATGTCATCCTGTGACAGGGTATAAAGTGAGGAGATTTCAAATGCGTTTTGGGAACCGTCTTGGCCATTCGTTTTTTTTACCGAGCTGATTTTAGGTCTGCGTTCTTTCACTACAATTGTGCCGGCGGCATAATCTCCAAGCCGCTTGTATTTTGGGCTGAAAAAGATGCTAATGAGTCCCACAGTATAAAAAGCGGGAAGAAAATCCAAATACCGCATCAGATTCCTGATCGCGGAGCACGTGAAGTCTACTGGTCGGCCTCCTTCCCGCAAAACCCGAATACTAATGGCTTTTTTGCCGATTGTCTGGCCGTTCCAAGCGGCTTCGAGGAAAATAAAATAAGCCCAGTTCAATAGGAATATTCCGAAAATGGAAAAACCAATGACCCAGCCTCGATGTCCGCGGTCGAAGCCGATTATTTTTAACGCTTCAATCTCGGAACTCGCAGACCAATAGAATATAGCGATCAGGATAAGAAAAGTCGCCCCGGCAAGTTGTATTAGTGTGTCTATCAGGATTGCCAAAAAACGAGAACCTATTCCTGATAGCTCGTAAACCACTGAAACGTTTTCCGGCGTGATAATAGTTATCTCGCGAGACAAATCTCATCCTCAAGGTTATAAATAGGTAACAACCCACTGAAAATCGCTCATTCGTCGGGATATTTGATATCTTGGAATGATGCAGTTTCCGCCGACTCGCGTGCTTTAAGGCACATAAGCACGCTAAGAAGCCCGGCTTCCAGTGGCGAAACCGATTTTTGTTCTCCTCGCATTACTCGAATGAAATTGTCGGCCAACACTAAATCGCCCCCGCCATGTGAAAAACTGGTGGTACTGAACTTTATTGTGTCCACGCGTGGAGTATGGTGCATATGCACTTTAATTTCATCCGTATACCAATCGAACTCGAGAGTCCCTTTATACCCGATTAGCGTAGCGCCGCGTTTGCCTGCAGTTTTTCGGGCAAAAAAGTTCTGGCTGTAGCATACGTGCATTCCCGATTCGTAACGCACTATTGCGCTGCTGGAATCCTCGTTGCCGGTGTCCTCGGCAAACCCGCATAACAGACCCGAGGGCTTCACTCTGTCGGTTTCTTGTTTGCTGTAAAAAGTGTGGTAGGGGCTTTCAAGGCAAGTATCCCACTCGTTGCAATCATCGCATTTTAGCCCTGCAGGGTGGTCGCCTCTGTAAACCCGTTTGGAAGTCATAGCGCAAACAGTTACAGGCCTCGATCCAAGCAAGAAATTTATGTAGTCGAAATCGTGCGTGGCTTTTTGAAGGAACAATCCCCCAGTTTCTCCTTCATCGCGATACCAATACTGGTAGTAAACCTGCCCATACGGCACATTGTTCCAAGCCTGAACGTGCTCTACGGTTCCTATCTTTCCCGAATCGATTATCTCTTTAACGGCTGTGGCCAGAGGAGTGACCCTTAGCGGAAACGACACCACCGTTTCGGCTGTCGTTTTCTTCGACATTTCACGCAGCGCAAGAAGGTCTTCCATATTGGTTGCAACCGGCTTTTCTAAAAAAAGAGGAATGTTTCTTGCAAGAACCTTTTGCGCCATTTTGGAATGCAAGGAACATCGCGTTCCTATCATAACGCCATCGAAGTCCTCATTCGATAGCATCTCATCGGCGTCGTTATAAAAAGAGATGTCGTCCGGATTGCCGCCAGTGTCCGATATTTGCTTTCGGATTTCGTCATTGCGAATATCAGTTATTGCGGTTACGGCCGTGCCAGCATTTAGGCGGTTCATAATTTCAATCACGCCTTGAATCCTTGCGCCGTAACCAATGACGCCGATTTTCAACAAATCGCTGATCCTCCTAAGCAGGCGATAGTTCCTTCACTCGGTTGGCGCGCGCAGCCCTTATGCGTTTTGTGAGGGCAGGGACCACCTGCATTACATCGCCTACTATGCCTAGGTTGGCGACTTCGAAAATTGGAGCGTTGGGGTCTTTGTTTATGGCAATGATGTAGTCCGAGGAAGACATTCCCGCAAGGTGTTGCACAGCCCCCGAAATGCCGCACGCAATATACACCTTCGGCTTTACCGTTTTGCCCGTTTGGCCGACTTGGTGTGAATACGGTATCCAACCGGCGTCCACCGCAGCCCGGCTTGCCCCAACAGCGCCCCCAATCTCCTTGGCTAACTCTTCCAAAACGGCGAAGTTTGACGGGTCCATCATTCCTCTGCCGCCGGAAACGATTATGTCCGCCTCGACTATATTGACGGTACTTTCGACCTGCTCGATGAACTCGATAATTTCCGTGCGTGAACCAAACAGACGGTTGTTGGGCTCTATTCTAACCACTTCGGCGCTGCCGGATGTCCGTTTTGCGCTGACCGGAAATACTTTGTGGCGCACGGTCGCCATTTGCGGCCTCGTCCATTGGCAAATTATCTCCGCCATTATGTTTCCACCGAATGCAGGCCGGGTTTGGTGGAGCAATCCATCCTCGTGGATCGCTAAGCCAGTGCAATCGGCGGTAAGCCCGCTGTATAGTTGGACCGCTATTCGGCTGAGGAATGAACGCCCGGTAGTCGTTGCCCCTGCAATCAATATTTCAGGCTTATATTTGCGGACGATATCTGAAAGAACGCGGGAATACCTCTCAGCTTCGTAATCCGCCAGTTCCGGAGCTTCACAAACGTATATTTTGTCAACAGGGTATTCAGATAATTCATTAACGGCTGAATCAAGTTGGTTGCCTAGTAAAACAACTGCAAGCTCGCATCCGCGCGCATCGGCTAGTTCGCGCCCAATTCCGATGAGCTCTAGCACCACCGGTTCGATTTCTCCCTTGAACTGCTCTCCAAATACCCAAACGCCTTTGTAATTGTCTAGGTCTTCTATAGGCTGCTTTTCGATTTCAATGGTAATTGCCTTAAACCGGCACGCCGAAACACAAGCCCCGCAAAATGTGCAAGACTCCAGCCAAATCGTCGCTAGCTTTCCCGCTTCGGTTTCGCTTATATCTATGGCTTGTTGCGGACAAACTCGTTTGCATAATCCGCATCCATTGCATTTTTCATTAATTACCCTAATCGACATAATAACCTCGATAAAACATAGTTAGTCTAATCTAGTTCAAAAACATTAGCGATAAGAGACTACACAACTTCCATTTCTTTCAATACGCCAAATAACTTCTCGGCAAGTTCTTCGGGTTCGCCTTCAAAAACTTCGCCGCCACCCCGCCTGGGCGGCGTGAATATCTTTATAACTTGAGTCGGAGAACCTTTAAGCCCGATCTTTTCTTCATCGGCGCCAATGTCTTCCGCTTTCCAAACGGGTATCTTTGCATTTTTAGCCGCAATTTTGCCTCGGAGAGAAGGTGTCCTTGGCTCCGCTATTTCTTTTACGACGGTCAAAACCGCCGGAAGTTGCACCGAGCATACTTCATAGCCTCGCTCAACCAACCGTCGGACTCGAATTTTTTTCTCGTCCAAGCTTTCTATTTTCGCAACGTAAGCTGCTTGGCCATAGTCCATATGAACAGCAATGCCCGGGCCCACCTGTCCAGTATCGCCGTCTATTGCCTGCATTCCGCAGAAAACTAGGTCCGGTTGGATTTTATTTAGCGCCATAGCAAGGGCGTATGAAGTTGCCCACGTATCGGATCCGGCAAACGCGCGGTCGGAAACCAATATCGCGTCGTCCGCCCCGAGGGAAATTGCCTCGCGAAGCGCTTCCTCCGCTTGCGGGGGACCCATGGTCACGACAGTTACTGTCGCTTCTTTTCCTTCTTCTTTGAGGCGTTCTTTTACGCGCACCGCTTCTTCTAAAGCATATAGATCGAACGGGTTGATCTGCGATTCCACACCTTCACGAACGAGCGTGTTGGTCTCAGGATCGATTTTCACCTCTGTGGTCTGGGGAACCTGTTTAATGCAAACAGCAATTTTCAACAATGGCACCTCATAAAAAGCAGGTTTTTAAGGAATATTGAGATTGCAAACAAAATTTATCCTTCAACAATTTTTCGATTGGTTCCTGCCCTGTCGCAAAATATAGGCTTTGCTTTAGGTGTTTTCCGAAACTCCTCTTGCCGATAATGAAACAGTGTGCCAGTTTCTTTTTAGTCCTGCTAAATTTGCCTATGTCATATATTAGTCATCAATAAAGAGCACGCAATATAATAGGGCTAACAAACTGAACATTTAATTATCAATATCCAATAGGAATATTGTTCAAATAGCAAATTTAGCGAACAAATTTTATCAAAAATCGGGCTAATTTTGGAAAAATAACTTTACAGGGTGTTACCTGAGTGCTAATATCAAAACAAAACCGGTCCTATATAAGTCCCAGCTTCTCTGCAGATGAAGGCAGTGGTTTTATATTGAAAGTAACCGAAATTCTTTTCAGCAGCGATAAACGCGTTAAAATAGTAGTCGAGATGCCGGATCCTGACCGGTTTACTACCAAAGAGGCCCCGCACATTCCCAGGATTCTTTTTAGACTGCTTCCTCACCTCCGCAGACATCGGTGCGATAACGACTACGGCTTCAGTTTCCGCCAAGAGTGCGCGTGCACTGAGATTCCGCACCTATTCGAACATCTTATAATCGAACTTCAAAACCAAGTTCAAAAATCCGGCCCGCTTAAGGGTGAAACACATTGGGACTGGCATAGGGACCCGAAAGGCCGTTTCCACGTTTGGGTTGAATATGACAATGAACTTTTAGTTCTCGGGGCAATTCGCGTTGCAGAAAGATTCATCAATTTGCTCGATGCTCACGCACTAGATAACCTGAATGTCCAAGAAGAAATCGCAAACCTCAAACGGCTCGCCCGAATTGGATACGAGCTGTATAAAGTCTCCGACAAGCTTCTTGCCGGGAACTCTCAAAACGAGCTTTCTGTTTCGGAACAGTTTCTATAGCAAGAAGAAAATGCCAGCCAGAATGCCGGCTATTTTCCCCGGGCTGAAGCCTCCGCTTTTCGAGGGAACGTCTATTACATCGCCTGGCTGAATCGGCGGATCCACAGTTCTGCCGGCGTTAATGTCATCGATGTTAAATACGATTTCTTGCTTTTTATCGGATTCTGTTCGTATAATCTTGACTTTTTGGGCAATGGCCCTGTCCTTAAGCCCACCTGCCGCATTTATTGCTTGTGTTAGAGTAGTCACGCCTTTTAAGACAAACTCACCTGGATTGTTCACCGCCCCTTTGACACGGTAACCACCAGTCAACTCCAATGCAGGGATATAAATGGAATCGCCTTTTTCCAAAGTTATATTGGAGGAAGGATCTCCCCCTTGTATCTTGGCGAAATCAAAAATACGCTCAGGTTGCCCTTCTCGGCGGATGGTTACCTTGGTAAGGTCGGCAAGTTCTGTTGGACCTCCCGCAGCCGCAAGCGCCTCGCGGACAGTTATTCCTTCTCTGAACGCAACGGGTCCCTTGATCCTAACTTCGCCTACAACATATATAGAACCGCCACCGGCATCCGGCTTGATCGGCACCAGCACTGCATCTCCCGGGTAAATCTCCGGGTTGGATTCGCCCACAGATGACGGATCGAACTTAACCGCAAGAAGTTTTTCCTTGCCATATCTTCGATTGATTATTATCCTTTCAAGGTTAGCGCTCGCCAGGACGCCTCCGCTCATCTCTATGAGGTCCGAAAGCCTTGATTCCGATGTAACCGCATATGAACCCGGATTGGCAACTTGCCCGTTTATAGACGCTGTTCTAGGGGCGGCGCTTATTATGGTTACGGCAACTTGAGGGCTTGCTAAAAACTGCGCCAGCGCTCCAGCTGCGGCGGATGCCGCTTCAGAAGGGGACAAGCCTGCCACCTCCAACGGCCCCGCCTTATAAAGGTTAATCATTCCATTTGAATCCACAATCACATTGCGTGTATAGGTCGGCTCGCCCACTACTGCGATATTCAGCAAGTCTCCAGCAACTATTATTTCCTTAGCCGCTACTGGAAAGGCAAAAATCGCAATCAAGGCTATTAAAGCTAAAATATATTCAACGCATCTCATTTTCGAGCGCCTCCTTGCAGAAACACAGCACTATTTAGCTATATCGGCATTTTCATCCTTCGGTTCAACCGCTATTGTGTACGCAAACGCAATGTTTTTTGTTCCCGAAATGATTTTTTAGCCCGGCATCGTCTTTTTAGGGCAGTTTACTTGAAATATTCATTCAAGGCAGCTTATTATTTTTTGCGTGTTCGCCCCGAACTCATTTGTTTCCCCTGCCGGTTATAACAGCTCCAAATGTCTTTATTATTAACTTGACATCAAATAGAAAACTCATTTTTTGGACATATTCTGCATCGTAGTTGACTTTCGTTTCGTCATCCAAATCATCGCGTCCCATCACCTGCGCGAGTCCGGTTATGCCTGGCAACACTGAATCAGCCCCCTTTTCGGACCGGAGCCTATTCACTACTTCCTGTGTTGGAAGCGCTGGCCTTGGGCCTACGAAACTCATTTCGCCTTTCAGTATGTTTATCAGTTGAGGAAGTTCATCGAGGTTTGTTTTACGTAAAAAAGGGCCGATTCGGGTAAATGGCTTTATCGCTTGTTTTTGCATTTCTTCTGTAGAAAGCACTGGCGTGCCGATTTTCATGGTGCGAAACTTGTAAATAATAAATCTGCCCTGATTTATGCCCACTCGCTCTTGCTTATAGAGCGCCGGACCGCGTGAGTCGAGCCTGATTAGCAATGCGATTAACAACATCGGAACACCAAAAATCACCAGCAATATTGCTGCGAATACCGCATCTAATACGCGCTTTATTTGGATATATGATTTATTCGGCAACGGATCATCCATTTTTTTCAAACCATTCCACTATCCTGCGTGCTGCTTCACTCAGCGAATATGGCGGCGCATAACCGGTTGCCTCTTCAAAGGCGCGAATGGAGTATGAAGCCGAAGATGTCAAGGTCTCTATCTTGCCCGTATCGATAATCGGCACTTTTCCGAGCATCGAGCTTGCCTTTTCGAGCAGGCGAACAAAAACCTTGGCAGCGGAACCCGGAATGGGAATAATCAGTGGCTTTTTTCGCATCGCTCCAGAAAGTTCAAAGACTATTTGCCGCAATGGATAGGACTGCCGGTCTCCAATGATGAATGTCTTTCCAAAGCAAGCCTGGCATCCAACAGCAAGCTCTACTGCTTTTGCTATGTTTCCAACGTACGTGAATGGTATTAAGGCATGGCCGCCATCAGGCAGAGGAATTAGCCTTTTAGAAATGGCAGCGCAAAAAAATTTTGCCAGTCCGCGTCCTTCGCCAAAAACGGATGTCGGCCTCAGTATCGTTACAGGTATCCTGTCTTTGTATTCCTCTAGTATGAGTTCGCCTTTCAGCTTGCTAATCGCATAAGGAGATGAAGGTTGGGTCTTCATCTCCTCCGTTATGTTCTCACCTTTTAATCTGCCCATAGCGGCAACACTGCTGATGTGTATCAGTTGGCTCACACCAGCATCAGCGGCAGCTTCCGCCAAGTTTCGAACGCCCTCAACGTTAACGATGTTGAAAAGCTGGATTCCAGCTTCGGTGCAATCCCCCGCGTTCGCATACCCGGCTGCGTTTATCACTACGTCGTCCTTATGTATAAACCGGCGAAGGCTATCTATATTTGTTAGGTCAGCTTCCTTCTCTGAAGGAGCTATTATGCTGAAAGGCAGGTAAGTGCGAAGATTCGACCCTATGAACCCGGAACCGCCAATTAATAATACTCTTCCAGTCCCCATTTCTGTTCGAATATCTTAACTTGCCAATTGCAGGATTCCTCCGAGCTATCAGGGAACTCAGCTAGTGAATCCAGTCGGAAACTCATTTAGTCGGCAATGATATTTACTGTTTATTTTGTAATAATATGGATTCTAGGGGCACTCTTCATAGCCCTTGGCAGCTTGGGAGCTATATTCGTTTGGACAGGTGTTTTTATAAACCTCGCGCTTTTGATTTTTGCAATTATAGACTATCAAATGTGCATAGTTCCTCCGAAACTGGAGATTCGGCGAAATACCGGCGATAAACTCTCCCTGGGTGCTGAAAATCCCGTTTTGATTTCCATACGAAACAACTCCAATGCCGATGCAAAACTCAAAATACGAGACGAAATACCGCTCAATTTTACTGCCTCGGGCAATCAGTTCGACGGGACGGTCCCTGCCGGAGAAAGAAAAGAAATAGTCTATCACCTTTCTCCAAATGAAAGAGGGGACCATCGGTTCGGAGATATTTATGTTCGCTCAAAGGGCCCCCTCAAACTAGTTGTAAGGCAGATTAGAATTGCTGCGGACCAAGATATCCGAGTTTACCCGAATCTGGTTGAAGCAGCCAAATACGAACTGCTTATCCGCCGAGGAAGGCTTGCACAACTCGGTTTGAAACCTTTTTCTCAAACGGGCCATGGCACTGATTTTGAATCATTGAGGGATTATCAGCCTGACGATGAATATAGAAGAATCGATTGGAAAGCGACGGCTAGAAAATCAAAGCTAATCAGTAGAAACTATCAATTGGAGCGGAGCCAGACTGTCTTTATCCTCCTAGATACAGGCAGGACAATGTGCGTTCGGACTGGTATGCCCTCGGATGAAGAAAAACTCAGCAAACTAGATTACGCGGTAAACGCTTCCCTTATGCTTGCTTACGCTGCAACGGTCTCTTCAGATGACCAAGTTGGATTAATGACCTTTGCAGACCGAGTCACGTGTTACCTACCGCCAAAGAAAGGCCACACTCAATTGTTTTCTATCTTGAGGGCATTATACAACATAGAAACCACGACAGCTGAATCCGACTACAGCGCAGCTCTTCGCCAGCTTTCTTCGCGCCGAAGTAAACGCTCTTTGGTGGTGGTTTTTACAGACTTGCTCGATCCCGAATCCTCTTCCGGACTGATAACCCATCTCGGGCTTTTAGCCAAGAAGCACCTTTGCTTGTGCGTGACGATAGCGGACCCTGCTTATTTGGAAATTATTAAAACGCAACCGAACAATATTGAAATGGTTTGCCGACAAGCCGTTGCCAGCGAAACCTTGCGTGCTCGTGAAAATACGAAAGCCGCACTTGTCAGCAAAGGAATATCTGTAGTAGAAGCTCTTCCCAACCAGTTGTCTCCAGCCGTGATAAACAAATACCTCAGGATGAAATCAACCGCTAGGCTCTAGTTAGGCTAGCACGCGCATTTCGCTTTGGATCGATTCCTGATAGCTTGTATCTGTTCTTCGGTGACTGCTTTTTCAAAACTGCGGAAACCCGCCAACTTGAATCCGTGTTTTCGGGCAATTGCGCTAATTTCCCGGACTTGCGAGACAGTCAAATCGCCACCTAAGCTGAAGCTTTCGTATCGGCCCTCGAGTGCCAGCGCTATTGTTTCAGACATGCAAGCATATGCGGTTTTGGGAGGGAAACCGAAATCGAAACCAAAATCGACAGGACCTGGAACCTCTACTACGCCGCCGTCTATTACCAGCACGTCATCTCTTTCCTGGGCTACTTTCGCGGAAACATCCCTAGGGCGGGCAATATCGCAAACTACCGAGCCTGGTTTCAAATGTTCGGGATGAATAATCGCATCTACGGCGCTGCTCACAGAAATTACAATATCCGCGCCATTCAATCCCTTGGATACATCACTGAATACCTCGACGCTAGCTCTTTTAGCAGATAATGAACGCGCGATTTCTTCTAATGGATCCGCAGCCAGCCCGACCAGCCTGAGCGACGCAACTTCATCCGCCAGAATCTCCGAGCATGTCCGGCCGATAGACCCTGCCGCTCCGACTACTGCTGCGGCGGCATTCGAAAGGTCAATATCCATCATTTCTGCCGCTTTAAGCGCTCCCTCGATGCCTGTTGCTATTGTGTAACTGTTGCCAGTGGTTACGGCTATTCCGAGGTTTTCGGCGATAGTCCGGCCTTTATCGCCCGCTACCGAAGTGAAAGCCCCCAGCCCCACGATTTTCGCGCCCCGTTCTTCAGCCAATTTTCCAGCCGCGATGATTTTTTCGTATACAAAATCCAAAGGAAGTTCCAATATTTGTTTCGCTGATAGCGGGCAACCCACAAACCAGCCTTCAGCCTCCGCCCCAGTGGCAGATACTATGCCCGTGATATGGGACACTTCCATAGGGCTCTTATGTTTAAGTCCCCACTCAACGACCGATTCTGGCAGGTGCTTGACAAAGGGGTATTTGCGGGCAATGTCGCGCTTGGCGTCTAACGGATGTATTATAAAGGCAAACTTTTCCAAATACGGAACTCCATTGTAAAGAAGATTAGGCTTCGGCGTTTTTTGGCAAGGTTACTATAGGGTAAGACCATTACCCCACGTTTTCCTGCAATTTGCGTACAACAGGCTTCCAATCCAGCTTTTGCAGCAGTGAATCATAATCTTCAGGCGATAATTCATCAGGTGTTTTGCCGCTCACGGCCACCAACACGCCTTCCATAACATTCGTTCCGAAAGACCTTCCACCATACTCCGGAGTGGAAGTAATTAAAGTTTCAACTCCCCGTTCACGAAGTTTTTGGACATCGTCTTCCGTTGTCGTGTTCGTTAAAACAATTTTTCCTTTCAAGTTATCAGGCATATGCCTGCGGATCATAAGAAAATCTCCCGCTATAACGTCTGCCCATTTATAGTATTTCTCCCACTTCGGAACTATTGCATTGGACTTCTCGCCTGTTGGATAAATCCATTTAAAAGGCAAAAGGCATACTATGGGCAGCAAAACAGCCCCCGCAATCTTAACGGTGGTAAGCGACCTCATTGGTATTGGAAGCCCGAGCGCGAACATAAAATCGGCAAATATCACCTCTCCACCGCATTTCGCTATTGCTTCCGCCATTCCAAACCTGTCAACCGAGGCAACGATCAAAGTTTTAGCCTTGCTGAAATCAACTTCCCCTTCGGCTTGGAGCCTTTCAACCGTCTTTCGCTCGAGAGTGTTTTTGAGCCCACTCCCATCGACCACCGGTGTTTTTTTTGCATTGGACGCCAAAATCCGGGCTTCCCGCACAGTGTAACGGCGATTGTTTGCATATAAATACATATCTATGCCGCCTAGGCCTATAGCATCAACCTTCCCATCGAGTTCGCGGATTAGCGACCCATATTTCTTCAAATCGCCATCTGTGCCGACACGTTCTATGATGATTTTTTCGCCAAGTATTTCGGTTTCAGCGGCTTTGTTCCGCGCTGATGAATTCAGGCTGACGCTGACAACCCTTTTCACTTCAAAATCCTTTCCACGTCCAAAACTGAAGCCGACTGTGTGAGAGCCGCCCTTAGCTTAGGCGCCCCCGGAACGCCTTTTACCAAAAGCGCCATCTGCGCCCTTGCAGCGCGAATGCCGTGGGGCTCCCCATGAATCTCGGCCATCAGTTTAGCATATTCGATTGCAAACCGGCGCTTGTCTTCAAATGTAGGCTCGAAAGGCTGCAAACCCGCCTTTAAATCGCTTATCTGTCGAAAAATCCACGGGTTAGTAAGGCCCCATCTGCCTATCATTACCCCGTCGCAGCCGGTCTCTTCCATCATTCGAAGCGCATCTTGAGGGTTTTTTATGTCGCCGTTGCCAATTACCGGAATGGATACCGATTCCTTTACTGTGCGGATGAAATCCCAATCGGCATTTCCTGAAAACATTTGTCTGACTGTTCGCGCGTGCACTATGACCGCTGAGGCGCCTTCCTCCTCGGCAATCCGCGCGAGCTTCAAGCCTAAAAAATCGCCTTCTTCCCAGCCTTTGCGCAGCTTTACCGTGACCGGTATCTTTGCGTCGTTTGCCACGGCACGTATGATTCTGGCCGCATTGGGCAAATCACGCATCAAAGCGGCTCCCGCACCGGTCTTGAGGACTTTCCTTACTGGACATCCGCAATTTATGTCGATGATATCTGCGCCGGCATCTTCGACCATTCTGGACGCGATTAACATAGTAAGCTGGTCGGCTCCGAACAATTGGGCGGAGACTGGCCGGTCATCATCTTGCCAATCCAGCATCTCGTGGGTAGGCGCGCTGTGATAAAAAAGCGCCATAGAGCTGATCATTTCGGATGAAAATAGACCGCAGCCGCCAAGTTTTTTGACCATAATTCTCCAGGGGCGGTTGGTGAACCCAGCCATTGGCGCCATCACTACTGGCGGATCAATCTTGAGGCTGCCAATTTTCATCTGGTGTTTCGGTTTGGCTTTTATCCAGTTCATTTTCCGAGGGAGGCGAGGCATTCGCTATGGCTCGGCTGTAAACTATCCGAAGTCCGTGTAACGTTAGCGATTGGTCTACTATGTCTATGGATTTGCATTGTCCCGCAACTGCGTCCGCTAGCCCTCCGGTAGCAATCACTTTGGGCTTGCCGCGAATCTCCGAACGAAAGTGTTTGACCATTCCATCAACAAGTGCTCCAGTGCCTAAAAGAACACCGGACCGCAGGCTTTCGGCCGTAGATTTTCCAATTGCTTTTACAGGCGGAACGAACTGGACACGCTGCAGCCTTGCAGCGCGCGAAAAAAGCGCTTGAAGTGAGATTTCTATCCCCGGTAAAATTGCGCCGCCTAAGTAATCACCGTTCGCGGAAATGGCATCGATCGTTGTCGCAGTTCCAAAATCAACCATAATCGCGGGACCGCCATACTTCTCGTGAGCGGCTACCGCATTCGCCAAACGATCTGGACCAACGTCCGTTTTTGGCTCGTAGAATATTTTAATTCCAAGCTTTGTATTGGAATTGAGGACAATAGAATGTTTGACGGCTAAAAACTTCTCTACGAACCTGTTAATGGAACGCATAGTCGCGGGAACGACGCTGGAAATGCAGAAACCGTCTACTTGCGATAATGTATATTCGGGATAGAAAAGGGACTTGAGCAAAGCGGCGTATTCATCTTCCGTTCGGTCGACGTCGGTCGCCACACGCCATTGCGCCACAAGCGATTCGCCTTCAAAAAGCCCTATGGTGATATTCGTGTTTCCAACATCGAAAGCTAAAAGCATAGTAGGTAAAAGTATCCTATCAATAAACTCTTTTTGCGTCAATCAAATCGGCATCGAATGAATTTGATCCGCCAATACATTATCCGCATCCCAGCCGTCGTTAATTAAGTTCATTTATCTCAGTTATTCTGGAGAATCCGTAAAAATGAACTTCGTGAAATTATTCAATATTTTCACTCTGAAATATAATAACGGTTGGATAACCTTATGAAATTGTATATAATAAACAAACTCAAGCTCTGGAGGTGTGGTTTGTATTGTTTCATCCTGATATTATTAATATCTTCAGCAGTGCCACTATCCTGCAGTTCCGAGACCGTAAAATACGGAATTGGTGAGTGGAAAGAAGATGGTTATGGAAATCATCGCGCTGTTTTGAGGGTAAAACAACACGCCGATGCCGTGCGTGCGCATATAGAATGGCGTCGTCGTGACCACAATCCCGAAACTAAAGCAATCATTATTGAAGATGCGGCAACTGGAACGAAAATAACGAACGTATTCCCCGCAAATATCCAGCGCGAATGCGCTGACATAGTTTTCCAGCCACAGACCATCCCAGGTGACTACTATGTTTACTATTTGCCCTATAAAAAGCCAACCAGTTCCTACGATGTTTCGGGTGATTATTTCAAGCCAGACTACAATCCAGACCCGCTTTGGATTCAACGCAATTCGATTGCAGGTAACGGCTGGAAAAACCTTCCGACAGCCGAATTGATTGAAATTCAAGCCCGCACCGAGTTCGACAGCTTTTACCCAATGGAGGTGCCAGCAACCCAACAAGAACTGCGCGCCTTTCTCTCAAAGCATAAAAACGATGAATACCTAATTTTTACTGAAGACCGCAAGTTTCCCGCCAAAATGAAGGACGAACTGCCGCTAAAGTGGATTAAATCGGGGCCATCCAGCGTTTTTTCGGGCGCCGCCCAGCTAAATGAATTCTATGCTTTCCAAATAGCCCTGTACGCTCATAAAAAGCCCCTTAAAGGTATTTCTGTCAGTTTTTCGGACCTTAAAAATGGCAAGGGAGCCGTCATTCCCAAGAAGTCCATCACTTGCATAAACACTAGCGGCGTCGATTGGCTCGGCAGGCATTTTATAAAGGATGTTCAAGTCGAAAAAGGCGCTATACAGCCTCTGTGGATAGGAATCCAAATCCCAAAAGATGCATCGGGAAGCTATAAAGGTTTAATTAAAATTTCAGGAAACGGCATTTCCGAACGCACTGTTGAAGTCCGTATCGAGGTTTCAGGAGAGGTGTTGGCAGATAAAGGCGACAGTGAGCTTTGGCGTATGTCGCGCTTGCGCTGGCTGAACTCAACAAAGGGTCTTGACGATGAAGTCATACCGCCTTTTACTCCATTGCAAAAAAAGGGATCTGCGATATCCTGTTTGGGAAGGACGGTCGTTTTCAATTCAATCGGATTGCCTGAACGCATTATAAGCAACGGGAGACAAGTTTTAAGCTCCAGCATAAGATTAAAGGTTTATACTCCCGAAGGCGCCATAAATTGGAAATCGTTGGCCTCTCGGACCATAAAAAATAAACCGGGAACTATTACGGAGCTCACTAGATCCAGTGGAAAAAATCTTGACCTTACCATAACACGCAAAATGGAGGCAGATGGGTGCATTAGTTTCCAAGCTGATCTTGTGGCAAAAAAAGCTTTAGAGCTAAAGGATATTCGCCTGCAAGTTCCGATTTCAAAAAGCGCCGCCCGTTATATGATGGGCATGAGCAAACGAGGCGGAAAACGCCCTTCCCAGTGGAAATGGAAGTGGGACAAGAACCGCTGTGATAACTTAGTTTGGATTGGCGACTACGATGCAGGCCTTCAAGTCAAACTATGTCCCGAAAACGAAGAATGGGAAACCGATTTCCACAGAACCGGGATTCCTGAATCTTGGCATAACGGCGGAAAAGGCGGATGCAATATTTCCGAATCATCCGGCTCCGTGCTTGTTGATGCGTTCACCGGCAGCCGCAAACTTAAAGCGCAAGAAAAACTTTCTTTGAAGTTTCGATTGATCGTCACACCAGTTAAGCCTATCGATCCCCAAAGGTGGTCTTGGCGGAACGGCAATCACGAACTGGGCGGCAACATAATCCACGTCCATCACGGAGTTTGGGAAAACCCTTATATTAACTACCCATTCATTTACCCTGATCGCCTTAAAAGCCTGGTTGATAAAGCGCAGAATCAGGTAGTCAAAGCGGAAAAAGGGATGTTGAAATATCCCGCTAAGGGTCTCTTCAATCCGGCTAAAGGAAGCATTCACGCTTGGGTAACCATCGGATTCGATCCGACTGTGGGGGAACCGGGGCAGGGGCAATTCAACAATGAGTTTTTATCGATACAAGACTTAAGAAGAAACTCTTTGAACTTGTATTGGAACATTGATGATCGCGGAATGCGCTATTTTGAAATGGAAAAAGGTTCCATTAAAAACTTGTTTGGTTCTACCTCATCGGATTGGCGCGCTGGTCAAGAGCACCTGATAAGCCTGAGTTGGGGAGATGAAATTGCCATTTATGTTGACGGCCGAAAACTTCAGTCAATCCAAGCCAAGGGCGCAGGAGCGGCGATTAATACGGAAACCGCTTTTATCACCTTTGGAGGTCCATTCATTTTACACGCCGTTAAAATAAACAAAGAGCCTTTTTCGGAAAACTTCCTAGCACAATCGCCCGATAAAGATACCATTTTGTTCGAAACGTTCGATTCATCAAACGGTAAAGTTAACACAAAAGGTTTTTTGTCTGGGATGTATGAAGCCAAAAACGGGTCTCTAATTTTCAAGAATGTTGAGCGGAGTTCTCCTTCCGGGATCAATCTATACTACACAGTCCGTGAAATCAGCAACCATATAGTGGAGATGTGGCCTTTTAGGAGCTTGGGAGATGAAATATTTCGCACTACTCCTAACTTGACCAGCATGGGCGAAAGCAGTAACGACAATTCCGGCGGATATGCTTGGTTGAAAGAGCATTTGGTTTCAGGCTATGTCCCAGCTTGGCTCACCGACACAGCCAATGGCGATATTGATGCTGCAATTATTACACAAGGCCTTTGCCGATTCCATAACTACTATATCGAAGGTCTCGATTGGCTGATGCGCTACACCGGCTTCAATGGTTTGTATTTGGACGGAATCGGTTATGACCGTGAAGTAATGAAACGCGTAGCAAAAATAATGCATCGCGCTAATCCTGATTACAGAATTGAGTTTCACGGTGGAAATACTTACGACTTCTTAGATTTGCGATTGAGCCCCGCTAACAATTGGCTGGAGCATTTTCCATATGTCAAAAACCTTTGGTTCGGCGAGTTTTTCGACTACAACCGAGACCCAGACTATTGGCTTGTCGAGATTTCCGGAATCCCCTTCGGGCTAATGAATGAAATGCTGGATTATAGAACAGGCGGCAATCCTTATAGAGGAATGATTTATGGCATGACGGGCCGTTTTCACCCTTCAATGCCGTCTATGTGGAAACTATGGGACAATTTCGGGATTGAAACGGCTGAGATGATTGGATATTGGGACCGCCGGTGCCCAGTTAAAACCGACAATCCAAGCGTTTTGGCCACGGTTTACAAGAAAGATGGCAAGACGCTTATCGCTTTGGCAGATTGGACTAATTGCATTACGGAGCATAATGAACAACAGGACCGGCAAAAAGCTACGGTGCAAATAACAAGCAAATCGCCAACTATTGATGGCAAGGTAGAAAACAGCGAGTGGGCGCATGCGGCTCAGTTGGCGGGTTTTTGGATTATCGGTTCCCGGGATCGGGCCAAATACCAGACAGTCTGCTGGGTTACTGCGGACAATCAAATGCTCTATATGGCTTTTAGGTGCTATGCCGATACTAATAACCTTAAGGCCGATGCATCGCACGGTGGAAATGTATGGGAAGACGACGCCATTGAAATTTTCATTCAACCGAACCTGAATATAAGCGACTATTTCCAATTCGTGGGCAATAGCGCCGGCGCATACTACGATGGAAAAAACATGGGCGGCGCTTGGCAGGGGAATTGGGAATACAAAACTTCAGTCAAAGATGGCTATTGGGAAGGCGAGCTTTCCATACCTTTGAAAGATTTAGGAATAAAAGCCCTGAAAGAAGGAGCGAAAATCGGTTTCAATGTCGGACGAGACCAACCAGGAACCCCGCGCGAAATATCAGCGTGGTCGCCGGTGTCTAGCAACTTCCACGAACCGAAAAGTTTTGGTGTACTCACTTTTAGTGAATCGAAACCAAGCACCCGACAGATAAAACCGCAGGACGAATCAAAACCTCAAACTTTTTCATTCCGCTTGAAAATCGATTGGCAAGCCTTGGGGCTTGACCCGGCGAAAACTAAGCTGACAGCCCCACGAGTTGATTATTTCCAAGAAGCGGCCGTTTTTGACCCCAAAGAGGCAATAAAAATCGAACGCTCCAAAGGCATTTTGCTTATTGCGGAAGAAAATCAATGAACCAGTAAAGACTAAAAGCCGCCTTCATTTCGAGCAGGCGGCTTTTTTCTTTTTTATTGTTAAAGTCAATAAGGCTGGCCCGTTAGCGCATAGTGTTTATGACCGCCTTCAACCCTTCTTCAAAGCCCACCAGCGGTTTGAACCCAAGCAGCTTTTCCGCTTTTGTTATATCCGCTAGTGAGTGCTTGACATCTCCGGGACGCTCCGGCTCGAAAATGGGTTCAATAGACGTTCCTAAAATTTTATTTATGCAGTTTACCAGTTCCAGAAGCGAGTAACTTTCTCCGCACGCAATGTTAATAACTTCGCCGCCTACATTCGGGGCTGTGCACGCAAGCAGGTTTGCCTCGACATTGTTGCTTACGTAAGTAAAATCTCTTGTTTGGTGGCCATCGCCGTAAATTATGGGCTTTTCACCGGCGAGCATTTTTTCGATGAACTTGGGGACTACGGCCGCATATTGGGAACTTGGATCCTGCCGAGGCCCGAATACGTTGAAATATCGCAAAGAAACTGTCTCCAAGCCGTATATTTTATAGAAAATGGTGCAATACTGCTCGCCTGCCAGCTTGGTAAGTGCATAAGGTGAAAGCGGATTTGGCGGCATATCCTCACTTTTAGGAAGTCTCGGCGTGTCGCCATAAGCAGATGACGACGCCGCAAATACAACTCTTTTAACACCCGCGTCCCTCGCGGCTACAAGGACATTCAATGTCCCGTCTATGTTCGCCCTGTTTGAAGTTATAGGGTCGGCCACGGATCTCGGCACCGACGGCAAAGCCGCTTGATGCAAAACATAGTCAATTCCTTCAACAGCTTCTTTGACTACTTCGAAATCGGTTATACTGCCTTCGATAAACTCGATCTTATCGAGATTGTGTTCGATATTCTCTCTCTTTCCAGTGGAAAAGTCGTCCAATACCCTGACTTCTTCACCGGCGCTAACAAGCCTGTCAACTATGTTGGAGCCGATGAATCCGGCCCCGCCTGTTACTAAATATTTCATTAAAGTTTAACCACCCGGGCTTTAGGATTTTTGACATTTTTCATTGCGTTGCGCGTGTCCATTATCATTTTGGCATTGCTCCCTATCAGTTCATAATCGAAATCGTCGTGGTTAGTGACTATCAGTACGCAGTCGTACTCTTTCAGAGTTTCAGGGCTAATATCAACGGATTCAAACTCTTTGCCTATATGGCTAAGTCTCGGCACGAATGGGTCCGAATATGATAGTTCGGCGCCTTTTTTGTCCAAAATCTCCATTATCTCGAGTGCCGGAGACTCTCGAATATCTTTGACATTTTTTTTGTATGCGACACCTAAAATCAAAATCTTCGACCCTTTGAAGCATTTCCCTTCTTCGTTTAGCGCATCTGAAAGAAAGCTAACCACGTGATGAGGCATTTCGGCGTTCAATTCTCCCGCTAAAGTGATGAACTTCGCCTCAAAGCCACTCACTCTGGCCTTCCAAGACAAATAATAAGGGTCAAGAGGGATACAATGACCGCCGATTCCAGGACCGGGATAAAATGCTTGGAAACCAAACGGCTTGGTCGCGGCTGCTTCTATCACTTCCCAGACGTCAATATGGAGCCGATGGCACATAAGCGCAAGCTCGTTCACAAGAGCGATGTTCACGCTACGATATGTATTTTCAAGCAGTTTCGCTGTCTCTGCAACTTTCGAATTCGAGACAGTCATAACTTGCTCTACCGCATATTTATACAGTTCAGCCGCGCGCTCTGTGCACTTCGGAGTTACTCCGCCAACTATTTTGACTATGTTCCTTGTTTGATATAAGGCATTGCCGGGATCGACACGCTCCGGTGAGAATGCCAAAGAAAAATCTTCGCCAACTTTCAAACCCGTCGTTTCAAAAAGCGGCAGCACAACCTCATCGGTGGTTCCCGGATAGGTCGTGCTTTCGAGAATGATCAGTTGCCCCTTCCGCAGGCTTTTTACTATATTTTCACAAGCGGCAAGGATATGGGATATATCCGGCTCCTTTGTTTTGCGAAGCGGGGTCGGAACACAGATTATGATTGCATCAGCTTCCACCAAAACGCCGAAATCCAAAGTAGCCGAAAGCAAGCCTTTTTCAACCAAACTTTTTATCTGCTCTGTCGGCACATCGGGAATATACGAGACGCCTTTGTTTATTTGGCTAATCTTTTCTTCATCTAGGTCTATACCTACGCATCTGAAACCGGCAGAAGCGAATTCGGCTATCAGAGGCAGACCCACATAGCCCAATCCAACCACAGCTACCGTAGCTAAACCCGGGCGGTAGTCAAATAGGTTTTTGTTTATATCCTTTTCTTTAATAGCGTAAATGCTCATAACGCACCCTCCCAGCAAATGAAAACGAATATGTACGATATCAGCTACACGTCAGCATCCGATATCATAACATATTTTTTTCTAGATCTGGCCTACTCATTAACTCCATATGCTTGTCTTCATGTAAGTTACTTCTCTTTTTAATATGTAGCCAACCTTTTTCGTAAACCGGGATAAATGCCTAAAATGTTTCATCTGTTTTTGCAGCGTAAAAAAGTGGATCTGAAAAGGATACTAAGCATTGCTGAACGGCCATTTACGTTCGGCTAATTCCTCTTCCTCAAACTTTTTGGCTATCCGGCGTTTCTTCAAGGTAAAAGCATAAAAAGCTGCGAGAGCGGTAAAAAGCATTATGACCCACACGGATTCCGGTATCCGCCTTGCCCATCGCCACGCTCCAAAACGCCTGTTCATAGTTTTTTCCCATTCCTCATATATCGCTTCTGGCCGCTGTCCCGTTATTCTAAATACGGAATCATTGAACGAACCAGTCGCCGCCAGTTCCGCTAGTATCTTGCGTATTGTGCCTTTTCCATACTTAGATTCGATAAACTCTACTATCGATGCGCTTTGGGCATAAGCTAGCCCAGAAGTCTTATCGTTTCCGAAAGCGCTGGACAAATCGCCCATCGGTATGAGTTTTCCTTCGCTAGCGGCGTCCGAAAGGTAAGGCAAGACCTCGATGTCAGATTCTGATGTAAAATATACTGCTATGCCCTCGTTCATCCATCTTGGCAGAGCGCTTGAATTGCCTCTGAGTATTCTGCCAACAACTATATGGGCAATTTCATGGGGAATGACCTCCGACATCGGTTTAAGGATATCAGAAGCATCTATATCGATGATCTCAGAGCCATAAGTCGCCAAGCCTACTATCCTAGATCTCCGGTCGGCTCCAATCGCATTCAAAAAATCTTGGTGTGTCCGGTAAATTATAATGGGTATTTTTCTTTTTGAATTTTCAGAAAGTCCTAACTCTTTTGATAGTTTCTCATAAGCAATTTCAGCTTCCGCAGCCGCCCGCTCGACTAGAAGATAACCCGATGTCCATCCATAAACAACGAAGTTCTCTGTCTTTCTGATATATTGCTTTTCGGTTTCGTTTGCGGCATAACTTGAAATTGCAAAAACGAAATCTAAAACTGCAAAAAGAATTAGGGCGTTTAGCCGACACATTTAACAACCACTAAAGAGAGGTCATCATGGGGCTGGCCAGCATATTTGTATACAGCGCGAATAACCAGATCGGCAAGTTGATCTGCGGTCATTTCCCTATTTTCCATTACCATCCTTTTAAGCCTGTTGACCCCGAACTGCTCCGATATTCCAGCTTCCACAATGCCATCAGAGGCGAAAAACAAAATATCGCCGGGGCTGAACTTCAATTCGATCTCTTTGTATTGGGTCTCTTGGACGCCCATCACTGGACCGGTTGGCTTTATATCCTCACAGGCCTTGCTAGAGCAAAACAAAACGGGTTCATGGCCGGCATTGACCAGCCGAACTCTGCGTGTTTCTGGATAGAGCCATCCATAAACCATGCTCACCAAGATTTCAGCGGGTGTTTCCTTGACTAGCACGTGGTTTGTTTTTTCCATTACCCAACTCGGCGATTGGTCTGCCCTATAAAAGCCGCCCGATATGAACTTTACCGCCGCTACCAAGGTTGCCGCAGCAATACCGTGTCCCGTGATGTCGGCCAACTTCATTGTAATGATGCCGTCAGCCGGATAGTGCTTCATGCTCCAATAATCGCCGCCGATTTCAGTCGCTGGATCCAGCCTTCCAGCAAATTGGAAACCGGGCACATTCGGTATGACTTTTGGCAACAGATGCTGCTGGATCCGCTTCGCCACGCGGAGTTCTGAAGTATGGCTCTCCATCCGCTGCTGCCTGATCGTTTTTCTAAGAGTGTCCGTAGTCGCTCGCCAATATGAATCAGCCAGAATACTCGCGAGTTTGGCGATACCGATAGCATTCTCTCGAGTCATTTCAGAATTTTCTATTTCCGCTTGGATGATTAGGTCACGGTATATCCGCAGAAAACTCTCAAAATCCATTCGCTCCATTTGGCGCTGGGCGAGAAGGTAGGCTTCTTGCGCAAGGTCGTTTTCTATGTCTGCTCTTTCGTTTAGCGGACAGGAACGTAATTCACTCCAAAGTGAAAGCATCTCCCATACAATATCTTC
>FWPV01000684.1_pt1 | contig 104604 bp, 90 predicted proteins | sample 2228371 | NCBI WGS metagenome assembly FWPV01 (sample SAMEA103939776, study PRJEB20133) | metagenome
CTCACGAAACTCGCGGAACTCCGGGAACTCGCTCAACACGCGATTGTCGATCCGCGCTAACCCACGCGCGAGCACCTCGCGGCCGCGCGGCGTGATCCGGGTCCACCCACGCCGCGGGCGTTCGAGCAAGCCTGCCCTTGCCAAATAGGTCACCGCCCAGGCGGTCCGGTTCTCTACTTTCGTCTCCGTACCTGATCGCACCAACTCTTTGCGATCTCTCTCGTCGAGCTCGAACCGCTCGGCGATATGAGGAACAAGTTCGCTAACGCGATGCTCTCGCTCGTCCGCGAAATATTCGAGGACGTGCAGAAGAAAACTCTGGAAATCCGGGACCGCCATCGACCGGCTGTTCTTTCGATCGCCTCACCTCGCGAGCCAGAACGTGTCCGGACGGTAGATCCCGAACTGAGCGTGCGGCTCCCAGTTCCAGATCGCCTCCTCGGGCACGTTCCTGAAATTCTTGCGAACCGCCACCGGCTGGAGGACGTTGGCCACCGTGCCGATCGTCCAGCACTGCTCGGCGTAGAGCTCCAGCATCTCCTTCCAAACCGCGGCCCGCTGCGACGTGTCGGTGGCCCGACGCCACGCCTGATAGAGCTCGAGCAGCCGGGCCGCTTCGGGGATGTCCGGTGGCTCACCTGCCTGCCCCTTGGTTTCCCAGTGCTGGCCCCATTTCGGCCAGTGCGGCTGGTCGGCTTGGCTGGTGGGCGCGAACTCCCAGGGCGCCATGTCGGCCGTGGGCAGGCCGTTCTCGTTGCCGAACCAGATCGTCATCAAGGCGTCACCGGCGAAGATCCGGTTGCGCAGGACCTCGCGCTCCGACGGCTTGGTGTGGATCCGCAAGCCGAGCTTCAGCCAATCGTCGCGCACGAGCTCCAAAAGATCGACCTGCTCGCTGTCCTCGCCCGCGGTTTCGATCACGAGCTCGAGCGGCCGGCCGTCCGGCAGCCGGCGAAGACCGTCGCGGGTGCGCTGGACGAGGCCGATCTCGTCGAGCAGGCGATTGGCCTCGCTCGGGTCGTGGCCGAGACAGGCCTCGCCGATCTTGTCCGAATAGAGCGGGCTGTCGGGGAGGATCGTGTTGTTGGCCGGGGTCGCGAGGCCGAAATAGAGATATTGGTTGATCGCTTCGCGATCGAGGCCGAGCGAGAGCGCCAGACGGAACCGGCGGTCGCGAAACAAAGCCCGCCAGACGGGATCGTTGGCGTTCAAATTGGCGTAGATCGCGAGGTGCGCACCACGACCCTCACGCCACAGCAGGGTCCGCAGGCCGCTTCGTGTCTCGCTGTCCTTGAGGAAGGTGTAGTCCTTGAAATAGAGGTGCCGTGCCTGGAGATCGGTCTCCCCGGCTCCCGTCTTGATCGGGATCAGTTTGCTGTCGACGACCTCCAAGATCACCTTGTCGATATAAGGCAGTTGCCGGCCGGTGGCGTCGACCCGATGGAAATAGGGGTTGCGGACGGCGACGAAACGTTGGGCCGGCGGCGCGGTCGTGAGCATCCAGGGCTGGAGCGTCGGGAGCTCGGGATTGTCGAACTGGCTCATCCGCTCCTTGCGCCGGAAAAGCTGGGCCCAGTCGCGCGATTTGGTCTCGCGCACGAGCGTTGCGAGTTCGGCCGGATCGGCGTACTTGATGTGGAACCGCGCCAGATAGTGTTTGGGAGCGTAGATGAATTCGGGGGAGGCGGCGGCGTTCAACGGCAAGAAGAACGGGTTGGGCGCCGACCAGCGATAGCGGATCGTGAGCTCGTCGAGCACCTCGACCACCGGTGGCTCGCCGTCGACGAGCAGCTGCACCGGGGGGCCGGTCGGGCTGAGTGCCGGCTCGTTGGCGACATCCTCCCACCAGAAGCGGAAGTCCTCGGTGGTGAAAGGATGACCGTCCGACCAGCGATGACCCTTACGAAGCCGGAAGGTGAAGATCCTTTCGTTCTCGACCTCGAAACGCTCCAAGATGTCGGGCACCATCCGTAGATCGCGCTCGTAGCCGACCAGACGCGCATAGCCGTAGACATGCAACAGCCGCGTATCACGTGACCGGCCCACCAACATGCGCAGCTCGCCACCCGGCCGGCCGATCTCCGCGATGTCCGCGAGGACCCGCGGCACGTCCGGTGGCCCCGCCCGAGCCGGTTCGCCGGGGTCGAGGGCGAACCCGACGGCCAGCAGAACGGCGGCCAGCCCGGTTCTCGAAGGGCTCGGTCTCATGCGGCGATCCTCACGAAATGGTTGGCGTCGACCGGCTCCAGTCGGCCGGGGCCGTCGCGCAACCGGAACGGTTCCGGCCAGGCCGCCGGATCGGAGGCCCGACCGGCCAGGAGGGCCCCGAGGTCCAAGCGGAAGTCGGGGTCGGGCTCGGGCACGGCTGCGAGTAGGGCGCGCGTGTAGGGATGGCGCGGCTGTTCGAACAGCCGGGCGGTGGGCGCCAACTCGACGATCCTTCCGGCGCACATCACCGCGATGCGATCGGCCAGGTATTTCACCACCGCCAAATTGTGTGAAATGAAGAGGTAGGTCAGTCCCAGGGTTCGGCGTAGGTCCTTGAGCAGGTTGAGCACTTGCGCTTGCACCGAGACGTCGAGCGCCGAGACCGGCTCGTCACAGATCAAGATCTCGGGCTCGAGCGCCAGGGCGCGGGCGATTCCGATTCGCTGCCGCTGACCGCCCGAGAAGCTGTGCGGGTAGCGGCGCAGATGGCGCGGTTCCAGACCCACCGCGGCGAGCAGTGCCGCCACCCGCTCGGCCCGCTCGGCGGGAGTCCCGATCCCGTGGATCACGAGGGGCTCGGCGACAATGTCGAAGATCGTCATCCGCGGGTTCAGCGAGCCGAACGGATCTTGGAAAATGTATTGGATCTTGCGGCGGAACGCGGCCAATGCCCGCTCGTCGAGGGCCAGAACGTCGACCGAACCGTCGCGGTCGTGGAACACCACGCGGCCCCGGTCGGGAACGAGTGCGCGCATGATGATCCGGCTCACCGTCGTCTTGCCGGAGCCGCTCTCGCCCACGATCGCCAGGCACTCGCCTCGTTGGAGCGTGAAGCTCACGTCATCGACGGCCACGATCTCGCGCACGGCTCGCCGCAGCCAACCGCCGGTGCGGGCCACGAACGATTTGCGCAGTCCCTCGACCTCGAGGATCGGGCCCGGGCGCGGCGGCGCTCGCTCGGCGGCTCGCGCGCGCAAAAGCGCCGAGCTCGCGGCGGCGGAGATCTGGCGCAAGGGTACGAGCGGTCGATCGGCGGGCGTGTGCAGCCGCGGCACGGCACGCAGGAGGCCGCGCAGATAGGGATGCTGCGGGCGCGACAGGAGCGAGCGCGTGGGACCGCGTTCCATCACCCGGCCGCGGAACAGCACGACCATCGAGTGGGCGATGTTGGCGACCACACCCAGATCGTGGGTGATGAACAGGATGGCGATGCCGAGCTCGCGCTGTAATTTCGCCATGAGATCCAAGATCTGGGCCTGGATCGTCACGTCGAGCGCGGTCGTGGGCTCGTCGGCGATCAACAGCGCCGGCTCGCAGATGAGCGCCATGGCGATCATCGCCCGCTGGCGCAGGCCCCCGGAGAGCTCGAACGGGTAGGCGTGGTAGGCGTGCTCGGGATCGGGGAAGCCCACGCGGCCGAGCATCTCCACCGTGCGCCGCTTCACCTCCTCGGGGCCGACCCGCCGGTGCAGGGCATAAGCTTCGCCCACCTGATCGCCGATCGTGTGGACCGGCGAGAGCGAACTCATCGGCTCCTGGAAGATGATCGAGATCCGCGCACCGCGGATGCGTCGGAACGCCGGACCGTTCGGATCGAGGGCCGCGAGGTCGACCTCGTCGCCACCCGGTTCCCGAAACAGGATCCGGCCACCGGTGATCGCCGCGTTACGAGGCAAGATCCCCATGATCGCCTGGCTGATCACGGTCTTGCCGGAGCCGGACTCGCCCACGAGTGCCACCGTGCGACCGGCGGGCACCTCGAAGCTCACGCCACGGACCGCTTCCACGGTTCCCTCGTCGGCGCGGAAGGTCACCGCGAGGTCGCGGACCGCGAGCAGCGCGTTCATCCCTCCCCCCGGATCAACGGTCCGACCGCCATCAAACGGGCCCGGGGGTGGCCGCGCAAGAGCGCCAGCAAACGGTCGAGGTCGCGCCAGGCCTCCTCGCCCATCACCCGATGGTGGGTGACGAGCCCCACCGGCCCGCGAACCCTCGTCAGCCGGTCGGCCAGGCGTCGTGCCGTGGCCGCGAGGCCGAGCCAGCGCCGACCGCCACGCCAGTCGATCGGATCGACGTGCACGTCGAGGCGACCGAGCCCTTCGGGCATCGGTCCCAGATCGCCCTCGTCCCAGGTCGACAGCGCCCGATAGCCGAGCGCCGGCAACGCGCGCACCACGTCGACCGCGATCCGGTTCCAAGGCGGCACGAGCACCCGCTCGAAGCGCCGGCCGAAGGCCGCCTCGAGCCGCACGGCACCTTCTCGCAACTGCGCTCGCAGCCGGCCCCGATCGATACACCCGCCGAGCTCGATGCGTCGCTCGCCGGGTGCCGCATGATCTTCGTGGGCGAAGCCGTGCTGGAGGACGGTGGCCTCGGCCGTGGCCAGGATGGTGCCAGCGACGTCCGGCTCGAGCCAGGCCGGAACGACTGCCAGCGCCACGGGCACCTGGAGGTCCCGCGCCAGCCCCAGCAGCCGATCGAGGTGGGGATGCGGCCGTCCGGCGTCGTCGTCGCGCCACCACAGGATTGCGGGCGCGTCACGGGCGCCGAGCGCATCTTCGAGCGGGGCCAGCTCGTCCCGCTCGTTCACCGGACGAGCTCCAGGATCGCCTCGGCGGCGCGTGCGGCACCATCCAGCCGGATCCCGTGCTCGACGATCGCGGGGGCGGCTAGCGCCTCCGTGACGGTTCGAGCGAGCGCTCGGGGCGTGAGCGATCTCTCCGGTAGGAGCCATGCCGATCCCCGAGCCGCGAGCGCTTCGGCACGCCGCGTCTGCTCGTCCTCGCGGCCGTCGGCGAAGGGGACCAGCACCATGGGCGTTCCGGCGGCGAGCGCTTCGACCACGGTGTTGTAGCCGGCCTGCGAGACCGAAACCGCGGCCCGAGCGAGGAGGTCGGCGAGATCCGCTCGGTGCCCGTCGATCACGACGCCGGGCGGGGCGTCGGCGGCGAGCGCGGCGAGCTCTTGCGCCTCGGCGGCCGGCCCGCCGACGATGCGCCAGGGGCGATGGGCGGTAAGCCGGGCTGCCGCCACGGCGACCGCGCGCAAGCTCCGCCCCACCGCCCCGCCACCGGCCGAGACCAGGATCTCACGGGTGCGTTCGCGCACGGGCCGGCTTCGCGGCGCCAGATAGCCGGTGTGGATCAGGCGGTCGCCGAGGGCGGCCGCGGCCGGGAAGCTCGCGCAGAAGGGTAAGAGCGAGGGATCGCCGTGGACCAACACGCGCGCGAACGGTGCCGCTCTAGCCAGCATCCTCGCGTGCGCCCGGGGATCGGGCTTGCTCACCAACACGTCACGGACCGAGGCCACCAGCGCCACCCCCTCGGCCTGCGCCCGCTCGAGGAGCGGCTCCAGCTCGCGCGCGAAGGCGCCACGGCCGAACGGCCAATGCTCGGTCACGAAGACCCGGGGCCGGAACGTTCGCAGGAGGTTTTCGAGGAGGACCCGGCGTTCGGCCCAGAGTTCTTCGCTCACCGGCTCGCCCCCGGCGGTGGCGAGCGCGGAGAAGTGCGCATCGGCGGCGCGGATCGCCGGCAGCTGGACCAACTGGACGCCGGCCGGCAGGCTCCAGGGCAGCGAGGGGCCGCCGCTCGCGAGCACGACGCGCGCCCCGCGCGCAGCGAGCGCTTCGGCCAGGAGCAGCGCTCGTCGAAGGTGGCCCGTGCCGAGGAGATGTTGGACCCAGATCGCGATGCGCGGGTCGCTCACGGCACCGCTCCGATCCGCGGGGTCGCGCTTCGCCGGGGATTCCCGTCGAGCAACGGCCAGAGCCGAGGGTCGCGGACGCCGCCGTCGGGATCGAGAACGAGGAGGAGTGCCACCGGGCCCTTGAGGCGAAGCGGCGCTGGACCGACGAGGTCCCAGCCGGTCGCCAGGGCCAACGCGGCCCGCGACACACCCTTGTGGGTCACGAGCAGATGATCGCCCCCCAGGCGGGCCAGCTCGCGAAAGAAGGCGGCCAGCCGCGCCACCACCATGCGCGGGCTCTCGCCGCCCGGCGGCCTGAGATCGAGGCCCCGCGCCTCGAGCGCGGCGAAACCCACCGGATCGGCCGCCCGCAGCTCGGCCAATGTGTGCCCCTCGAAGCGGCCCCAGTCCATCTCGACGAGGGCCGGCACCGGTTGCGCATCCATGCGGCCGATCAGCCGGGCCGTCTCGACGGCGCGGCGAAGCGGGCTCGTCCAGGCCCGGGCGGCCGCCGTCCAAGGGGGTAAACGCCAGCGCCGGACCTCGGCTCGGGCCTCCTCCGAGACCGGGAGGTCGGCCCGGCCCTGCAGCCGGCCCACGCGGTTCCATTCGGTGGGCGCGTGCCGCAGCAAGCACACCCGGCTCACACCGCAACCTCCCGGCGACGGGCGTGGCGGGCCGCGGCGAGCTCGAAGGCGCGCGCGAGCCGTGTCGCGGCGACCGGACGATCATGTCGGGCTCGCACCCGGTCGCGCGCGGCGACGCCGAGGATGCGCCGTCGCAGGGGATCGTCGAGCAGGCCGGCCACAGCCGTGGCGAAGGCCCGGGGATCGCGCCCCGGCACGAGCAGCCCGGTTCGCCCGTCGTCGACGATCTCGGCCACCCCACCCTCGGCCCCCGCCACGACCGGTAGTCCCGCCGCTTGCGCCTCCAGGAGCGCCATGCCGTAGGCCTCCCCCACCGCCGGCCAGACCAACAGATCGCAGGCCGCATAGATCCCGGGAAGGTGCTCGGCCGAAAGCGCCCCGAGCGCTCGCAACCTGTCGCCCACCGCCCGCTCGAGCGCTTCGACGATCACCGGTCGAGCCGGTCCGTCGCCGACCACGACGAGTGCCCAATCGCGATCGCGTAGTGATGCCAACGCTTCGGCCAGGATCGAATAGGAGTGCTGCTTGACGTCGGCGCGCATCATGGCGACGGCCAGCAGCCAGGATGTGCCGGGATCGAGCTCGAGTTCCACCGCCAATCGGGCGCGATGGTCGGCTCGGCGGTCCGCAGCGGCTCGAAAAGGCGCGGCGTCGAGGAACGGCGGAAAGGTGAGGACCGCCTCGTCGGGTAGGCCCGCCTGCAAGAGCCCCTCGCGATCGCGCGCGCTCACGGCCAGCACGAGATCGGCTCGGGCGAGGGCCCGAAGCGTGGCGGCGTGGCCGAGCGCCCAAGGCCCGTTCGCCTGACGCGGGCTCACCGAGGCCTCGACCACGAGATAGGGGATGTCGAGCGTCCGGGCGATCACGGGTCCCAGATGGTCGGGAGCCTTGTGGTAGAGGTGATAGGTCAACCAGGCATGCGGACGGGCGAGCCCGCCAGTGGAGATCCGCCGCAACAGCCGCGCCGCGAGCTGCTCTCCCAGCCGTGCGAGTCGGTGTTGCCGGCGCGTGTCGCCGTGTCGGTCGTAACTGCGGAACCGACCCGTTTCCACCACCTCGTGTCCGAGGTCCGCCAGGAGGCCGAGCAGGCCGCGCGCCACCGCTCGGTCACCGGAGGGCACCGGATGATCGGGTGGCTTCAAGGGCGCGTGGAAGGCCACACGCACGGGTGCAGCTCCGCGGCGATCGAAGCGGCTCCGCCTCCCGCCGCGCCGAGCTTCGCGGCCAGTCGGTCGAGCCCGGTCCGATCGGAGAACCGGTCCACGACGGTCGCCCGGCCCGCCGCTCCGAGCCGCTCGCGCAGCGCCGGATCGCGGGCCAGGCGAAGGAGGGCCCGGGCCAAGGCCGCCGGGTCCTCGGAGGGCACGAGGAGCCCGTTGTGGCCGTCGTCGACGGCCTCGGGGATGGCCGAGACCGGTGTCGCCACGACCGGCAAGGCCGTAGCCATCGCCTCGAGGAGGACGTTGGGCAGGCCGTCGCGATCGCCGTCGGGGGCGATCCGCGCCGGCAAGGCGAACACATCGGCGGCCTGCATGAGCTCGATCACCCGCGGCTGGGGCTGGCCACCGTGCCAGCTGATCCGTTGCCCGATACCGAGTCCCCTGGCCCGTTCCTGTAACGATTCCAGCAGCGGGCCGCCACCCACGTGGTCGAGCCGCCAGGCGAGGTCGGCCGGCAGCTGCGCCAGCGCATCCAAAAGCGTGTCCAATCCCTTCTTGGGTATCGCCCGGGCGACGCACAGAAAGCGCAGCGGATCGGCGCGATCGCTCCCGTCGCGCCGTGGCCGCGCGGCCGGGGGTTTGAAACGATCGATGTCGACGCCGTGATAAAGAAGGATCACCTCCGCCCCGGGAGCGAGCCCGCACAGATGGTCCAGATTGCGGCGCGTGCAGGTGACCGTGAAACGCGCCTCGCGCAGCTTGTCCCGCTTCTCTCTCTCCGGGGTGGTCCAGATGTCTTTGGCGTGGGCCGAGATCGAGAAGCCGAGCCCGGTGAGCTGCGCGGTGTAGCGGGCGACCGAGGCCGGCGTGTGCAGGAAGTGGGCGTGCAGGTGGCGAACCGAGCTCGGCAACTCGGCGGCCAGCACGAGGGCCTGACCGAAGCGTCGCCCGCGATTGGCCGTGGGATCCCGCAGGAGGTCGAGGAGCCAGGAGAAGAGGGCGTAGCCGAAGGCCGGGCGGCGCAGCGCCCGAAGAGCGGCGCGCAGGACCCGTCCCGGCTCTTGGTAGAGATACTCCGGGAGATAGAGGACCGGCGCGCGCAACCGCTCGTGATCGGGGTGGCGCGCATGGTCGGTGGGATGGCGCAGAGAGACCAGAACGAAGGACAGCCCGCGTGCTTCGAGCTCGACGAGCTCGCGGGCGACGAAGCTCTCCGAGAGCCGCGGCCAGCCCTTGACCAGGATGGCGACGACGGGCTCAGACGACGGCGCGGGCAAGGCCGTGACGTCGGGCGCTGCGGGAGCGCCGGCCGAGGTCGAGATAGGGTGCCGCCAGCTCGGCGATCCGGTCGAGACCCGTGAGCATGCGGCTGCGGGTCTTCCGGTCCGCTACCGGCACGTGCGGGAGCGCCCGCAGCATATAGGCCATCCGCCACGGGTCCCGATCGCGGCCTCTCGGGAGGACCCGCACGAGTCCGGCTGCCTGGGCACGCTCGGCGCGGATCATCTGCTCGAGCCGCGGCTCGGTGCGGGGTACGAGGAGGGCCGGCTTGCCGAAGGAGAGGATCTCGCAAAAGGTATTGTATCCGCCCATGGCGACCACGCCGAGCGCCCGCTCGAACAAGGGCTCGACCCGGGCCTCGAAGGTGATCGCCCGCAGCCTCGGATCGCGAGCCACTCGTTCCTGGAATTGGGTGCGCTCCTCGGCCGGCAGGAAGGGACCGAACAGGATCACGGCCGGATAGGGCAGCTCACGGTCGGCCTCGTAGGCCCGCAGCACCCAGTCGACGAGTTCGCTGCCGTCACCACCACCACCCGTGGTCACCAGGATGTAAGGCTCCGAGGGCAAAAGATAATCGGCACTGGCCTTGGCGTCCTCGGGCAGTTCGCGGCGCAGATATCCGGTGAACTTCACCTTGTGCGCCACCGCCTGCAATCCGGGTATCTCGGCGATCGGGTCGAAGAGTTCAGGCAGACCGTAGACCCAGATCTCGTCGTAGAGGCGATCGAGCTCCGGGAAGACACCCTTGCGCTCCCACTCCTCGACGAGGCTCTGTGGCTCGTCCATCACGTCGCGCAAACCCAGGACGCAGCGAACGCCTCGGGAGCGCAACAGCTCCAGGGCAGCCTTGACCTCGCCACGCAGCCCCAGGGGCTCTTTGTCGACCAGGAACAGCTGAGGCTCGAAGATCTCCGCAGTGTGCTGGATGATCGAGCTGCGCATCGCCAGCGTCGTTTCGATGTCGACCTTCAAGCTGAGCGAGGTATATTCGCCATTGCGAAGCTTGATGACTCCGGGCACTCGGACGAAATCGACACGGGTCTTGAACTCGAAGCTGCCGATGATCGGTGATCCCGAAAGGATCAATACGGATAGGTGCGGCCAACGCTCGACGAGATCGTGCGCGATCGCCCGGCAACGCCGCAGGTGACCGAGGCCGAAGCTGTCGTGACTGTAGATCAGCAGGCGGCTGCCCGACTTGCGCATGCGGCCTCGCGGCGTCCTCCGCCCCGCTTATGGCAGATCCCGGCAGGAGCGAAAATGCCCGAGGCGCCGTCCGAGCCGGATCGGCGTCGGCGAACCGATCGAGTGTGGACCGGCGGGCGCGGGTCCGCTCACGGGGTCGCGACCGTGTAGCCGAGGGACGCGAGGTCGAGCCCGGTGAAATCGGCGAGCCGGCGGTTGTCCTCGGCCACCTCCCGGGCGATGTCCGCGCGGATATCCTCGGGGAGGGGGATTCGAGCCGAAGGCCCGTCGTGCATCGGCATGCGGCGGGCCCATTTGCGAACCAGCCGACGGGGCAGCAGGTGACCGAAGCGGCGCCAGAAGTCGAAGTAGCGCTGCGACATGGAGGCGTTCTCGCGGCGCCCGGCCAAGAGGCGAGCGAAGCTGTCGGCGTCCACGCCGAGTGCCGCCGCGCAGGCCCGAGCGAACGCCGCGGGCTCGCGGCGCAGCAGCTCGAACGGCACGACGTGCACGCGCTCGCGACCGAACAGCCGGCCGTAGGCCTCGATCACGGGCGAGAAGCGCAGATCGTCCAGGATCGAGAGATGCGGCTCGCGCCGCTCCACCCAGTACCACTCCTCGAAAGGGATGAACGCCTTGCGCTTGATCCGTACCCGCAGTTTGGTGAGATACCAGGAGGTCACGATCTCCTCCTGCCGGCGGATCGTGAAGAGGATCGTGGCACCGGGCAGGAGCCGGGCCAATCGTTCGGCGACCAGGCCCTTGTCGGTCGATTCGTGCAGCGCGAAGTTCTCGTAGGAGACGAGCAGCACACGCTCCGGTGGCGCGGCTCGGGCCGCCTCACTCAGCACCTTCGCCACCCGCTCGGCCTCGAAGCGCGTGCTGTCGGCCTGGCAGAGATGGCGGATCGCCCATTCGAGCTCGGCCGTCGGTCCCGGCAGGCCGAGATAGGCGATCTCGGGATGGTTCGGGAAGACGTGCCGCTGGAGCGTCGAGGTGGCGGTCTTCACGAAACCCGGGTGGACGGCGATGCGGCGCGTGCCCGGGGGGATCGCGGCTCTCATGCCCGATAACCCCAGCCCGGTTCCAGGGTGTCCCGCACCAGCGCGTCCAGAACGGCCGCCTGTTCCGGCTCGAAGTGGCGTCGCCAACCGCCCACGCGGCCCTCGCGGACCTTGTAGCGGCCCGCCTCCTCCTCGGCCGAACCGGCTTCGGCACCGGCTCTGGCCCCCAGTCGATCGGAGGCGAAGAAGCCCTGCCGCTCCTTCTCCTTGAGGTTCTCGAAGCTGGCGAAGGCCACCGCCGCCTCGATCCGCTCGCGGGGATGCTCCTCGCCCAGGAACGCCAGGATGCGGGTGAACTCGGCGGCGGTGTCGGCGCGCAGATCCTCGTAGCGCAGGCGCGTCGCCCGGGCGAAGCCCGGCAATTCCTGCCACCAGCGATTGTAGAACCGGATCACCCGCGGCACACCCCACCGCGGGTCGGTGGCGAAGGTGAACAGGTCGAGCCGGCGAGCCTCCGGCGGGATCCCCTTGCGGGCGAGTTCGGCCGGTGAGGCACGATGGCGGACGTGGAACCAGAAGGACACCACCACGTCGCGCGGATCGCGCACGAGCACCAGCACGCGCTGACGGGGGTCGGGGCGGAGCGACCCGATCTCGGGGGGGAACCGCGTGTCACGAGCGAAGTGGACCGCCGGGATCGCGGGCACGAGCCGCTTGAAATTGTCGCCGCGGACCAGCTCGTCGGCCGGGACGCCGTGCGCCAGGTGCCAAAGATGGGAGAGCATCACTCGAAGCCATGTGCGCCCGCTCTTGGTGTGCGACACGACGAGCAGATCGGCCGAGGCGAACATGCCCGCGCGCTTGCGGCGCCAGCGGCGCGCCTGTCGCCAATCGAGCAGCTGCCGCACGATGCCGATCACGCGGCCGACGGCTCCGCACCCGTCAGAGCGGCCCCCTCGTAGCGACCGAGATAGCGGCTGTAGAGCTCGATGCCGAGCCGATCGCGCAAGTAGGTGCGCAACCGTTCGCGGGTGAGGGGATCGAGGCGCCGTGCATGGCGGCCGACGTCGGTCGGGTCGTCGGCGGTCTGGGGGGCGTCGGGTCCCTGGGCGTAGAGCGCGAGCGAGCGACGGCGGTGGGCTTCGAGGTCGAACCGCGCGAGGTCGTGGGGGATGCCGAGGAAACGGAGGATACGGCCGATCTCCTCCGTACCCTGGACGAGGTCTTCGTAATAGACGAGGAGCTTGTCGCGCCGGCAGCGATCGAAGATCGCGATGTTGGATGCGTAGCCCCGGAACGCTTCGGGATCCAGCGCGCGGACCCGTGGGTAGAGGTCGAAAGGGTTGCGCAACAGCAAGAGCACGCGCCGGCGAGCCACGAGCCGAGCGATGTCGCGTTCGCGCCGACGGGCCTCCAACCAGCCGCGCCAGCCGCGCGGCTCGATCGCCTGAACGGCCGGTTTGTCGCGGCGCAGCTTGTGCGCCAGGAAGAGTTGGCGGTCGCGTTTGTCGAGGAAGTGCGTGCGGTCGATGATCGGATCGCCCTCGTGCACGAGCAGCCGGCGCTCGCTGCCCGGTGTGGGGCGGCCGGAGAAATGCTCGATGCAATAGCGGACCCAGTTGGAGCCGCTCTTCGGAAAGGAGCAGAGCAGGACCTTGTCGGACATTCCCGGCCGGTGTCACCCTCGAGGCGGCCGTGTACATCGCCCGGGCCGCCGGCCTTGTCGAGAGGCGGGGCTGTTGCGGGCCCGCCACCCCCGTGGGAACGGCGCGCCGCGGTGCGACGCCGCGACCGTTTGTCCGAGCCGCGGCATCGCCTACCTGTTGGGCGCGAGCCGGCTGGCTCGGCTCGTCTTCCTTCGAACCGGGACGGACATTCCATGGCGCAGCCTGCGTTCTCGCTCGACAATCTCCGGCTCCGCTACGAGCCCTTCCCGATCGGCTTGGCCAAGCCGATCATGAGCGAGGATCGCTATCGCAGCTTTCTCGACGCTTACCCGCCCGTCGAGCTCTTCCAGTACATTCCGAAAGTCGGTCACAAGTACTGTCTTTCGGAAAAATACAATCCCAAACAGTATCACGACTGGATCCAGAGTTACGCGATCTGGAGGGAGTTTCACAGCTGGATCAAGTCGGACGACTTCGTGTGGGGTGTGCTCGATTTCTTGAAGCAGCGGCACATCGATCTCGGATTCAAGCGGCTTTCGAGTGCCGGGAGGCTCAAGCGCAACCTCAAAAACCTGGTGCGCGGCAAGTGGTGGAAGGCACCACCCAAGCTTTCCGCCCGCTTCGAGTTCTCGATGCTGCCGGCCGACGGGGGCTGTGTGACGCCGCACACCGACAACCCGGACAAGATCGTGACCATGGTGGTCTCCATGGCCCGTGAGGGCGAGTGGGATCCGACCTATGGTGGTGGAACCGAGGTCAATCGCCACAGAAATCCCGAGCTCAGCTTCAACCGCATGAACGACAAAGCCGAATTCGAGGACATGGAAACCCTTGAAACCTTCGAATTCGAGCCGAATCAGTGTGTTCTCTTCGTCAAGACCTTCAATTCCTGGCACTGCGTTCGCCCGATGTGCGGGCCGAAGGGTGCCATGCGGCGCACGCTGACGATCAACATCGAGACCTCGCACTGAGGCTCGGCGGGTCGTGGCGCCCGGGATGGTGCGCACCCGCCCGGACCCGCCGCTCAACCCAACGGGAGCAGGCCCACCCAGAACGCCGCGAACTTGTGCGCGGCCAACCGGGCCGCGCGGTGGCCGCGGACACCCGCAGCGACCCACCGGCCCGGCATCCGCGCGAGGAGGGCGAGCGAAGGGGGCGGCGCGGCCAACGTCGAGAGCACTCGACGCGCCCCGTCGGTGTCTCCCTCGGCCAGGAGCAGCCGGGCGAGCCGCACGCGTTCGCTTCGCAGCTTTCGGGCGAACTCTTCACCGTGCCGGGCAAGGAACACCGGGTCCGCGGCCCAGGATCGCTCGAGAACCGAGACCGCGGCTTTCGCGCGCTCGAGCCAGCGAGCGTGGGTGAGCCGGGGACCGGGGTGATCGTGTTGGACGAGCAGATCGGTATCCAAGAACGCGGCGGGTCCGGCTCGTAAGATGCGAGCCACCGCCGGCAGCTCCTCGAACGTGGGCAGATCCTCCGCGCAGCCGAGTTCGGCACCCACCCGTGCCTTGCGGACCACGAGCGTGCCGATGTTGACGATGGTCTCGCGCATCGCCGCGAGGGCGAAGTCGCCCACGTGTACGCGAATGTCGGGATCCCACCGGCCTTCACCGAGGAGCGCGCCGAGCCGCACCGGTGCGGCCACCTCGTCCTCGAACCGCGTCGGCCCACCGAGCCACCGGGCGAGGCCGCCCGGTCGCTCGCGACCGTCGGTGTCGGCGGTCCGGAAATCCCCGAAAGACCCGACGAGCTCCGGTCGGCGGGCGAGCAGCGCGCGCTGGATGGGGAGCTTGCCGGGCAGCCAACGGTCGTCCGAGTCGAGGAAGGCCACGAGCGGCCCGCGAGCCACTCGCCAGCCGGCGTTCCGTGCTGCACCCGCGCCCCGGTGTGGCAAGGGCAGGTGCCGGACCGGCGGGCCGTATTCGGCGACGAGCCTGGCCGTCGCGTCGCGCGAGCCGTCGTCCGCGACGAGGAGCTCGTCCCCGGGTTCCAGCTGAGCGAGTACCGATTCGATGGCGCGAGGCAAGAGGTGCGCCCGGTCGAAAGTCGGAACGATGACGCTGACGGTCTCGTGCATGAAGCTTCATCCCTCGGGGCGAGGGACGAAACGCCTTTGCACGCGGGAGATCAAGAACTCTTTCCGCGGAACGCGGTGCGATCGATCACCGTGGTGGTGACCGGCCGGATCACCCGTCGAGCTTGGGTACCCAGGGTAGCGGCCGGACCTCGATCCCCTCCTCGAGCAGCTCCGCGACCTCGCTCGGGGCGGCCTCGCCGTAGATGTCGCGCGCTTCGGCCTCGCCCAGATGGATCCGCCGGGCCTCCTCGGCGAACCGCGGCCCGACGTTCTCGAAGTTCTGCTCGACATAGGCGCGGACGGCACGCGCCATCGCCAAATATCGGGCGATCGCCTCGCGAGGTGGCCGCTCGGCCCCTCCCGAACGCGCCACCGCCGGTGCCATGATCGCCTTGTCGACCGAGGTCACGCCACAGATCGGGCAGGACAGGCTCGCCGCGGCTCGCTGCTCGTCGAACGCCGCGTTGCTCTTGAACCAGCCCTCGAACTCGTGGCCGGCGCTGCACGAGAGCACGAATCGGATCACGATGGGTCTCCCGCGAGCAGCCGGTCGAGCTCCCCCCGGCGCTCGAGCTCGTAGAGATCGTCGGATCCACCGATCCCCCGCCCGCCGATGAAGATCTGCGGAACGGTGGAGCGTCCCCCGGCGCGGGCCACCATCTCGGCGCGACGATCGGGCTGTGCCCACAGGTCGATCTCCTCGAAGGCGATCCCCTTCTCCCGCAACAGGCGCTTGGCCCGGGAGCAGTAGGGGCACAGCGGAGAGGTGTAGATCTCGACCTTGGCCATGGATCACGGGATCCGGACGACCGTGCCCTGTCACGGCACCGTCTCATATAGGGAGCAAGGTCGGCTTCACCACCCGGGCGAGGACCAGGACGTCCACGCGTGCGCAGCCCGCTTCGCGCAGTACCCGAGTGCAGGCACCGAGCGTGGCACCCGTGGTGAGGACGTCGTCGACCAGCACCACCCGTCGGCCGGCCAGCGCCCGACGCGCGGCGGCCGGGACCGCGAAGGCGGCGGCCGTCACGTTGGCTTTGCGAGCCGCGGCGCCGAGGCCCTGCTGGGACCGGGTGGAACGTTTGCGCCGCAGGAGCGCCGGGGACCAGGGTATACCCACCAAGCGCGAGAGATGTTTGGCGAGCAAGCCCGCCTGATTGTAGCCGCGCCACAACAACCGCCACCGATGGAGCGGTACGGGCACGAGGAGCTCGGCGTCGGCCAGAAGGTCCGCTCCTGCCGAGGCCATCCAGCGCGCGAACAGCGCGGCACCCTCACACCGCTCCGCGTACTTGAAGCGCAGGACGAGACCTCGGCTCGCCTCGTCGTAGGCGAGTGCCGCGCGACCCCGGTCCCAAGGTGGTGGCCGGGCGTGGCAAGCTGGGCACAATTGTGGGCCGGGCGCCTCGTAGGGAAAGGGCCATCCGCAGCGCTCACACCAGGGGGGATGCAAGAAGCGCAGCGGCGACCAGCAAGCGGCGCACAGGCCGCCTTGGCGGTCGATCGCTTCACCACAACCCGGACAGCGCGGCGGTAGCAGCAGGTCGAGCGCTCGCTCGGCCAGCCGACGAAAGCCGGTGCGAGTCCCGCTGAGCGGCCAAGGGAGGTCGGTCGGCACGGGCGCGGTTCGCTCGATGCATCCGTATTCTACTTCAAGTAGATCAGTGCGTCACGCGCCTTCGCCGGGTGCATCCACGGGGGAGCGGATCGCCTCCTCGGCCGTGGAGCAGGTCTCGGCCACGAGCCAGGCGAGATAGTCCGGATTGCCGGCGCGGATCGGCAACGCCACGACACAGGGTACCGTGTAGGAGTGCAGCGCCTTGATCCGGGCGGTGAGCGCGTCCACGAGGGCGGCGCGCGTCTTGAGCACGAGGGCGACCTCGGTGGCGGTCTCGATGCGACCCTGCCACCGATAGATCGAGGTGACGCCCGGCAGGAGATTGGCGCAGGCAGCCAGCCGCTCCTCGACCACCGTTCGGCCGATCCGTACGGCCTCACCCTCCGAGGCACAGGTCACGTAGCACCAGACGAGTTCCATCGCTCATCTTCCAGAGATCAAGACCGCCGCCCCCGCGGGTCGGCGGCCTCGGCCAGCGCGTCGCCCCACAGGTTGCAAGCGGTCACCGTGAGCAGGATCAAAAGGCCGGGCCAGAGCGCCAGATGCGGTGCCTGCCAGAGCATCTCTTGAGCGTTGCTCAGCATGTTCCCCCACGACGGTGTGGGCGGCCGGATACCGAGACCCAGGAAGCTCAGCACCGATTCGGCGAGGATCACCTGACCCACGGCCAGCGTGGTGGCGACGGCGACCGGCGAGGCGAGATTGGGCAGCACGTGGCGGAGCGCCACCCGGGTCGGTGAGGCGCCGAGCGCCCGAGCGGCCCGCACGAACTCGGAGGCGAGCAGCGACAGGGTTCCGGCGCGCAAGAGCCGTGCCGTCGTGGGCCAGCCGAACAAAGCCACGAGGATCACGATCCGCGCTACGTCGAACCCGGCCGAGGTGGCGACATCCGCACTCAGGCCGAGCCGCACGGGATCGACGGCGGCCAGCACCACGAGGAGGGGTAGGGCCGGCAGGGCCAGTACGATGTCCGCCGTGCGCATCGCGAGCGCATCGATCGCACCTCCGGCGAAGCCCGCCCACATGCCGATCGCGGCCCCAAGTGCCGCGGCGAGCAGCGCGCCCACGACCCCCACGAGCAGCGAGACGCGCCCGCCTTCGAGCAGTCGCATCAAGAGATCGCGGCCGAGCTCGTCCGTACCGAGCGGATGCCCGGGCCCCGGCGGAGCGAGGCGTCGCACGAGATCGATGCGCTCGCCGTCCAGGCCGAACCCCGCCCCCAAGGGCGGTCCGACCGTGACCGCCAGGGCCAGGACGAGGAGCAGGATCGCGGCCGGTCCGGCGAGCGTAGGCCTGCGGGCCGGGCGCCGCCACATTCCCGCCTCAGCCGAGGCGGACGCGCGGATCCAGCCGAGCATGGGCCAGATCGGCCGCGAGATTGGCGAGCAGGGTCGTGGCGGTCCCGAGAAGGACGGCGACCAGCGCCAGATTGTAGTCGTTGCCCATGATGGCCTCGTAGACGAGCCGGCCCATCCCCGGCCAGGCGAACACGGTCTCGACCACGAGCGCGCCGGAGAGCAGCCCGCCCACCTGCAGGGCCACGATGGTCACGAGCGCGGGCAGGGCATGGGGGAGGGCGTGGACCAGCACGACGCGCACGGTGCCCGCCCCCTTCGCGCGGGCGGTGCGGATGCAGGGTTCGCGTAACGCCTCGATCAGCCCTGCCCGCACGAAGCGCAGCAACGGCCCGAAGCCCAGCACGGTGAGCGTGGCGACCGGCAGAGCCAGGTGTCGAGCCCGATCGAGCGCGCCGGCGGCCGCCACCGGTTCTCCTCCGGCCGGAAGCCAGCCCAGCTTCACGGCGAACAGGAGGATGAGCAGCAAGGCGAGCCAGAACGAGGGTACCGAGAAGGCCACGAACGCCACGAAGTTGACGAGCCGGTCGGCAAGCGATCCGGGGGCGAGCGCCGCTGCTACCCCGAGAGGTAGCGCGATCGCCAGTGCCAGCGCGAAGCTCGTCCCCACGAGGAGCAGCGTCGCCCCCAATCGCGGTCCCAGGATGTCGGCGACCGGGACGCCGTAGAGCCGGGAGAAGCCGAATTCGCCGCGTGCGGCATCGGCGACCCAGGAGGCGAACCGCTCCGGCAACGGCCGGTCGAGGCCGTGCAGAGCCCGAAGGCGCGCCACGTCGGCGCTGGTCAGGCGCGGATCGGCCTGCAGCATGAGATCGATCGGGTCACCCGGCATCAGATCGATGAGGGCGAACAGGCAGAAGGCGACGATGAACAGCGAGGCCGCGGTTTCCAGCGCCCGACGGAACAGATAAGCCTTCACCCGCGCCGCACCCAGGTTCCGGCGCGCGCCCGAGATGGCCGAATTGCACCGCGGCCGCGCACCGTTCGTCCACGGCAAATTAGCGCGGTGCGCTTCGAGGGAGGAGGGGACGAACTCCGTGCTCGACGTGAGCCGCAGGCCGGTGGTGCTCGTCCTCCTCGGCGCTCTCGCCGTGCTCCTCGCCCAGGGCACCGGTCGGTTCGTGCTGACCCCGCTCCTGCCGGCGATGCAGGCCGAGCTCGGCCTCGGCGACACGGCGGCCGGGCTGTTGGGCTCGCTCAACTTCGCGGGGTATCTCGCCGGCGCGCTGCTCGTCGCCCTTCGGCCCGGCCTCACCGCCGACCGGCTCGTCCGGGTCGGGCTGGTCCTCGTGGTCGGCGGGGCACTGGCCATGCCGCTCCTGGCGGCCTACCCGGTGTGGCTCGCCGCTCGCTCGGCTGCCGGGCTCGGTGGCGCGTTCCTGTTCTTGGGAGCCGTCGCGGCCACAGCCGGACGGCTCGTCGAGTTGGGCCGCAATGCTTGGGCCGGTGCCGTGCTCGCCGGCGTGGGTGTGGGCATCGCTCTGGGTGGCGTGCTAGCCCTCCTCACCGCACCGGGTTGGCGGATCGGCTGGCTCGTGATGGCGGCACCGGCGCTCCTCGCCGCACCGTGGCTGCTGCGCCTGGCACCGATCGAGCGCGTCACGATGCCCTCGGCGACTTTCGAGCGAACACCCGAGCTTCGGCGGCTCGCCGGCGCCTACGGGCTGTCGGGGGTCGCCTTCGGGGCCGGTGCGACGTTCTTCGTCCGGGTCCTGGCCGCGCACGACGCCGAACTCGCGACCTGGGCTTGGATCCTGGCCGGGCTCGTGGCCGCACCCTCGGTGCCGCTGTGGAATCTCGCGGGGCGTCGCCTCGGTCGCTCACGCGCGCTCGCCGCGGCCTGCCTCTTGCAAGCGCTCGGGGTGGCGCTCGCCGGCTTCCCGGTCACGGCGCCCGCCACGGCCGCGGCGGGGCTCCTGCTCGGGGGGACCTTCATGGGCGTCACCACGTTGGCCCTGGAGCGGGCCCGGCTTCTGCAACCGGGGGCCCCGGCCGGTGCCGCCGCCTACGTGACCGTCACGTTCGGTCTCGGGCAGCTGAGCGGGCCCGCTTTGTCCGGTCTGCTCCTCGACTACGCCGGCCCGACGCCGGCGCTTCTGGTCCCGGCGCTGGTGGGTGCGCTCGGCGCCCTCCTCCTCCGGCCGGACCTAGGGTATCGTGACTGATCAGGGCGCCACGCGCCAGCGCTCGACCCAGAGCGTGGTGGGCGCCAGATGGCCCGTCGGTGGGACGCCTTCGAGCCACCGGGGCCACACGTGGGCCTCGGCGCGGAAGAACAGCGGTAGCGCCGGCAGCGCCTCGGCATAACGGATCTGGAGAGCCCGCCAGAGTTCGCGCCGGCGCCTTTCGTCGAGTTCGACCTCGATCGCCTCCAGCAACGAATCAACCTCGGGATCGGCGAAGCCCGTATAGTTCTGCCCTGCCCAGCCGTTCTCGGGTCGTGGCACCTCGTTGGAATGCAGGATGGAGCGCGGTACGTTCTCCGGACTGGAGATCCAGGCGAACAACACCATGCCCGTGAACCGCCGCTTGGACAGCGTCTCGCCGAACAGTACCCGCGGTGGCTCGTTGCGGATCACGACATCCACGCCCACCGCCCGCCACATCCCCTGGAGCACCTGCTGGACCAGCTCCCGCGACCGGTTTCCGGCGGTGGTCTGGAAGTCGAGCCGAAGCGGCTCGCCGCGAGCGTTGCGACGGATCCCGCCCGGTCCTGGGCGCCAGCCGGCCTCCTCGAGCAGAGCCACGGCCTTCGCCGGATCGTAGGGCCAGCGCGGGACGTCCTCGGCCAACATGCGATCGAGCGGGCTCACGAAGCCGTGGGCGACCGGCTGGCGACCCTCGAACAGCTGACGCGTCAAAAGCTCCCGGTCGAGGGCGAGCAACAGTGCCCGGCGGACCCGCACATCGGCCAGGATCGGATTGTCCAGGCGCAGATCGATGTGTTCGTAGATCAGGCCCGGCACGTAGTGGACCCGGAAGCGCTCACCGTGTCGTTTCTCGAAGGCGAGCGCCTGGTCGATCGTGAGGCCCAGCGAGCCCTCGATCATGTCGATCTCGCCCGAGAGCAGATTGGCCTCGAGAGCCGCGGTATTCTCGATCGCCCGGATCGTGATCCGCTCGAACGCCGGTTGCGGGCCTTGCCAGAAGGGGTTGCGCTCGAGGGTGATCCGGCTGCCCGGGCTCACCGCGACGATCCGGTAGGGCCCCATGGCCAGCCCGGGATCGGTGGGCGCGGTGTCGAACCGCGTGCGGTTGCGGTAGGTCGCCGGATCGGCCTCGAAGACGGCCCGCTCGCGGTGCTCGGGCAACAGCGCGAAGCCACCGATCGAGTTGTAATCGAAGGTGACGCGATCGAGGTGGAGGACGAAGCTGCGCTCGTCGATCGCCTCGATCTTGCGGATCCGCCGATAGAGTTCGGCGTTGGTGACGCCGGACAGCGGGTGTCGGCCGACCTCCCAGGTGAAGAGCGCGTCGCGGCTCGACACCGGCGTGCCGTCGCCCCAGAAGAGGTCGGGCCGCAGTCGTACGGTGAGCGCGACACCGTCCCTTTCCTCGGGCGTGGTCTCGCGAACCGCGAGGCCGTTCTCGAAGGTGGGAAGCTCGGTGCACAACAGGCACACGAGCTTCCATTCCTGATCATAGGTGGTGATCGGCCGATGGGTGAGCCCGAGCACGTAGCTCTTGGCGGCCATGGAATCGATGCTCGGGTGCAGGGTCGAGGGGAACTGGGTGATGCCGATGGTGAGATCGCGGGCGGCCGCCGAGGTCCAAGCCAGGGCGGCCAGAGCGAGCGCGAGCGCATGCCGTGACGACAAGGGAGCCTCCGCGAAAGGCCGGAGGTCGAGCCCGCGCGTCGACCTGGACAGGGCCGCCCCCCGGGCCTAGCCTCTCGCGCCGCGGCTGCCAGAGGGTCGATCCGTGCGCGAGAACACACTCAAGGCGAAGTGGAAGCAAGGAATCGCCACCGTCAACGGCTGGTGTGCCATTCCCCATCCCGTGGCCGCCGAGTTCATGGCGCATTGCGGCTGGGACAGCCTCACCATCGACCTCCAGCACGGCCTCGTCGACTACCAGGCCGCGGTCGGCATGCTCCAGGCGATCGGCACCACGGCCGTCGTCCCGCTCGCCCGCGTCCCTTGGCGCGAGGCCGGGATCGTCATGAAGCTCCTGGATGCCGGGGCCATGGGGATCATCTGCCCGATGATCAACGATCGCGCCCAGGCCGAGGAATTCGTCTCCTTCTGCCGCTACGCGCCCGCCGGCCAGCGAAGCTTCGGCCCGACCCGGGCGTTGATCGCCCACGGGGCCGACTACGGCGCTCGGGCCAACGAGCAGATCTTGGCGCTCGCCATGATCGAGACCGTCGAGGCTCTCGATCATCTGGAAGCCATCCTGGCCACACCCGGGCTCGACGGCATCTACATCGGCCCGGCCGACCTCGCGCTCTCGATGGGCTACACACCCATGCTCGATCCGACCGAGCCGGCGGTGGTCCGCGAGATCGAGCGCGTGATCGCCACCGCCCGTAAGGCCGGTCTTTGGGTGGGCATGCACTGTGGGGCCCCGGCCTACGCGAAATCCATGATCGCCAAGGGTCTCAACTTCGCCACGCTGCTCTCCGACGCGCGCATCTTGACCATGAAGGCGGTCGAGCTCGTCAAGGAGATGGGCAGCGGGATCGAGGGCCCGAAGAGCACGACCTATTAGGTCGTCTGCCGGGCAGGGAGCTGCGACGGTGGCGCGGGTCCTCGTGATCGGGACGATCCACGAAGCCGGCCTTCAGCGATTGCGCGCCCGGCCCGATCTGGAGATCGTGACGCTCGACGAGGGGCGACCGGAGGCCGTGCCCGCAGCGCTGGCCGAGGTCGAGGCGGTGATCGTCCGCACCGCACCGATCACCGCCGCGGCGATCAGCGGGGCGGGGCGGCTCCGGGTGATCGCCAAGCACGGGGTCGGGGTCGACAACATCGACCTGGCCGCGGCCAGCGCGCGGCGCGTTCCGGTCGCCGTGACGGCGACCGCGAACGCGACCTCGGTGGCCGAGTTCACCTTGGCGCGGATCTTGCATCTCGCCAAGCAAGCGTCGGCCTTCGACGCGGCCGTGCGGGCCGGTGACTGGGCGGCGAGGCACCGGCTCGCGGCGATCGAGCTCGCCGGCAAGCGGCTGCTGGTCGTGGGTTTCGGGCGGATCGGCTCGCGGGTGGCCCGCCGGGCGCTGGCTTTCGAGATGGTGGTCGCCGTCTTCGACCCTTTCGTCTGCGCGCAACGGATCCGCGAGGCCGGCTGCGAGCCCGAGGAGGATCTCGATGCGGCGCTTGAGCGCGCCGACGTCGTCACCCTCCACTGCCCGCTCTCGGCCGAAACGCGCGGGCTGCTCGACCGGGCCCGCCTCGCGCGGCTGCGTCCCGGCGCGCTGCTGGTCAACACCGCTCGCGGCGGGCTCGTGGACGAGGTGGCGCTGATCGAGGCGCTGCGCGAGGGGCGCCTCGGCGGTGCGGCTCTCGATGTCATGGTCCGCGAGCCTCTCCCGCCGGACGATCCGCTCCTGGCGGTGCCGAGGCTGCTCTTGTCGCCCCACATCGCCGGTGTCACGGCCGAGTCGGCCCGGCGGATGGCCGCCGAGGCGGCCGAGAACGTGCTGGCCGGCCTGGCCGGCCGGCTCGCCCGCGAGGTGGTCGTCAACCCGGAGGTCCTGCCGTGAGCCGCCCCTTGCGCATCGGCCTCATCGGCTCGGGTTTCATGGGCCGCAGCCACGCGCTCGCGTGGCGAATGGCCCCGGCGGTGTTCGAGCTGCCGGTCCGACCCGAGGTCGTGATCCTGGCCGACCGCACCGAGGAGCTCGCCGCGCAAGCCGCACGCCAGCTCGGCATCCCGCGCTCGACCGGTGACTGGCGCGACGTCGTGCGCGACCCGCAGATCGATCTGGTCGACATCACCACGCCCAACGCCTTGCACAAGGAGATGGCCTTGGCGGCGCTGGAAGCGGGCAAGGCCGTCTATTGCGAGAAGCCGCTGGCACCCACCGCCCTCGACGCGCGTGACATGGCCGAGGCGGCCGAGCACGCGGGGCTGCCCACCTTCGTGGGCTTCAACTATCTGCGCAATCCGATGACCCGGCTCGCGCGCGACATCGTGAGCTCGGGCGAGCTCGGCGAGCTGTGGAGCTTTCGCGGCATCCACGCCGAGGACTACATGAGCGATCCCGGCGTCCCCTGGTCCTGGCGGCTCGACCCCGCCGGTGGTGCCGGGGCGATCGCCGATCTCGGCTCGCACATCATCGCCATGGCCCGATTCGTCGTCGGGCCGATCGAAGAGCTCGTGGCCGATCTGGAAACCGTCATCCCCGAGCGGGCGATGACCCGTGGCGGCGTGCCCTCGCGCCCGGTCGAGGTCGACGATCAGGCCCGCGCCCTGGTGCGCTTCGCCAACGGCACGGTGGGCTCGATCGAAGCCTCGTGGGTCGCGACCGGGCGCAAGATGCACCTGGCCTTCGAGCTCACCGGCTCCAAAGGATCGATCCTCTTGGATATGGAGCGGATGAACGAGCTGCGGCTCTACCTCAAGGGCCAAGCGGCCGGCCGAGCCGGTTTCGTCGAGATCCCGGCGGGCCCCGAGCACGCCGACTACGCCGCCTTCTGCCCGGCGCCCGGCCATCAGCTGGGCTTCAACGAGATCAAGGCGATCGAGGTCAAGGACATCGCCCTGGCGATGGCCGACGGCCCCACCTTCCGGCCCGATTTCCGCGAGGCCTACGAGGTCCAGCGGGTGGTCGACGCGGTGCTGCTCTCCGCTCGCGAGCGGCGCTGGGTGTCGATCGACGAAGTCGGCTGAGGCCGGCAGCCCGGAGCGCGGGGATGGACGATGGCCGCTTCTTCGCGTTCGTGGCCGGGCTCGCCACCCTGTTCTGGCTGCTCTCGGGTCGGCGCGCTCTCGATCCGACGTTGCGCCGGCTCGCGCTCCTCGCGGCCTATGTGAGCCTCGCCGTGGGTATCCTCTACGCGCTGGCGAAGACCGTCGCCTGGGTCCTGGGCTGAGCCCTCAGGGCACAACGGGCACGCCGAAAAGCCGAGGGTGGGCCCACGCGAGCGCGACGTAAAGGGCGAGTGCCGCGGTCAGGCGGGCCAGACCGATCTCGCCCGGGACGAACTTCTGGCGTCCCTGCAGGATCGCCTGGAAGGGCAGGTTGGAGGTGCGCTGCAAGAACACCCCCCAGCCCGGCTGGCGTTCCTCGGTGCGCCGCGCGTCGATCGAAAGGGTGCCGAGCAAGGCGAGCAGCGCGAACGCCCCGAAGAAGATCGACGCCGCGAGGTCGCCGTTGGCGACGACGTGGACGAGGGCCCACAGGGCCACGGCCCACAGCATCGGGTGCCGCGTGACCCGGACGATGCCGCGTGCCGGCTCGGCAGCGTCGGGATCGGGGGCCTGACCCAGTGCGGTCGGGTTTCGTTGGCTGAGCGCGCAGACAAGGAGCAGGCACGAAAAGGGCATGACCAGGAGCGGCAGGTGGCGCAGGCCGGGACCGGGTGTCCACAGCGGCACGAACGGGGCCGCCTTCCACGCGTGCACCAGCCACACGATGGCGACCAGCGCGATCAGAGAGTAGAGAAGACGGTACGGTCTCTCGCCGAGGGCGGCCACCAGCTGCACGCGAACCGAGGGGGCTGCGAGGCCCAGATGCGTGCCGACAAGGAACGAGGCGGCGATCAGCAGACCGGTCATCGGCACCCTCGCAGCCGCGCGGCGGTCCGAACGGCTCGATGTCGCGTACGATCAGACGGCTTCGGTTTCTGATATCTAGCGCGGGTCGCCACCCGCGCCCACCGACCGGGAGGATCGGACGATGCGTCTGTTGCTCGCCGCTTTGGCCCTGATGGTGGCGGCCGGTGGGCCTGCCGGTGCCGGCCCGGCACCCGACGCCGGCGCGCACGCCTTCACATTCACCTCGATCGAGGGCGAGCCCGTGCCACTCGCGCGGTTCGCCGGACGGCCGCTTCTCGTGGTCAACACCGCCTCCTTGTGCGGTTACACCTACCAATATGCCGCGCTCCAGCGACTGTGGACGCGTTACCGCGATCGTGGCCTCGTCGTGCTCGGCGTGCCGTCCAACGACTTCGGCGGCCAGGAGCCGGGTTCGAACGAACAGATCAAGACCTTCTGCGAGACCAACTTCGACGTCGACTTTCCGCTCACCGAGAAGGTCCAGGTGCGCGGGCCCGGCGCGCATCCGCTGTTCGTGTGGCTGCGCGAGCAGCTGGGCGAGCGGGCCGGCCCACGCTGGAACTTCTACAAATACCTGATCGGCCCCGACGGGCGAGCGGTCGCGGTGTGGCCTTCGAGTGTCGAGCCCGACGCGCCCGAGATCACCGCGGCGATCGAACGGCTCTTGGCCGGCCGACCCACCGGCTGAAGCCGTTCGCCGACGGCGCGTCGGCCTCTCGGCCGCTGCGAGGCACGGGGTTGCCGGCGCGGCCGGCGCGAGCGCCGGTGGCCGTTCGCAAGCCGTTGCGCACGGCACCTCCGGCTCCTCTCTGATTGGCGCCCCCGACGGACGTACAGGTTCGGCGTCCGCGGAATCGACCCGCTCGCCGCTCACCCTGTCCGTGACCCTCCTTGACAGCCGCGAAATCGGGGGTCGACGCTCGCCACGGACCGGGAAGAGGACCGGACGTGACGACCGCCGCGGCACTCGAGGTCGAGGACATCCACAAGAGCTTCGGTCGGCTTCGGGTCCTGGAGGGGATCTCGCTCACCGCGCGGCAAGGCGACGTGATCGCCCTGCTCGGCGCCTCCGGCTCGGGCAAGAGCACGTTTCTGCGCTGCATCAACTTGTTGGAACTGCCGGATGCGGGCCGTATCCGGATCACCGGCGAGGAGATCCGGTTGGTTCCGGGACGTCGTGGTGGTCTCGTGCCGGCCGACCGCCGGCAGGTCGAGCGGGCGCGCGCCCGGCTCGGCATGGTGTTCCAGCAATTCAACCTCTGGTCTCATATGACGGTCCTCCAGAACGTCATCGAAGCTCCGGTGCACGTGCTGCGGCTGCCGCGCCGCGAGGCGATCGCCCGGGCCGAGGCCCTGCTCGCCAAGGTGGGCCTGTTCGAGCGCCGCCACGACTATCCGGCCCACCTGTCGGGGGGACAGCAGCAGCGCGCGGCGATCGCCCGCGCCCTCGCCATGGAGCCGGCCGTGTTGCTGTTCGACGAGCCCACGAGCGCGCTCGATCCCGAGCTCGTGGGCGAGGTGTTGAAGGTGATGCGCGATCTGGCTCTCGAGGGACGCACCATGCTCGTGGTCACCCACGAGATCGGCTTCGCCGCCGAGGTCGCGAGCGAGGTCGTGTTCCTGCATCGAGGCCGGATCGAGGAGCGGGGACCGCCGGCCGAGGTGCTGGCTCGGCCGCGCTCGGAGCGGCTGCGACAGTTCCTCGCCGGCCACACGGCTCGCGCCCGGGGTTTGGGCGGCCTCGACCCGGCGTCCTGATCCGGTTTACGAACCGACGAGACGACCTGCGGAGACCCTGCCCATGCGCCGCTCGACCAGCATCGTCACGGTTCTGGCTTTCGCCCTGACGACGGCCCTCGGTGCGGCGGCCGGGACTTCGTCGGAGGGCCAGCCGTCCGCCCGAGGCGCCGGCGCTCGATCGGCTCAGACCGACGCGGCCGCGCATCGAAAGGGAGCGGCCGAACACGGCCGAGCCGTGGCCGCGCCACGCCGCGAGCCGGTGACCCGCGCGGCCGCGGTGGCGCCCGCCGGTCCGGTGGCCGACGGCCCGGTCCTGCGGATCGCGGTGGAGGGCTCCTACCCACCCTTCAGCGAAACCGACGCCAAGGGTCGGCTCAAGGGGTTCGACATCGACATCGCCAACGCTCTGTGCGCCGAACTCCAGGTTCGCTGCCGGTTCGTGCAACGTCCTTGGGCGGTGCTGCAGGATGCCGTCCTGGGACTGGAACCGGGCTTGTGGGCCGAGGTGGACGCGATCGTGGCCTCCGTCTCGATCACCGAAAGCCGGCTGCGCACCGCCGAGTTCACACGTCGCTACTATCAGATTCCCGCTCGCTTCTTGTGTCGGAAAGGAGATTCGATCGACCCGCGCCCCGGTGCTCTGCACGGTCGGCGGCTCGGCGTGCAGGCCAAGACGACCCACGACGAGTTCGTCACCGCCACGTTCGGCGCCGAGGCGCCGATCGTGCGCTTCGAGACCTTGCCGCAGGCGATCACCGCGCTGCGCGAACGGCGGGTCGATCTCGTCATGGGTGACGCCCTGGCCTTTCAACGGGGGGTGCTGCAGACGCGCGAGGGCGGCAGCTTCGAGCTGTGCGGGCCGAGTTACACCGATCCCCGATGGTTCGGGCGCGGCGCCGGCATCGTGGTCCGGAAAGGTGATCGCGAGCTGGTCGAGAAGCTCGACGCGGCGTTGGAACGGCTGCGAGCGAAGGGCGAGCACGCGCGCATCGCCAAGGCCTATTTCGCCTTCGACATCGACCCGCGCTGAGGGCGCCGGCGGTTCGAGCACGGCCGCGTGCGGCTGCTTGACGGCGGCCGCCGGCCGGCGGAACTCTGCTCGTGGCCCAGTCGCGGGAGGCAGTCATGATCCGCAGGCTCGTTCTTTGGCTCCTTTTCGTGGTGCCGGTGCTCGTCGCGGATCCGCTCGGCGCCAGGGAATGGAAGAAGATCCGCATCGGCGTGGAAGGTGCCTACCCGCCCTTCAGCGAGGTGGGTCCGGACGGCAAGCTCAAAGGGTTCGACATCGACATCGCGCTGGCCCTGTGCGCCAAGATCGGTGCCGAGTGCGAATTGGTCCAACAGGATTGGGACGGCATCATCCCGGCGTTGCTCGCCAAGAAGTTCGACGCCATCGTCGCCTCCATGTCGATCACCGAGGAGCGCAAGAAGCGGGTCGACTTCACCAACAAATACTATCAGACACCTGCACGTTTCGTGCGCAAGAAGGGGTCCGGCATCGAGATCACCAAGGAAGGATTGAAGGGTAAGAAGGTCGGCGTACAGCGAGCGACGATCCACGACAACTACATCACCGACAATTATGGGGACACGGTCGAAATCGTCCGCTACGGCACCCAGGACGAGGCCAATCTCGACATGCTGGCCGGCCGGATCGACCTGTTGCTCGCCGACTCCGTCGCACTGCTCGACGGGTTTTTGCGGACCGAGAAGGGTCGGGACTTCGAGTTCGTGGGCCCGGAGCTGCGCGACCCACGCTGGTTCGGGGAAGGTGCTGGGATCGCCGTCCGCAAGGAGGACCAGGACCTCAAGAAGCTCTTGAACGACGCCATCGCGGCGATCCGCGCCGACGGCACCTACGACGCGATCGCCCGTAAATATTTCGATTTCGACATCTACGGCGGCTGAGCCGCGCCGGGCGGCGCGACGGCGGTGATGCTCGATCTGGCGGGCTACGGCCCCTCGATCCTCGAAGGGGCCGTCCTAACTGTCCAGGCGGCCGTGGCAGGGCTCGCGCTCTCCGTCGTGCTGGGCCTTCTCGGCGCGCTGGCCAAGCTGTCCCGCTCGGCGCTCGTTCGCTTTCTGGCCGGCGTCTACACGACGGTGATCCGCGGCGTGCCCGACCTCGTGCTCATGTTGCTGGTCTTCTTCGGTGGTCAAATGGCGATCAACGAGCTGGCCGCCCGGTTCGGCTTCGAGCACGTCGACATCGGCCCGTTCACCGCTGGTGTGGCCACCTTGGGCTTCATCTATGGCGCCTACATGGCGGAGACGTTCCGCGGGGCGATCCTCGCGGTACCGAGAGGTCAGCTCGAAGCGGCGCGGGCCTTCGGGATGTCAACCGGTCTGGTGCTACGCCGTGTGCTCCTGCCACAGATGCTCCGCCACGCCCTGCCGGGATTCGGCAACAACTGGCTCGTCCTGCTCAAAGCCACCGCCCTGCTCTCGGTCATCGGCCTCGACGACATGGTGCGCAAGGCCGCGCTCGCCGCCGGCGCCACGCGCCAACCCTTCACCTTCTACCTCGCCGTGGCACTCGTCTTCTTGGCCATGACCTCGATCTCGACCCTACTTCTGGCCGCGGCCGAACGGCGCGCCCGGCGTGGCGAGGTGCGAGCCGCGTGATCGACCTCGAGATCGTGGCGGCCAACCTGCCCCTTTATCTGCGGGGCCTTTGGACCACCGTCTGGCTGACCTTCGTTTCGCTGGTGCTCGGGCTTCTCCTGGCCGTTCCCTTGGGGTTGGCCCGGACCAGCCGCAATCCGCTGATCAACGGTCCGGTGTGGGCGTACACCTGGTTCTTCCGGGGTACCCCGCTTTTGGTCCAGCTGTTCATGATCTACTACGGCGCCGGTCAATTCGAGGCGATCCGCTCGAGCGTACTCTGGCCGCTGCTCTCGCAGGCCTGGTTCTGCGCGCTGCTCGCCTTCACGCTCAACACCGCGGCCTACACCGCCGAGATCGTCCGGGGTGCGGTCCTGGCAACCCCGGCAGGCGAGATCGAGGCCGCGCGGGCGCTCGGCATGTCACGAGCTCTCGTGTTCCGTCGCATCGTTCTACCCTCGGCCTTCCGGCGTGCCTTACCGGCCTACGGCAACGAGATGGTCTTCATGCTCCACGGTAGCGCCGTGGCGAGTGTGGTCACCATCGTCGATCTCACCGGGGCCGCCCGGATCGTCAATTCCCGCTATTACAGCCCCTACGAAGCCTTCTTGACGGCTGCACTCTTCTACATGGTGCTCACCTTCGCGATCGTAGGCCTCGTGAAGCTCCTCGAGCGCCGTTGGCACGCGCATCTGCGTCCGCGGGCGAGCTGAGCGCGGCGGAGCGCCATCGGGACTTCGAGCGATCGCCGTGTGCCCACCGAACGGGGCCGCAACCTGGCCGCGCGCAGGGGCCGTTTGCAGGCGCGGGCTTTGAACCCGCCTGGGCATCGGGCAGGCTTGCCGGCGACGTTCTCACCCCTGCGGCGACGCCCGTGAGCCGGCCCGATCCACCCACCGCGAACCTTCGCGCGACCGGTCTCGTGCTCGCCTCCTCGTTCCTGTTCTCGGCGGGGGACACGATCGTGAAGCTGCTCACCCAGCATTGGCCGGTGGGGCAGATCGTGCTCCTGCGCTCTCTCTTCTGCCTCGCCTTCCTGGTGTGGCTGCGCCCGGCCGAGGAGCCGCTGATCCCGGCGGGGCTCCGCGATCCCGTGCTGGTCCAACGCTCGGCCGTGGAGATCGGTGTCACGGCCGGCTTCTTCGCGGCGTTGGCCTCGATGCCGCTCGGGGATGCGGTGGCCATCCTGTTCACCGCCCCCCTTCTCCTGACCGCGCTCGCTTCGCCGCTTCTGGGCGAGCGGGTGGGCTGGCGGCGCTGGACCGCGGTGCTCGTAGGATTCGCCGGTGTGCTCGTGGTGATCCGGCCAGGAGGAGGCGGCTACGGGTGGGAGGCTTCGTTGCCGCTCCTGGCCGCGCTGTGCATCGCGGGCCGCGACATCCTCGTCCGCCGCCTGCCCCCGAACCTCGACAACCGAACGGTGGTCTTGGGCACCACGCTGGCACTCCTCGGCTACGGGGCCGCTACCTCGCCGTTCGCCTGGCAGCCGATCGGCCCCGGCCTCCTGATCGGGGCTGGCGCTGCGGCGGCGACCGTGACCGGGGCCTTCCTGGCCTATGTCGAGGCCACGCGGACGGCCGAGGTCTCGTATCTGCAACCTTTCAAGTACGTTGCCGTGCCCCTTTCCTATCTTTGGGGTTGGCTGGTCTTCGCCGACCGACCGGATCCGTGGGCGTCGGCTGGCGTGCTCCTGATCGTGGGCTCGGGCCTGTTCATCTGGTGGCGGGAGCAGCGTCTGGCCCGCGCCCGGGCGGTGCCGGCGTGACGACCGGCCGCCGCAACTTGCAAGGGGCGATCGTCATGGCGGGTGCCATGGCCGCCTTCACCGTCAACGACAGCTTCGTGAAGCTCTTGGCCGAGCGCCTCCCGATCGGCCAGATCATGACCTTGCGCGGTCTGGCGGTGCTCCCGATCCTGCTGCTCTTGTTGCGTGCCCGAACGGGCCCATCGGCGCTGCGCGCCTGCCTGGAGCCCTGGGTCCTGGCTCGGGCGGCGAGCGAGACCGTCACGAGCTGGCTCTTCCTGGCGGCGATCGCGGCGTTGCCCCTGGCCGATGCCATGGTGCTGTTCTTCTCCGCCCCCATCTTGCTCACGGTCGCGGCCGCCTCGATCCTCCGCGAGCCCGTGGGCTGGCGACGATGGAGCGCCGTCTTGGTCGGCTTCACCGGCGTGGCCATCGCCGCGGCGCCGAGCGGCAGCTGGAGCCCCGCCGTGCTGTGGCCGTTGGCGGCGGCCGCCACCAGCGTGCTGCGCGATCTCGTGACCCGCCGCATCCCGCCGAACGTGCCGACGGCTGCGGTGTCGATCGCCACCGCCACCATGGTGGCCACGAGCGGGCTCGCGAGCCTGCCCTGGGGCTGGCCCGCGCCCACCGCCGGCGAGGTCGCTCTGTTGGTGCTGTGCGCGGTTCTCCTGGCCGCCGGCTATCAGGGCTTCGTGCACGCCGTACGCACCGCCGAACTCTCGGTGGTCTCGCCGATTCGTTACGTGTCGGTGCCGATCTCGATGGTCACGGGCTTCCTCATCTGGCATCACCTCCCCGACGCTCGCATGCTCTCGGGCGCCGTTCTCATCGTCGGCTCGGGAGTGTTCATCCTCTGGCGGGCGCATCGGCTGGCCGCTGCCGAACGGCGCGACCGCGGGCCGTCCGACCCCTCGTCCGCGTCCTCAACTTGAGACCAGCAACGCGTCGAGATCGAACGTGCCGTCGGTGAAGCGGATCCGCTCCACGCCGGCCACCCGATCGACCCCGTCGTCGCCGAAGAGATCGCGCACGATCCAAGCGTTGCGGCCGGCCACGAGCTCGTAGTTGGCCCGCGGCCCCGAGAGCCACAAGGTGTCCACACCCGGACCGCCGTCGACCCGATCGTCGCCGGGGCCGGGTCGGAGCAGATCGTCACCCGCTCGACCGGCCAGGCGATCCTTACCGGCACCACCCCATATCGTGTTGTCGACGGCGTTGCCGAACAGCCGGTCGTCGCCCGCTCCGCCGATCACCGTCTCGATGATCGTGTTCGGTGCGATCCGCAGCCGTGCGCCGGCGATCGACGAGGTCGAGCCCGGCTCCAGGTCGACGCGCACGCCGCGGCTGATCGCCGCGAGATCCAGCACGTCCATTCCGGCGGTGTCGACGAGCTCGCCCAACGGACCGAACCGTGCCGCGTCGTCGGTGAAGACCCACCGGTCGTCCTCGCTCGGGGCGGGCCCGAACAGGTGCAAGCTCGCACCGTCGACCCGGCCCGCGTCGCCGGGCGCCAGATCCTCGATGCGAAGGATCCAAAGGCCTTGTGGGTGCTCGCCCCAGTGCTGGGTGCTGCCGAACCGCCAGGTCGGCCCGAGCACCACCCCCGCGAAACCCGCGGGGTCGGTGGGTGGTCGATCGAGCAGAACGCTTTCGACCCCGGACGACGAGGTCAAGGTGATCCGAAGATCGTGCAAATAGCTGTGCGTGAACGACAGATCGAGCTCGATTTCCTGTACCCGCTCGATCATGCTGCCGTCCACCATGAAGCGGATCTCGACCGGGGAACCGAGCTCCAGGAACCCGCCGCCGACAGGTCGACCCGTCACCGAGTGGACCACGAGGTCGGCTTCGGTCTGGGCCGCCCGACCGCCCAATAGCCAGGTCTGCGCCACGCGGACCGCCGCCGCCGCGTCGACGAGCCCGGCGCCCAGATCGTGGCTCGTCGCCATGGCCCCGCCGTTCCAGAACGTACCGGCCCCACGCTGCCAGTCGTCGGCGCTCGCCAGGCGGCGCGCACTCGCCGCCAGGATCTCCTTGACGTCGCGATAGCCGAGCCCGGGCTCGGCCTCCAGCATCAACGCCACGACCCCGCTCACGACCGGTGTCGCGGCCGAGGTTCCGGTGAAGGTGCGGGTGTAGTCGGGGTCGGAAAAATCCTCGCCGCGCCCGTCGTTGTAGCCGTCCAGACCGGGCCGGTCGGTGGTGACCGCCGCGGCCGGTGCGGCGATCAGGATCGAGGCCCCCGGCGTGGAATAGCTCGCCACCCGGCTGCCGGAGACCGTGGTGGCGGCCACCGTGATCGTCTCGTGCAGATTGGTCAGATTGGAATAGTTGACATCGAGTCCCAGGCCGCGCTCGTTGCCGGCCGCGAAGAGGAAGACCGTGCCGAGCCCGCCGCGCCCCCCGCGCACGCCCTCCCGCAGCGCCTCGAACAGCGGTCGCCAGAGCGGGTCGTGAACGGAGTAGAGCCCGGTCGAGTCGCCCCAACTGTTGTTGGCGACCTCGGCTCGTGTGGCGCGGGCGAAAGCCCGCGCGTAGTCTTCCGGGCGATCGGGGTGCAGTCCCGCCTCGATCTCCAGGAACGGCATGCGGATCGACAGGAGGCTCGCCAAGTGCGCCACCCCCCGCACGCCGATCCCGTCGTCGCCTCGGGCCGCGGCGATGCCGGCCACCGCGGTTCCGTGCCGGTCGCCCGTGGGGCCGCCGAAGCGCGGCCGGCCGTCTTCGGCGCCGCTCGCCACGTCGAGATCGTTCTCCCAATCGTAAGCCGGCGCCAGCTCGGGGTGGGCGGGGTCGATACCGTCGTCCAGGACGGCGATCCGCACGCCCCGTCCGCCGATCCCTCGGGGCACCTGATCCAGGCGGATCGTGCCGAGATGGCGCTGCCAGCGAGCCAGGGGATCGTCGAACCGGGCGTCCTGCGCCATGCTGCCCATCCGCGGGTGAAGACGGCACCCGGGATCCCGGGGCCGGTCCGTGCTGTCAACCCGACCGTACCCAGCTCCCTCGCCTTTCGGAGACGCCGCGATGACCGCTGATCTGGTGATCCGCCGTGCCAACCTTCCGGACGGTCGAACCGATCAGGACCTTCTCGTCCACGAGGGGCGGATCGTCGAGGTTCGCCCAGCCATCGAAGCGCCGGCCCGCGAGGAGATCGACGCCACCGGCTGTCTCGTGAGCCCGCCTTTCGTCGACGCTCACTTTCACCTCGATTCGGTCCTCTCTCTGGGTCGGCCGCGGCTCAACGAAAGCGGCACGCTGTTCGAGGGCATCCGCATCTGGGGCGAGTTGCGCGCGACCTTGACTCACGAGGAGGTCCTGGAGCGTGTCCTGGCCTATGCCGATCTGGCGATCGCCCAGGGGATCGGCGCCATTCGCAGCCACGTCGACGTGAGCGACGACCGGCTCGTCGGCGTCGGTGCCCTGCTCGAGGCCAAGCGCCGGCTGGCTCCTTGGCTCACTATCCAGCTCGTGGCGTTCCCGCAGGATGGCCTCTACCGCAACCCGCGTGGCCTGGCGAACCTCGTGCGCGCGCTCGAGCTCGGGGTCGAGGTCGTGGGCGGTATCCCGCACCACGAGCGGACCATGGAAGAGGGCCGCCGCTCGGTGGTCGAGCTGTGTACCATCGCCGCGGAGCGCGGCCTGCGCATCGATCTGCATTGTGACGAGACCGACGATCCGCTCTCCCGGCACGTCGAGACACTGGTGGCGGAGGTGCAGCGGTTGGGGCTCGGTGGGCGGGCGGCCGGCTCGCACCTGACCTCGCTGCACAGCGTGGACAACTACTGGGCCAGCAAGCTCCTGGCGCTGATGGCCGAGGCCGGCGTGGCGGCGATCCCCAACCCGCTCATCAACATATGGTTGCAGGGTCGTCACGACACCTATCCCAAGCGCCGCGGTCTCACCCGCGTGGCCGAGATGTGGGCGCACGGGATCCCGGTCGCGTTCGGCCACGACTGCGTGATGGACCCCTGGTACCCGCTGGGTGCGGCCGACATGCTGGAGGTGGCCAAGATGGCCATCCACGTGGGCCACCTCACCAGCCGGCAGGCGATGCGCGCCGCCTTCGAGGCGATCACGAGCGTCCCGGCGGCCATCCTCGGCCTGGAGGGCTACGGTCTGGAGCCGGGCTGCCGGGCCGATCTCGTCATCCTGGAGGCGACCGACCCGATCGAGGCGATCCGGCTGCAAGCCGCGCGCCTGTTCGTGCTGCGCGCGGGCAAGGTGGTGGCGCGCAGCGCCCCGAGGCGGGCCCGATTGGAGCTTCCCGGCCGGCCGAGCGAGGTCGACCCGAGGCGGCCCCTTCTTCGGTGAGGTCGGGGCGTTCGGCTGTGGCGAGGTGTCGCATCGGTGAGGTGCTCGCGTCGCGCGTGCGGGCGCTTCCCGGCGTTTTCCCGTCGCGCGCAGGCCACAGCCGTCCCCCGGTCCCGGGCTCGGAGCGCAGGAAAGTTCTTGGCGAATCGGGCCGGGTATGACAAACACCGGGGTCGACGTTCGTCACGTCCCAACAACCAGAACATCACGCGCGCGATCTCCGAACCGATGCTCCCGTTCAACCGGACCGATCTGGAACGCCTCTTCCCCACGACCATCTGGAAGAAGGCCGAAGACCTCGTCGCCAACGGCGCCGTGCTCGAGGTGGAAGTCGAACGAGACGGCCGCTCCGTCACCGGCCGCGTCAAAGGTGAACGACGCGCGCCGTTCCTGACCCGCGTCAAGATCGCCAACGGGCGTGGCGGGCGGGTCAAGATCACTTCGACATGCACCTGTCTGGTCTATTCCGAGTGCGAGCACGCCGCGGCCACGCTCTTGGGGGTGCTCGAGAAGACCGCCGCCCCCTCGCCGGACGACGTGGTGGGCTCGATCGATCAGGAGCTGGAAGCCTGGATCGGCGCGGTCAACGCCGCGGCTCGCCAGCCTGCCACCAACGGCCATGCCGAGGGTGCCGAGTGCATCCTCTATCTTTTGGAGCCGGCCCAGCGCGCCTGGCGCGACCAGGGCGTGGCCCAGCCGATCATGGTCGTCACGGTGCGCGCGCGTCAGCTCGCCGGCGGCCTGTACGGACGCGAACAACCGGTCGCCATCGCCAACCTCGTGAGCGACGAGGTGCCGTCGTTCGTGAGCCTCGAGGACCAGATCATCGGTCGGCTGCTCGGCGGCGTGCCCGGTAACGCCCGGCGGCTCGGAGCGGCGGCCGACGGCGAGACGCTGCGGCGCATCCTCGAGACCGGTCGTTGCCACTGGCGCAACGGGCAGAGCCTGCCGCTGCGCTACGCCGAGCCGCGCAAGGGCCGCTTCCACTGGCGGTTCGATGCCGAGGGCCAGCAGCGCTGCCTGTGCGAGCTGGAGCGTGGTGGCGAGGACACGATCATCGTAGCTCTCGGTCAGCCCTGGTACATCGACACCAAGAGTCTCGAGGCGGGCCCGGTCGAAACCGTGGTGCCCGAGCGGGTCGCCACCTTGCTGCTGCGCGCTCCCGCCATCCCGGCGACCGTCGCCACCCTGGTTCGCCAGAAGCTCCAACCTTCGGCCCAGGTCCTGCCACTTCCCGAACCGCTCAAGAAGCGCGAGCAGCTGGTGGTCGCGCCCAAGCCCTGCATCCACCTGCACTGCGTGCGCGTGCTCATGAGCCGCGGCATCGGCTGGGATCGTCGCGAAGAGGAGGTGGATCTACCCCTGGCCCGCGTCACCTTCGATTACGCGGGCTCCGAGGTCGGCTGGCAGGACGGCCGCACCGAGCTCAACCACGTGGTCGACAATCGTCTTCTGGTCATGCCGCGCGACGCCGTGGCCGAGGTGCAATATGTCGAGCGGCTCAACGCCTTGGGCCTGCAACCGCTCGGCCCGACCGGACTCGGTCGCTTCGCGCCCGAATCGGTGCGCCAGGACTTCACCTTCGAGGAGAGCGAGGACGACGAGGACGTCTCGCTCCGTTGGGTCGAGTTCAACCACAAGGACCTCCCGCGGCTCCAGGCCGAGGGCTGGCGCGTCACCTTCGCCGAGAACTACCCCTACCGGGTGGTTCAGCCCGAGGAGGATTGGCGTGTCGAGGTCACGGACACCGGCATCGACTGGTTCGATCTCGACATCGGCATCCAGGTGGACGGCGAGCGGATCTCGCTTCTGCCGGTCCTCTTGGACCTGTTCCGGCGGGCGCCCGAAGAGCTGGGGGCCGGCGGGCTCGACAAGTTCGGCGACGACCCGGTCTACGGCACCTTGCCCGACGGGCGGCTGGTCCCGATCCCCGCTTCGCGCCTCAAGGCCGTGCTCGATGCGATGCACGAGCTGTTCGCCGGTGGGCGGATCAAGGAGGGCGAGCCCGTTCGGCTGTCGCGCGCCGAGGCGACGCGGCTGGTCGCGCTCGAGAACGCCTTGCCCCGGGGCCAGCTCCGCTTCGAGGGCGGCGAGGCCCTGCGCGCCATGGCACGCCGCCTGGTCGAGGCCGGTGGGGTGCCGATGGTGCCGCAGCCGGCGGCCCTCAACGCCCAGCTTCGCCCCTACCAGCAGCAGGGCCTGTCCTGGCTACAGTTCCTGTCCAGTGTCGGCTTGTCGGGCGTGCTCGCCGACGACATGGGCCTCGGCAAAACTCTGCAGACGCTGGCCCACATCCTCATGGAGAAACAGTGCGGCCGGCTCGATCGGCCGGTGTTGATCGTGGCGCCCACGAGCCTGATCCCCACCTGGCGCAGCGAGATCCGCAAGTTCGCGCCCGACCTTCGGGTGCTCGTGCTGCAGGGTAACGATCGCAAGGAGCTGTTCGAGGAGATCGACGATCACGACGTCGTGCTCACGAGCTATGCTCTCTTGATCCGCGATCGCGACGAACTGGTCCAGCGCCGCTTCCGCTTGGTGGTCCTGGACGAGGCCCAGGCCATCAAGAACCCGACCACCAAGCTGGCCCGCACCGCCGTTCAACTGCAGGCCGAACAGCGCCTGGCGCTCACCGGCACGCCCATCGAGAACCACCTGGGCGAGCTGTGGTCGGTGTTCAACTTCTTGATACCCGGCCTGTTGGGTGATCGCGAGACGTTCCGCCGGGTGTTCCGCAACCGCATCGAGAAGGAGAACGACACCGAGCGCCAGCAGTTGCTCGTGGCGCGGGTCAAGCCCTTCATGTTGCGACGGACCAAGGAGCAGGTGGCGACCGAGCTGCCGCCCAAGACCGAGATGCTGCGCGAGATCGATCTCGGTGAGGCGCAGCGCGATCTCTACGAGAGCGTGCGGCTCGCCATGCACGAGCGGGTGCGCGCCGAGATCCGTGCTCGCGGGCTGGCCCAATCCAACATCGCCATCCTGGAGGCGCTGTTGAAGCTGCGCCAGGTCTGCTGCGACCCGCGCCTACTCAAGGGGTACAAGGGTGCCGAAGCGGTCGAGTCGGCCAAGTTCGATCTCCTCATGGAGATGCTGCCGAACATGGTCGAGACGGGGCGCAAGATCATCGTCTTCAGTCAGTTCGTCGAGATGCTCGACCTGATCGACGAGGGGCTCACCGAGCTCGGTCTCCCCTTCGTCAAGCTGACCGGCCGGACCCGCGATCGCGCCACTCCGGTCGAGCGCTTCCAGGCCGGCGAGGTGCCGATCTTCCTCATCAGCCTGAAGGCCGGTGGGGTGGGGCTCACGCTCACCGCCGCCGACACGGTGATCCACTACGATCCCTGGTGGAACCCGGCGGTCGAGGCGCAGGCCACCGACCGTGCCCACCGGATCGGCCAGGACAAGACCGTGTTCGTCTACAAGCTGATCGCCGCCGGCACGGTCGAGGAGAAGATGGTCGAGCTGCAGAGCCGCAAGAAAGCCCTCTACGAGGGCGTGCTGGGTGGCGGTGCGGCCGGGCTGGCCTTCACCGAGGAGGACATCGAAAGCCTGTTCGCGCCGCTGCCGCGCAACTGAGCTCGCTGCATCGCTCTTGGTGCGCGCGTCCTCTCCCACCAGGGGGGTAGGAGGAGGGCGACGCTCGTCACGAGGAGCGGCAGGAACGCCAGTAGGAACGCCGCGACGCCGATCCGCCGGCGATCGCCGCCCACCACGAGCGCCATCGTCTCGGTGGCCAAGGTCGGGAACCGCCCGCCCCCCACGGCGAGCGTGAGCAGATATTGCGCCACACTGACCGCGAAGCCGACCGCGGCAGCGGCAGAAAGGGGGCGTATCAGCACCGGCAGGACGACCCTGTACAGGCTCGGCCACGGCCCGCAACCCAGGCATCGCGCGGCTGCGCGCAGTCGTGGGTCGAGCCGCTCCCAAGGACCGCGCAGCACCAGCCACAAATAGGGGAGGACCATCACCACGTGGGCGAGCACGAGGCCGGCGAAGCGCTCGGCGAGCTCGAGCCGCAGCCAGAGGACCTGTAGGCCGAACACGAACCCCACTTGTGGCAGAAGCAGCGGCAGCCAGAGCAGTGCCTGCAGCCGTCTCGTCGGCCGGGCCTCGAGCAGCGCGACGGTGGCCGGCAGGGCCAAAACCACGCTCGCCAACGCCAGGAGTGCCGTGGTCGCGGTCGGCCCGCCCAGGAGCGGTAGCGCCGCTCGCCACGCGTGGAGATCGGGCCCGCTCGGCACGATGGCCGGGAAACGCCAACCGGCGGCCAGCGACCACACGAGCAAGAGCAGGACACCGAGGAGCGCCACGCCGGGGACCAATACGACCGCGAGCCGACCCGAGCCCGCGCTCGCGGCGAGGAGCGACGCCGGCAGGCGGACGGGTCGGGCGAGGAGGCGTTCCACCAGGCGTCCCATCGCGATCAGCACCAGAGCCAGGGCGAGCAACAGCATCGCCGCGGCACTCCCCACCAGGCGTCGGTCGAGATCGGGATCGAGCATCCAGCGCAGGACGAGAACGGCCAGCGGCGGTGGTGCGGTAGGTCCGAGCACGAGGGCCATGTCGACGGCCGAGAGCCCGTAAGCGAGAACGGCCACGACAGGTAGCCGCAGCTGCGGCCACAACTGCGGGAAGAGGACCTCGAGCCAGGCGGCCACGCGTGGTCGCCCGAGGGCCCGGGCGGCGGCCAGCTGATGGTCGAGACCCGCGCGGTCCGCCGCGGCCAGGATCATGAAGACGAGAAATGGCGCCTCCCGGAAAGCCAGGCCGATGGTGAGCGAAAGCGCCCAAGGGTCCTGGACGGTTGCGAGGTCGGGCGGCCGCGCCACTCCCGTGAGCGGCGCGAAGAGGCGGACGAGCGGGCCCGAAGGGCTCACGAGGAACGCGAAGCCGACGGCGAACGCGGCGTGGGGTACGGCCAGGAGTGCCGGCAGGGCCGCGCGTAGGAACCGCTCGCCCGGTCGCCCGTGGGACACGGCGGCGATCGTCACCGCGAGCAGCAGCGCGAGAAGCGTGGAGCCGGCCCCGCTCAGGATCGACAAGAGGATCGATCGCCCGAGTCCCGGGGTGGCGAGAAGGTTTCGCCACGGCTCGAGGCTCACTCGGTCGTGACCGAGCGCCGGCAAGAAGCCGAAGGCGGGCAGGAGCGTGCCCGCGAGTCCGGCGGCTGTCGGGAGCAGAACGAGGAGAAGCGCCGGGGCGGCCGCGAGCGCCCTCATCCGCGGCCGTAGCGACGCAGCCAACCCTCTTCGAGCTGCTCCATCCACGAGGGGTGCGGCTCGGGCAGGACGGGCACCAGGGCCTCGGGTGGCAGGGTCGCGGGCCCTCGCGGGAACGTCTCGAAACGACGCCGATCCTCGAGGGAGAGCTTGGTCAGATCCAGGACCGTGGGATCGCCCCAGATGCGCTCGTCCTGCTTCCTCGCCTGGGCCTCGGGCGACAACAAGAAGTCGATGGTCACGAGAGCACCCTCCTTGGCGTTGGCGTTGAAGGGGATGGCGAGGAAGTGCGTGTTCCCGATCGTTCCTCCCTCCAGGATGTAGGTCCGCACGGTAGGTGGTAGCCGCCCGGCCAGGATCAACGAGGAGGCCTCGGCCGGGTTGAAGGCCATGGAGAGGTCGACCTCGCCGTCGTCGAGGAGCTGGTGGAGGGCTTCTTTATTGGCCGGATAGGTGCGTCCGCTGCGCCACAGATGAGGGCGGGCCGCGTCCAGCCAGGCCCACACACCCGCGCTCGCCAGTTCGAAGGTGGAGGGGTCGGCCGGCCGTTCGAGCAGCCCGCGGTCCGTCACGGTCGCGTACAGAATGTGCTTGAGGAAGGTGGACCCGATGAAGTCGGGTGGTGCGGGGAAGGTGAATCGGCCCGGATTCGTGCGGATCCAGTCCAGCAGCGCGGCCATGCTGCGCGGTGGTGTGGGCAAGCGTGCCGTATCGTAGAGGAAAACGAATTGGGCCATGCCCCAGGGCGCTTCGAGACCGTCCGTCGGGACGGTGAAGTCGAGGAGCGTGGTGGGTTTGCCTTGGGTGTCGACCAACGCGAAGTTGGGAAGCAGATGGGTGAACGGCCCGTAGAGCAGGCCGTTGTCCTTCATCGCCTTGAAATTTTCGCCGTTGATCCAGATGAGATCGACCGACCCGCCACTGGTGCGTCCCGCGGTCTTCTCGGCCAGGACCCGGCCGACCGCTTCCGCGGTGTCGGTGAGTTTGACCGACACGAGGTCCACGTCGAAGCGGCGACGCAGCTCGCCCCCGACCCAGGCGATGTAGTCGTTGATCTGGGGCGAGCCACCCCAATGATTGAAATACACCCTCTGGCCCCGGGCCCGCTCGCGGATCGCCGTGAACGGCTCGGCGGCTGCTGCGAGACCGGCGAAGGGCGTGCCGGCCGCCGCCGCGAGCAGGTGGCGTCTCGTGATCCCCATGGCCTCCTCCTGCGGGCTGCCCGACTTGGCGACCCGTTCTTCGTCGGCCGAGTGGTCCCGGATCAAGAGGCCGTCGCCCCGACCGGGCGGCTGGAGCGGAAACGAACGCTGCGGGAGGAGCGATAGCGGGCGAGTGGTGGACGCCCTGGGATTCGAACCCAGAACCTGCGGATTAAAAGTCCGTTGCTCTACCGTTGAGCTAGGCGTCCCCGGTCGTCCGCGAATCTCGGCCCGCCGAGCCCCCTGGTCAAGCACCGGACCAGGGCGGCAGATCACCCGCGGCCTGTTCCGCCAGGATGACCGCCGCCTCGGCCTCCAAGCGGCCCGCCTCGATGGCGGTGCGTAGTCGGCGCATCAGATCCTGGTAATACCACACGTTGTTCCAGGTGAGCAGGATCGCCCCCAAAATCTCGTTGGACTTCACGAGATGATGAAGGTAGGCGCGACTGTAATCACGCGCGGCCGGACAGTCCGACGCCTCGTCCAACGGGCGCGGATCGTCGGCGTGGCGGGCGTTCTTGAGGTTGACCGGGCCGCGGCGGGTGAAGGCCTGCCCGGTGCGGCCCGAACGGGTCGGTAGCACGCAATCGAACAGGTCGATGCCCCGTAGGACCGCGCCCACGAGATCGGCCGGCTTACCCACTCCCATGAGATAGCGCGGCCGGTCCGCCGGCAGGTGGGGTACGGTGGCCTCGAGCGTCCGGAACATCGCCTCCTGTGGCTCGCCGACCGCGAGGCCGCCCACCGCGTAGCCGTCGAACCCGATCGCTACGAGCCCCTCGGCCGAGCGGCGGCGCAGCTCTTCGTCCACGCCCCCCTGCACGATCCCGAACAGGGCGTAGCCGGGCCGCGCGAAGAACGCCGCCCGCGAACGCTCGGCCCATTCGAGCGAGAGCGTCATGGCGCGCTCGACCTCCCGCCGCTCGGCCGGGAGGCGGATGCACCAGTCGAGCTGCATGGTGATCGTGGCGTCGAGCTGGCGCTGCAGCTCGACCGCGCGCTCGGGGGTGAGCTCGTGCCGGCTGCCGTCGAGGTGCGAGGCGAACACCACACCGCTCCTCGAGATCCGGCGCAAGGCGTCGAGCGACATCACCTGATAACCGCCGGAATCGGTGAGGATCGGTCCCGGCCAGCGCATGAAACGGTGCAGCCCGCCGAGCCGTTCGATCCGATCGGCGCCGGGGCGGAGCATGAGGTGGTAGGTGTTGGCCAGCACCATCTGGGTGCCGGTGGCGGCCACCATCTCGGGGATGAGAGCCTTGACGGTGGCCGCCGTACCGACCGGCATGAAGGCCGGCGTGTCGACGGTCCCGTGCGCCGTCACGAGCCGGCCACGTCGCGCCGCCCCGTCGCGCGCGACGACTTCGAAGGCGAACCGGGTCATTCGGGAAGCGGCTCCACGTGCCGATCGAGTAGACAGGCGTCACCGTACGAGAAGAAGCGGTAACGCTGCGCGATCGCGTGGGCGTAGGCACGCTGCATCCGCGCGAGCCCGGCGAACGCGCACACCAGCATGAACAGCGTCGAGCGCGGCAGGTGGAAGTTGGTCACCAGCCGATCGACGATCCGGAAGCGGAAACCCGGGGTCACGAACAGATCGGTGGTGAAGGGCCCGGGTTGGAGCTCGCCATCGGCTCGCGCGCGGCTCTCGACGGCGCGCAGGACGGTGGTTCCCATCGCCACGATCCGCGCGCCGCGTGCTCGAGCCCGGCAGACCGCCTCGACGGTTTCGAGCGGGATGGAACCGCGCTCGCGGTGCATCCGGTGCTCGCGCGTATCCGCGGCCTTGACCGGGGCGAAGGTGCCGAGACCCACGTGCAAGGTCACGAACGCGCGTTCGATCCCCCGCGCCGCCAGCCGCTCGAGGAGCGCCGATGTCAGGTGGAGAGAGGCCGTAGGAGCGGCCACCGAGCCGGGCTCTCGGGCCTGGATCGGCTGATAGTCGAGCCGATCGCGCGGATCACCTCCGGGTGGTCTGCGGATATAGGGCGGCAAGGGCATGGCGCCTTGGGCCTCGATCGCTTCCAGAAGGGCCGCACCGGCACGGTCGAAGACGAGGCACACCCGGCCCTGGGCGTCTTTCGCCGCGACCCGGGCCTCGAGGTCGCGCCCCAGATGCAGCCGGTCGTTCGGGCGTAGGCGTCGGCCCGGGCGGGCGAGGGCCCACCAAGCTCGATCGTCCTCGGGCTCGACCAGGGTGACCTCGACCGGGACGGTCCCCCGTTGCCCCCAGAATCGGGTGGGCAGCACGCGACTATCGTTGAGCAGCAGGAGATCGCCCGGTGCCAGGAGCTCGGGCAGATCCCCGACCCGGCGGTCCTCGAAGGTCTGGCCGACGACGAGCAGACGCGCTGCCTCGCGCGGCTCCACGGGCCGTTGGGCGACCAGCTCGGCGGGCAGCGTGAAATCGAAGAGATCGACCCTCACGTCTCGGCCCGGGCGCGGCCGCGTTTCTCGTCGAGTCGACGCAGTACGTTGGCGGAGACCATGGAGGAGACGTCGCCACCCAGGAGGTGGATCTCCTTGACGAAGCGGGACGAGATGAACTGGCTGGTCTCCGAGGCCATGAGGAAGACGGTCTCCAGACGCGGTACAAGCCGCTTGTTGTTGAGGGCCATCTGAAACTCGTACTCGAAGTCGGACACGGCACGCAGGCCGCGGATGATCATGTCGGCGCCGCGCTCGACCGCGAAGCGGACCAGCAGGCACTCGAAGGGCTCGACCGAGACCCGAGCACCGTTGCCGGCATTGGCGGCGAGCAGCGAGTTGATGTCGGCCTCGACCATCCGCACCCGCTCGTCGAGGGTGAAGAGCGGGTCCTTACCGGCGTTGATGGCGACCGCGACGATGAGCCGGTCGACCAGCGCCGTGGCCCGCCGGATGACGTCCAGATGGCCGTTGTGGATCGGATCGAACGTACCGGGATAGACCGCGATCCGCATCTTGCTCATCGCTCGACCTTTCGTCGCCGGGGATCGGCCACCGGCCGCCTCGGAACACCGCCCGCGGGCATGCTAGCGGAGCCCGTCACGTTCGGCGATGCGGTGCGGCGATGCTGCGCTGCGGCATGAGCGTCGGAGCGCTCCCGCGCCCGGGCGGGTCCGTCCGGAGGAAAACGGGCCACCGCGCCGGACGTTCCTCAGCTCGCGACCGCCGTCTCCTCGCTCGCTTCCTCGCTCTCTTCCAGCCGAGCGGCGGAGACCACGTGCTCTTCGGCTCCCACGTCGAACAGGCGTACGCCCTGCGTGGCCCGGCCGGCGATGCGGATCTCGGCCGCCGCGATGCGGATCATGCGTCCCTGGTCGGTCACGAGGAGCACGTGATCGGCCTCCGCGACCGGAAAGGTCGCGGCCACCGGCCCGTTCCGCTCGGAGGTCTCGATGCCGATGATGCCGCTGCCACCTCGGTTGGTGATCCGGTACTCGTACGACGAGGTCCGTTTACCGTAGCCGTTCGCGGTGATCGCCAGCACGAACTCTTCGTTCGCCTCGAGCTCGGCCAATCGCTCGGCCGAGAGGCTCACCCCCGTCTCCTCGACGGCCCCTTCGGCGCCCTCTCCGTTCGCCCGTCGGCGCGCATTCGCCCAGCGCAGATAAGATTCGCGCTCCTCGGCCGTGGCCTCGACGTGACGCAACAGCGACATCGAGACGACCTCGTCACCGGCGGCGAGGTCCATCCCGATCACGCCTTCGGAGGTCCGCGACTTGAACACCCGCACGGCCTCCACCGGGAAGCGGATCACCTTGCCCAGGCGGCTGGCCAGGAGCACGTCCTGGTCGACCCGGCACAGCGCCGCGCCCACGAGCCGATCACCTTGCTCGAGTCCCATCGCGATCTTGCCGCCTCGCGGTGGGCGGGCGAGGTCGCCCAGCTCGTTGCGCCGGACGTTGCCGCGGGCGGTGGCGAAGAAGATGAACAGGCCGGCGTGCGCTGTCTCGTCCTCGGGCAAGGGGGTCACCGCGGTGATCGTCTCGCCCTCCTCCAGCGTCGGGAAGAGCTGGACCATGGGCTTACCACGGGTCTGTGGGGCACCCAACGGCAGCTCGTAGACCTTGCGCCGATAGACCTGGCCCCGGCTCGAGAAGAACAGCACGGGTGTGTGGGTCGAGGCGACGAACAGCTGGGTGACGGCGTCGTCCTCGTGCGGGCGGACGCCGGTGCGCCCTTTGCCACCGCGGCGTTGTGCGCGGAAGGTCGAGACCGGTACGCGCTTGATGTAGCCTTTGAGCGTGACCGTGACGACCATTTCCTCGCGTTGGATCAGGTCTTCGATGTCCTGATCGGGTTCGCTCTCGAGGTCGATCGTCGTGCGCCGCGGCGAGCCGAACCGCTCCTTGAATTCCAAGAGCTCGGCTTCGATCACGGCCAACAGTTTCTCGCGCGAGCGCAAGATGGCGACCAGTTCACGGATCTTGGCAGCGATCTGGTGCAGTTCGGCGCCGATCTTCTCCCGTTCGAGACCGGTGAGCCGCCGCAAGGTTAGCTCCAGGATCGCCTGCGCCTGCCGCTCGGACAGCCGGAAGGTGGCGGCGTCGGGAGGAGCTGTGCCCTCTTCGGGCTCGACCAACATCAACAGGGGAGCTACGGCCTCCACCGGCCAGGACCGGGCCATCAGCTGCTCGCGGGCCACCTCGGGCGAAGGAGCGGCCCGGATCAAGGCGATGACCTCATCCAGATCGGCCACCGCGGCGGCCAGGCCCACGAGCACGTGGGCTCGCTCGCGGGCCTTGGCCAGCTCGAAGGTGGTCCGCCGGGTGACGACCTCCTCGCGGAACGCCAGGAAGGCCGAGAGCATCTCCTTGAGGTCGAGGCTCGCCGGCCGACCGCCCACCAGCGCCACCATGTTGATGCCGAAGCTCGTCTGCAGCGGCGTGAACTTGAAGAGCTGGTTGGCGACGATGTCCGGGTCGGCCTCGCGCTTGAGCTCGATCACCACCCGCACGCCGTGCCGGTCGCTCTCGTCGCGCAGATCGGCGACGCCCTCGACCTTCTTCTCGCGCACGACCTCGGCGATGCGCTCGACGAGCTTGGCCTTGTTGACCAGGTAGGGGATCTCGGTGACGATGATCGCTTGGCGGCCGCGGATCTCCTCGACGTGCGTGCGGCCGCGGACGACGATCGTGCCGCGCCCGCGCTGATCCGGGTCCGAGGTGGCGTAGGCCCGCAGGATACCCTGCCGGCCCAAGATGATCCCGCCGGTAGGGAAGTCGGGTCCCTGGACGATCTCGGCGAGCTCGTGCGCGGAGATCTCGGGGCTGCGGATGAGCGCTACAGCGGCGTCGATCACCTCGCCCGGATTGTGGGGCGGGATGTTGGTCGCCATGCCCACGGCGATGCCGCCGGCTCCGTTGATCAGGAGATTGGGAAAGCGCGCCGGCAGGACCACGGGCTCTTGCGCGCTCTCGTCGTAGTTGGGCCGGAAGTCGACCGTGTCCTTCTCGATGTCCGCCAACAGACCGTCGGCGGCCCGTGCCAGCCGCGCTTCCGTGTAGCGCATGGCCGCGGGAGGATCGCCGTCCATGGAACCGAAGTTGCCCTGGCCGTCGATCAGCGGCAGCCGCATCGTGAAATCCTGCGCCATGCGGACCATGGCGTCGTAGATCGCGGCGTCTCCGTGCGGGTGGTATTTGCCCATCACGTCGCCGACGATGCGGGCCGATTTGCGATGCGGCTTGCCGGCCTCGTAGCCGGCCTCGTGCATGGCGAAGAGGATGCGGCGCTGGACCGGCTTCAGTCCGTCACGCACATCGGGCAGCGCGCGCGCCACGATCACGCTCATTGCGTAATCGAGGTAGGAGCGCTTCATCTCCTCCTCGATCGGCACGATCTCGACGGGACGCGGCTGGCCGGTCGTAGGCAAGGTGCGGGACTTTCGAGCTGGTCGGGACGGGCTGCGGGCAGGGGGCGGCACAGAAGGATCGCACCACCCACCGGGTTTCTAGCAAGCCCGGCGCTTGCCAACAAGTTGCGCGTCCCGATCGGGGCCGTCCCGAGGGCGGCGCGTCGCTGCTCCCTCCAACGGTTCCAGGCTCAGTGTCGATCGAAACTCGGCCGGTCTCGACGCGCGGGCTCCCGATACCAGACCACCCGCCCGCGACCGTGGGCTTTCCCCCGGTAGAGCGCTCCGTCGGCGCGGCGCACCAGCGTGTCCGGGTCCTGGCCGTCGTCCGGGAACAGGGCGACCCCGATGGTGGCCGCGGGCCGGAGCTGTCGACCGTCGATCGGCACCGGCCGGTCGAGCTCGGCGCGCAGTCGTTCGAGCACCGCGTCGAGCGCGTCGAGACCGGGTAGGGGCGCGATGACCAGGGCGAACTCGTCTCCGCCCAGCCGGGCCGCCGTATCGGTGGCGCGGATCGCCTTCGCGAGCCGCTCCGCGGTCTCCTGCAGCAACCGGTCACCGGCCGTGTGGCCGAGCGCGTCGTTGACCGACTTGAGACCGTCGAGATCGAGCATCAACAGCGCGCCCAGACCCCCCTCGCGCCGCACGCGGGCGATCGCTCGGGCGAGCCGATCCTCGAACAGGAGCCGGTTGGGCAGGCCCGTGAGCGCGTCGTGGAACGCCAGATGGCGAACCTCGGCGGCCGCCGCCTGCACCGCTCGAAGCTGGTGCCAGAGCCAGAGCGCGGGCACGAGCGCCGCCAGGGTGAACAGCGCGCCGGCGAACGAGACCGCGTAGACCAAGGCCAGCCGATAGGTGGCGACTTTGTCGGACAAATCGATCGCGAGATGCAAGAACCCCGAGACCTTGCCGTCCCGCTCGATCGGCACGATCGCTTCGCCCACCCGAGCCGAACGGCCGGAGATCTCGACCGCGCGGATCCGGGCGGCGACCTCGCGGCGGGCCGAGGCCTCGGCCAGGAGGACGGGAAGGTCCTGGGGCTCGGGCACCGACACGTCGAACGAAGTGGAGATGCGCGCTCCCCGGATGGGCCGCCCGGCGGTATCGAGCAGGTCCAGAACCAGCACGCGCTCCCGATTCGCGGCCTGCAACCGCTGCCGTTGCTCCCCATCGAGCCGGCCGGTTGCGAGGGCCGCGTCGAGTCCGGGCACCAGCTCCCGTAAGCTCTGTGCCGTCGAGCTCGCGAGGAAGCGAGCATCCTCGCGCAAGAGCCGGTCGGTGAGCCACCAGCCCGACGCGAGGCCGATGGCCAACACCGCGAACACTGCGAGCAGCGGGATCGCGAGCACGTGCGGGCCCAGCTCGAAGGAGAGGGCGCGGTCGAGCGCACGGCGCTGGGCACTCGTCGAAGCCGAGGTCACCGACCAGGAGACCACCTTCTCGTTCGATCGGGCTCGCGGCGGCATCACACCCGTCTCCACGGCCCGCCCTGCCGGGCTTTCGTTCGACAGGTCGGGACCTGGGCCGGCCTCGTGCACGCCGGGTCACGGAACTGAACCATGAACCGCACGCCGGCTCAACCCGTCGGCATCCGAGGTGCCCCGCTGCACGCGATGCGCGAGCCGGCCGCGGTGGCCGCGGCCGGCCGGCCGTGCTATCCGGCCGCGGGCCCGGGGGAAGGAGCCGCTGCGGACGAGACGGGATGGAACGGGAGACACTCGAGTTCGACGTGGTGATCGTGGGGGCCGGGCCGGCCGGACTCGCCGCCGCGATCCGCCTGCGGCAGCTCGCGGCCGAGCGTGGCGTGGAGCTTTCGGTCTGCATCCTCGAGAAGGGCTCGGAGGTCGGGGCGCACATCCTCTCCGGGGCCTGTATCGAGACCCGAGCGCTCGACGAGCTCCTGCCCGACTGGCGCGAGCGGGGCGCGCCCGTCACGACACCGGTGGTCGAGGACCGTTTCCTCTACCTCACCGCCCGTCGGGCGTTCCGCCTGCCCACACCGCCGCCCATGCGCAATCACGGCAACTACGTGATCAGTCTGGGCGATTTGTGCCGCTGGTTGGCCCGCCGAGCGGAGGGGCTGGGCGTCGAGATCTTCCCGGGCTTCGCCGGTGCTCGTTTGTTGCAGGACGAGCAAGGTCGGGTGTGCGGGGTCGGCACCGGTGATCTCGGTGTCGGTAAGGACGGCGAGCCCGGGCCCAACTTCCAGCCGGGCATCGACATCCGGGCCCGTCTCACCATCCTGGCCGAGGGCTGTCGCGGATCCCTGGCCAAGAAGGCCATGGAACGCTTCGGGTTGCGCGAGGGCGTCCAGCCCCAGACCTTCGGGCTCGGTATCAAGGAGCTCTGGGAGATCCCGGCACAACGGCACCGGCCGGGCCTCGTGGTGCACACGATCGGCTGGCCGCTCGACCACCGCACCTACGGTGGCTCGTGGCTCTACATGTTGGCCGAGAATCTCGTGTCGGTGGGCTTCGTGGTCGGCCTCGACTACGAGAATCCGTGGCTCTCACCCTTCGAGGAGATGCAGCGCTTCAAGACCCACCCGGCGATCCGCCAGTTCTTCGAGGGTGGTCGGCGGATCGCCTACGGGGCGCGGGCGCTGGTCGAAGGTGGCCTGCAGTCGCTGCCCCGGCTGGTGGCTCCGGGTCTGGCCCTGGTGGGTGACTGTGCGGGGTTCCTGGTCGTACCCAAGATCAAAGGTACGCACACCGCGATGAAATCGGGAATGCTGTGCGCCGAGGCGGCCTTCGAGGCGCTGGCCGCGGGGGCGGACCGCCCCCTCCTCGAGAGCTATCCGGAGCGCGTCCGCGCCTCCTGGCTCCAGGAGGAGCTCTACCGCGCCCGCAACATCCGGCCGGCCTTCCGGTTCGGGCTGTGGCCGGCGCTCGGCTATGCCGCGCTCGACACCTACCTGTTCCGCGGCAAGGCGCCTTGGACGCTGAGCCATCACCGCGCCGATCACGAGGCCTTGCGACCGGCGGCCGAGGCGAAGCGGATCGACTACCCCAAGCCCGACGGCGTGCTGACCTTCGACCGCCTCTCTTCGGTCTACCTCTCGAACACCAACCACGAGGAGGACCAGCCTTGCCACCTCGTGTTGAAGGACCCGTCGGTCGCACCGCGGGTGAACTGGCAGACTTACGCCGGCCCCGAGAGCCGGTACTGCCCGGCCGGGGTGTACGAGTGGCTCGAAGACGGCAAAGGCGGTTACCGTCTACAGATCAACGCCCAGAACTGCGTGCACTGTAAGACCTGCGACATCAAGGACCCGACCCAGAACATCGAGTGGGTGACACCGCAGGGCGGTGGTGGGCCCAACTATCCGGGCGGGATGTGAGGGCGATCGGGTCCAGCCGGTCTCGACCGGGCGCGACCGTCAGGCGGCCGCAGCGGCCGCGACCGACACGTAAGGGGGCTTGTCGAGACCGGCTGGCGAAAGCGTGAAGACCTCCACCCCGTCCTCGGTGACCGCGACCGTGTGCTCGAACTGGGCCGAGGGCTCGCGATCGCGGGTGACCGTGGTCCACCCGTCGGCCAGGATCTTCACGCCCGCCCGTCCGGCGTTGATCATGGGCTCGATGGTGAAGAACATGCCGGGCTGGAGGACGAGCCCCTCGCCCGGCTTTCCGAAATGGCGGACCTCGGGGGCGTCGTGGAACTTCCGGCCGATACCGTGGCCCACGAAGTCCCGGACCACGGAGAAGCGCGCGGACTCGGCGACGCGCTGGATCGCGTAGCCCACGTCCCCCAACGTGGCCCCGGGGCGGACCGCGCGGATCCCTGCCCACATCGCCTCGAAGGTGACCTCGATCAGCCGCCGGGCCTTGACCGGGATCTTCTCGTAGGCGCCGACGACGAACATCCGGCTCGTGTCGCCGTACCAGCCATCGAGGATCACCGTCACGTCGATATTGAGCGTGTCGCCTTCCTTGAGCTTCTTGTCCTCGGACGGGATCCCGTGATTGACCACGTGGTTGACCGAGATGCAGCAGGAGGCGGGGAACGGGTTGTTCGGCTGCTCGCGGTGCGGGTAGCCTTTGGTGGCCGGTATGCCGCCGTGGGCGCGAATGAAGGCCTCGACCGCCCGATCGATCGCCGCGGTGGACACACCAGGCCGGATCATCGGTGTGACGTGGTCGAGCGTGGCGGCGGCGAGCCGTCCGGCCGCGCGCATCCCTGCGAAGGCCTCGGGGCCGTGGATCGGCACCGGCCGTTCGGTCCCGCCCTTGTCGATGATCTGGCGTTGCATCCGGCTCATGTGTCGATCGTCGTGAACGGGGCGGGCCGGCTCAACGCTGAGCCTCGGCCGGCCGCGCCAGCACTTCAGGGTTGAGCAGGAGCCCGTGGCCCGGATCCTGCCCACGCAGCACCGAGAGCACGTTGGCCACGGTGCGCGCCGCCATGGTCTCGATCGCCCACTCGCTGGCGCCCGCCGCGTGGGGGGTCAAAATCACGTTGGGCAAGCTGCGCAGCGGAGAGTCGGCGGGCAGGGGCTCGACGGCCATCACGTCGAGCCCGGCACCGGCGATGCGTCGCTCGCGCAGCGCCGCCACGAGCGCCGGTTCGTCGACGAGCCCGCCGCGAGCGGTGTTCACGAGGAAGGCGGTGGGCTTCATGAGCGCGAGTCGACGGGCGTCGATCAGGTTGCGGGTCTCGGGCGAGAGCGGCGCGTGCAGCGAGACGAAGTCGGCCCGCGCAAGGAGCTCGTCCAAGGGGACGAGCGTGCAGCCGAGCCGGGCCAACGCCTCGGCTTCCATGTAGGGATCGGCCACCAATACGTCCATCCCGAAGCCCTGACAGCGTTTGGCCAGTGCCCGGCCGATCCGCCCGAAACCCACGATTCCCACCACGGCACCGGTGAGCCGGCCGTGGAACAGGAGCTCCCAACGACCTTCGCGGATCGCGCGATCGTAGCGGGGGATCGCATGGGCCAGAGCGGCCATGAGGGCGAAGGCGTGGTCGGCCACCGGCTCGTGGTTGGAGCCGAAGGCCATCGCCACCGCGACCCCGTGCCGCGTCGCCGCGGCCACGTCGACCGCATCGAAACCGACGCCCAAACGGGCGACGACGCGCAGACCCGGGGCGGCTGCGAACACTCGCTCGGTGTAGGGCTCCTGGCCCGCGAGGCTGGCCACGCAACCGGGCAGATGACGCAACAGCTCGTCTTCGGTCATCGGCCGGCCGTAGGGGTTGGGCACCAGCTCGAGACCGGCTTCGACGAGCGGCTTCAAGAGATGCTCCCGACCCTGGAGGTGGACGACCGCCACGAGGACCTTGCCGGGTCGCGCGGGGCCGGGCGCCGCCACCCGCCGGTGCACCGACACTTTGCGTTCGAGGAGGAGCGGTTCGGCCCGCTCGCGGTACCAGGCCAGGTACGGTGCGGCCTTGTGCGCTTCGAAGGCCGCTTCGTCGCGATAGACCTCGTAGACGAAGGCGCGATCGGGGTCGCTGCCGTCGCGGACCACGTCGAACTGCAGACAGCCCGGCTCGTTGGCGCGGCTGTTGCGCGCGTGCTGCTCGAGCAGGGGGAGGAATTCGTCCATCCGACCTGGACGGACCTTGAACTCGGCCAGCACGACGAGCGCCTCGTCTCCCGCCACCGACTCTCTCCTCGAAACACCGACCCCGGTCGCATCCGCGGCCGTCTACCCGCCGCCACCGGCGATCCGTGCCGTGCGCGAGCGAACGTGTTCGCGCCAGGCCGCATAGCAGCCCGCCCCGACCACGACGAGGGCGCCGCTCACCGTCCAGCGGTCGGGCAGATCGCCGAACACCAGGTAGCCGATCAGGACCGCCCAGACCAGCATGGTGTAGGAGAAGGGTTGGATCACCACGGCCGGGGCGTGGGCCAGTGCTCGCACGAGGCAATAGTGACCGGTGGCGCCGAGCGTCGCCAGCGCCACGAGCAACACCCATTCCAACGGCGAGAGGGGCTGCCAGTAGAACGGCCCGACCAGCGAAAGGAGGAACGCCGCCACCACCGTCTGCCACAAGAAGCTGGTCTGCGGCGCGTCGGCAGTGCCCGCCAGACGGGTGAGGATGTTGTAGAGCGCGTACATGCCGGCGGCGAGTGCCGCGAGCAACAAGGCCGGGTGGACCTCCTCGAAACCGGGACGGATGATCACGAGCACGCCACCGAAGCCCACCGCCACCGCGGTCCATCGCCGCCAGCCCACCCGCTCGCCCAGGAGGGGTACCGAGAGCGCGGTGACGACGAGCGGGGTGGCGGCCAGGACCGCGTGTACGTCGGCCAGCGGCAGGGCACGGAAGCACAAGAGCACGATACCCATCTCGACCACGAGCAGCGTCGTCCGGGCGACCTGCAACCAGGGGCGCGACGAGCGCAGGTGCCGGCGGACACCGCGCGGGCCGAGGGCCACGAGCACCAGAGGCAGGGCTGCCAGATGGCGCAGCCACAGCACGAGCGGCGCCGGGTGGTGGGTGACGAGGTGTTTGGAAATGCCGTCCATGGCCCCGAAGCAGGCCATGGCGAACACCGCGAGGGCGATGCCGCGCAGCTCGCTGCGCAACAACGGTACCGCGGTCGCGACCGGCTCAGCCCGCACCGGGCGGCCGTTTCGCGGGGAAACCCGTCCTCTGCTCGAGGGCGTGGGCGGCACGGAGCAGCAAGGCTTCGGCGAACGGCCGGCCGACGAGCTGCAACCCCACCGGCATGCCACGGGAATCGAGCCCGATCGGCACCGAGAGGGCCGGCAGCCCCAGATAATTGGCGAAGCCGATCGCCGAGCCCATGGCGTTGGAGATCGCCACGAACCGGGAATCGGCGCCCGTGTCGGTCTCGGCGATGGTGGGGGTGCGCACCGGGCAGGTCGGCAGCGCCAGGATGTCACAGCTGCCGAACACCTCGGCCACGAACCGTTCGAGAAGTGGTGTGCGCAGCGCCAGAGCCTGGAGATGATCGACCGCGCCCAGCGCGAAACCCGGCATCATGCGCGCGAGCGTCTCGCGATTGTAATCCGCTCGTCGCGTCCGCACGAGCTCGCGGTGCAGGGCTGCGCACTCCACCGTGAGCACGATCCGGCGCAGCGCGTTCAACCGCGCCATTGGCGGGATCGGCTGTTCGTGGACGGCGGCACCGGCATCGCGGAAGGCGGCCATCGCCTCGCCCTCGAGCATGGCGATCTCGGCCTCGGGCTCCACCTCGAGACCGTCGCGAGCGAAGCCGATCCGCAAGCCCTTCACGCCCGCATCGAGGGTGGCCGCGAGCGGTCCCAGGGGCCGGCGGCTCGTGGTCGGATCGGCCGGGTCGAACCCGGCGATCGCTTCGAGCAGGAGCGCGCAGTCGAGTGCGGTGCGAGCGAGCGGGCCCACATGGTCGAGAGACGTGGAAAGCGGCATGGCCCCGGCGCGGCTCACTGCGCCGAAGGTGGGCTTGATCCCCACGATCCCGCACAAGGCCGCGGGCACGCGGATCGAGCCGCCGGTATCCGAGCCGAGCGTCCCCGGTACCAGGCGAGCTGCCACCGCGGCGGCACCGCCGCTCGTCGAGCCGCCGGTGATCCGCGCGCGATCCCACGGATTGCGAGGATGGCCCGTGTGCGGGTTGTGGCCGGTGATGCCGAGCGCGAACTCCACCATGTTGAGCCGGCCGACGTCGACCGCCCCGGCGGCATCGAGCTTGGCGATGACCGTGGCCGTTCGGGTGGCCCGGCGTCCGGTGAAGATCCGGCTACCCCATTCGCTCAGCTCGCCCGCTCGATCGAACATGTCCTTGTGAGCGAGCGGTACGCCGTGCAACGGGCCCACGATCCGCCCGCGGGCCCGCTCGCGATCGAGGGCCTCGGCGCGGGCCAAGGCCCGTTCGGGCCAGGTGCGGGCGGTGGCGTTCAAGGCCCGGCCGCGGCCCTCCAAGGCGTCGAGGGCGGCCTCGGTGGCGGCCACCGCGCTCACCTCGCCGACCCGGATGGCGCGGGCGAGCTCGGCCAACGAAAGCTCGAGCAGCGCGCTCACGGCGCCTGCTCCCCGGCCGGCGCCGTCTCGGCCAGCCGCTCCAGCGTGGCGGCGAAGTCGCGCAGCTCGAGATCGGCGGGGAGGAGTTCGGCGGCGACGGCTCGGGCCACGCGGGCGAGGGCCTCGGCTGTGCGCCGATGCTCCTCTTCGACGGCGATCTCGTCCGGATCCCTATCCGATTCGGCCATGGTCGTGCTCCCGCTCGGCCACGCGCGGGTTAGCATCTCGCGCCCGGCGATTGAACGGCCCGCGGACGGGGAGAAGCCATGCGGCCATCGCGCAGGACCGTGCCGGTGAGCCCCGTCCCCGCCCGGATTGGCGACGGGCGCGCGGCCTCTAAGATTGCAGCAGGCGACCAGGAGGCCGGCGCACGGAGGGCCCATGAGCGCGACCGCGACCATCGCAACCGCCCGGAGCGGCCAGCCGACCATGCCGAACGAGGCCGAGCGGCTGCGGCTGTTGCGGGCGATCGAACGCAAACTCCTGTGGCTCTCGGCCTGGACCATCCACCACGCCAATCATCTGCGGCCCTCGCGTGACAAGCTCAAGGTGGGCGGCCACCAGGCATCGTGCGCGTCGGTCGCCTCGATCGTCACGGCGCTGTTCTTCGACGTGCTGCGTCCGGGTGATCGAATCGCGGTCAAGCCGCACGCGAGCCCGATCTACCACGCCGCCATGTACCTGTTGGGCCGCCAGAGTCGCGAGCGGCTGGAACGTTTCCGGGCTCTGGGTGGCGCTCAGGCCTATCCCTCGCGCACCAAGGACGTCGGCGTGGACTTCTCGACCGGCTCGGTGGGGCTGGGCGCGGCCATGACCCTGTTCGCCTCCTTGGCCCAGGACCATGTGCGGTTGCGGGGGCTCGCTCCAGCCGGCCTGCCCGAGGGGCGGATGATGGCCATCGTCGGTGACGCCGAGCTCGACGAGGGCAACGTCTTCGAAGCGCTGCTCGAGGGCTGGAAGTACGACGTCCGCAATCTCTGGTGGATCATCGACTACAACCGCCAGAGTCTCGATCGCGTCGTCCCGGAGAAACTGTTCGCCAAGATCGAGCAGTTCTTCGCCACCGTGGGCTGGAACGTCGTCACGGTCAAATACGGCAAGAAGCTGCAGGCGGCCTTCGCCCGACCGGGCGGCGAGGCGCTCAAGGAATGGATCGACGCCTGCCCGAACGATCTCTACGCGGCCTTGACCTTCAAGGGAGGCGCGGCGTGGCGGGCGCACCTCGAGAGCGATCTCGGACGCAACCCGGCGATCCGCCGGATCCTGGAGGAGCACGACGACGCCGGCCTGGCCGAGCTCATGACCAATCTCGGCGGCCACGACCTCGAAGCGCTCCTCGAGGCCTTCCGCGCGGTCCGCGACGATCGACCCCACTGCTTCATCGCCTACACCGTCAAGGGCTACGGCCTTCCCATGGCCGGTCACAAGGACAGCCACGCGGCGCTCATGACGGTGGAGCAGATGGAAGCGCTGCGCACGGCGCACGGGATCCGGCCGGGCGAGGAGTGGGATCCCTTCGCCGGGCTCGAGGTGGACGCCGAATTGCTGCGCGGCTTCCTGGCCGAAGTGCCCTATCTTCGGCGGATCGAGCGGTTCGAGGCGCCGGTCGTTCCCGTACCGCCCTCGCTGCCCGTGGGCCGGCGGCCGGCCACGACCTCGACGCAAGAGACCTTCGGTCGGATCATGGGCGAGCTGGCTCGCTCCGACCTTCCGCTAGCCGACCGGATCGTGACGACCTCACCCGACGTCACGGTCTCCACCGGTCTGTCCGCCTGGGTCAGCCGCCGTCACGTCTTCAATCGCAAGGAGCACGAGGACGTTTTCCGTGCCGAACAGGTGACCTCGCCCACGCTCTGGCGGGAGAGCCGCACGGGCCAGCACGTCGAGCTCGGCATCGCCGAGAACAACCTGTTCTTGAACTTGGCGGCACTGGGCCTGGCGCACGAGCTGTTCGGGGCGCGGTTGATCCCGGTCGGGACACTCTACGACCCGTTCATCGCCCGTGGCCTCGACGCCCTGACTTACGCCTGCTACCAGGGAGCGCGTTTCCTGCTCGTGGCCACGCCTTCCGGGGTCTCCTTGGCCCCCGAGGGCGGGGCGCACCAGTCGATCGGCACACCGCTCGTCGGCATCGCCCAGCCCGGGCTCACCTATCTCGAGCCGGCCTTCGCCGACGAGGTCGAGGTCGTGATGCGCTGGGCCTTCGCGCATCTCCAGGCACCCGAGGGCGGGGCGGTCTATCTGCGCTTGTCGACCCGCTCGATCGCCCAGCCCGAGCGGCGGATGGACGCGGCGCTGGAGCAGGCGATCCTCGAGGGGGGCTATTGGCTCGTGGAGCCCGCGCCCGGTGCCGAGCTCGCGATCGCCTTCAGCGGTGCGGTGGCGCCCGAGGCGCAGGCGGCGGTCGCCGCACTCGCCGAGGAGCTGCCCGGGGTCGGGCTCTTGAACGTCACGTCGGCCGATCGACTGCTCGCCGATTGGCGAGCGAACGGCGACCGATCCCGGGTGGCCCGCTTGCTGGCCCCGCTCGCGCCCGACGCCGGCCTGGTGACGGTGCTCGACGGTCATCCGGCCACGCTCGCCTGGCTCGGCTCGGTCCGCGGCCAGCGGGTGGAGGCTCTGGGTGTGGACCGGTTCGGCCAGTCGGCCGACATCCCCGATCTCTACGCGGCGATGGGGATCGACGGCGAGGCCATCCTCGACGCTGCGGCGCGGCTCCTGGTCGCGCGGGCCCGCCGGCGCGGCTAGAGCCGCGAGCTTGCCGGCTGCGCCGACCCGCCCTACACGCACCGAGCCAGGACGGCGTGCGGCGAGCGGGGAGGAACGACCCATGGACATGACCGGCGAGTACCGGATCCCGGCCTCGCGCCAGCGAGTGTGGGAGATGCTCAACGATCCCGAGGTGCTCGCCAAGGCGATCCCGGGTTGCGAAAGCCTCACCAAACTTTCCGACACCGAGCTCGAGGCCAAGGTCAAGGCCAAGGTCGGGCCGGTGAGTGCCACCTTCGCCGGCAAGGTCCGCCTCGAGGATCTGAACCCGCCCCAAAGCTACACGATCGTGGGCGAGGGCTCCGGTGGGGTGGCCGGCTTCGCCAAGGGCGGCGCCAAGGTCCAACTGCTCGAGGACGGGCCCGATGCGACCATTTTGCGCTACGAGGCCAAGGCGGAAGTCGGCGGCAAGCTCGCCCAGATCGGCTCGCGGCTGATCCAGGGCACCGCCAAGAAGATGGCCGACGACTTCTTCGGCCGGTTCGCCGAGCTCGTCGCCGCGGCCGCACCCGCCCCGGCCGAGGCCGCTCCGACCCGGGAGGCCGCCCCACCGGCCGTCGAGAGGCCCGCCCCGGCACCCTCGCCACCTCCGCCACCGGCCGGGATCGCCGGGATCCCCTGGATCTGGATCGTGGCCGCGGTGGTGGTGCTCGGCATTCTGGTGTGGGCGCTGCTCGGGCGCTGAGCGGCGACCGATCGGCGAATGCGCACCGAGAACGAGGCTTCGGCCCGCGCCACCAGGAAGTCGCCGCGTTGACGCTCGGCCGTCGGCAACTTAGGGTGCCTCACGCCGACAAGACGATCGCGATCGCGCGACCCCCGGGCCAGGCGGGGCGCGGTCCGGAGCGGGCCACGAGGTTGGGAGGTTGCTGCCGATGCGGATCTCGATGACGGTCAACGGCAAGGCGGTGAGCGGCGAGGTCGAGCCGCGCACGCTGCTGGTGGAGTTCTTACGCAACCAATTGGGCCTGACCGGCACGCACGTGGGCTGCGACACGAGCCAGTGCGGTTGCTGCGTGGTCCACGTCGACGGCGCTTCGGTGAAGTCCTGCACGATGTTGGCGGTCCAGGCCGACGGCGCGAACGTGACGACGATCGAGGGGCTCGCCCAGGGCGGCCAGTTGCACCCGCTGCAGCAGGCTTTCCACGAGCATCACGGGTTGCAGTGCGGCTTCTGCACGCCCGGGATGATCATGAGCGCGGCGGATCTCCTGCAGCGCAACCCCGATCCGACCGAGCACGAGGTGCGCGAGTGGCTCGAGGGCAATCTCTGCCGCTGCACGGGCTATCACAACATCGTCAAGGCGATCTTGGCCGCGGCGCAGACCATGCGCGGGATGGCCAAGGCGGCCGAGTGAGATTCCGGGGGAGGAGCGGAGGCGAGGATGGTCGAGAAGGGCATCGGCGCGCGCGTCCCCAGGAAAGAGGACCTGCGCTTCATCACCGGTCGTGGGCGCTACACCGACGACATCAACCAGCCCGGGCAGGTGCACGCGGTGTTCGTGCGCTCGCCGCACGCGCATGCGCGGATCAAGCGGATCGACAAGAGCGCGGCGCTGGCCATGCCGGGCGTGCTCGCGGTCCTGGACGGTGAGGACGTCAAGGCCGACGGGCTCGGCAACCTGATCTGCGGCTGGCTCGTCAAATCGAAGGATGGTAGCCCCATGAAGATGGGGCCGCATCCGCTATTGGCCCAGGACAAGGTCCGCTACGTCGGCGACCGAGTGGCCGTGGTGGTCGCCGAGACCCGCGAGCAGGCCAAGGATGCCGCCGAAGCGCTGGTGGTCGAATACGAAGAGCTGCCGGCGGTGGTCGATCTGACCACGGCCCACGACGCCCCGGCGCTGGTCCACGACGGGATCGAGCACAATCTCTGCTACGATTGGGAGCTGGGCGACAAGGCGGCGGTCGACGCGGCCTTCGCCAAGGCCCACCACGTCACCCGCATGGAGCTGGTCAACAACCGGCTCGTCCCCAACGCCATGGAGCCGCGGGCGGCGATCGGCCATTACGATCCGGGTCAGGACGCTTACACGCTCTACCTCACGAGCCAGAACCCGCACGTCCATCGGCTCGTGATCTCGGCCTTCATCGGTATCGCGCCCGAGCACAAGCTACGGGTCGTTGCGCCGGACGTGGGTGGCGGGTTCGGCTCGAAGATCTTCATCTACGGCGAGGAGTGCGTCGTCCTCTGGGCGTCGAAGAAGATCGGCGGACGACCGGTCAAGTGGGTCGCCGAGCGCTCCGAGAGCTTCTTGTCCGACGCCCACGGCCGCGACCACGTCACCCGCGCTGAACTGGCGCTGGACGAACAGGGCCACTTCCTGGCGCTGCGGGTCAACACCAAGGCCAATCTCGGGGCCTACATGAGCACCTTCAGCTCGTGTATCCCCACATACCTCTACGCGACGTTGCTCGCCGGCCAGTATAAGACACCGGCCATCTACTGTGACGTCCAGGCCTACTATACCAACACCGCGCCGGTCGACGCCTATCGCGGGGCCGGCCGACCGGAGGCGAGCTTCCTTCTGGAGACCCTGGTCGATCAGGCGGCCCGCGAGATGCGGATGGATCCGGCCGAGATCCGTCGCAAGAACTTCATCCCCAAGGATGCGTTCCCCTACCAGACGCCGGTCGCTCTGGTCTATGATACCGGCGATTACGAGGCGTGCCTGGACGAGGCCTTGCGGCTGATCGACTATGCCGGCTTCCCGGCGCGTCGGGCGCAGAGCGAGAAGAACGGCAAGCTGCGCGGCATCGGTATCTCTTGTTACATCGAGGCCTGTGGCATCGCGCCCTCGGCGGTAGTGGGCTCGCTCGGCGCCGGCGTCGGCTTGTGGGAGAGCGCCAAGGTCCGCTTCACCCACACGGGTAAGGTGCAGGTGCTCACCGGGACCCACACCCACGGCCAGGGACACGAGACGACCTTCTCCCAGCTCGTCGCGGAGAAGCTCGGCGTGCCTTACGAGGACGTCGAGGTGATCCACGGCGACACCGAGAAGACGCCGGTGGGGATGGGGACCTACGGCTCTCGCTCGCTGGCGGTGGGCGGCGAGGCGCTGGTGCGGGCCTGCGACAAGATCATCGCCAAGGGCAAGAAGATCGCGGCGCATCTGCTCGAGGCGTCGGAAGCCGATATCGAGTTCAAGGACGGGAAGTTCACCGTCGCCGGCACCGACAAGTCCAAGACCATCGGTGAGGTAGTCTTCGCCGCCTACGTGCCGCACAACTATCCGGCAGGTCTCGAGCCGGGGATGGAGGAGACCGCGTTCTTCGACCCGCCGAACTTCACCTATCCCGCCGGCACTTATGTGTGCGAAGTGGAAGTCGATCCGCAGACCGGCAAGGTGGACATCGTTCGGTTCGTGGCGGTCGACGATTTCGGCAACGTGGTCAACCCGATGATCGTCGAGGGCCAAGTCCACGGCGGACTGGTCCAGGGCATCGGCCAGGCGCTGCTGGAGGGGGCCCGCTACGACGAAGCCGGCCAGCTGTTGACCGGTTCGTACATGGACTATTGCATGCCGCGGGCCGACGACGTGCCGAGCTTCGAGGTCCACACCTCGCGTGGGACCGCCTGCACGGCCAACTCGCTCGGGGTCAAGGGTTGTGGCGAGGCCGGGGCGATCGGCGCGCCGGCGGCCGTCATCAACGCGATCACCGATGCCATCGGCGTGCGGGTGGAGATGCCGGCGACACCCGAGCGGGTGTGGCGGGCGATCCAGAGCCGGCCGATGGCCAAAGCGGCCGAGTGAACGGGGAGGATCGGATGTACGCCTTCGACTACCATCGTCCGGCCTCGCTCGCCGAGGCGGCGCAGCTCTTGGCCAGCAACCCCGAAGCCAAGCTCCTGGCCGGCGGCCAGACCTATATCCCGACCCTGAAGCAGCGCCTGGCCCGGCCGTCCGCCGTGATCGATCTGGGCGCGATCCGCGAGCTTCGCGGGATCACGGAAGAGGCGGGGGGCGTCACGATCGGGGCGATGACGCGTCACGCCGAGGTCGCCGGGTCGGATATCGTCAAGCGGGTCATCCCGGCCCTGGCCGCGCTCGCCGAGGGAATCGGTGATCCGCAGGTTCGCAATCGGGGCACACTCGGCGGCTCGATCGCCAACAACGATCCGGCGGCCGACTACCCGGCAGCGGTGCTCGGCCTGGGCGCCACGGTGCGGACCAGCAAGAACCGGAACATCGCCGCCGACGATTTCTTCACCGGCATGTTCGAAACCGCGCTCGAACCGGACGAGATCGTCACCGCGGTGCACTTCCCCAAGCCGGAGAAGGCGGCCTACGCCAAGTTCCCGAATCCGGCGAGCCGCTACGCGATCGTGGGTGTGTTCCTGGCCAAGACCGCGGGCGGTGTGCGGGTCGCCGTGACCGGGGCGGCGCCTTGCGTGTTCCGCGCCACGGCGCTCGAGGAGGCGTTGGCGGCCTCCTGGTCGGAGGCGGCGATCGACGGCGTCACGATCGACGCCTCCAATCTCAACAGCGACATCCACGCCCAGGCCGACTATCGGGCTCATCTGATCAAGGTGATGGCCAAGCGGGCGCTGGCGGCGGCCGGCTGAGCCGGAAACACGGCGCGCGGCGAGGGGAACGGGGGCCTTCGGGCCCCCGTTCTCGTTTCGGCGAGCGGGGGACGCTCCGGTCGGTCGAGGTTACCGCGACCAGGCGCTTCCTCGAGGAGGGCGGAACCGCGCCCTCGAAGCGATCAGCGCCGACCGCTCTCGGGGAGAGCCGCAGGAACGACTGGCAGGGCCTCCTCGATCACGGCCGGTGAGGCCGAGACCGCCTCGGCGGGCGCCGGGGCCCGTCGCCGGTTCGAGACCAGCGCCGCCGCGATTCCGACGAGCCCGCCCGCCATGTTGGCGAGCGCGTCGGCTACGCTCGCTTCCCGCCCCATGGTGAGCAACTGGATCGCCTCGCCCGCGGGGGCGAGGACGAGCACGAGCAAGAGTGGGAGCAGGGGACGCTCGGCTCCCACCGCACGGGTGGCGAGCAAGGCCAAGGTGGCCGACAGGCCCAGATGGCCGAGATAGGGGACGCTCGGGGAACTACTCAGGGCGCGGACCACGGGGCGGGGAAGGAGCGCGGCCAGAAGTTCGGGCGGCGCGAGCAGCAAGAGCAGCCCACCGATCCCCGCGAGAAGTGTGGTCGCCGCCCACACCGGGTGCAGCGCGACGCGGACGAGAAGGAGAGCGGCGCTCGCGAACGCGGCGGTCCAGGCCAGAGCCAGAGCGATGCGGGCCGGAAAGCGCCAGCCGGCTTCGCGCAGCGGCTGCACCACAAGACGGCGAAGCTCGAGACGGCCCGTCGCCCGCTGGAGCCGAACCAGGAGTTCGACCGAGGCGGCTTCGGGCGGCACGCGCAAGATCGCGTCGACCGAGGTCCACTCGCTCGTCGCGTGGGCCCGGAACGCGTCCTCGAGCCGATCGGGCAGGGCCCGACCGGCCTCGTCCCGCCCGGCCAGATGGAGCCGTGCGGCCCGCGTGGGCTCGTTGCCGCCCCGTCCGGTGAAGCGGAGCTCGGACTGGATCGCGAAGCCGACCACGGCGGGCTCGAGCGGGAGAGGGAGGCGCAAGGTCGCGTGAGGGTCGGCGGGTGGGGCTTCCAGCTGCAGGATGCCACCGACGATGCGAACCCGATCCGCACCGGGCTCGACGCGCCAGCTCTTCGCGTTCACGTCGTGGCCGGTGGTCTCCTCGGGGTGCGCTGTCGGTAGTGTCCCGGACGGCCAGATGCGCGAGGCGGGACCGGCGGGCTCCAGCCCCGGAACGATCGCCAGGAGCGAGATCGTGGCCGCCGTCAGCAGGGCCACGAAAACGGCCCAGACCAGGCCCGCGGCCCGGGGCGGTGCAGGCCGGCTCATCCGACCTCGGTGCGCGCGGTCGCCGAGCGGCCGCCGGTCACCCGGCGTACGAGCAGCCCCAGCCCACCACCCAGGGCCACACCCAGGAGATTGCGCAACGCGTCATCGGGCTCGGCGCTCCGTCCATCCGTGAGCAACTGCGCATATTCGGCGAGGGGGGCCGCCAGAGCGAGGATCCCCAAGCCCACCCAGGGCGATCGGCCCCGTACCGCGACGGTCACGAGGAGGGCCAAAGCGGCGAACACTGCCACGTGACCCGCATCGCCCAACGTTCCGAGATCGACGCCCTCGAGACCGAAGCGCCGCGCGAGTTCACCGACGAACCGTTGCTCGGCGGGGCGCGGCATGATCAGGAGGACGACCGCGACGATCGCGGTCAGGCCCAGCGTCGTTGCCAGAACCGGCGAGCGGAGCGCCCCCAGGAGGCGGATGCCGAGCCAGCCGATCACCGCGACCCAGCTTGCGACGAGGCCGGCGCGGGTCAGGGTGAAGAGCGGTCGCTCGCGCAATGGTTGCAGCACGAGCTGCTCGACGTTCAAGGCACCACTCGCCCGTACGAGCTCGACCACGAGCGTCGCCCCGTGCGAGCCGGAGGGCAGCGGCACGTCACGGGCGACCCGAAAGGGCGTGCGGGTGCCCACCAGCCGCAGCACGTGCAGCTCCTTGTCGTAGAGTGCTCGACCGTCGGGGGCCCGGCCGACCATCCGAACGTGGCCGCCGTTGCGCCAGTCGCCGCTCGTCTGGATCGCCTCGCCGGAGACCACCGCCACGACCCGGACTCCCGGCAGAGCGGCCGGCGAGGGGATCGGGACACGCAGCGAGACGATGCCCTGCTGGCCCGGGTTCGACAGGCGTGCCCGGCCGTCGGCGATCTCGATCCGCCCTGGACCCGAGGCCGGATGGAGGCTCTCACGGTCACCCTCGGACCAGGCGGCCAGAGGACGCAGGGGTCGGGCCCCCGGGTCCGGTTCCAACCTGGCCATTCCCCATTGATGCCAAGCGGTGAGCGCCACGAGGATCGAAAGGGCCGCCAATAGGCGCAGGAGAACCGGGTCCGCGCGGACCGCGAGCAGACGGAGCAGTCGGCTCTTCACGAGGCCGGTCCGGGCCGGGGGGAGAGCGGCGGGGCGCTGCGCACACGCATGGCCGCCATTCTAAACAGGGCCGGCTGCTGCGTCAGCCGGTCCGCTCGCGCGCGCTTGCGGGGCCGGGCGCCATCGTGTGTGATCCGCCCACGTTGCGCCGTCCCGGCGCGCCCGGAGTCGAGCGAACCGCCGCATGCCCGATCTGCCCGCCTCGATCGATGCCACCATCGAGCTTCTGGCACGCGGTCGCTACGTGGCCGATCGGCCGCTGGCGACCGCGTTGTTCCTCGCCCTGCGGCTCGGCCGACCGCTGTTCCTCGAGGGGGAGGCCGGGGTCGGCAAGACCGAGATCGCCAAAGTGCTGGCCGAGACGCTGGACCGCAACCTGATCCGGCTCCAGTGCTACGAGGGCCTGGACGTCGCGGCGGCCGTCTACGAGTGGAACTACCAGCGGCAGATGTTGGAGATCCGCTTGGCCGAGGCGGCCGGGATCACCGATCGGGAGGGGCTCGCCCAGGACATCTTCAATGAGCGGTTCTTGATCCGCCGACCTTTGCTCTTGGCGCTGGAGCCCGACCTGCGTGGTCCGCCCGTTCTCCTGATCGACGAGCTCGACCGGACCGATGAGCCGTTCGAGGCGTTCCTGCTCGAGGTCCTCTCCGATTATCAGATCACGATCCCCGAGATCGGCACGATCCGTGCCGAACGCCCGCCCATCGTCGTGATCACGAGCAACCGTACGCGCGAGATCCACGATGCCTTGAAGCGTCGATGTTTCTACCACTGGGTCGACTATCCGACGATGGAGCGCGAGCTCGAGATCGTGCGCGTCAAGGTGCCGGGCGTGGAAGCCCGTCTGTCGCGCCAGGTGGTCGCCTTCGTGCAGGAGCTGCGCCGACGTGATCTCTTCAAGCTGCCGGGCGTGGCCGAGACGCTCGATTGGACGCGTGCGCTCACCACGCTCGACTGCCTGGAACTCACACCCGGCGTGATCAACGACACGCTCGGCACGCTCTTGAAGTACCAGGACGACATCGCCAAGATCCGCGGCTCGGAGGCGGCCAAGATCCTGGCCGAGATCAACATGAAGCTCGAAGGGGCGGGTCTCTGAGGGACGAGGTCGAGGCCATCGGGGGCGGCGGCAAGCTCGCCCGCAACGTCGTCCACTTCGTCCGCGCGCTGCGAGCCGCGGGGCTTCCGGTCGGACCCGGTCACGCTCTGCGCGCGCTGGAGGCGATCGAAGCGGTGGGCCTCGAGCGACGCGCCGACCTCTATTGGACGCTTCACGCGGTGCTGGTGAACCGGCGCGACCAGCAGCCGATCTTCGACCAGTGCTTCCACGTCTTCTGGCGCGATCCCAAAATCCTCGAGCGGATGATGCACCTCCTTCTCCCCAAGCTCGAGGTCGAGCGGCCGGAAGAGCGCGAGCCGTTGAGCCGACGGGTCGGAGAGGCGCTGGGGCCGGAGAAGCTGCCGGGTCGCGGCGAGGGCGAAGAGGAGCCGGACGAGCCCCAGATCGAGCTCGACGCGGTCCTCACCTGGTCGGCCCGCGAGCAGCTGCAGACCAAGGACTTCGAGCAGATGTCCGCCGAGGAGCTGGAGGAGGCTCGCAAGGCCATCACCCGGCTGCGGTTGCCGATCGCGCTCGTGCGGACCCGTCGCTTCGAGCCGGTGGTGCGCGCACCGCGGATCGACCTGCGGCGCTCCTTGCGCCGCTCGCTGCGCGGCGGGGGAGCCGCGATCGAGCTCGTGCGCAAGCGACCCCGGCTGCGTCCACCGCCGCTCGTCGTGCTGTGCGACATCTCGGGCTCGATGGCCCGTTATTCGCGCATGCTCCTGCTCTTCATGCATACGCTCGCTTCCGACCGCGAGCGGGTCCACTCCTTCGTGTTCGGGACCCGGCTCACCAACATCACCCGCCATCTGCGCGCCAAGGACGTCGACCAGGCGCTCGCCCGGGTCGGCGAGCTGGTCCAGGACTGGTCGGGCGGCACGCGGATCGGCGCCTGTCTCGAGGAGTTCAACCGCGTCTGGTCACGGCGCGTGCTGGGCCAGGGCGCGCTCGTGCTGTTGATCACCGACGGTCTGGACCGCGAGGCGGGCCAGGGACTGGCGGCGCAGATGGAGCGGCTCCACAAGAGCTGCCGGCGGCTGGTCTGGCTCAACCCGCTCCTGCGCTACGAGGCCTACCAGCCGATCAGCGCCGGTGCCCGGGCGATGATCCGGCACGTCGACGAACTGCGCTCGGTGCACAATCTGCGCAGCCTCGCCGAGCTGGCCCAGGTGCTCTCGGAGGAGCGGCCACGCCGCGCCGAGGGTCTCTCCGAGTGGGTCGCGGCGGCGCGAGCGGGGGGAACGTGATGGAAGCGGACCGACTGTTGGAGACGGCGCTGGCCTGGAAACGCGAAGGGCGCAAGGTGGCGATCGCCACGGTGGTGACGACCTGGGGCTCGTCGCCGCGGCCGGTGGGCTCGATGCTCGTGGTCGACGATCAGGGACGCATGGCCGGCTCGGTGTCGGGCGGCTGCATCGAGGGCGCGGTGATCCAGGAGGCGCGCGCGATCATGGACGGCGCGCCGCCGCGTCTGCTCGATTTCGGCGTGACCAACGAGCAGGCCTGGGAGGTCGGGCTCGCCTGCGGCGGCAAGGTGCAGGTCTGGGTGGAGGCGGTGACGTGAAGATCACCGTCCTAGAGCACCTCTTGGCGGCCCGCCGGGAGGGTAAGCCCGCCTGCCTCGTGCGCTTCCTCCGTGACGGCGGCGAGGCGCTCGTGGTGGCGGGCGAGACGGTCATCGGGCCGGATCTGCCCGACGCGATCCTGGAGGCGATCGAGCGAGCGCATCGGCTCGATCGCTCGACCACCGTCGAGACCGCGGTGGGCCCGGTCTTCTTGCAGGTGTTCAACCCGCCCCTGCGGCTGATCGTCGTGGGGGCCGTGCACATCGCCCAGGCGCTCGTACCGATGGCGGCCCTGGCCGGCTATGCGGTCACGGTGATCGATCCGCGCCGCGGCTTCGCCACGAGCGAGCGGTTCCCGGACGTGGTGCTGGTCGACGCCTGGCCCGACGAGGCCATGGAATCGCTGGCCCCGGACGGGCGCACCGCGGTGGTCACCCTCACTCACGACCCCAAGCTCGACGATCCGGCCCTCGACGTGGCGCTGCGCTCGACGGCCTTCTACATCGGCGCGCTGGGCTCCAAGCGCACCCACGCGGCCCGACTCGAGCGACTGCGGGCCCTGGGCCACGGACCCGAAGCGTTGGCTCGGATCCACGGGCCCGCCGGGCTCGACATCGGCGCCGTGAGCCCGGCCGAGATCGCGATCGCCATCCTCGCCCAGATGACTCAGGTCCTGCGCCGGGAGGGGTGAGACCACCTCATCCGAGAGCCGCGAGGATCATCTCGATCTTTCGCGGCGCGAGGACCGGAGAGGGGGAGATCGCCTCGCGGACCCGACCGTGCACTTCCTGCGCGATCGCGCCCACGATCCCGCACTGCTCCGGCATCTGTTGCCGATCCAACAGCTCCTCGAGGCGAGCGTCGTCCACCTCGATCAGCTCGCCCCAGCAATGGAGCCAGCTGTCCCGGTCCAGAAACGGATGGCAGGCCAGGGGGAGGTGAACCGAACCCTTCCTGTCCACAGAGTTGATCCTCAGAAACCAGAGCTGACCAAGCTCGACGCAAACCCAGAGTTTCGGTTTCGGAGGCTTCGCACCAGGGTCGTAGGGCCAGATCACCGCCCACACGGAGTGCTTCACAGCACCATTCGGTCCGCGATCTCTTCGAGTGTTTCCAAGATCTCGTCACGCCGAGGGTTCTCGGCCTCGATCATGTCCTCGTAACGCATCCAGCCGAGCTGGGCCTTCTGCCAGTCGGGGCCGTGCGTGGCCGCGGTTCGCTGATCGAAGGTCATGCCGCGGGCGCGCTCGAAAGCGCGTTGCAACGTCTCACGCTCGCTCCTCGAGAGCTCGTCGAGCTCGGGCGGCTCGTTCTCCGGCGAGACGCGGTAACCACTGAGTATCCAAGGATAGCGCTCGGCGCGAAGCTCGGCGAGCCAGTAGGGCTCGCCCTTGAGCATCTCGTAAATCTCGACCGGAACCGGTCCATATCGCATCGCGCGATAGCGTGCGCCGAAGATCGGTCGCCCCCATGTGTTGAGGTGTTCCTTGTCGGCGAAGTAGCAGGTCTTCAAGATGGTGTGCAGGTCGAGCGCCTCCGGCCGGGCTTCGTGCAACATCCACTGCACGGCGGCCCGGGCCTTGGCAGGTGCGAAACGGAACCGGATCATGGCAGACTCACCCCATTCGAATAACACGCGCGCGTCGCGGTCCAGTGACCGGCTGCCGGCCGACTCACCGCGAGAAAGGCGGCGAGGAGGTGCCACACTCCAAAGCGACCAATCCACCAGCTCGAGACGCCTCGACGAGCCGTGAGCGAAGGGTCATGAACGTGGCGATAGATCGAGTCCATGGGAGGGGAGCATGGCCAAGGATCTCGAGGGCATTCTCGTCGTGAGCCTCGAGCAGGCGGTGGCGGCACCCTACGCCACCCGGCTCCTGGCCGATGCCGGCGCGCGGGTCATCAAGGTCGAGCGGCCCGAAGGTGACTTCGCCCGCGCCTACGACGCCTACGCCAACGGCCTGTCCGTCAATTTCGTCTGGCTCAACCGCGGCAAGGAATCGATCGCCCTCGACCTCAAGAAACCCGAGGACCGGGCGCTTCTGGAGCGCATCCTCGCCAAGGCCGACGTCTTCATCCAGAACCTCGCACCCGGCGCGGCCGCGCGCCTTGGCTTCGGTTCGGACGCCTTGCGGGCGCGCTATCCTCGTCTCGTGACCTGCGACATCTCCGGCTACGGCGAGGAGGGGCCGCGGAAGGACCTCAAGGCCTACGATCTGCTCGTTCAGGCCGAGTGCGGCGTCGCCTCGGTCAACGGCATCGGTGACGAGCCGGCGCGGGTGGGCATCTCGATCTGCGACATCGCCGCCGGGATCACGGCTGCCGCCGCCATCTTCCGCGCTCTGTTCGCCCGGGAGCGGACCGGCCGTGGTCAAGGCATCGAGGTCTCGCTGTTCCACGCCATGGGCGATTGGATGAACGTGCCCTGGATGACCTTCGCCTACGGTGGGTTCGAGCCGCCCAAGCTCGGGCTGCACCATCCCACCATCGCACCCTACGGCCTCTACCCCTGTGGCGACGGCAAGGGCGTCCTGATCGCCATCCAGAACGAGCGCGAGTGGGCGCGCTTCTGCGCCGAGGTGCTGGGCCGGCCGGCGCTGGCCACGGACGCCCGTTTCGCCTCGAACTCCGATCGGGTGAAGAACCGGGCCCTGCTCGATGCGGTGATCGTCGAGGCCTTCCACGAGCGGGATCGGGAGGCGGTGGTGGCCGCGCTCGAGGGGGCCAAGATCGCCTACGGCCGGCTCTCGACTCTGGCCGACCTCAGCACCCATCCGCAGATGCGCTGGCTCGAGGTCCCGACCGCGGTGGGGCCGCTTCGGGTGATCGGCCCCGGGGCGCGCGTGCGCGGGGAAAACCTGGAAGCGGGTCCCGTCCCCGCCCTCGACGAGCACGGCGCCGCGATCCGGGCGGAGTTCGGGTGAGCCCGGCAGCTCGGAGCGCAGGGGCGCGCGCAATCGGCTGACCGCCTCGTCGATCGATGCTATTCGAGGCGATGTTCCGGTCGTGAGGATCTTCCGTGACCGAGGCGGACGGCACGGCTGGCGAGCACCTCGTCGACCTTCCCGGCCAGCGGCAGCCCGTCGGTCCGACGCGGCTGTTCCCGCTCCTGCGCATTCGCGGCATCGTGAACGCAGCGGACGTGCTCGCGGCCGAGGACAAGATCCGCCGTGCGACCCTGCAGTGGCTGGAGCAACGCGCTGGCAAGCTCCCGCCCGAGGCTTGGCGGTTCGGGCCGTTCGCGCTCGATCGCGGTGGGTCCGTAGCCGAGGTCACGCGGGTCGAGCGGGCCGACGGCACGTTTTGGGCCGCTCGGTTGCGTTACCCGGACGAGAACCATCCTGGTCGAATTTGGCGCACCGAACTCACACTGGCCCGTCGGGAAGACGAACTCCGCTTCGGGCTCCAGCTCGACCTGGCCGCGCGCGAAGAAGCGCCGATCGTCGAGGTGGCGGTCCCGCGGATCGCGCGCTTCGTCATCAAGCAGTTCGGTCTTCGTGCTGGTGCATCACGGTTTTCTCTGACACCGGTTTGGTGCAGCGACGGGCGAGGTCTGGCGGAGCACCTGCGCCATCCGGAGCGTGTTCTTCCGGCGATCGTCCTCTCCCGTGTCGACGGGCCCGACCAGCCCTGGGGCGAGGCGCTCGATCCGAAGACCCTCGCCCAGCGCCTGGCGGGGGTCGCTGAGGTGCACGTACTGCCGGTCGCAGCCAGCTTCGAGCTCACCCGAGCACTGGGCAAGCCATGGAGCTGTTACCTCGGCGCCGTAAGGCTCTATCGTGCCCCGTTCCGGCCCCAGAGCGACAGCCTGGGACGCCATCCGCTGATCCTCCCCGACCGGATGGCCACGTTCGAGCGCGACACGGGCCTTCCGTTGGCAGTTCACCTGTCGCTTCTGGCAGCGCGGGAGACCTTGGGTCCCGCGAGACCCGAGCTCGAGGTCCCCACTTTCGCGCGGGTCCAGCAGCTCGCCCGACAACGGGACCTCGCGGAGGCGCGCGAGAGCGGCCAGAGCGCCGAGCAGCTGCTCGAGCTCGCCCTGGAGGAGATCCGAACGCTCCAGGATCGAATCGAAGAAATCGAGCGGGACCGCGCTCGGCGCGAAATCGAACTCGACGTCCTCTTGTCGGAGGCGGAGCGCGAACGTGACGAGGCGCTGGCGGAGCTCGGGGCGTTGCGGGCGCGCCTGGCGGTCCTCGAGGAGCGGCTGGCGCGGGCCGCGGTCGACGTCGATGCCGAAGTTCCTCCTCTCCGTTCCTTCGCCGAGTTGGAGGATTGGGCGAGCCGTCACCTCGCCGGGCGTGTCGTTCTCTTGCCCCGCGCGATCCGCGAGGCGAAGGACGCGCTCTTCCAGGACGTTCCGCTGGTCGGTCGGGCGCTTCTTTATCTGGCCGGGCCGTACCGCACCATGCGGATCGAGGGCGGTGAGGCCCGCCGCCGAGAGCACGACGAAACGCTCGCCAACCTCGGGTTGGAAAACAGCGCCGTGGGCGGCGACCTCAGCAACCATCCCGAGCGGTTTCGAGTCGCGTGGCGCGGAGCCAAGCGGTCCCTCGACATGCACGTGAAGAACCGCGGCAATACCCGAGATCCGCAGAGGTGCTTGCGGATCTATTACTTTTGGGACGAGCCCGAGCAGCTCGTCGTGGTGGGCTCGCTGCCCGGGCACATCCGCACGGGTGCGACCTGAGCGCTCGCTCCGCCAACCGACGAGGACGGCGACCCCCGGCTCACTCCGTCCGGCGCGCCAGTGAGATCGCGTAGGCCGGAGTGCGGATCGCCAGGATCGGATCGGCCGACGGCTCGAAGCCCGGCGCCAACGCATCGGGGCGGAACATCATCGGATCACACGCGCCCTTCTCGCCCGTCGGAGCCACCCGATCGATCACCAGCCGGGCCACCTCGACGACCGGCCGCTCCTCGGGCCAGGTGCGGGTCGGATCGTCGAGCGGATCGTCCGCAGCACCCATGTGCAACCGCACGGTCCACGACGCGGGGCCGCGCGCCACCCGCTCGCGCAACTCGGCCGCGAGGAAATCGTCGCCCACGGCCTGCAGCTGCCGCTCGTCGAGCCCGACCACGCCGGCCTCGGGAACGAAGCTCCACCGGACCGGCCGGCGCCGGCCGGCGGCGTCGGTCAGCCAGAAGGTGTGGATCGCCCAGAAAGGTGTCGTGGCGTAGCTCGCCGTGATCGGCGCCGTCGCCATGTAGGCCGCGAAAACCTTGGTGTCCGGGTGTGCCTCCATGAACGCTCGGGCCTTGTCCGGATCCGGCTTCCCGGTCGCCGGATCGGGCGCCCGCGCCCGCAAGAGCCCCAGGAACGTGTCCGGGTCCTTGGCCTGGAACACCGGTGCGGAGAGCAGCACGAACTCGTGCTCCGCACCACCCGGCAGCGCGACGTGGAGGGCCAGGCCACGCGGCGTACGGCTCTTGTCGGAAACCTTCGGGTTGCCTCCGGCCAGCGAGAAGCGGGCCACGACCGGCGCCTCGCCGGCGAACAGCGGGCTCTTGGAGAGCGTGCGCGCCGCGTCGGTCGGGATCCATCGCCCGGCCGCGCACACACCCTTGGCGTGCGAGGCGCGCATGCCACGGTGCTTGCCGAACACCGCGTTCAACGCATCCACGAGCGCCTCGGGGGTGGCCGGCTCGGCGGCCGGAACCGGTGCGCTCCACAGGAGTGCGGTCAGACTGCAGGTCCAGACGAGGTGACGAGCGGTCCGCACGGTGTTTCCTCCCCGATCGTGCTTCGACCGAACAATCGATAGCACATCGAACTTAAACGCTCCGCTCCCTGTCGCCAAGGTGCCTTGCTGCCGACGCCGGGTTGCGCTCGGCCCCGGCCCGCGCGACCATGGCCGCGCGGTCCGCGCGGTCTCGGCTCGCGCGCCGCATCCGGGGGGAGGCCCGGCCGTGGCGATCTCCATCGATGATGCCGAGATGACCCCGGCCAGCCGTGGGATCGGCTTCCGCCACCTCGGCTGCGAGGGACTGCGCGTCGAACGAGCGCTCGGTCGCGCGTTCCTTCTGGTCGAGCCGTCCGTGCTGGAGCAGCTCGCCGAGACGGCGTTCGCCGAGGTGCAGCACTTCTTCCGCGCCTCGCACCTGGCCCAGCTGCGCGCGATCCTCGACGATCCCGAGGCCTCGGCGGGAGACCGCTTCGTCGCCATGGAGCTCCTGAAGAACGCGGTCGTGGCCGCAGGCGGCCTCTTCCCCTCCTGCCAGGACACCGGCACCGCCCAGGTCTATGGCTGGAAGGGCGAGACCGTGCTCGTCGAGGGGGATCCCGTGGCCGCGCTCGAGGCCGGGATCGCCCGCTGTTGGGCCGCCCGCAACCTCCGCTCCTCGCACCTCGCACCCCTCTCGATGTACGAGGAGCGCGACACCGGCACCAACCTGCCCGCGCAGATCAAGCTCTACGCTAGCAGCGGCGACACGCTTCGGCTCCTGTTCGTCGCCAAGGGCGGGGGGTCGGCCAACAAGACCTTCCTCTTCCAGGAGACCAAGCGGCTGTTGGACCCCGATCGACTCCTGGCCTTCCTCGAGGAGAAGATCCGCACGCTCGGCACGGCTGCCTGCCCACCCTACCACCTGGCGATCGTCGTGGGCGGGCTCTCGGCCGAGCAGTGCCTCGAGACCGTCAAGCTCGCCTCGTGCCGAGCACTCGACGATTTACCTCGCGAGGGCGATTCCACCGGCCGGCCGTTCCGCGATCGGGAGACCGAAGCGCGGGTTCTCGAGCTGACCCGCCGCCTCGGGCTCGGCGCGCAGCTCCTCGGCAAATATCTGTGCCACGACGTGCGGGTGATCCGCCTACCGCGTCACGCCGGCTCGCTTCCCGTGGGTCTCGGTGTCTCCTGCTCGGCCGATCGGCAGATCCTGGCGCGCATCGATCGCGAGGGCGTGTGGCTCGAGGAGCTGGAGCACGATCCGGCGCGCTTCTTGCCCGAGCATCCGATCGACCCCACGGCGGCGGTGCCGATCGACCTCGACCGGCCGATGGCGGCGATCCGCACCGATCTCGCCCGGCTCGAGGTGGGCACCCCCGTGCTGCTCTCGGGCACGATGGTGGTGGCCCGCGACCAGGTCTTCGCCGCGGTCGCGAGGCGGCGTGCCGCGGGCGAGCCCTGGCCCGCCTGGCTGCGCGAACATCCCGTCTACCACGCGGGCCCGGCCAAGGCGCCCGAAGGCTTTCCCACGGGCTCGTTCGGGCCCACCACCGCGGCCCGGATGGACGCCTACATGCCGGAGATGATGGCCGAAGGCGCAGCGCTCGTGACCGTCGCCAAGGGCAACCGGTCGGCCCTCTTCCGGGACGCCTGCCGGCGCTTCGGCGGCTTCTATCTGGCGGCGATCGGCGGCGCGGCGGCGGTGACCGCCCGCGAGCGGATCCGCGGCGCCGAGGTGATCGCCTTCCCCGAGCTCGGCATGGAGGCCGTCCGCCGCATTCGCGTCGACGGCTTCCCCGCCTTCCTGGTCGTCGACGACAAGGGCGACGACCTCTACGCCTCGACCGCCACCGGCGGCGGGTGAGCGCGGGCGAGCTCGACGCCCTGCGGACCCCAGAGCGCCTGCAGGAGCGCGTCGAGCCCGTCGGTCAGCGCCGCGGGGCCGGGCTGGAGGATCAGCGGCGAGGGGATGGCGTGGATGCGCCCCGCGCGCACCGCCGGCACCGCCTGCCAGCCCGGTCGGGCCGCGATCCGCTCCGGGCGCACCTTCTTGCCGCACCAGGAGGCGAGGATCACCGCGGGCGCGGCCTCGACCACCGCCTCCGGCCGCACGATCCGATCCCGGGCCGCGGGTCGCCGCCCGAGCTCGGGGAAGATCGGCGCCCCGCCCGCGATCGCGACCAGCTCCTCGACCCAGCCCACCCCCGAGATCAGGGGCTCGTCCCACTCCTCGAACCACACCTCGGGCGCCGGCCAGCGGGCGGTCGCGGCGCGGATCCGCTCGAGCCGAGCCGCGAGGCCGGTCGCGAGGGCGTCGGCCCGCTCGAAGGCGCCCACGAGCGCCCCGAGCGTTCGGATCATGGCCAGGATGCCCGCCACGTCGCGCTGGTTGAAGGCGTGCACGGCCAGATGCTCGGCCACGAGCGCGCGCACGATCTCGGCCTGGACGTCGGAGAAGGCCAGGACGAGGTCGGGCTCGAGGGCGCGGATCCTGGCGACGTCGGCCGAGACGAAGGCCGCCACGCGCGGCTTCTCGCGGCGCACCCGCGGCGGGCGGACCGCGTAGCCCGAGACCCCCACGATCCGCCGGTCCTCGCCCAGGAGATAGAGGGTCTCGACCGTCTCCTCGGTGAGGCAGACGATGCGCTCGGGCGGGAAGCGACGCATCGCCGACGGCCGGGCTCAGCCGCCGATCGCCCGGCCCACGTAGCTCTCGGCGAGCACGGTCTGGAGCGCCTCGGACTCGAGCAGATGGAGGAGCTCCGCGCGCTGCAGCCGGTCGCGGAACGGATCGCCCTCGGGGAACTTGTGCAAGAGCGAGGTCATCCACCAGGAGAAGCGCTCGGCCCGCCAGACCCGCGCGAGCGCCCGCTCGGAATAGCCGTCGAGCGGCCCGCTGTCGCCCCGGCGCAGGTAGGCCGTGATCGCCGGCGCCAGCAGGCCCACGTCGGAGGCCGCGAGGTTGAGGCCCTTGGCGCCGGTCGGCGGCACGATGTGGGCGGCGTCGCCGGCCAGGAACAGCGCGCCGAAGCGCATCGGCTCGGCCACGAAGCTGCGCATCTGGGTGACGCTCTTCTCGATCGACGGCGAAGGCGCGAGCCGTGCGGCCACCTCGGGCCCGCCGCGCCGCGCCAGCTCCTCGAAGACCCGCTCGTCGGGCCAGGCCTCGATCGGGTCGTCCGGCGCGCACTGCACGTAGAGCCGCGAGATCTCGGGCGAGCGCATCGAGAACAGCGCGAAGCCCCGCTGCGAGTAGGCGTAGATCAGCTCCGGCGCGACCGGGCGGGCGCGCACCAGGATGCCGAGCCAGCCGAACGGGTACACGCGCTCGAAGGTGCGCAGCCGGTCGGGCGGGATCGAGGCCCGGCTCACCCCGTGGAAGCCGTCGCAGCCGGCCACGATCCGGCAAAGGAGCTCGTGCTCGACGCCGTCGCGGCGGAAGCGGATGCGCGGCCGCGCGCTCTCGAGGTCCAAGAGCCGCACCTCCTCGACCCGGTCGAGCAGCGGCAGGCCGGCCGCCCGGCGGGCCTCGACCAGGTCCTTGGTGACCTCGGTCTGGCCGTACACCGTGACGTGCCGGCCACCGGTGAGCCGCGCCAGGTCGATCCTGCGGATGGTGCCCTCGACGGCGATCTCGATGCCCTCGTGGACCAGGCCTTCGCGGTGCAGGCGGTCGGCCACCCCGGCTTCCTCGAGCAGGCGCACCGTGCCGGTCTCGAGCACGCCCGCGCGGATCCGCGCGAGCACCCGCTCGATCGGCCGTCGCTCGAGGATGACGTTGGCGATACCCTGGCGATGAAGCAACTGGCCCAAGAGAAGGCCGGCCGGGCCCGAACCCACGATCCCGACCTCGGTCTCCAGCCGCTCGACGCGCAAGGCCACACTCCCGCTGGCGACGTGTCGCGGCTTCTGCCACAATCGGCGCGGGGGGTCGAGACGAGGAGGCTGACGATGGACCGGCGGAGCGTGCTCTCGGGCGCGGTGGCTCTGGGTGCCGCAGGACTCGCGACCGGATCGAATCTCTGGACCAGGCGAGCCCGTGCTGCCGAGGTCACACTCACCCTGCACCACTTCCTGGGGCCGAAGGCTCCCGCGCAGGTGTCGTTCTTCGAGCCGTGGGCGAAGAAGCTCGAGGCGGCGTCCAACGGCCGGATCAAGGTCGAGATCTTTCCTTCCATGTCGATGGGCGGGAAGCCGCCCGAACTCTACGCCCAGGCCCGCGACGGGGTGGCCGACATCGTCTGGACCGTGTTGGGTTACACACCCGGTGCGTTCCCGCGCAGCGAGGTGTTCGAGTTACCCGGTGTGCACCGTGGCTCCGCCAAGGCCACGACCTTGGCGCTCCAGGACCTCATGGACCGGATCGGCGCAGACTATGCCGACACCCACCCGCTGTTGATCCACGCCCACGCCGGCCAGGTGCTGTTCACGGTCAAGAAGCCGGTGCGCAGCATCGCCGACGTTCAGGGCATGAAGATCCGCGTGCCCTCGCGCAGCGGCGCCATGCTGATCGAAGCCTGGGGCGCGCAGCCCGTGTCCATGCCGGTCCCCGAGCTCCCACAGGCGCTCTCCAAGGGCACCGTGGACGCAGCCATGATCCCCTTCGAGGTGGCCACACCCTTGAAGGTGCCGGAGCTCGTCAAGTTCGCGACCGTAGGCCACGGTGGTCGGCGATTCGGGACCTCGGTGTTCATCTTCACGATGAACAAGAAGCGCTACGAGAGCTTGCCCGCGGATCTCAAGGCCGTGCTGGACGCTCATTCGGGCGAGGCGATCGCCGGCTGGATCGGCCAGGTGTGGGACGACATCGAGCCGCCGGGCCGGGCCGCGCTCGAGAAGGCCGGGGGGCAGATGATCACGCTCGACGAGCAGGCGCAGAAGGAATTCGACGCCCGAGCAGCCCAGGTGGTCGACCGCTGGATCGCCGAAGCCACGGGCAAGGGGCTCGACGGGTCCGGTCTGGTGACCGCGGCCCGGGCCGCCGTGGAGCGCCACTCGCGCGCTGCTTGAGCGCGTGTTGGAGCGGCTCGCGGCGGGATCGGCCATCGCCGGTGGCCTCGTCCTCCTGGCGATCGCCGGGCTCACCGGCCTCAACGTTCTGCTCTACCTCGCCGATTTCGCGGTGCCGGGTCGGTTGGGTGTGCTGCGCGGCTACGAGGATCTCGTCCGCCTGTTCGTGAGCGCCGCCGTACCGCTCCTGTTCCCGTGGTGCGAGCTGCATCGCGGCCACGTGGCGGTCGATCTGCTGGCCGACCGCCTGCCCGTAGCGCCGCGGCGCCTGCTCGGGCGGATCGGCCGCCTGGCGAGCGGCGCGATCGCGCTGTTCCTCCTCTATTGGATGGTCCAGGGCATGCTGGAGACGCGCGCCGACGGGCGTGTGGCCTCGGTTCTCGGCTGGCCCGAATGGCCGTTTTATCTCCCCGGTCTGGTCGGGCTCGCGCTGTGGGCGGCGGTGGCGCTCGCTGGCTGGCGTGACGAGGCCGTGGCGTGAGCGACCGGGAGCTCGTGGGCCTGGGCGCGCTCGTCTTTCTCCTTCTCCTGTTGCTGTTGCGCATTCCGGTCGCCGTGGCGATGTTCGCCACCGGTGTACTCGGCAGCTGGGTACTCTCGCTGGTCGCGCCGTTCCTACGTTTCGAGCCCTATCTGCGGCAGTTCAAGACTCTCTTCTGGAACGTCGCCGCGTCCTACGACCTGTCGGTCGTCCCCCTGTTCATTCTGATGGGCTATCTGGCCAGCCACGGGGGGCTCGCCCGCGATCTGTTCCACGGCCTCCAGGTGTTGACCGGCCGTCGGCGTGGCGGCGTGGCGATGGCGGCGATCGCGGCCTGCGCCGGCTTCGGGGCGGTCTGCGGCTCCTCGCTCGCCACCGCCTCGACCATGGGCCGCGTGGCCCTACCGGAGCTCGCCCGCCTCGGCTACCGGCCCCGTCTTTCCACCGGCACGCTCGCCGCCGGCGGCACGCTCGGGATCCTGATCCCGCCCTCGGTGCCGCTCGTCATCTACGCGATCGTGGTCGAGGCCTCGATCGTACGGATGTTCCAGGCGGCGATCCTGCCCGGCATCCTGGCGGTCGTCCTGTTCCTCCTCGTGATCGCGCTGCGCGTCCGGCTCGATCCCACGGGCGCCCCCGCCACACCGCCGTTGCCGCCGGCCGAGCGGCAGCTGGCGCTGCTCCGGTTCCTTCCGGTCATGGGCCTGTTCGCAGCGATCGTGGCCGGCCTCGGGCTCGGCCTGTTCACTCCTACGCCGGCGGCTGGGGTGGCGGTTTGCCTCATCCTCGTCCACGGAGCCGTGCTGCGGGCGCTGGGGCTCGGGGGCATCGGCGTGCGCGAGCTCGGCCACTCGCTCCTGGATACCGCCGTCACCTCGGCGATGCTCTACTTCATTCTGTTCGGCGCCGAGGTCCTCAAAGGCTTCTTCGCGCGCACCGGACTGCCGGCCGCGCTCGCGAGTTGGGCCGCCCACAGCGGCTTCGATCCCTGGAGCGTCCTGATCGCGATCCTTCTCCTGCTGGTCGTGTTGGGCTGCTTCCTCGAATCCCTCTCGATGATCGTGGTCGTCCTCCCGTTCTTCTGGCCGGTGCTCCTCGAGCTCAACGGCGGGGAGGCGGTGAGCGCGGCCGATGCCGCTTTCGGCCTCGATGCCGACGAGCTCAAGATCTGGTTCGGGATCCTCGCCCTCGTGGTGGTCGAGCTGGGTCTGATCACCCCGCCCGTGGGTCTCAACCTCTTCATCATCGGCTCGCTCGCGCCCGACGTGCCCATGCGCGAGACGATCCGCGGTGTCCTGCCGTTCCTGGCCAGTGAAACGGTCCGCGTGGGTCTGCTGCTTCTCGCGCCCGTCCTGGCCCTGGCCCTGCCACGCTGGCTGTCGGGCTGAGCCGCGCTTGACCCGCTGTCGAACGCGCTCCTAGCCTGCGATCGTCGGGATGGAGGGATGCGGATGGCGGACGGACCGGACGTGCGCGCGGGCAGACTCGATGCGGCGGCTCTCGAGGCCGCGTTCGCCGATCTCGAGCCACCGCTCGACGCCCAACAAGCGATGATCGAATCCGCCCGGTGCCTGTTCTGCTACGACGCGCCCTGCATCGAGGCTTGTCCCACGGGCATCGACATCCCGCGCTTCATCCGCGGCATCCACACCGGCAACCTGAAGGGGGCGGCCGAGACGATCCTCGAAGCCAACATCATGGGCGGGACCTGCGCCCGGGTCTGCCCCACCGAGGTGCTCTGCGAGGGGGCCTGTGTGCGCCTCGCCGAGGGCGGCAAACCCGTCGAGATCGGCCGGTTGCAGCGCTACGCCACCGATTGGCTGTTCGCGCGGGAGATCCAGCCCTTCACGCGGGGGGAACCGACCGGCCAGCGCGTCGCGGTGGTCGGCGCCGGGCCGGCGGGGCTCGCTTGTGCCCATGCGTTGGCCCGGCTCGGCCACGAGGTCGTGGTCTTCGAGAAGCGGCCCAAGCCCGGTGGGCTCAACGAATACGGAATCGCCGCCTACAAGATGGTCGACGACTTCGCCCAGAAGGAAGCGGCCTTCATCCTTTCGATCGGCGGCATCGAGCTGCGCACCGGGATCGAGCTGGGTCGCGACGTCCGCCTCACCGATCTGCGTCGGGAACACGCCGCGCTGTTCCTGGGACTGGGCCTGCAGGGCGTGCACACGCTGGGGCTCGAAGGCGAGCGGATGGAGGGCGTCCACGATGCGGTCGCCTGGATCGAGCGGCTGCGGCAGGCGAAGGACAAGGCCACGATCCCCGTCGGCCGCCGGATCGTGGTGATCGGTGGGGGCAACACCGCGATCGACGTCGCGGTCCAATCCAAGCGGCTGGGTGCGGAGGTCGTCACCATCGTCTACCGCCGTGGGCCCGAGGCGATGCCGGCGACCGCCCACGAGCGCGAGGTGGCGCAGACCAACGGTGTCGCGATCCGCTGGTGGGCCCGGCCGGTGGCGATCCTGGGCGAGGGCGGCCACGTGCGTGCGGTCCGCTTCGAGCGGACCCGGCCCACTCCCGAGGGCGGCCTCGCCGGAACCGGCGAGACCTTCGAGCTGGCCTGCGATCAGCTCTTCAAGGCGATCGGCCAGAAGCTCGTGCCGGCGGCGTTCAACGGCGGAGTGGAGCTGTTGGAACTGGACGGCGGCAAGATCGCGGTCGACGCCGAGCGCCGCACCACGCTCGATCGGGTGTGGGCCGGCGGCGACTGCATCGGTCGTAGTCAGGACCTCACCGTGGCCGCGGTCGAGGACGGCAAGCTCGCCGCCGCCTCGATCCACCGTCATCTCCTGGGTGAGTGAGCGGGAGAGCGAAGATGGCCGATCTGCGCTGCACGATCGCCGGTGTGAAGGCGCTCAATCCCTTCTGGCTCGCTTCCGCACCGCCGACCGACAAGGAATACAACGTCGTGCGCGCGTTCAAGGCCGGCTGGGGTGGCGCGGTGTGGAAGACCCTGGGTGAAGATCCGCCGGTCGTGAACACCTCCTCGCGCTACGGCGCGCTCCACTACCGTGGCCATCGCATGATGGGCTTCAACAACATCGAGCTCATTTCCGATCGGCCGCTCGAGGTCAATCTTCAGGAGATCAAGAGGGTCAAGCGCGAGTGGCCGGACCGTGCCCTTCTGGTCTCGCTCATGGTGCCGTGTACCGAGGAATCCTGGAAGCGGATCTTGAAGCGGGTCGAGGAGACCGAGGCCGACGGCGTCGAGCTCAACTTCGGCTGCCCGCACGGGATGAGCGAGCGCGGCATGGGCTCGGCGGTGGGCCAGGTGCCCGAGTACATCGAGATGGTGGTGCGCTGGTGCAAGGCCGCCACCCGGATGCCGGTGTTCGTCAAGCTCACGCCCAACGTCACCAACATCCTGGCGCCGGCGCGGGCGGCCAAGGCGGGCGGGGCCGACGCGGTCTCGCTGATCAACACCATCAACTCGGTGATGGGGGTCGATCTCGACACCATGGCTCCCCTGCCCACGGTCAACGGCAAAGGCGCCCACGGCGGCTATTGCGGGCCGGCGGTCAAGCCGATCGCGCTGTGCATGGTGGGCGAGATCGCCCGCGATCCGGAATGTCGCGGGCTGCCCATCTCGGGCATCGGCGGGATCGAGACCTGGCGCGACGCCGCCGAGTTCATCGCCATGGGCGCCGGCTCGGTGCAGGTCTGCACCGCCGTCATGCACTACGGCTTCAAGATCGTCGAAGACATGATCTCCGGCCTCGCCAACTGGATGGACGAGAAAGGCTATCGGAGCCTCGACGACTTTCGTGGCGCAGCCGTTCCCAACTATGTCGATTGGGGCCAGCTCGACATGAATTACGAGGTCAAGGCCCGCATCGACCAGGACAAATGTATCCACTGCGGGCTGTGCCACATCGCCTGTGAGGACACCTCGCACCAGTCGATCCGGGCCATCAAGGAGAACGGCCACCGGCGTTACGAGGTCGTCGAAGAGGAGTGCGTGGGCTGCAATCTCTGCGCCCACGTGTGCCCCGTCGAGGGCTGCATCACGATGGTCCGCAAAGAAAACGGCCTCCCCTATCTTACCTGGGCCGAGGACCCGCGCAACCCACAAAGCCTCGCGCGGGCGGTGGAGTAGCGGCCGATGGCGGGCCGCCCGGCCACCGATCTCGCGGAGCTCTACGAGCGCGACTTCTACGCCTGGACGCGGATGCAGGTCCGCGCCTTACGGCGGCTGGCCGCGACCCGCCCGAATCTCGAACTCGATCTGCCCCGACTGGTCGAGGAGGTGGCGAGCTGGGGTAAGAGCGAGTACGACGCGGTGCGTTCGCATCTGCGGCGGGTGATCGTTCACCTTCTGAAGCTGGCGTGGTCGCCGGCACACGAGCCGCGCGCGGGACGGGTGGCGAGCGTGGCGGAAGCTCGCGCCGAGCTGGCCGACCGATTGACACCGAGCTTGGAACGCAGGCTCCGGCGCGAGCTGGAGGCGATTTAGGTCCGCGCCCGTTTGCAGGCCCGCCGCGAGCTCGAAGCCTACGGCGAGGTGGAGGCTGCGGCCCACCTGCCGGAGCGCTGCCCTCGGCGCTCCGAGGACCTGCTCGGCGACGTTTGGCCCGAGCCCCCGGGCGCGCCGCGGAGCCGGTGAGTGGCGCGCCTACCGGAGGTCGGCGTCGCTCGCCGGATCAGCGCGACCCGCAAGCTCGCGCGAGGACCGTTTCCTGTTCGGCCGTGACCCGCAGCGACACGGCGGCATCCGGGATCGCCCAACGTCGCGCGAGGTGGAGGACCGGCAGGTCGCGGCGCCGGCCGGCGATCCGCTCGGCGATCGCATCCGGCAGTCCGGCGAGCAGCAACAGATCCGCCTCGGCGCGTTCGGCTGCGGCGTCGATCGTGGGCACCCGTGCATCCGCGATCGCCACCACTTCCGTCGCCGCCGGCGACCAGCGCCCGGCCGTTTCCGTGAGCGCGGCCGCGCTCGTGAGCAGGAGCGGTCGGCTCGCCGCGGCGAGCCGGTCGAGCAGCGCTTCGGCGGCCTCCAGGGGGCTCACCCGCCGACCGTCCAGGAAGGCGGCATCCGGTCGGCCGTCCCGCTCGCCCGAAGGCTCCAGACAGCCGGCGAGCGTGGCCCAGTCCGCCGGATCGACGCCTACCGGCGCCGCGTCGAGCCAAGTTCGCGGTTCTGCGCCCTCGTGGACGATCCACAGGCCCGGCCGGGCCCGGCTCTCCACCGGCCGGAGATCGACCTCGCCCAGAGCCCAGCTCACCGCGAGCGGAGCCGCGTGCTCGGCGGTCTGCACGATCCCCTTCACGCGCAGCACCGAAGCCGGCGCCGCCTCGAGCCAGGCGCGCAAGCTCCGCCGAGGCGGCAGGCCGGCGAGCTCGAGGCTCAGCGTCGCCACGTGGTGGTGCAACCGGCCGTCGCCCGGCGACACTTCGGCCGTGCCGGGGCCGAGCAGGGCGGCGATCCCGCTACGTACCACGCCCTCGAAGGCCGGGAACAGCGGCCGGTCGCCAAGGGCTGCGAGCGCGCGACGCGCCGTCTCGAAGCCGGCCCTGTCGAGCCGATCGGCGCCGCTCAACACGATCGCTCCGGCTGCGGCCAGCTGCGCACGCAACAGCGGATCGCGGTCGAGCCGAGCGAGCTGCGCGGGGGCGACGACCGCCAGGGCCCCGAGCGGTACGTAGCCCTCGCCGACCAGACCGGCCAGGAGCGGCTCGGGTGGCGAGAGGCCCGAGCCCTCCAGGATCAGGATCTCGGGTGCCAGCCGATCGCGGATCTCGGCCAATGCCTCGAGGAGCCGGCCACCGGCGTGACAGCAGAAGCAGCCGCCCGCCACGCCGATCGCCGGTACCTCGGTCTCGGCCAGAAGCAAGGCGTCGAGCGGCACCTCACCCGCATCGTTGACCAACACGACCACCCGCCGGCCGGCGAGCGCCGGCAGGATCGTGCGGCGCAGAAGCGTGGTCTTGCCGGCGCCCAGGGGACCGGTCAGCAGGAGGGCTTCCGGAGCGTCCCGGGCGCCGGCGAGGGTCCTCACGCCAGGTGCGGGTTCACCACCCGCTCGAACACACCGTAGGGCGCGGCCAGGACCATCGCCTGGGCCTGGCCACCGGCGGCGGTTTGGATGCGGGTCTTGATCGTCCAGGACGCCGGATCGATCACCAGCACCTCGTCGGCCTTGCGGTTGTTGACGTACATCTTGCCGGCGGCGAAGGCCGCGTGGCCGAGATGCCCGCCCTGTCCCGCGTCGATCACGGCCACGATCGCCCGCGCCTCGATGTCGAGGATCGGCAGCTTGGTGTCGCCATATTGCGTGAGCACGGCGAAGCGGCCGTCCGGCGTGAGATAGGCGTGGCCGACACCGGCCGCGCCGCAGTCGAGTGCCGCGAGCCGCTTCCGGCTCGCCCGCTCCCAGATCTCGACCGAGGTGCCCTCGAGCGCCTTACCCGAGCCGCGGTTGCAGACGATGTAGTAGCGGCCGTCCTGGGTGAGCACACCGTGATGCCCTTCGATCCGGTCGAGGAGCTCGCTCTCCTTGGCGGTGCGGCCCATGGCGAGCGTGGCCTCGAGCTTCGGCGAGGCGGGATCGGCCACCGACCAGACCTCGATCCGGGTCGTGGCGCCCTCGCTCTTGGGCTCCGGCGCCTCGATCACGACCCACAGCTCCCGCCCGTACCAGTCGAAGTAATGTGGGTTTCCGGTCGTCGAGAGACGGGTGAAGCCGCCGTCCGGCCGGACCAGGAAGATCGCGTCGTCGAAATAAGAGCCGATGGCGAACAGGGTGCCGTCGGGCGACCAGCTACCGTGCATGCTGGCGTCACCCTGGCCGGTCGTGTTCTCGACGGGCAGCTCGACCGTGCGCACGGGCGCCGCTCTGGCCGCATCCAGGAAGGTGATCCGCAGCTTGCCGTCGTCGAGCCCGGAATGATTGATCGCCACGAGCTTGCCGTCCGGTGAGACCACCGGATGTTTGGGCCGGTTGCCGGTTTCGAGCTGGGCCGCCACGTCGAGCTTGGCGGTGTCGATCACCGTCACGGTGCGTTGGCCGGCGGCGTTGTTGGCCACGAACAGGGTCCGGCCGTCGGCCGAGAGCGAGCCCAACGTGCCGCCCTTGCCGCCGGTTTCGACCGTGCGGACGATCGTGTCGGTGGCCGGGTCGACGACCACGACCTTGCCGTCACCGCGCAGCGCGAACACCGGGCCCGATCCCCGTGCGCCAGCAGGCCGCGGCGAGACGGCGGCCAGCGCGGTGAAGCCGGCCGCGAGCAGCAGCCGTCGCCGGTCCAGATGCAACAATGTAGCGTCCCCCGTTCCGGACATCCCGACCTCCCCGAGCTATGCCATTTTCGTTTATCAGCTATTCCTAAGCTTGGAGCAAGTGCGATCGAGGCCGAACGGGCTCGGCACTCGACGGGCGATCCGCCCGCGGCGAGCCGGCCGCCCCGGCCTCCCGCGTGACAGTGCGGCGGAGCAACCGAAAGGTCGGGACCGCTCCGATGCGCCGCGCTCGATGCGAGCCGAACGCGACGACGGCCGGCCCCTCGCCCCTCGCCGCGTCGTGGCCGAACCGGAGATGACAGGATCGTCACGAAGGCGCACGATCGGCCGGGAGGCGGGCCCGGGAGGTCGGTCGATGTGTTGGAGCCTGGCGGCATCGGGCGGCCTGGCGGCGGTGGGTGTGGGGGCGGCGGTGTGGACCGCACGACGGGGCGAGCCGCGCGCGATCACCGGCACGCTGGCCTACTTCGCCCTCATGGAGGGGCTGCAGGCGGCCACCTGGCCGGTGATCGATCGCTGCGATTCGCCCGCCAACCAGATCTTGACCCTGCTCGGCTACCTGCACATCGCTTTCCAGCCGGTGTTCATCAACGCCTTCTCGCTGTGCTTCGTGCCGCGAGCGGTGGCCCGACGGGTGGCGCCCTGGGCGCTGGGGGCCGCCGGGGTCGCGGGCTTTTTCATGATCGTCCAGCTCTACCCCTTCGAGTGGGCCGGCCATTGTCGGATCGGTCGACCGCTGTGCGGGCAGAGCCTGTGCTCGTTCACCGGTTCCTGGCATTTGGCCTGGTCCTTGCCGGTCAACGGCTTGGGGAACGAGCTCGGCGGCGGTCTGTCGGGCCTGCTCTTCGACCACGGTTTTCCCGGCTACGCCGTCGCCGGGTTCCTCCTACCGCTCGCCTACGGTGCCTGGCGGATCACGGCGTTCCACTATCTGGCCGGTCCCGGGCTGGCCCATCTGTTGACCGACGATCCGCGGGAGTGGCCGGCGATCTGGTGCCTACTGTCGATCGGCATCGCGATCGTCGCCCTGGCGCCCGCCGTGCGGCCGTGGCTGTGCACGCACCGTTGGCCCCTGTGGCCCGAAGGCGCGGTGCGGTCCGACCCGGTACCGGCGGCCCTGGGCCGTGCACGAGCGTGCCCGACCGCACCTTGATCCTGCGCCGCCCGCGGATCGTCCACGAGGCGCCGGCCGTGGTGCGGGCGCGCTTCGCGCTCGCCACGCCGGCCCGGGCAGCCGGTGGACGGGGAGCTCAGGCCTTGGGCCCCTTGGCCCCGGCGCCGAGCAGCGGCTCCGCCCGTGGGTCGAGTGGCCAGCGCGCCCGTGCGGTGACGGCGAGCCCGTCGACCAGCCCCCGCTCCAGCCGTTCGATCCCCGCCCAGGCGACGATCACGCCGTTGTCGGTGCACAGCGCGGGCGGCGGGATCCGGATCGGGACGCCGGCTGCATCGGCGAGCTCGCGCAACGCTCGGCCGATCCGCCGATTGGCCGCCACTCCACCGGCCACCACGAGTGGCGGCGTGGCGCCCAGACGTTCACTCGCGATCTCGAGCCCGCGCCGCGTGCGGTCGACCAGGACCTCGGCCACCGCCTGCTCGAACGAGGCGCACAGATCCGCGAGCGTTCCGGGCTCCAGAGCCGCCGGGCCGAGCTCCAGGATGGCCAATCGTGCCGCCGTCTTGAGACCCGAGAAGGAGAAGTTCGCCTGCCGCTCGCCCGCGAGCGGCCGCGGCAACGCGAAGCGCGTCGGATCACCGGATCGCGCGGCGGCCTCGACGGCGGGCCCACCAGGATAGCCCAGGCCCAGCATCTTGGCGAGCTTGTCGAACGCCTCGCCGACCGCGTCGTCGAGCGTCGTGCCGAGCCGCTCGTAGCGACCGACGCCGTGGACCAGCTGGAGCTGCGTGTGGCCACCCGAGACCAGCAGCAACAGATAGGGGAAGTCGAGCGCGTCGGTCAGGCGGGCGGTGAGCGCGTGGGCCTCCAGATGGTTGACCGCAAGCAGCGGCTTGTCGTGGACGAGGGCCAGCATCTGGGCGGTCACGACGCCCACGGTGAGCCCGCCGATCAGCCCCGGCCCGGCGGTGACGGCGATGGCCGCCAGATCGGCGAGCCCGAGTCCGGCCTGCTCGAGGGCCCGGGCGATCAGTCGATCGAGTCGTTCCAGATGCGCCCGGGCGGCGATCTCCGGCACGATCCCGCCGTAGGGCGCGTGCTCGGCCAGCTGCGAGACCAGCGGGGCCGCGAGCACGCTGCGATCGTCGCGGACCAGGGCGGCCGCGGTCTCGTCGCAGCTGGTCTCGATGCCGAGCACCACCCGGCCGGAAATCGCTGGCAAGGGCATGGGCGAGAGGCTAAGGGCGCGAGCGCGGGCGCTGGTGCCCGTCCGGTTCGGGCATAGCCGGGTTCGACGGCCGTGACGAGGGTTCTGCGGATCGGCACACGCGGCTCGCCCCTGGCGCTGGCCCAGGCCGAGCTCGTGCGCGCGGCGCTCGTGGGCGTGGATCCGGAGCTCGCCGCTCCGGGGGCGGTCGAACTCGTGGTCATCAAGACCACCGGGGATCGGGTGGTCGACCGGCCGCTCGCCGAGATCGGCGGGAAGGGGCTGTTCACCAAGGAGATCGACGAAGCGCTGCTGGCCGGTCGGATCGATCTGGCGGTGCACTCGATGAAGGACGTGCCCACGGCCCTGCCCGCGGGCATCCTGATCGCCGCGGTGCCGGCGCGCGCCGATCCGCGCGACGTGCTGCTCGCTCCCGGCGCGTCCCGGCTCGCCGAGCTGCCGGCCGGCTGTGTGGTGGGCACCGCCTCGCTGCGGCGCGCCGCTCAGGTGCTGGCCGCGCGGCCCGATCTCTCGGTGGTGCCGTTGCGCGGCAACGTCCACACGCGGCTGGCCAAGCTCGCCCGCGGGGAGGTCGGCGCTACGCTTCTGGCGGCCGCCGGCCTGGCGCGGCTCGGGCTCGGGACCGCGGGCGGCACGCCGCTCGAGCCCACCGAGATGCTGCCGGCGGTGGCGCAAGGGGCGATCGGCATCGCCTGTCGCGAGCGGGACGAGGCCGTCCGAGCGATGCTCGCGGCCCTCGGCGATCCGCCGAGCGAGCGCTGCGTGGCGGCCGAGCGGGCGCTGCTGGCCGAGCTCGACGGCAATTGCCGAACCCCCATCGCCGCCTTGGCGGTCGAAGCCGAGGGCACGATCAGCCTCGAGGGCCTGCTCGCTTCGCCGGACGGCCGGCGGGTGGCGCGGGTCACGCGCGCCGGACCGGCGGCCGATGCGGCGCGGCTCGGTCGGGAGGCGGGCCGAGAGCTCTTGCGCACGGGTCGGGGGTGGGCCACCGCGTGAGCGCATCGCCGAGGACTGGTCGGAAGGCCGAGATACCTGCTAACCTGCCACATCATGCGGATCCTGCTCACGCGCCCCCGTCAACAATCCCTGGCGACGGCACGAATGTTGCATGCCCAGGGGCATCGGGTCTTGATCGACCCGATGCTCTCGGTGCGCCACGTCCCCCACGACCCGATCGAGCCGGAAGGGATCGCCGCGGTCGTCATCACCAGCGCCAACGCCCTCCCGGGGCTCGACGATCCGTTGCGCCGGCTGCCCGTGTTCGCGGTCGGCCAGGCCACCGCGCAGGCGGCGATCGCCGCCGGCTGCCCACGGGTCGAGGCCGGTGGCGGTGACGGCGTCGAGCTGGCCAAGTTGATCCGCGCGCGGGTCCCGGCCTCGGCCGGCAAGATCCTCCACGTCTGCGGCGAGGAGGTCCGCGACGGTTTGGAGGCGGCACTGGTCGAGGCCGGCTACACCTACGAGCGGCTCGTCGTCTACCGGACCGAGGTGGCGGCTCGGCTGGCGCCGCGGACCGCCCAGGCCTTGCGCGAGCACGAGCTCGATGCGGTCCTCTTCTACTCGCCGCGGACCGCGCAGATCTTCGCCCAGCTCGTCGAACGCGAGGGGCTCGCGGCCGAGCTCGCCCACACGAGCGCGGTGTGCCTTTCCGAAGCGATCGCCGCCGAGCTGCGCCACCTGCCCTGGCGATCGATCGAGGTCGCCGGCCGACGCGACCAAACGGCGCTGCTCGCCTGCCTTGAAGATCTGGAAGCGGCGATGATAGCCCAACACGGGATCCTACCCCGCCGCAGGCCGTTCCCGCGCGGGCGCTGACGCGCCGGCTAGGGGCCCGGCGCGAGAAGGAGTGGGTGGCGATGGCCGAGACCAGTCCGACCCCGGCCGCGGGCGAGCCCGCGGCACCCGTCGAGGGCGCGCCGCAGCCGCCACGGCGGCGCCGCGTGCTCACCGCAGCCATCGTGGGCGGCCTGATCGGTGCCGCGATCGTCGCCGCGCTGGAGTGGGCCTGGCTGCGCCCGCACCTCGATCGCTCGGAGGAGACGCGCAGGCTGGGCGCCGTCGAGGAGCAACTCGCGAGGTTGGGCCCGGTCGAGCAGCAGCTCCGCGGACTGGCCGAGCTTCCCCAGCGGGTGGCCCGCCTGGGGCACCTCGAAGGGCGGCTCGGCTCGCTCGAGCAGCAGCTGGCCGAGCTCGCGCGGGCGACTGCGCCGGTCCCCGATCTCGTACGACGGCTCGACGAGCTGGCGGCCGCCGCCGCGAGGCTCGATCGAGTGGAAGCGCTCGCCGGCGAGCTCGCCACCACCCGCCGGGAGCTCGCGCGGGCCCAGCAGGAACTCGCGCGGCTCGCATCGCTCGACCAGGAGCTCACCCGGCAGACGGGCGAGCTCGGCGGGGTGGCCGAACGTTTGGTGGCGCTCGATCGGGCGCGCGCCGAGCTCGCCGAGCAGCTGCGCGCGGTCCAGCTGGAGACCCGGGCGGTGACGACCTTCCCGGCCGCCCTCGAGGGGCTGGCCCGTAAGCTCGACGCCGCCGTCGACGCGGTCGAGAGCCGGGCCGGGGAGCGGGCCCGCTCGCTCGAGGTGGCGATCGCCCAGCTCGAGGAGCGGGTGAAACTGGCGCTCCAGCAGCCGGGTGAGATCGCCGCGCTCGGCGGAGCGCTCAAGTCGCTGGAGCAGCGGCTGGCCCAGCTCGACGCCAAGATCGCCCGCGACCGCTCGACGATCGACGCCGCCCTGGGTGAGCTGCGCGAGCAGGTCCGTGCCGCCGACGTTCAGGTCGACGCGCTGGCCCTGGCGCTCGACAATCTGCGCCGGACCCATCCCGAGCTGGCGCGGCTGACCGACGAGGTCGGGGCCCTCAAGGGCGAGCTCGCCGCCGACAAGGTCGAGCTCGGCGCGCTCCGCGCCGCGCTCGGCGGCTTCGAGGGGAAGCTCGCCAAGCTCGAAGGCGGGTTGGCGCCGCTCGAGGCGGCCCGGGCGAACCTCGAAGGTCGGCTGGTGGCCCTCGACGGCGCCCTCGACAAGCTGCGCGAACAGCTGGTGGCGCTCGTGCGGGCCGACGAGGCGCTGGCCACCAGGCTCGCCCAGGCCCGCGAGGAGCTCGCCGCAAGCGTGACCGCCTTGCGCCAGGAGCTGCAGGCCTTCGAGGAGGCCTCGGCCGCGAGCTTCGGTGCGCGTGACCGGGCGATCGACGAGCTGCGCGAGCGTCTGACGGCCCTCACCAAGCCGGTCGATCGCCGGCCGGAGGCCCTGGCCCTCGCGCTGGACGAGCTCGCCGACGGCCTCGCGCGAGGTGGATCGCTCGCCGGGCCGCTGCGCCTCCTGGAAGACGTCGCGGCGGCCGATCGGGTGATCGCGGAGGCGGTGGAGCTGCTGCGGCCGGCGGTGGGCGGTGTGGCGAGCCTGGCGGCGCTGCGTCAGCGCTTCGAGGCGGTGGCCACCGCCTTCGTCGAGCCCGAGCCCGCCAAGCCCACGGGCGAGGCCGCGGGGTTGGGCGAGCGGCTCTTGGGCCAGCTGTCGAGCGTGGTCACGATCCGGCGAGCGGGCGGACCGCACGCCGCGGTCGTGGAGGCGGCCCGCGTCGCACTCGCCCGCGACGATCTGAGCGCCGCGGTGGCGGCCCTGGCCGAGGTTCCCGAAGCGGACAATCCCGCCCTGCCCGCCTGGCTCGCCGAGGCCAAACGTCGGCTCGACGCGGAGGCCGCGGTCGCGCGTCTGCGCGCTCATCTGCGCACGCTTCTCACCGCTGCCGGTTGAGGCTCGCCATGCTCCGGGTCCTGGTGTTCGTGATCGTCGCCAGCGCCGTGGCGGTGGCGGCGACGTGGCTCGCCGACTTCCCTGCCGAGGTCGTGGTCCTCGCGCAGGGTTACGAGATCCGCTCGAGTTTGGCCGTGCTGGTGGCCGGTGTGATCGCCTTCGGCCTGGTGCTGGCAGCGCTGGTCGGGCTGTATCGGTGGCTCGTGAGTGCACCGCGCCGGTTGCGGCGCTATCGCCAGGAGGTCCGTACCCTGCGCGGCTATCGGGCACTCGGTGACGGCCTGCTCGCCGCCGCCTCGGGCGATGCCGGCCGCGCTCGGGTGCTCGCTGCCGAGGCCAAGCGGCTGCTCGGCGAGGCGCCGCCGATCCTGCTGCTCGAGGCCCAGGCGGCGCAGATCGCCGGCGACGAGCGCACCGCCGCGCGGACCTTCCGCCGGATGTTGGAGAGCCCCGAGAGCGAGCTCACCGGTTTGCGGGGTCTGTTGACCCAGGCCATGCGGGCCGGCGACCGGGAGGAGGCGCTCGAACTGGCCCGTCGGGCGGTCGCCCGCGCCCCCGAGGCACCTTGGGCGGTGAGCGCGCTGTTCGAGCTCGCCACCCAGGCGCGCCGGTGGGCGGAGGCGTTGCGACTGGTCGATCGGCTGGGCTCGCTGGGGCTGGCCGGACCCGAGCAGGTCGCCCGCTACCGTGCGGCCTTGCATCATCTGCGGGCGCTGGAGCTCGCCGAGCAGCGGCTGCCCATGGACGCGCTCAAGGAGGAGAAGCGGGCGCTCAAGGCCGTGCCCGGCTTCGCTCCGGCCGCGGCCCACGGGGCGCGGCTCGCGCATCGGCTCGGCCGCGACCGTGAGGCGCGTCGGCTGGTCGAGGAAGCGTGGGCGGTCTCACCCCATCCCGAGCTGGCCCGTGCCTACGCCGATCTGGCGCCGCAGGAGCGGCCGAGCGAGCGGTTACGTCGCTTCGAGCGGCTGCGGGCGCGCAACGCCGATCATCCGGAGACGCGCCTGGCACTGGCCGAGCTCGCCCTGCTGGCCGGCCGGCTCGACCAGGCCCGCGAGCACCTGGATCTAGTGCTCGCCCGAGGGGGTACGGCGCGCGCTTGCCGGCTGATGGCCGAGCTCGAGCGGGCCGCGGGGGCGGCGGCCTCGACCGTCCAGTCTTGGCTCGCCAAGGCCGGGGAGGTCACGCCCGATCCCGCCTGGGTGTGCGAGGATACGGGCGACGTGCTGCCCGAATGGCGGCCCTTCTCGACCAATGGGCGGTTCGGTGCGGTGAGCTGGGGCACACCGCCGCGGGTGAGCGCGCTGGCGGTGCCACCCCGACCACCCTTCCTGTTGGTCGATCACCGGCCGGAGGAGTCGGCCGAGGCCGAGCGGGCCGCCGACGCCGCCTGAGCCCGTCGCCTCAGCCCACCCGCAGAGGGTCGAGCGCCGCCCGGTCGAAGGTCAGGCCGTGCCCGGGGCGATCCGGGGCAATGGCCTTGCCGTCGCGCAGCTCGAAGGGCTCGAGGATGAACCGCTCGAGCCCGAAGCCGTGAGATTCGAGCCAAGAGGCGTTGGGGGCGGCGGCCAACAGGTGCACGGTCAGATCGTGCGCGCCGTGCGAGGTCACGGGCAGATTGAAGCTCTCCGCCAGGTGGCAGATCTTCATGAACACCGTGATCCCGCCGCAATTGGTCACGTCCGGCTCCGGATAGCTCACCCCACCGGCGGCGATCAGCTGGGCGAACTCGTGCAGGGTGTGCAGGTTCTCGCCGGTCGCCACCGGCAGCCCGCCCTCGCGCAGGATCCGCACGTGACCGGCGGTGTCGTCGGGGATGGTGGGCTCCTCGAGCCAGACCGGATCGAAGGGGGCCAGTGCCCGCGCGGCGCGGATCGCCTGATCCACGGTCCAGCGCATGTTGGCGTCGACCATGAGCGGAAAATCGGGCCCTAGATGCTCGCGCATGGCTCGCACCCGGGCGACGTCCTCGGACAGCCGGGGCCGACCGACCTTCATCTTGATGGCCCGGAACCCTCTGGCGAGGTCGGCTTCGGTCCGGCGCAACAGATCGTCGAGCGACCAGTCGAGGTCGATGCCGCCGGCGTAGGCCGGCACGGCCGGATCGTGGCCGCCCAACAGTCGCCAGAGCGGCTGCTGGAGCCGGCGGCCGAGAAGATCCCACAGCGCGATGTCGACCGCCGAAACGGCCAGGCTCACGGTCCCGCCACGCCCCCCGTAATGCAGCGCCCACCACATCCGCTGCCAACATCGCTCGATGCACGCGGCGTCCTGGCCGATCAGCACCGGGGCCAGATAACGGGTGATCAGCTCGACCACCGCCCGGCCGCCGGTCCCCACCGTGTAGGTGTAGCCGATGCCCTCGGCCCCCTCGACGTCGCGGACCCGGGCGAGCACCAGCTCGAAGGCGGTGATGGTTCCGTGCGTGCTGTCGGAGAGCGCAATGGGAAGCGGAATGCGGTAGCAAGCGGCGTCGAGTTCGGCGATGGTGGGCACGGCTGGATCCTCCCGGGTCTCGACGGGGCGCCGAGCGGCCATGCGCGATGGGCGCCGATCCGGACCGGCGCGTCAACCGTTCTTTAAGAGACAGCGGTCAAACTGGGTCGCGTGAGACGCGACCCGCAGCCCTCCTTTCCGGGGCCGATCTCCGCCCCGCGGATCCCCGCCGGCGTGCTGTTGGCGGCGAGCCTCGACGCGGCCTTGTTGCTGGACCGGCGCGGCCGCGTGGTCGCAGCCAACGAGGCGGCCGAGCAGCTCCTCGGCGCCTCGATCGGCCGGCCCCTGGGATCGCTGGTGCGGCGCGATCGGGCCGCGACACGGCTATCGGGGGCGCGAAGGGCCGGTCGAGCGCTCAGGGTCCAGCTGCACCTGCGTTCGGGGACGCCCGTTCTCGCGAGCTACGCGCCACTGCCGAGCGGGGGACTGCTTCAGCTGCGACCGGAGGGCGAGCCGATCCTGGTCGGCGAGATGGAACCCCTGGCGCGGTACGGGCCGCTCCTCGAGCAACTTCCTCTGGCCTGGGCCCTGCTCGATCGCGAACGTCGGGTCGTCGCGATCGGGCCGCGTATGGCGGCCCTCCTCGGCATCGGGCCGGAGGCGGTCCGCGGCCGACCGTTGGCGGCCGTCCTGCCCGGCCTGCCGGAGGCGGAGGTCGCCGAATTCGACCGTCGGGCTCTGGCCGGCGAGTCGGTCGGCTGCGTCGACCACGTGCGGGATCTGGGCGGCGGCGACAAGCGCATCCTGCGTCTACGCCGAATCCCGTTGGGGGGCCCGCCGCGGGCCCTCCTGGTGATCGCCGACGACGTGACCGAGCAGCTCCGCGACGCCGACGGGCTCGCGGTCGACGGTGCGCTGGTCCAGACCATCCTGGACTACATGCCGGGCTTCATCTCGCTCAAGGACGTGACCACCCGGCGCTTCCTGTTCGCCACCGGCACCGATCGGGTCCTCGGTGACAAGCCGGCCCATTATCTGATCGGCAGGTCCGCCGCCGAGCTCTACGAGCCCGAGCTCGCCGCGGCGATCGACGAGGCCGAGACCCGGCTCGTCGAGCAGCCCGGCCGGACCGTCGATCGTCGTTTCCCCCGCCAGCTCGACGGCCGGACCCGCTGGTTCTTCTCCCGCAAGCTGGTCGTGCCGGATCGCGACGGTCGGCCGCGCTACATCTTGACCTTCAATCTCGACATCACCCGTGAGGTCGAGATCGAACAAGAGCTGGCACGCGCCAACCGCTTCCTGGACGCGCTGTTCGACACCATGCCGGCCATGTTGGCGGTGCGCGAGATCGCCGGGGGTCGGCTGATCCGGGTCAATCCCTCGTTCTGCCGCTTCCTCGGCCGGCCGCCGGAGACGATCTCGGGGCGGACGATGGATGCCCTGGGGCTGGGCGATCCGGCCTTGCGCCGGGCCGATGAGGTCCGGCTGCTGTCCGGCGAGACGGCGGTCGCCGATCGGACCGAGCGGGTCGAAAGTGCCGCCGGCCCACGTTGGTTGCGCACGCTCGAGGTGGTGGTCCACGGCCGCGACGGCCGGCCCGGCCACGTGTTGGCGCTGCACGACGACGTGACCGAGCGGATCGAGGCGCAGGAGCGTCTGGCCCAGAGCCGGGCCTTCCTCGACACCATCGTCCAGCATCTACCCTGGCCGCTGGCCGTCGCCGACGCCGCCTCGGGGGCGGTGTTGCTGACCAATCCGGCCGGACGCAGCGGGCTCCTCGCGCGGCTGGCCGCGGGCGAGCCACTCGCGGCGACGCTGGCCGCGCTCGACGCGCGGGTGCGGGCCGCTCCCGATCGGCCCGTCGACGAGCTGATCGCCGAGGGCCGGGGCGAGGCACGCCGCTGGCATCGGATCCGTAAGGTCGCGGTCCCGGACGGAGCGGATCCGTGCCGCTATCTGTTGACGATCGCCGAGGACGTGACCGAGCGCCATCGTATGGTGGCGCGTCTGCGCCGCAGCGAGGCGAGCCTGCGGCGCTCTCAGGCGATCGCCCGGGTCGGGTCCTGGCGCTGGCCGATCGGCTCGCCGGAGCTCGAGGCCTCCGAGCAGATGCACCGCTTGTTGGGCTTGCCGCCGGCGGCCGGGTCCCTGCCCCTGCGGCAAGTTCTTCGCGCCGTGCCGAGCGAGGACCGGCCGCGTCTGCGCCAGCTCGCCCAGCTGGCCGCCGCGGGCGAGGGGCGGGCCAGCATCGTCGTGCGGCTGCGGCGGCTCGACGGCGGCATTCGCCATCTCAGTCTCGAGGCCGAGGTCGAGCGGGTCGAGGAGACCGGCGAGCGGGTCCTGCTGGGTACCGCTCAGGACATCACCGAGCGGATCGAGGCCGAGCGGCGCATGCGCCATCTGGCGCTGCACGACTATCTGACCGGTCTGCCCAATCGGCTGCTTTTCGACGAGCGGCTCGCGGCGGCCGTCGCGGATACCACGGCCCGTCGCGGCCAGGTGGCCCTCCTGTGCATCGATCTCGACGATTTCAAAGGGGTCAACGATACGCTCGGGCACCCGGCCGGTGACGAGCTGTTGCGGCAGGTGGCCGAGCGGCTGTCGCGGGTGGTGGGTCGAGGCGATCTCGTGGCCCGGCTCGGGGGAGACGAGTTCGCGATCCTCCAGCACGGGGTCGAAGGCCCGGAGGCCGCGGCGGCCCTCGCCGCTCAGGTCACCGCGGCGCTCGCCGCGCCGTTCCGGATCACCGAGCAAGAGGTGTTCTGCTCGGCCACGGTCGGGATCGCGCTCTCCGGGGGGCAGGCGGTCGAGCCCGGTGATCTCCTGCGCCACGCCGACATCGCTCTGTTCGCCGCCAAAGCCGCCGGCCGCGGCGGCTTCCGCTTCTTCTCCCCTGAGCTCAATGCTCGCTTGCACGAGCGCAAGCTCATCGAGGCGCGATTGCGCGTCGCCCTCGAAAACCGCTCGCTCCAGCTCGCCTACCAGCCGCAATATGCGCTGCGGACCGGCCGGCTCGTGGGCGTCGAGGCGCTTGTGCGCTGGCACGATCCGGAGCTGGGTCAGGTCCCGCCCGATCGGTTCGTCGCCGTGGCCGAGGACAGCGCCCAGATCCTGGAGTTGGGCGAATTCGTACTCTACGAGGCCTGCGCCCAGGCGGCACGCTGGCGGGCCGCGGGCCTGCCGATCGGCCGGATCGCCGTGAACCTCTCGCCGGCCCAGTTCGCCTATCAGGACCTGGTCGACATGGTGGGCCGCACCCTGCGCGCCACCGGCCTGCCCGCCGAGGCCCTGGAGCTCGAGATCACCGAGGGAACGTTGATGCGCGACCGCCGGGGTGCGATCGCCACCCTCGAGGCGTTGCACGCACTCGGTGTGACGATCGCGCTCGACGATTTCGGCACCGGCTACTCGTCCTTGGCCTATCTCAAGCGGTTCCCGCTCGACAAGCTCAAGATCGACCGCTCGTTCGTGGCCGACATCCCCGACGACCCGGACGACGTGGCGATCGCCCGCACCATCATCACGCTCGGCAAGACGCTGGGTCTCACGGTGCTGGCCGAGGGCGTCGAGACGCCGGCGCAGCGCGACTTCCTCCTACAGGAAGGCTGTGACGAGGCGCAGGGCTACCTGTTCGCCCGGCCGCTGACAGCCGAGCAGCTGGAGGCCATCTTGAGGGAGGATCGGATGGCACTGCGGGCCTGAGCTGGCGATCCGCTACGGGCCCGCGGAGGAGGACCGCCATGGCCCCGCACCGGTTGCTTCCGCTTCTGTTGGCCGCTCTGCTCGCCGCACCCGGCTCGGCCAGGGCGCAGCCCGATCCGGCGGCGGCGCGGACGGCCATGGTCGAGCGGATCGAGGCCGAGACGGCGGCCACCGCGGCGCTCACCGGCGTCGATCGCATCGATCCGGCGGTGCTCGCGGCGATGCGCGAGGTCCCGCGCGACCGCTTCGTCCCGGCGGCGCTGCGCGAGCGCGCCTACGGGCCCGATCCGCTCCCCGTCCACCCCGAACAGAACCTGGCGGCACCGTTCCTCACCGCCCTCATGCTGCATCTGGCCGAAGTCGGCCCGGGACAGCGCGTGCTGGAGACCGGCACCGACACGGGCTACATGGCGGCGCTGCTGTTGCGCTTGGGGGCTCGGGTCGTGAGCGTCGAGATCCTGCCCGAGCTCGTTGCCGTGGCCCGGCGCCTGTTGGCCGACGAGCCGGCGGACCGCCTGCACCTGGTCGAGGGAGACGGCTACGACGGCTGGCCCGAAGCGGCGCCTTACGATGCCATCATCGTCAAAGAATCGGTCGACCACGTGCCCCCGCCGCTTCTGGCCCAGCTCGCCCCCGGTGGCCGTCTCGTGCTGCCCCTGGGTCCGGCCGATGGCCCCCAGCAGCTCACGGTGATCGTCCGAGGCGCGGAGGGCGAGCTTCGCGCTCGTCGGGTCCTGCCCGTGCGCTTCTCGCCCTTCCAACGCGGCGGCCGGACCTGACCGGGGCTCGGGGTGATCCGGGCCCGCTGGCCCGACGTAGAGACGAGTGTCGTGACGGCTGTCGGCCGACCGGCAACGCGCCCGCCGGCTCGATCTCCCCCGGGGCCGGCGGGCGCACCCGGTGGGCGTTGCGGGAGGCCTCGTGCGGATCGCGATCGTCGGAACCGGGATCGGCGGGCTCGCCACCGCCTGGCTGCTCCACCGCTCTTACGATCTGACCGTCTTCGAGGCCGAGCCGCGGCCGGGTGGCCACAGCCACACCGTCGACGTCCGGGTGGGCGATCGTACGGTTCCCGTCGACACCGGCTTCATCGTCTACAACGAGGTCAATTACCCGCATCTCTCGCGGCTGTTCGCGGCGCTGGGCGTGCCCACCCGGTGGAGCGACATGTCCTTCGCCGCGAGCCTGGACGACGGCCGGTTCGAATATGCCGGGCACTCGCTGCGCGGGCTTCTGGGGCAGCCCGGCAATCTGTTGCGGCCGCACTTCTGGCGCTTACTCGTCGACATCCCCCGCTTCAACCGTGCCGCTCGGGCGTTCTTGGAGCATTCGCCCGACGATCCATGCAGCGTCGGCGAGCTGTTGCACCGCTTGCGCATGGGGCGAGCCTTCGTGCGCGGCTATCTCGTGCCGATGGCCGCGGCCATCTGGTCGGCACCGCCCCGGGCGATCCTCGAGATGCCGGCGGCCAGTCTCTTGCGTTTCTTCGACAATCATCGGCTGCTCGGCATCGACGGCCATCACCGCTGGCGCACCGTGGTCGGCGGCTCGCGCCGTTACGTGGCGGCGATGATCGCTCCTTGGCGCAGCCGGCTGCGGTTGGGGGCGGCGGTCCGTTCGGTGCGCCGGGTCGCGGGTGGGGTCGAGCTGCTCGTCGAAGGACAAGGCGTCGAGCGGTTCGATCGCGTGGTCCTCGCTTGCCACGCCGATCAGGCCCTGGCCATCTTGAGCGACGCGGATGCCGAGGAGCGGGCGATCCTGGGGTCGATCCGCTTCCAAGAGAACGATGCGGTCTTGCACAGCGATCCCGCTTTGATGCCGCGCCGGCGTGCTTGTTGGGCGGCGTGGAACTACGTCGCCGCTGCGGGCGCCGACCCGGCCGCACCGGCGACCGTGACCTATTGGATGAACCGGTTGCAGAGCCTCGAGACCGATCAGCCGATCCTGGTGTCCCTCAATCCGCCGCGCGAGCCGCGCCCCGACCTGGTGCACGGCCGGTTCTCTTACGCTCACCCCGTCCTCGATGCGGCGGCGCTGCGCGCTCAAGCTGCGCTACCCCGGATCCGCGGCCGCGGTGGCGTCGATTATGCGGGAGCGTGGATGGGGTGGGGCTTCCACGAGGACGGGCTGCGGGCGGCCATCGAGGCGGCCGCGGCCCTGGGTGTGCGGCCCCCCTGGCAGGAGCCGGCGGCGAGCTGTGCAGCGGGGCCACGACGACCCGTGGGAGCCCGCGTCGCATGAGCGCGCTGCGCTCGTGCCTCTATCGCGGCCGGATCGTGCACCACCGCCGGCAGCCCTTCGAGCATCGCTTCGCCTATCGCGTCTTCTCGCTCTACCTCGATCTCGACGAACTTCCAGAGATCGATCGCCGGTTGCGGCTCTTGTCGATCGACCGGCCCAATCTCCTCGCCTTCCACCAGGCCGATCACGGCCCGCGCGACGGTACGCCGCTGCGCCCGTGGGCGTTGGACCAGCTGGCGGCCGCCGGGATCCGTCCGCTTCGGCCGCGGATCATGTTGCTGTGTATGCCGCGGATCCTGGGCTACGTCTTCGATCCGTTGAGTATCTATTTCGCCTACGACGGGGACCGCCTCGTGGGCGTGGTCTACGAGGTCAAGAACACCTTCGGCCAACAGACCACCTACGTGCTGCCGGTGCCGGCGCGTTCCGACCCGCGCCGGCCCGTGGCGCACGGCTGTAGCAAGACCTTCTACGTCTCGCCGTTCATGCCGATGGAGGCGCACTACAGCTTCCACTTCCGCGAGCCCGGCGAGCGGCTCCTGTTCGCGATCCGCCAGACGCAGGGCCGGCAGCTCCTGCTCGTGGCCGGGCACAGCGGCGAGCGACTGCCGCTGTCCGACGGGCGGCTCCTGCATTGCCTGCTGCGCGACCCCCTGATGACGTTCAAGGTGATCTCCGGCATCCATTGGGAGGCGGCGAAGCTTTGGCTCAAGGGAGCCCGCTATTTTCCACGCGGGGTCGAGTCCGAAAGCCGGAGTTCCGCCTCCTGATCGAGATCACCGGGATCGGAACGATGATCGACCCCTCCCGCGCCGAGAACGCCCGAGAGCCTCTCCTGCCGATCCGGGCGCGTTCGGGCTGGCTGTTGCCCCGCGTGGTCGATCGGCTGGCGGCGTTGCGCCGCGGCCGGCTGCGGGTCGTCCTGCCCGACGGCACGGCACGGCTTCTGCGCGGGGCGGAGCCGGGGCCCGAGGCGGAGCTGGCGATCCTCGCCCCCCGCGCGGCCTGGCGGACGCTCTTGGGCGGGAGCGTCGGGTTCGGCGAGAGCTACGTGGCGGGCGAGTGGGACAGCCCCGATCTGCCGACCCTGCTGGAGCTGCTCGATCGCAACGCCGATGCCTGGGGCGGCCGCTATTACGGCAGCGCCGTGCTCGCCGCCATCCGTCGTCTGCGCCACGCCTGGCGACGCAACAGCCGGCCGGGCGCACGGCGCAACATCCGCGCCCACTACGATCTCGGCAACGACTTCTTCGCGGCCTGGCTCGATCCGACGATGATCTATTCGGCGGCGCTGTTCGAGGACGGGACCACCGATCTGGAGACGGCGCAGCTCGCCAAGTGCCGCCACCTGGCGCGGTTGATCGACCTGCGACCCGGCCATCGGCTCTTGGAGATCGGCTCCGGCTGGGGGGCGTTCGCGATCCTCGCGGCGCGCGAGTTCGGCGCCCGGGTCACGAGCCTGACGATCTCTCCGGCCCAGGCCGAGCTGGCCCGTCGCCGCGTGCAGGAGGCCGGGCTTTCCGAGCGCGTCGAGATCCGCCTCCAGGACTATCGCGACGTCACGGGCCGGTTCGATCGGATCGCGTCCATCGAAATGCTGGAGGCGGTGGGCGAGGCCTACTGGCCCGTGTTCTTCGGTCGACTTCGCGATCGATTGGAACCGGACGGGGTGGCCGGGCTCCAGCTCATCACCATCGCCGATCCGTGGTTCGAGACCTACCGGCGGCATCCCGATTTCATCCAGACCTACATCTTCCCCGGCGGGATGCTCCCCAGCCCCACGGTGCTCACCCGGCTCTATCGCGAGGCCGGCCTCCTGCCCACCGCCGAGCGCACCTTCGGCGGCGATTACGCGCGCACCCTCGCCCTCTGGCGCGAGCGCTTCGAGGCCGCCTGGCCGGAGCTGCGCGGCCAGGGCTTCGACGAGCGCTTCCGACGCTTGTGGCGCTATTATCTCGCCTATTGCGAGGCGGGTTTCCGAACCGGCTCGATCGATGTGCGCCAGGTCCGACTGGTCCCGGCCTGAGCGGGATCCGAGCTCGACCGGCACCACCGGCGTGCACCCGCATCGCAGCCACGGGTCGTTCGGCGATCGGCCGGGCCCCCTGCTGCGTATTCTGTTGGTGGTGGTGGTGCTCGTCGGCGGAGCCTGTGCGCCCATGCGACCCGAGGAATTCGAAGGCAGCGAGCCGCGCTTCGTTCCCGAGGCGTTCTTCGCCGGGCGTACCCGTGGCCACGGCTTCTTCCAGGACCGGTTCGGCCGGATCCGCCGCGAGTTCCGCGTCGAGATCGCGGGACGGGTCGAAGGCGACACGCTCCACCTCGACGAAGAGTTCGTCTACCTCGACGGTGAGCGCGAGCGACGGAGCTGGACGATCCTGCGGCTGCCCGGAGGCCGCTACGAGGGGCGCTCGGCGGACATCGAAGGTGTCGCCGTGGGCCGGGCGATCGGTCGGGCCGCCAACTGGCGCTACACCTTCTTGTTGCCGATCGGCGGGCAGCGCTGGGCCTTCTCGGTCGACGATTGGATGCTGCTGCAAGACGAGCACACGTTGCTCAACCGCTCGAGTTTCTCGAAGTTCGGCTTCGAGGTCGGCCAGGCGGTGATCCTCTTCCAACGACTGCCCGACGAGGCCCGGGCGGTGGCCCCACGCGAAGAAGCGATCACCGCGCCGGCGGCGTGAGGGGCGCGATCGCGGCACCGCCCTGGGCGAACACGGCCGCGCGGAACCGTTCGGCATCGGCTCGGATCCGGGCGATCCGTTCCGGCGGCAGGCGATCCAGGGTCCGGAAGACCTGGGCCAAGCGCGGGTTGCGCGCGAGCCGCGGCCAGTGGGTGAGCAAGAAGTCCCAATAGAGGTAGTTGAACGGGCAGGCCCGCGGCCCGTTCTTGAGCTTCACGTCGTACCGGCAGTGCCGGCACAGATCGCTCATCCGATCGACATAGGCTCCCGAGGCGGCATAGGGCTTGGAGCCCATGATCCCCCCATCGGCATGGAGCGCCATGCCCAAGGTGTTGGGCAGCTCCACCCACTCGAAGGCATCGGCGTAGACCGCGAGGTACCAGCGGCACACCTCCTCGGGGCGCA
>FWPV01000686.1_pt1 | contig 104556 bp, 95 predicted proteins | sample 2228371 | NCBI WGS metagenome assembly FWPV01 (sample SAMEA103939776, study PRJEB20133) | metagenome
CGGAAAGGGAAAGCTTAAGGGAGGAGGTGGAGAGAAAAATTCGCCCACCGGGATCGGACCCTCCCGAGTCCATGGAACGGCTTTAGAAGCTTGCGCGAAAGGAAAAAAGACGTGTGCATCGAAGGCCGCTTACACGCTGGATTTCGCTTGACTGTGTATGATGGCGGATTGCGGCTTCGCCGGGATGATGGCGGATTAGGCTTCGCTTCATCCGCCCTACATAAGCCGTCCTTTCGTGACTCTCTTCCCCCATAAGGAATCAGCCTGAATCATGAATCGTGCTTGGATGACATCCCGGTCGCGACCGCTATGGCCCATCCTGGCTGATTGGGGTAGGTGCCGTACCCCGAACGCTTTCAGTTTGTAGGGGCGAGGCGCCGCCTCGCCCCTACAAACTGAAAGCAGGGCTTTTCGCTGGGGACGATAGAAAACTTCGAAAAGTCGGTTCTCGTCCCAGGCGCAAGTGGCTTTTGGATGAAGGCTTTTTTGCCATGGGGCTAATCCCCGATGATTTTGATGAGCACGCGCTTTCGACGCCTTCCATCAAATTCGCCGTAAAAGATTTGTTCCCAAGGTCCGAGATCGAGGCGACCGTCGGTGATGGCCACCACCACTTCTCGACCCATGATCTGGCGTTTCAGATGCGCATCCCCGTTGTCTTCTCCGGTGCGATTATGCCGATAGCGGCTGATGGGTTCATGGGGGGCAAGCTGTTCCAGCCACTCCTCATAATCCTGATGGAGGCCGGGTTCGTCATCGTTGATAAAAACGGAAGCGGTAATGTGCATGGCATTGACAAGGACCAAGCCTTCGCGAACACCGCTTGCACGAACGGCAGCCTGCACATCGGATGTGATGTTGACAAACCCTCTTCGAGTCGGCAGGTGCATCCAGAGTTCGTGACGATGGCTTTTCATGACCAAGTTCTCCTTGTTATGAACAGTTTTCGAAATAGGACGTGCCTGGCTTTTTCAGCGGAAAATAGCACGAGGTTCCAGGCAGGGAAAAGCCTAAGCGCAGGGGGGCCTTTCAATGTTCCACGTGGAACATGCCAATGCCCGGAGTGATGCCTGACAGTTGGACACACCTAACAGCGTGGGTTGTTCATGGCACATAGGGAGGGATGAAAGCATGCTGGCTTGAATTCACACAAGAGGCGTTTGATGTCGTTCGAGAGGAGGTTACCAGCGAGCCGGAGTTTTCCCTGCGAGCTTTGGCTCGGTTGGTTTGTTCTCGAGTGGGGTGGAAAGCCGCAAGCGGTCGTCTTAAGGAGACGGCGTGCCGAAAGGCTCTGGGAGTTTTGGCTCAGCGCGGGTGCCTTCCTTTGACGGAAAGGACCAGCCGAGCTCGAGCACGACGGCGCGTCTCTCACAAGACGCTTTCCTGGAGTTCTCCGAACGTTTCCTGTGCCCTTAAAGAGCTGGGTTCCGTTCGATTGGAAAAATCAGGACGGGGTGGAACCGGTTCTTGGGGAAACCTTTGTGGACCCGCAACGTCATCGTGGCACGTGCTATCGAGCCGCCAATTGGAAGCGGGTGGGCACAACCAGTGGACGTCGCGCTCGAGAGCGTGGGGAAGGCCCCAAAGAGATCTATGTCTATCCTCTTGTCTCTGGATGGCGTAAGATTCTGCGCACAGAGCCTCCTTACGTTTATGGAAAGAAGCCTCGTGGTGAGGCGGGCACGGATTGGGTGGAGGCGGAACTGGACACCATCGAGCTTTATGACGGAAGGCTCAAAAGACGGTTGCTCCAGATTCTTCGAGACTTTTATAGAAAACCTCTGGCCTCCATTCCTGAGGCTTTTTCCGGTTCTCATGCCAAGTGCAAAGGAGCCTATCGTTTCTTTGCCAATCCAAAGGTCCGTATGGAAAGCATTCTTCGAGCCCATGTGGAATCCACTCTGGAACGCGCCAAGGAACACCGTGTGGTGTTGGCGGTCCAGGATACGACCATCCTTGACTACACCGCGTTGCCGCCCCAAGTGCCCACGCTCCAAGAAGCCATCCACCTTTTCGGCCGGGTTGGCGGTTACTTGCCCCGTAAAGGCGACAAAGGCCCCGGAACCACCACCCTTTGGCGCGGGCTTGTCAACCTCGCTATGGGAGTCAGAGTCTTTGAACTTCTACCCTCCAACACGACACGACCACCATAACCCACGGCCTTATGTGTGGGTAACTGTCAGTTCCCGAGCAGGGCGGGCGTGATATGATTGCTTCCAACCCTCTTGCCCCTGGCTCGGTCTACACTGCTTGCATGAGCGCAGAAGGCAAGGTTGGTCTTTACCGTGGAGGCATTCATAAGAGGTAGGGCGGATTTTTGTCTGGTGTCAATGGTCATCCTCCCAGATGAACGTACAACCTTCCGAAGGAGGCGCTCCTGAAGCTGTAGCCATGCAAGAATCTCAGGGCCATGCCAAGGAGTTCGGCCATGCGTGAGGTGAACATTCCGAAAGAAGCTCGGCTGGATGGCCGGGTGGCGGTCCTTTCCGGAGCGGGCCGCGGCATTGGACGCGCCGCCGCTATTCGGCTGGCCCAAGCCGGGGCTCGAACCGTTCTTCTTGCCCGCACCCCAAGTCAGATTCAGCAGGCCCGCGACGAAATGCGCGCTCATGGATGGCACGCGGACGCTTTTTCCTGTGATGTATCCCGTTGGCAAGATGTGCGAAGGACAGCCGAAGAGGTTTTAGACCTTGTGGGACCACCTCATGTTGTCGTAGCCAACGCAGGCGTCATTGATCCCGTGGGAGACACCTGGACCCTGGACCCCGAGGCATGGGCTCACAATCTTGCTGTCAATCTTACGGGAGCCTTTCACATGGTTCGAGCCTTTCTGCCGGCCATGATGGATGCGGGTCGAGGCGTGTTCATTTTCACTTCCAGTGGCGCCGCCACCCATGCGGTCGCCGGCTGGAGCGCCTACTGCGCCGCCAAAGCCGGCTTGGACCTCTTTGCCAAGACCCTTGCCGAAGAGACACAAAGAACGCATCCGGACCTTCGAATCCATCTTTTATACCCGGGCATTGTGGACACGGCCATGCAGGAAAGGATTCGGCACATTCCGCCCGACCGTTTTGTAGAGGTCGAGCGCTTTCGGGCTTACAAACGAGAAGGCCTTCTTCGATCCCCCGAAGAACCGGCGACTCTCATCTGGTGGCTGGCCACCCCGTTTGCCAAGGACTATCATGGTCGCGTTGCGTCCTTGGACGATCCAACAGTTCGTCAGCGACTCGCCCAGGATTTAGGGCTTCCCCTGTTTAGGGCTCGATCGTGACGGGGTGCTTGACAAGGAATCAGCCCCTTGACTATAAGCAACAATTCGCGTCCAGAACGCGTTTCGGAAAAACACCCGAAATGTGACGGCTCCCTTGAGGACCGACTTTGGGTCAACCCATAAGAGTGAAAGGGAAAGGAAAGGCTCATGAAACGGACATTTCAACCGCACAATCTGCGCCGAAAACGCACCCATGGATTTCTCGTTCGCATGGCCACCAAGTCAGGTCGAGCCGTGATCAACCGAAGACGGGCCAAGGGACGCAAACGTCTGTCCGTGTAATGCGTGAAGAACACGGGGCGGTCGTGCCGACCACCACACCAAGTCGCCCATATTCCTTTCGTCCCGCGGAACGCCTGAAAAAGCCCTGGGAATTTCAGAGGGTGCGCAAGGAAGGTCGGCGCCTTTCCTGCGGTTCTTTTGTGCTCAACGTAGCCCCGAACGGCTTGCCTCACCATCGCCTGGGGCTTGTGGTGCAAAAGAGGTATTGGAAAGCCGCCATGAGGAATCGCATCAAAAGGCGGCTTCGTGAATGGTTTCGGCATGCCAAGCACACCTTGCCGTCGCCCTCTTTGGATATTGTGGTTGTGGCCCGCCCCGGAGCCGAAAATGTAACTCCAGCACGCATGGCCGACCTTTTTCGGGAATGCTTGCGAAAAGGCGGTCGACGAATGGCATGATGAAACGCCTGGTCTTGTCTGCTCTAAGGTTTTACCAAGTGTGCATCTCACCCTTCCTTGGAGCCCACTGTCGATTTTATCCATCCTGTTCCGCTTACATGTATCAGGCTATTGATCGGCACGGCATGGCGGCCGGAATGTTGCTTGGGGTTCGAAGACTTCTCAAGTGTCACCCTTGGCATCCCGGCGGTTTTGATCCCGTGCCGCACACTTTAGGGAAGTTTACGGAGTAAACTGCATGGAAAAAAGAGCCCTCTTGGCATTTGCCCTCTCTATGGCCGTTCTGTTCCTTTGGGAGATGTTTCTTTCTCCAAAACCGGACCGTAAATCTGAGCCGCCTGTTTCCCAAACCACGACGCAAACCCAGCCACAAACCCCTTCGGCGGCTTCGGGTCCTTTTTCAGGTTCCAAAACATCCGCGGACGTGGACTTGAAAAATCTTCCTCAACAACACACGCCATCCCCTGCGGCTTCGACCAAAACCTGGGTGGTGGACACTCCCCTTTACACGGCTCGCCTTTCGGCGGCCGGGGGACGCATCGAAAGCTTCACTTTAAAAAAGCACCGGCAGCAGGTCGATCCCTCCTCTCCCCTTATGGATCTCATTCCGTCCAAGGGCTCGGGCTATTATCCTTTGGCGGTGGATTTGCTCCAAAACAGCCGATGGCCTTTGGCCACCATGGCTTATGAAAGCGACGCTCCGACGGAAATTCAGCTCAGCTCCGGGGATACTGAAAAAACGGTGGTGTTTTCCGCCGAAATTCCAGGCTCGCTTCGTGTCCAAAAAGTCATGCGCTTTTCGGCGGACACCTACACCGTGGGTGTGGATGTGACCATCGAGAACCTTTCGGAAAACCCCATCACGGACCAGCTGGGCCTCAGTTCCTACGCCATGCCTTTTGATGGGCTGGAATCGTCCTACAATCAGTCCCACATCACCGTGTTCAAGAATGGTTCCCTAGACCACTTTGACCAAAAAGCCTTGAAAAAGGATACCCCCATTCTCAAACCGCCCATGCATTGGGTCGGCTTTGAAAACAATTACTTTATTCAGGCTCTGCTTCCCGGCGCCGAACAGAACTTTCAAGTGGCCGCAAGGCTTCTGGACGCCAATTCCGGCTTGGTGCAGATCGTCTATCTGACCGATCCGTTCACATTGGCTCCAGGGGCTGCTCTCACTGTTTCCAATCGATACTATTGGGGTCCTAAGGAACAGGAAGCCCTTAAACGGGCTGACGTTCGTTTGGAACGGGCTTTGGATTTCGGCTGGTTCAGCTTTTTGGCCAAGCCTTTGCTCGTCTTTTTAAGGTGGTTGTACAATTACACTCACAATTACGGCGTGGCCATCATCATTCTGACCGTGATCATCAAGATCCTCTTCTGGCCTCTCACGCACAAAAGCTTCAAATCCATGCAGGTCATGAAAAAGATTCAGCCCAAGATGGCTCAAATTCGAGAAAAGTACAAAGACGATCGAGAAAAGCTCAATCAAGAACTCATGATGCTGTACCGCACCTATAAGGTAAACCCTCTGGGCGGCTGCCTACCCATGGTGCTGCAGATTCCGGTGTTTTTCGCCCTTTACCGAATGCTCTACGGGGCCATCGAATTACGCCATCAGCCTTTCTGGCTCTGGATCAACGATCTGACCGCGCCGGACCGGCTTTTCATCGGTTTTGATGTGCCTTACCTAGGAGGGCTTCCTGTGCTGACCCTGCTCATGGGAGCGAGCATGTTCATTCAGCAGAAGATGACGCCTTCCGCGGGGGATCCCCGACAGGAAAAGCTCATGCTCATGATGCCCGTGATTTTTACTGTATTCTTTGTCAACTTTCCGTCGGGACTCGTGCTATATTGGTTTGTGAACAATGTTCTGTCCATCGTGCAGCAGTACTGGATCAACCGTCAGGCTTAACCAGGCGCCTCTCCGCTTCAAATTGGCGATCGCGCGTGCGCTTCGGACGACAAACGGAGGAGAGTATGCCAACGCAGGAATTTGAAGGGAAAACCCTTGACGATGCCATTCAAGCGGCTTGTGAGGCGTTCCAGCTGCCTCAGGAAAAGTTGGACATTGAAATCCTGTCCAAAGGTTCTTCCGGCATCTTTGGCATCGTAGGGGCCCGTAAGGCGCGCATTCGCGTCACCCCCAAAGAAACGCCTCTCGGCAAGGCATGTGAAAGAGCCAAGGAGGTGCTCACGGAAATCCTCAAGTATGTGGATATCCCCACCGTGGTGGAAAGTCAGGTGCGGGAAGAAAGCGTGTATTTGAACATCGTGAGCAACGGCTCCGGGCTGCTCATCGGCAAACGAGGCAAGACCCTCAATGCCTTGCAGTATTTGGTGAGCAAGATCGTGAGCCGAGAGGTGGGCGACAATGTGCCTGTGATCGTGGACACGGAGAATTACCGCTCCAAACGAGAAAGCAATCTCATGGAAATGGCGCTTCAGTTGAGTGAGCGGGTCAAGAAATCCCGCCGTCCTGTGACCACGGGCCCTATGAACGCTCAAGACCGCCGTATCATTCACATGGCCCTGAAAGAAGATCAGGGTGTTCGCACCAAGAGTAAAGGCGAAGGCAACCTGCGCCGGGTGGTGATCTATCCGGCCAAGAAAACCAAAACCATTCCAGACTCCATGACCGAAGCGAAATCCAACGCACAGTGAGCGGAGGCTGCATCCGCGCACGATGGACATTGCCTGCCGATCCGAGACAATCTGCGCTATCGCGACTCCCATCGGCATCGGGGGCATCGGGATCATCAAGATCAGTGGACCCGATGCCCTCTCCTTACTCCAAAGAATTTTTCGGCCCGCCCGTGCCTCTTCCAAGCCTCCTGCATCCCATAAACTGATCTACGGCTGGATCATCGATCCAGACACCGAAACCCTTGTGGATGAAGTCCTGGCCAGTTACATGGCTGGCCCTCGATCCTACACAGGGGAAGATGTGGTGGAAATCAACTGCCACAGTGGCTATGCGGTCCTGAACCGTATTCTTGAGCTGGTCATGGCGCACGGAGCCCGATTAGCCCGTCCAGGGGAATTTACGCTTCGAGCCTTCTGTCACGGGCGTTTGGATCTTTCCCAGGCCGAAGCGGTGGTGGATGTGATCCATGCACGATCCGAAAAGGCTCTGGAAGCTGCTCAAAAACAGTTGCGCAAGGGATTTGGGGAACAGGTGGCCCGCTGGCGCGAAGAATTGCTGGAACTGGAAGCACGCTTGGAAGCCTTGATGGATTTTCCTGAAGAATTGGAAACCGAGGAAGGCTCGGAACTGGAATCCCTGGCTGACCGACTGGAACACAGCTGTCTTCCTGCACTGCGAAGCATCTTGGATCATTATGAAGAATCCAGGGTGCTGCGAGAGGGGCTGTCCATCGTTCTGGTAGGCAAGCCCAACGTGGGTAAATCCTCCTTGTTGAATGCCCTGGTGGGCCAGGATCGGGCGATCGTCACACCCATTGCCGGAACGACTCGGGATGTTATCGAGGATGGTTTCCTGGTCGGAGGCCTTTGGGTACGGGTTCTGGATACGGCGGGCATTCGAGAAAAACCGGACATGATCGAATCGCTGGGCATTGAAAGAACCTTGCGTTCTGTAGAAGAGGCCGATCTGGTGGTTTGGATCGTGGACCAAAGCCGACCCTTGGATGCCGACGATGATCGAATCGAAGAAAAGACGCGGCACAAGAAAAGACTGGTGGTCTTGAACAAAAGAGACTGTCCTGGGATCACCTTCGAGGAGGATTTAAGGGGACGCTACGGCCTTCAAGATCCCATCTTTCACCTGTGTGTACACTATCCTGACGATCTGCAGCGGTTCAAAAATTTTGTGGAAACGGACGTGCTTCACGATGTGATTTTGGGAGCCGAATCCACGTTCGCCGTCAATGTAAGGCAAAAAGAATGCCTGGAACGTGCAGCCCAGGCTTTAGGTCGGGCTATTGAAGCAGCGCGCCGTCAGGGACTTCCCGAACTGGTTTCGGAGGATCTACGAACGGCTCGAAACGCCTTGGAAGAAATTTTGGGCGTTCACGTGGACGACGCCGTTTTGGAGCGTATCTTTTCCCGGTTTTGCATCGGCAAGTAGACTTCTCGAACTTAAAAAAACCGTGAATGAAGCCAAAGACACAAGGTGTCGTGAAACATTAAAAAGCCTTGCCGTGGGATACGGACTGAATGTGTCTGAAAACCAGGCGGCCCTGTGCTGCCGTCATCTGGAACTTCTGGAATTCTGGAATCGACGTGTGAACCTGACACGGCTTAGGGGGCTAGAGGCCGTGGTGAAGCACGTTTTAGACAGCCTGATTCCACGACCGTGGTTGCCGTTCAGCGGCTTGGTGCTCGATGTGGGAAGCGGCGCAGGTTTTCCGGGAATTCCGCTCGCTGTGACGAATCCCCGCTTTCATGTGTATCTGCTGGATTCGGACCGAAAAAAAACCAGCTTTCTCAAGGTATGCGCTGCCGAGCTGGGCTTGAAAAATGTCACCGTCATTCAAGGCCGCGTTGAGCACGCCCAGTGGATTCCGGGCGGTTTTCATGGGCCAAGCGCCCATGACCCATCGCTACCCGCGGACGAAGAACTTCGGCGGTTTGACCTGATAACCGTTCGAGCCGTTCGCATGGATGAAGCCCTTCTGCACTGTCTCGGCGGGTTCCTCAAGTTTGAAGGCATGGTGGCTTACTGGGCCGGTAAGAGACCTTCAGCCGATGTGCCTCAGGACCTAAAGCTTAAACACAAATTCAAAGAAAACACGGCGGGCGTAAGATCAGGCCTGGTTTTGAAACGCCTTCCGGATATGAAATATCTGCTTCCGGGTTTGGAAGAGCCCAGACGTCTCCTTCGCTGGAAGCTTCAAGAATCATGATTCAATTTCTTGAACCACGCGCGTTCGACTGACACGTTCCTGTAAGGCTTGAAGCGGTTCGCTGGGACGTACAGGGTAAAGTTTTTCAGGCTTCAAAAGCTTGTACTCTTCCGGGAGTCTTTCCCAATCGGCCTGAAACCGAGTCCGTATTTCCGAAAGGGATTCTTCCGAAGCGGTGCGTCGACCTTGCACCACCACGGGTAAAAGAAGAGGCTCCGCACCTGGGTGATTTTCCTGCTTGAGCCCGAGCACATCGTGTTCCATGAATCCTGAAGCGGTGTAGGAACGAAACACCTGTTTTTCGCCCACCCAGGTTCTCTTTCCTGGGCTCAGCTTGAGCACCGGACGGCCGTCGTATTCCACCAGTTTATAAGCCATGTCCAGATAAGGAGCATCCGCGGAGACTCCAAGCCGTGTGCCGATCCCAAAAAGATCAATGTGGGCTCCAGACTGGAGCAGCTCTTCCACGCGGTATTCATCCAGATTGCCGCTGGCCATCACCGCCACATTCGGAAATCCATGCCGGCAAAAGAGTTCATGGACCTGGGAGCTCAATCTTTGAAGATCGCCGCTATCCAGCCGTACGCCGCGCAATTTTTTGCCTTGAGCCTGAAGTTCCCGGGCGATGACAATGGCTTTTTCAGCAGCCCTCAACGTGTCGTACGTGTCCAAAAGGAGAACCGTATTGTCAGGAAAAGCGGCGGCGTAGGCTCGAAAGGCGTCCATTTCATGCAAAAAACTGGTGATGTAGGAATGGGCCATGGTGCCGAACACAGGGATACCGTACATCTGACCGGCAAGGACGTTGCTGGTACCGATAAAGCCTGTGATGTAGCTGGATCGAGCCGTCTTCAGGGCTGCGTCCACCCCGTGGGTGCGGCGTGGAGAAAAATCAATGAGAGGTCTTCCGCGAGCGGCATGCACGCAGCGGGAAGCCTTGGTGGCCACCAGGATTTCCAGATGCATGGTGTTGATAATGACGGTTTCCAGCAGCTGCCCTTCGATGATGGGTGCCGTGACTTCCAGAATCGGTTCGTTGGGAAAAAAGATCCGTCCTTCCGGAATGGCGCGCACGGTTCCCGTAAAACGCACGGTTTTCAGATAGTCCAGAAAGCCTTCGGGAAAACGGCCTAGGGAACGCAGGTAATCGATGGAGCTTGCATCGAAGTGAAAGTCTTCGATGACAGCCAGAATACTTTGCAATCCCGCAGAAACAAAATAGGCGCGATGAGGCGGCAGGTCACGAATGAAAAGACTGAAGGCTGCCTGACCATTCATGCTTTCTTTCCAGTAACTTGCCGCCATGGTGAACTGGTAGAGGTCGGTGAGCAGTTCCGGTCGATAACCGTGCCATAGCGCCATGGCCCGAGCCCTCCTTGGCAAGCTGTGGGCGAATGTTCAGCGAACGGCGGCGCCGTAGACGCGCTCCATACGTTTGAGAGCAAATGCATGAAATTCAGGGTCAAAATCAGCGACGGCATGGGACGGCACAACGACCTTGTAATCGCGGTTACGCAGGTCTCCCACCGTGTCCATGACACAAATGGATGTGCACACACCCACCACCCACACCTCTTCTGGACCGTATTCCTTCAAAAGACGGTCCAGATCGGTGCCGAAAAAGGCGCTGTACCGCGTCTTTTCCAGGGTTACAGCTTCTCGAGGGATCGGCAATTCCGGAATCACGGCCCCGCCCCAAGTTCCACGCACGGCATGAGGTGGAAACATCTGGAATTCGGGATCGTCTTGGGCGTGAGCGTCCTTGACCATGACGACCAGATCACCGTTCCTGACAAATTCTTCCATGAGCTGCTTGACGGCGGGGATGATGGCTCTGGCCGCTTCTCCGCAGTAAAGGACCCCTTGAGGATCCACAAAATCGTTGAGCATATCGATGACCAAAAGAGATTTGCGTGCCATGGCAGCACCTCCCTGCAAACAAGACTTGGAAAAACATTGTATCATAACCTTTCCTGGGTATATTAAGCATTCTTTGCCATCTAGGGTGAGGATCCGGCATGAGGTTGGAGCGGATCGAAGTGACCACGCGGAATCATTATAGCGGCGCTCAGGAGCCCATGGAACTGAAGTGGCGCGGGCGACGTTACCGCGTGGTTGCCGTGGAAGATCGTTGGTACGAAGGATTTATGGCTTCTCATCGAGTGCCCATGCGCTATTATCGTGTTTTGGTGGATACGGGGGAAAGGTTTCTGGTGCGGTACCACGAACTTTTTGAGGCTTGGAGCCTAGTGGTTCCGCAGGGAGAGGGAGCCGCTCCATGACGCTCATCATGGCCATTGCCAATCAGAAAGGAGGCGTGGGAAAGACCACCACGGCCATCAATCTGGGTGCGGCTTTGGCGGCCAAGGGCTGTCGTGTGCTCCTGGTGGATTGCGACGCTCAGGGCAACGCCTCCAGCGGCTTGGGGGTGCGCATCTCCAACGCCGACGGCACTCTGTACGGGTTCTTGCGCCGTGATATGCCCCCTGCCCTACATCAACCCGTGGAAGGTCTCTCCCTTTGGCTTCTTCCTGCCAATCCCACCTTGGCGGCTGCGGAATGGGAATTGGCCACGCAAGGAGGCGGTGAGACGCTCCTGGCATCCAAAATGGATGGGCTTCGGCGGGACTATGACATGATCCTGCTGGATTGCCCTCCATCCTTGGGGCTTTTGACCGTCAACAGTCTCTGTGCCGCCCAGAGTGTTCTGATTCCCCTTCAGTGTGAATATTTTGCCATGGAAGGGCTCACCCTCCTGCTGGAAACCATTCGCAAGATCAAGATGCGATGGAATCCGGACCTTCGGCTTCGAGGCATTCTGTTGACCATGTTTGATCGGCGTAACAACTTGTGCCATCAAGTGGCCACGGAAGTACGACGTCACCTGGGAGGACGAGTGCTCAAGACCCTGATTCCCCGCAATGTTCGTTTAAGTGAATGCCCGAGTCATGGGCTGCCCGTGACGATCTATGACAAAAACTCTGCAGGGGCTCGAGCCTACATGGCCTTGGCTGACGAAGTGCTGGAAACGGAACGAAACGGTGGCTGAAAAGAAAAAAGGGCTAGGTCGAGGACTTCAAGATTTACTGCCTTCCACGGATTGGCTGAAGAGTGAGGAGGTGCAGGTCTTTTACTGCTCTGTGGAGCGTCTGAGCCCCAATCCGTTTCAGCCTCGACAAAAGGTGGAGGATGAGAGTTTTCGAGAATTGGTCGACTCAATTCGAGAAAACGGCATCCTTCAACCCATTTTGGTGACCCGCGGTCCGGAACAAGGAACCTACACCATTCTTGCCGGCGAAAGGCGCTGGCAGGCGGCCCGTGCGGCCGGTCTGACCGAAGTGCCTGTGGTCGTTCGAGAAGCGACACCTCGACAGGCCCTTGAACTGGCTCTCGTGGAAAACCTGCAACGGCAGGATCTCAATTGTATTGAACAGGCTGCGGCCTATCGGCGACTTCATGACGAGTTCGGCTTGACCCAGGCTGAAATCGCCCAGCGTGTGGGCAAGGATCGATCCACCGTTGCCAACATCATGCGTTTGACCCAACTGCCCCTCGTGGTCCAACAAGATCTTTTGGACGGTCGCTTGACCATGGGGCATGCTCGAGCCCTTTTAGCTTTGCCCGACGACGAGGCCCGTTTATCCATGCGAGAAATCATCTTGCGTGGAGACCTTTCCGTGCGCCAGACAGAAAAGCGGATCAGCCTTCTTCTCAACGCCAAAAAACCTGCCGAAACCTTGCCCTCAAAATCTCGCTGGCAGGAAATGGAACAACGCCTGCGTAGGCATCTGGATTTGCCCGTTACCGTAAGAAGGCGGGGTGATGGAGGGACGGTGACCATTGCCTACCGAGATTCCCAGCAACTTCAAAAACTGCTGCAGCAGTTGGGTTTGTCCGAGCTGGGTGTTGAGGATGATGCGGGCTCATGAACCAGCCGGATACCCCTCATCTCATCCTGGGTGGAGCGAGAAGCGGCAAGAGCACCTACGCCGAATCCCTGGTGCTGGCCATGACCCCACCTTATCGCTACGTGGCTACGGCGCAGATCCTGGATGCAGAAATGGCCCGGCGGGTGGAGGAACACCAAAGTCGACGCGGAGCTTCGTGGCGGAGCATTGAATGTCCTGTGCATCTTTCGGAAATTCTGCGGAAGCTGGATACTGAGCCGGCTCCCATTCTCGTGGATTGTCTTACCTTGTGGTATTCGAACCTTCTTCTTTCCTTAAGAGATCAAGAGGCCAAAGCCCACGTGATGTCTTTGTGTGAGGTGCTTCATTCGACCCGGTCCCCCGTGTTTCTGGTTTCCAATGAAGTGGGGTGCGGTATCGTGCCGGACAATGCCCTGGCTCGATCCTATCGGGATTTAGCCGGCTGGGCCAATCAGAGAATTGCCGAAGTTTGTCGATCGGTCACCTATGTCATTGCCGGCATTCCCATCCAATTAAAGCCCCGCTAAGGAGCCGACGCCATGTGGAACCATCTTGGCATGGCCTTGGGGTTTCTGACGCGACTGCGTCTTCCGGGCCAAGGCTCCAGGGTCTATGATGATGAAGACGTGGTGAAATCCCTTGCGGCCTTCCCCGTGGTAGGGCTCGTTGTCGGCGCTTTTCAGGCGGTGACAGGCTGGGGCTTAGGGTTTTGCTTTTGTCCTCCGTTGAGCGCGTGCTGGGTGGTGGCTTTAGGAACCTGGCTGACGCGAGGCCTGCATTTGGACGGATTGGCGGATGTGGCCGACGGTGTAGGAGGATCCTACAAGATCGAGCGACGTCTTGAGATCATGAAAGACAGTCGGGTCGGATCTTTTGGGGTTCTTGCCTTGGTTTTCGGCATTGGTCTTAAGATCTTTTGTGTTTCCGGCCTTCTTGAGGCGCACCGATGGTCGGCGCTCGTGCTTGTGCCTGCCCTCAGCCGCTATGCGATGGTGCTGTCCATGCGCAAGGTGCCGTATGCTCGATCCGAAGGCGGCTTGGGCAAAGCCTTTGTGGAAGGCGTGGGGCGTTCCGAATGGCTTTGGGCTTCTGTATGGGCTTTCCTGAGTGCCGCTGTGCTTGAAGGTCTGTGGGCTATGGTTATGGTGACCATAACGGTGGCGTCGGCCCTTGTCTTTCGAAAGATCGCGAGACGATGGCTCGGAGGCATGACAGGGGATATGTTGGGGACGGTGAATGAGGCGACGGAAATCCTTCTCTACCATGCGGCTCTGATAACAACTCAAGGAGTCGGCCCATGAAGGATCGTTCAGAGACGTATCTTGCCGTGTTGGCTGAACTGAAGCGGCGCTGCCATGAAACCGTTTCCGGAAATGAACTGGCCGCGTCCTTGGGAATATCACGCACGGCGGTTTGGAAACACATTCGCACGCTTCGATCTCGAGGTTACCTGATCGAAAGCCAGACCAAAAAAGGTTACCGCCTAAAATCCGTCAGTCATTCTTTGAGGCCCGAAGAAGTGATTCCTCTTTTGGAAACCCGATGGCTTGGCCGTGATTACGAATACCATGAAAAGCTGGCATCCACCAATGATCGTGCTATGGAGTTGGCCCGATCCCAGGCGGTGCATGGAACTACGGTGGTGGCTGAAGAACAGACGGCGGGTCGAGGTCGACTTCGAAGGCCGTGGGTTTCACCGAAAGGTTTGGGGCTTTATGTGTCCATGATCTTGAGGCCTGAGTTACCGCCACGTCATGGCCCTGAAATAACCCTTGTGGCCGCTTTGGCCCTGGCCGAGTTTCTCCAAGATCGTTACGGCCTAAATGCCCGCATAAAGTGGCCGAACGATGTGCTGATCTCAGGAAAAAAAGCTGCAGGCATTCTCACGGAAATGCATTCGGATCCCGACCACATTCAGTTCTTGGTGGTGGGCGTCGGTGTCAATGTTCTTCACCGTCAAGAGGACTTTCCTGAGGACATTCTCTATCCCGCAACGTCTGTGGCCATAGAGTATGAAAAGATTTTCGGGGAAGGGGCTGGGAACACGTCCCGGCCATGGAGCCGAGCCCATGTCTTGGCAGGTTTTCTGAACACCTTTGAAGAACTCTATGATTTTTACAAGCTCGAGGGGCTGAGAGGACTTCGACCGAAGCTGTTGGAGTTTTCGGCCGTTTTGGGAAAAAAGGTTCGGGTTCAGGGAGCGGAAGGGCTCCTGGAAGGCGTGGCACGAGACCTGACGGACCGTGGCGCCTTGGTGCTGGAAACCTTGGAAGGGCGTCAAGAAGCGGTTTGGGTCGGCGACATCCTGCACCTTCGTGGGGTTGAGCAGGATGAAGCCGAACCGTCCGCATCTTAAGCTTCTCGAATCTTTTCCAAAGCTTCTTGCCGGCGTTTACAGTCAATACACAAGGTGGTCACCGGGCGGGCCTTGAGCCGCTCGATGCCGATGTCATCCCCGCAGGCTTCGCAGATGCCGTAAGAGCCATCTTCAATGCGCTGAAGAGCCTCTCGAATTTTGGTGATGAGCTTGCGCTCTCGATCGCGAATGCGCAGCATGAAGTTGCGGTCCGATTCCAGAGAGGCCCTGTCCGTAGGGTCTGGAAAAGTCTCCCCTTCATCGGTCATGCCGGTAACCGTCTTTTCCGCTTCCTCGATAAGCTCGCGCAGTCGCTGTTCAAGAATTTCCTTGAAATAAGCCAGAGTCTCTTGGTCCATGGCGAATCCTCCGCGCGCTGTCATGAAGGGATGTTCGCTAGCATGAGGCATGCCGTTTTGTAAAGTGTAAAATCATCACGGTTTCTCGAGCGGAAGCGAACTCAAAGGCTCCGTTGACTGGTCAGAGCGTGGACTCGGCGGAATCCGACAGCTCAAAGGTCCCGCTTCGTCCTCCGGACTTGTAAGTCAGCCGAATGTTTTCCAAGACCATGGATCGATCCAGCGCCTTGCACATATCGTAAATGGTCAAGGCGGCGTGGGTGACAGCCACCAGGGCTTCCATTTCCACACCCGTACGATCAAAGGTTTTGGTCCGAGCTTCCAGACGCACGCCGGGCAGATCGGGATCCGGTTCCAGGAAAACGTCTATGGAGGTTAACGGCAGAGGATGGCACAGTGGGATCAGCTCCCAGGTTTTTTTGGCCGCCATGATTCCGGCCAAACGAGCCGTGTCCAGCACATTGCCCTTGACCACGGTGCCTTCCAGAATACGCTGGAGCGTAGATGCAGCCATGCGCACCTGACCTCGGGCTCGAGCTTCACGCCATGTGGGAGCCTTATCACTGACATCCACCATTTTGGCATGGCCTTGACTGTCCAGGTGCGTCCATTGTTTCGATTCTTCTTGCATGATCCTCTCCTACGAATGACGCGACGCTTTCCTAACAGGGCGGGATAGTGGGCTTCTTCGCCATCCAACAGCAAAAGCCCATCCCCGCGGGGATGGGCTATGTTTTTGAAATGGCGGAGAGAGAGGGATTCGAACCCTCGGTACCCCTTTCGGAGTACACTCGCTTAGCAGGCGAGCGCCTTCAGCCGACTCGGCCATCTCTCCAGACAACGCACTTTGTGGCGGAGGGAGTAGGATTCGAACCCACGGGCCGGCTGCTAACCGACCAACGGTTTTCAAGACCGCCGCCTTAAACCACTCGGCCATCCCTCCACGGGGTGAATCTGGGTTGCGTCTAACTACCATTCACCCCTTTCAGTGTCAAGAGACGGCGGTGCGTTTCATGCGTCCTTTCCACCCGTAGGGCGGTTGGAAGTATGCTGGCGGATTCCGGCTTCGCCTCCATCCGCCCTACGGTCATAAGCCGCCCTTTCGATGGTCTCTTTCCCGATAAGCAATCACCCTGAATCAGCGGACACCCGTAGGGCGGGTGAAGCGAAGCGAAACCCGCCAAAAAACCAACGGGAAAGCTTTGGAGTTTTCGAAAATTTCGGTCCACGGCGCTCGTGTGTTGACAAGAATGGGAAGGCGCTGTTAAGGGGATGCGGGAGGACGACGCCGCACCATGACCACACCCTCATGGCCTACGGATTTACCGGTACTACCTCTACGTCACACGATGCTTTTTCCCGCCATGATTCTTCCCTTGTTCCTTTCGGAGCCTGCGGAGAAGGCTGCTTTATCTGAAGCGGAAAAAACCGGTCGATACATTTTTTTGGCCGCCTGCTGCGGTGACAACGGCGTGTGCGATCTCGGCATTTCCGGCACATCTTCCTGGGACGGGGTCTTGGGTTGTGTGGCCCTGATTCTCAAAAACACCCCCTTGGAAGACGGTCGCGTGAAGATTCTCGTTCAAGGCATTGCCAAGGCTCGCGTCCATCATGTGATTTCGCGATCCTTTGGACTCATGGTCCATGTGGAACCTCTGGTGGACTCGGACGTGCTTCTTGATGAAACTCTTTTTCCTCTGCTCTCCAAAGTGCGTCAGATGGGTTTGAAGCTTTTCACGCTGCGAGGCATGCACGCTGCGGATGCGGAAGCCGTGCTGCAAAGCGCTTCTTCTCCCGGTCGATTGGCCGATTTACTGGCCATGAACCTGCACTTGGAGCCTCATGTGTGTTGCCGCTTGATGGGGATGGCGGATCCCGTGGAGCGCCTGGGCACAGTGGCGGAGGCTTTGGCGGAGGAACTGCAAAAAGCCGAAGTGCAGCAGGAAATCGAGTCCGAAGCCGAAACGGCCCTTCTTCGACGTCAAAGGGAACGCTATCTTCGAGAGCAACTGAAAGCCATTCGTCGAGAACTGGGCGAATGGGATGAAGACAAGGAAGAGAGGATCTACAGGGAAAAAATTCAAGCGGCGGGCATGAGTTCTGAAGCTTACCAGGTGGCCATGCGAGAATTGGATCGGCTTGGAATGATGCAAAGCGATGCGGCGGAAGCTTCCTTGGTCCGCACTTATCTGGACTGGCTCATCGAGATGCCTTGGCAGCGCAGGACCGACGACCGTTTGGATCTTGCGGAGGCGGCTCGTGTCTTGGATGCCGATCATCACGACATGGAAGCCATCAAAGAACACATCCTGGATTTTCTCGCCGCCTGCAGCCTGAAAGGCAGTGTCAAAGGCTCCATTCTCTGCCTCGTGGGTCCACCGGGTGTCGGCAAGACATCGCTGGGCCGATCCATCGCCAGAGCCATGGGACGCCGATTTGTGCGTGTTTCTTTGGGAGGTCTACGAGACGAGGCGGAAATTCGCGGGCATCGCCGCACGTACCTGGGCGCCTTGCCTGGGCGGATCATTCAGGGATTGCGACAGGCAGGCACAAAGAATCCCGTTTTCATGCTGGACGAGATCGACAAGATCGGATCCGATGCTCGAGGGGATCCGGCTGCGGCGCTTCTCGAAGTGCTGGATCCCGAACAAAACAAAGCCTTTTCCGATCACTACCTGAATGTGGCTTTTGATCTGTCCCAAGTGTTGTTCATCGCTACGGCGAACAGTTTGGAGCATGTACCGGCGGCCCTGGCGGACCGAATGGAGGTGCTGACCCTTTCCGGCTATACGGACAGGGACAAGCTGGTGATTGCCCGATCCTATCTGTTGCCTCGACAGATGCAGGAGCATGGCTTGAACCCTGGAGATGTCTCCATAAGCGACTCGGTGCTCATGGAACTGATACGCTGTTACACACGGGAATCGGGTGTGCGGCAACTGGAGCGGGTCCTTGGCACCCTATGCCGTAAGGCTGCGAGAAATCGTGCTGCTGGTGGGCGTGCTCCATTTCGAGTTTCCAAAAAAGGCTTGGAACGCTTTCTGGGACCTCCGCTCAAGGATTATTCCTCGCACCAGCTTCCCGGTGTGCCCGGTGTAGCCTTGGCTCTAGCGTGGACACCACACGGCGGGGAGGTGTTGCGTATCGAAGCGGCTGTCATGCCGGGCAAAGGTGTCGTGGTTCTTACGGGACATTTGGGAACCGTCATGAAGGAATCGGCGCAGGCGGCTTTGAGCTTCCTTCGGACTCGAACCCATCGATGGGGATTACCTGTGGATTTTCATGAAAAGATGGATGTGCATATTCACGTGCCGGCCGGGGCTGTGCCCAAGGATGGACCTTCGGCAGGCATGGCTCTGTGTGCCGCTTTGGCCTCCGCACTGCTCCAAAAGCCTTTGGGAGAACCGTGCGCCATGACAGGAGAGATTTCACTGTTGGGAGACGTGCTGCCAGTGGGAGGATTTCGAGAAAAAGCTCTGGCGGCGGCTCGTTCAGGCATCGATCTGGTCTTCATCCCTCAAGGCAACATGGATGATGTTCAACAGTTACCGGCTTATGTGACACGCGCCGTCCATTTCATCTCCTTAACCCATATGGATGAGCTCTTGGAAAGACTGTTCGGTATGAATAAAGGATCGGCATGCGCCTAGGCTATTTTGATGCCTTTTCCGGAGCGAGCGGGGACATGATCCTCGGGGCCTTGATTGATGCGGGGCTTTCCGAAAAAACCCTGACCGAGGCTTTGGCCGCTCTGAATCTGCCAGGATGGCATCTGGAGATCCGCAAGGAATCTCGAGGAGCCATCACGGGCACGCGGGTTCTCATCCATGAGGAAGACTCGCCGCCTCTGCGACACTTTCGGGAGATTCATCATCTTGTTTCAGCCTCTTCCCTACCCGGCACGGTCAAGGAAAAAGCCTTGCATGTCTTTGAACGGCTGGCGCGTGCGGAAGCCAGAGTCCATGGTATGGCGGTGGAAGACGTCCATTTTCATGAAATCGGTGCGGTGGACACCGTGGTGGATGTGGTGGGCGCCGTGGTGGGGCTGGATCTGTTGGGTATTCAAAGCCTTTATGCTTCCCCGTTGCCTCTTGGGCGAGGACGTGTGCTGTCCAGCCATGGGGTGCTTCCTGTGCCGGCACCGGCGACGGTGGCTTTGTTGGAAGGGGTTCCTGTTCGAGACGGAGGAGTGGAACGGGAATTGGTGACACCCACGGGAGCGGCCATTCTCAGCAGTTTATGCCAAGGTTTTGGACCTCTTCCCGAAATGGTCCTGAAGACGGTAGGCTATGGGGTGGGGGCTCATGAAGCGGAAAACCCGCCCAATGTGTTGCGGCTTATGGTGGGCGAATCCCAATCCGTACCCATGAGCCGGCGGCTGTTGCTCATGGAAACCCAGATCGATGACATGAACCCGGAATTCTATGAACATCTCATGGCATCGTGTTTTGTCGAAGGAGCCCTGGATGTGGTGTTTGTTCCCGTGTTCATGAAAAAGAACCGGCCGGGCACCTTGGTTCGTATTCTCATGGAACCTTCACTCAAGGATCGCATCGCGGCATGCGTGTTTTCCGAAAGCAGCACGTTAGGAGTGCGTTTTCATGAGGTGGATCGAGTGGAATTACCCCGGGCTTTCATGCACGTGGACACCCCTTGGGGGGAGCTGAGGGTCAAAACGGCCACACTTCCGGATGGGACGCCACGATGTCAGCCGGAATACGAAGATTGCAAGGAAGCCGCCCGGCGTAGTGGTATCCCTTTACCTCACATCTACGAGGAAGTGCGGCGCCTGGGCTGGGAAAAATTGACCAAGAAAACTTGTGAGTCGAAGAGGTGATGGGTCAAAGAATATGCCCGGATATTCGAGGTTCGCTTCTCACCATCGGGGATGAAATTCTCCTGGGTGAGATCCTCAACACCAACGCGCACCACATCGCCGGTGTCTTGAGAGCACACGGGTTTCGTTTACAAAAAGTGGTGGTGGTGGAAGACGCCGAAGAGGCCATCGCCGTGCAGCTGGAACAACTCACGGCCCAGAGCCGGTTTGTGATCGTCACAGGAGGTCTGGGGCCGACGGATGACGATCGGACCAAATCGGCCGTGACCCGAGCCTTCGCCCTTCCCATGGCGGTGCATGAAACGGATTTGAAAAGCTTACAGGACCGTGTGGAAGCTCGAGGTGGTGTCTGGACTGAAAGATTAAGCCGCCTGGCTCAGCTGCCTGAAGGGGCGGTTCGGTTGGCCCCGGGACGCCCCATGGCTGGTTTTTCCCTGGAGCATCAAGGAGTTCCTTTGTATTTTCTGCCTGGGGTACCTCATGAGATGGAAACCCTTCTTCAAGAAGTGGTGCTGCCCGACCTCATGCGCCGATTTCCCGAAAGACCTGTGTGTGGACAGCGTTTTCTCCGCATCTACGGCCTGATGGAAACGGAAATCAACGAACGATTGAGCGCTTTTGACGCCGTGTCCTACGGGGTCAAAGTGGGGTATCTGCCGCAGATGGGTGAAAATTGGGTGACCCTTTTGGCTACGGCTGAGGATCAAGTTCAGGCTAGGGAGCGCCTGGAGGCGGCTGAAAAGGAACTGAGGATTCTATTGGGTGAAGAATATGTCATAGGCCGGGATGATGAAACCTTGGAAAAGGTGGTGGGTGAGCTGCTGCGCCGAAGGTCCTGGAAGCTGGCGGTGGCCGAATCCTGCACGGGAGGCCTTCTGGCGGCACGGATCACGTCCGTCTCCGGTGCCTCGGACTATTTCGAGAGAGGCTTTGTGACGTACAGCAACCAAGCGAAAAAGGAGCTGCTTGGTGTCCCGGAAGACCTTTTGGTCACCCATGGGGCCGTAAGTCATCCTGTCTGTGAAGCCATGGCTCAAGGAGCCTTGACCCGGTCCAAGGTCCAGGCGGCCTTGGCGGTGACCGGAATTGCCGGTCCTACGGGAGGATCGGCCCAAAAACCGGTGGGGACCGTTTTCATCGGATGTGCCCTCGAAAATCGCACCCTGGTGGAACACCACCATTTTCATGGCAGTCGTCGCCTGGTCCAAGAACAATCGGTCCAACACGCCCTGGCCCTTTTGTGGAGGATGTTGCGTCCATGATAAGGACTTTCGTGGCTCTGGATCTTCCGACCAATGTTCAGCAGGATCTCGCTGAATTTTGCGCTCCATTGCAGAAGCTGGATGTGCCCGTCAGTTGGATTCCTCCTCATCGTGTGCATCTGACCTTGAAATTCCTCGGTAACGTGGATCCGACCCGCATTGAAGCCATTGAAGAGGCCTTGCGGTCTGTGACGGCCCAGACACTTCCATTTGCTTTACGTCCGGCAGGGTGCGGCGCTTTTCCTTCTTTGCGTGAGATGCGAGTGGTGTGGGTCGGGGTTCAAGGGGATGTGGGCCCGTTAAGAAGCCTTCAGCAGAGCGTGGAAGGGGTGCTGGAACCCTTAGGGTTTTCCAAGGAGAATCGTCCTTTTCGAGCGCATTTGACCATAGGAAGGGTCAAAGGACGGCGTCATCTCAAATCCCTTCAGGACATGTTGATGGCTCGACAAGGGTATCAAGGGGTTGTTTTTGACGTCTCGGAACTCGTATTGTATAAAAGCGATCTCAAACCTGACGGAGCTCAATACACCCCTTTGAAAAGATTGCCCTTTCAAGGCGGGCTCGAACGTTTGCGGTAAGGTTTTTTTGAATCATGAGGAGGACCGTGCCATGACGGCACCGGCAGTCAATGATCGTCAAAAAGCAATCGACATGGCCGTGGCGCAGATCGAGCGCCAGTGCGGCAAGGGATCCATTATGCGCCTGGGCGAGGGGGCTCAGATCGTACAGGTTCCCGTCATTTCCACAGGATGTCTTTCTTTGGACTTGGCCTTGGGTATCGGTGGGATTCCTCGAGGTCGTATTGTGGAGATTTACGGTCCGGAATCGTCTGGAAAAACCACCTTGGCTTTGCATGTGATTGCCGAGGCGCAGAAAAAGGGAGGGTTAGCCGCATTTATCGACGCCGAGCATGCGTTGGATGTGCACTATGCCCGCAAACTGGGTGTGAAGGTGGATGATCTTCTGATCAGCCAACCGGATTATGGCGAACAGGCCCTGGAAATTGCAGAAATTCTGGTGCGCAGCAATGCCATTGACGTTATTGTTATCGATTCGGTGGCGGCTCTGGTGCCCAAGGCCGAAATCGACGGTGAAATGGGAGACCCTCACGTCGGGCTTCAGGCGCGGCTCATGAGTCAAGCCTTACGCAAGCTGACGGCCGCCATCAGCAAGTCCCAAACATCGGTGATTTTCATCAACCAGATTCGTATGAAAATCGGGGTCATGTACGGATCTCCGGAAACCACCACGGGCGGCAATGCGCTGAAGTTTTATGCCACCATGCGTCTGGAAATACGCCGCGTGGGTCCCATCAAAGAAGGACAAGAGGAAATAGGCAATCGCACACGTGTCAAGGTGGTCAAGAACAAGATTGCGCCGCCTTTTCGGCAAGTGGAATTTGATGTCATTTACGGACGAGGGATTTCCCGGGAAGGCGACGTCTTGGATTTGGCGGTGGCTTCCAATATCGTGGAGCGATCGGGAACCTGGTACTCCTACAATGGGGAACGCCTTGGGCAAGGAAGGGAAAACGTCAAGAACTTTTTGCGAGAACATCCTGATTTGCTTTTGGAAATCGAAAACAAGGTTCGAGAACGCCATGTGTTGCCTATAATCAGCTCGGATGAAGCCGCCGAGGCCTAAGAATTTAATGACTTGCAACACCAATGCCTCGAAGGCCGTTTTCATGGAAAGGCGAGGCGCCGCTTCGCCCTTCCAAGACCGAAACCGAGCCCTTCCCTGGCAGCCCGGGCTTCGAGCCGGCAATGCGTGCGGGCGGGACACGCTTGGGGAGAAAAATTCGTTTGCGGGCATGCTCCTGACATGAGCGTGGTTGAAGTTCCCGCAAGAACGTGTTTGGAGTCCCCAAGAGCCGTCGAACGTGAGCGTGTGGGTCAGGACTGCCCTGAGTTTGAAAGACAGGAGACCTTCCATGAAGGCCAGTGAAATTCGTCAAAAATTTTTGGAGTACTTCCGGGACAAAGGCCATACCATTGTCAAGAGTTCCTCACTTATTCCCCATGACGACCCCACTTTGCTCTTTACCAATGCCGGTATGAACCAATTCAAGCGTTGTTTTCTTGGGGAGGAAAAGCGGGATTACACTCGAGCCGCTTCCAGCCAAAAGTGTATGAGGGCCGGAGGCAAGCATAACGATTTGGAAAACGTAGGCTATACCGCGCGTCATCACACCTTCTTTGAAATGCTCGGCAACTTTTCTTTCGGCGATTATTTCAAGAAGGAAGCTATTGAGTTTGCCTGGGAATTTCTTACGGATCACATGGGCTTGCCTCAAGATAGACTCTACGCCACCATTCACGAAGGCGATGCCGGCATGTCCCTGGGACCCGATGAAGAGGCTCGAGGGTACTGGAAGAGATATCTTCCTGAAGAGAGAATACTTGCCTTTTCCACCAAGGATAATTTTTGGGCCATGGGAGATACCGGACCGTGCGGGCCGTGTTCGGAAATCCTCATCGATCAGGGAGAAGCCATGGGTTGCGGCCGCCCGGACTGCCGACCGGGATGCGACTGCGATCGCTATCTGGAACTGTGGAACCTGGTCTTTATGCAATTTAACCGCAAGGAAGACGGAACCCTGGAACCTTTGCCCAAGCCGAGCATTGACACGGGGATGGGTTTGGAACGTATCACGGCGGTTATCCAAAAAGTGCCGTCCAATTATGATACAGACCTTTTTACTCCCATGATGGAGGCTATCGGAGCGCAGGCGGGACTGCGTTACGGGAAGGATGCGGAAAAAGACGTTTCCTTTAAGGTTATTGCCGACCATGGGCGTGCGGCGGCTTTTCTCATCGGGGATGGTGTGCTGCCTAGCAATGAAGGTCGAGGCTACGTTCTTCGGCGAGTGATTCGTCGTGCTTTGCGCCACGGCCGTTTTCTCGGTCTGAACCGCCCCTTTCTTCACAGCGTCGTGGAAGCGGTCATGCATGCCATGGCGGACGTCTATCCAGAACTTCTGGAAAATCGAAGCTATATTGCTCGAGTCATTCTGCATGAAGAAGAACGATTCAGTGAAACCTTGGACCATGGATTGAAGCTGCTTCACAACGAAATGGCCCGCCTTCAGGATGAAGGGGCTACCCTTGTTCCAGGGTCTCTTGTGTTCAAACTCTACGACACCTACGGATTCCCCATCGACATTGTCACGGACATGGCCAAAAAGATGGGCATGCAGGTGGATCAGGCGGGTTTTGACACCCTCATGGAAAAACAAAGGGAACAATCCCGCCGTCACTGGAAAGGGAGCGGAGAAAGAGAAGTTTCGGAAGCCTACCGTAGGCTGGCCGCTCAGGGGGTGCGCACGGCATTTGTCGGATACGAAAGGCTGGAGACGGAAAGCCGGGTTGTGGCTATGATCCAGGAAGGCACCTTGATCGAGGCGGCAGGGCCCGAGAGCCGGGTTGAAGTGGTGGTGGATCAGACACCTTTTTACGGTGAAGCTGGCGGGCAGGTGGGGGATCAGGGTCGTCTTTGGGGTCCTGGAGTAGCCGCCGTTGTGGAGGATACCCTGCGGCTGCCTGGGGATCTTTGGGTTCATGTGGTAAGAGTTGAAAACGGCGAATTGCGCACCGGGGATCGTGTGACCCTCAAAGTGGATGAACAAAAACGTAAAGACACGGCACGCAACCACACGGCCACGCATATCTTGCATCGCGTTCTTCGCGATGTTTTAGGAGATCATGTCAAACAATCCGGCTCCTTGGTAGCTCCCGAAAGACTTCGATTTGACTTCACACACTTTGCGGCTGTGACCCCGGAAGAATTGCAGGAAATCGAACGGCGTGTGAATGAGGCGATCCTGGAAAATCGCCCGCTTCATGTGCATGTGATGGCCTTTGACGAAGCCATACGAACGGGAGCCATCGCCCTCTTTGAAGAAAAATACGGGGAAACAGTACGACTTGTGGAAATCGCCGACTTTAGCAAAGAACTGTGTGGCGGCACCCATGCAGAACGCAGCGGCGATATCGGATCCTTTGTTATCGTGCAGGAATCCAGTGTGGCGGCGGGAGTGCGCCGCATTGAGGCCCTTACGGGGCGTCACGCCCTGCACTTTTGGCAGGAACAGCGCCGGGTTTTGGAAACGGCGGCCCGCCGTTTAAAGGCTTCCCCGCAAGAGGTGCCGGAACGGGTTGAAAAACTGCTCGGCCAGATCAGGGAATTGGAAAAGAACCTGGAATCTGTGAAAAGCTCCATGACAGCCCGGAAGTCTTTGGACCTCTTTGAGGAAGCCAAGGAGATGGCCGGGGTGAAAGTCCTGGTTCGCCGTGTGGAAGTGACGGATCCCAAAGCGTTGCGAGAGATGAACGACCGATTCAAGGAACGCATCAGCTCAGGGGTGATGGTTCTGGGAGCCGTGCACGACGGAAAGGTCTTCCTTTTGGTCGGCGTGACCAAGGACCTCACGGAGCGTATTCATGCGGGCAATCTTATTCGAGAAGTGGCTCAAGTGGTGGGGGGAAGCGGCGGAGGTCGTCCGGATATGGCTCAGGCAGGAGGACATCTGCCTGAAAAACTTGCAGAGGCGTTAAAACTCGCAGAAAGCCTGATCGAGGCCAAACTGGCCTCCTGAAGCCTCGAAAGATCAGCCCGATTTTCCGACCTTTTCTTGAAACACGACCGCAGACCCTGTTTCAGGGTGTGCGGTCACAATCTGTCCACTCGAACAGCTCCCAAAAGCTCCTCAAGTCCGTCATCCATCAAAGCGGCAAGAGCCTCCAAGGTGTAGTCCCGGCGGCACACCGTGCAACGCCAAAGCTGACGCCTTCATTGTCGAATCCACTGAAGAGGTTGGCCGCACTGAGGGCATGAGATCATGGCGTGTCCTTTCTTGTTATTAGACGACGGAACGTTCATACCCTTTTGCGAGCCCATTGACAAGAAGAGGTGGGCAATGCCATTTTATAAGTCCAGAATTGCTGAAACAATTGTGATTTGGCGAGGAGGTGTGGAGCATGCCGGCGAATCTCCCCCCGCCCTATTTCGAAGCTGAAAAACGTTATCGCGAAGCCAAGACGCCTGAAGCTAAAATCGAAGCGCTGGAAGAAATGCTCACCATCATGCCCAAGCACAAGGGCACGGACAAGCTGCGGGCCGACCTTCGCCGTAAAATCGCCAAATTCAAATCAGAAGCTCAGCAGAGAAAGGGAGCAGGTCGAAAGGGGGTCGCTTACGTCATTGACAAGGAAGGAGCCGCGCAGATCGTGGTGGTTGGCGCACCCAACGTGGGGAAGTCTTCTTTGGTGGGGGTTTTAAGCAATGCGTCACCCGAAGTGGCCGAATTTCCTCATACCACCTGGAAACCTACCCCGGGCATGGTGCCCTATGAAAACATTCAATTCCAGCTTATCGACACCCCCCCGATCAGCAAGAACTTTATTGACCCATGGATGGCGGACCTGATTCGTAAAGCCGATCTGGTCATGATCATGGTGGACCTTAAGGCGGATCCTTTGCAACAGTTGGAAGATACTCTGGAGGTGCTTCAAAGCTTGAGAGTCTTTCCGGAAGGAAACCCCTTGCCGCCTGATTTGCAAAAGAAGCCTTTCTTGAAAAAGATGGTCGTGGTGGTCAACAAGGTGGATACGGACTCGGATCTGGAAGATTTTCTTGCCTTTCAGGAACTGAGCCAATGCCGCCTGCCGTGTGTGGCGGTTTCTTCAGCGACCGGTCGCGGCTTGCACACGTTGCTGGACACTGTTTTTGCGCTTTCCGATGTCATTCGCGTCTACACCAAAGCCCCGGGTAAAGAACCCGACAAATCCGCTCCTTTTGTTCTTCCTAAAAAAAGCACCCTTCAGGATCTTGCAGAAAAAATTCACAAGGACTTTGTGGAAAAGCTCAAATTCGCTAGAATATGGGGGAATGCGGTTTTCGACGGCCAGATGGTTCAAAAGGACTATGAACTTCAAGACGGCGATGTGGTCGAATTTCGCATCTAAAGCCGAAGAAAAATTCCAGCGGGATTGAAAAGACGAGTTGTTCTCCAGACCATGAAATTTCCTATCCTTTTCATGTGCCTTGGAAATTCCTGTTTCCCAATGCCAATTTGACGAATTCCATTGACGGGGCGTTCCCTCGAACTTAGCCTATAGTTAGTGTGTCCCCGAAGTGTGTCGTTTTGAGTGTGCCGTGAACTCAAAAAAGGAGGAGGGTCGCGGAGAGAAGATTAAGGGAGAACATGGTGGAAGACCTAGGGTGTCCCGAGAAAGGAGGATCGCCATGAAGAGTTTGCATGGGCAAAGATTGGATCCTCTTGAGCGTCTGCGCTTCAATCGCGAGGCAGAGGACGAGTACGAGCACCTCCTGGACGTGGGAATCCTGGGATCCGAAGAAAATCTTTTCGCTGCCCAGCTAGAAGAGGAAGAATCCGTGGAGGACAATCAGAGCGGGTTGCTTCAGAATGAACACAAGGATCTTCGTTATGACGAATTTTCGCTCGCCCCTTCTTCGGCGGTCGAGGAATCAGAGCTGGACGGGGAAGCGAATGTGGAATTCGACGAAGATCATGTCACGTGCTACCTTCGCGAGGTATCATCTTTTCCATTATTGACTCCTGAGATGGAAATCGAGCTGGCCAAAAGGATCCGGGATGGCCAAGACCGGCTGGTGCGATTGGTGGAAAGCCACAAGGGGGACCATCCGGTGGTCAAGGACCTTCATGGAAAGGTTCGAAACCTACTCGGTCAGGCGAAGACATTTCCAGGGGTTCGGGACAAGGTGCTCAAAGTCATTTCCCGAACCTTGCATCAGGCGGTGGCGGATGAGCCTCAGGATTCGATCCTTTCGGCCATGAAGGAGGAGTGCGATCGAACCATTGCTGAGATCGACGAAGCCAAGCACGCCATGGTGAAGGCCAATTTGCGTTTGGTTCTGAGCATTGCCAAACGGTATCGAGGCCGGGGCATGAGTTTTGACGACCTTATTCAGGAAGGGAACCTGGGGTTGCTCAAGGCCGTCGGGCGTTATGATCATACAAAAGGCAACAGGTTCAGCACGTATGCCACCTGGTGGGTGCGCCAAAGTATCATCCGGGGGATTTACGACAAAACACGCACCATTCGTTTGCCGGTCCACTTCATCGAATTGAAGAACCTCTTTTTTAAGGTCTTTCATGAACTGGTGAAGGAGTTGGGTCGTGAACCCACGGCGGAAGAAATCAGTCAGAGGGCCAATATTCCGCCGGACAAAGTGGAGATGGTGCTCAGTTTGGTAAGTCAGCCCTTGTCTTTGGAAATGCCCATAGGGGATGATGAGCAACGTCTGAGTGATTTTATAGAGGATGTGGACTGTGCCTCACCGGCTGAAGGATGCGAGACCAACGAACTGAGTGAAGTGACTCGGGAGATTTTGGCCAGTTTGCAACCTAGGGAGGAGAAGATTCTGCGGTTAAGGTTCGGTTTAGGCGGACAACCCGGGGAAACCCTGGAAAAAATCGGCAAGACCTTCAAGGTGTCCAAGGAAAGAATCCGGCAGATCGAAAAGAAGGCTCTGCGCAAGCTGCGTCATCCCAGCAAACAGGAGCTGCTCAAACCTTATCTGGATTAACCGTCGGCGCCGACCGATGTGTCCGCCTCCAACCAATGCCCTGTAGGGGCGGACCGATGTGTCCGCCCCGGAAAAAACCCGTGGGGGCCGACCGATGTGTCGGCCCCCAAATCTTTCGAAAACGGTGACCTCCTCGTGGTCCTCTGCTTGTCCAGACCTTGACGGCCTTCAAGGTCCACCCACTTGGTTCAAGAAGCTCCGTGAAGTTTCAAACACAGTTCCGCCACTCGGCGACCTAATTTGCGTGCATTTTCCGCCGTCTTTTCATCGGGCGCTCCAACGCACGCAACCCCATAATGCCCTGTCGCCGACAGCGGATCGCCCACCACAATCATGCCGTAGATCAAGAAGCATTGCAGAATGGACAGCATGGTGGTTTCCTTACCGCCCGTGGGATCTCCGGACGTGGCAAAAGCCGCTCCCACTTTATTTTCCATCTTCTTGCGAACACTGACGAAGTCATCGAACACCCGTTTGAGGTCGGTGGCCATGACGCCGAAATAGACCGGGGACCCCGCGATGATTCCCGCCGCCCTCACAAAATCGTCCTGAGTGACTTCCTTTGTGGAGCGCAGCACGGCCGATACACCATTCACGGCTTGAACCCCTTCGGCCACATGTTCGGCGAGTTTTTTCGTGTTGCCGCTACGCGAATAATACAACACAAGAACTTCCATAGCTTCTTCTCCTTTCTGCCTTCTACCATTCACTGCTTAAACGACGTGAAACATCAGGCCAATTGGCTTCCAGGGATTTTACAGCTTCAAGTCCCAGCTCCAGGTGTAGAGGCATGTAGTCGGCGTAGATTTTTTCCTGCAATTCTTTGCTCTTGATACCCTTGCGTTGCAAAGGCATGTCGGAGACAAGCATGATGGACCCGATAGGCACCTCGTAGTGATAGGAGACGGAAAACAGGGTGGCCAGTTCCATTTCAATGGCAAGGATCCTTTGTTTTCTCAGGTACTCCACGAAATCCTCATCGAATTCCCATAGACGCCGATCTGTCGTGTACACAATGCCGCATTTAGGCTGAAGCCCCACCTTCTTGACGGCCCCGATACAAAAAAGATTGACCGAAGATGCGGGAATCGCCGGAAATTCAGGAGGAAGATAGTGTCGGCTGGTGCCTTCTCCGCGAATGGCGGCGGAAGGAACGACAAAGTGGCCGATTTCCAAAGTGTCATCAATCCCGCCGCACATTCCAAGCATGATGACCGATTTCAGCCGATCCAGGTAAGCCAGGCAGTGAATGAGCAAGGCCGCCTGAGGAGACCCGATACCGAAATCGATCAAAGTACAATTGAGATCCGAAGCGTTGACCAGACGAAAGTTGCCCTCACTGCTTTCACCTCCTGTCTTTTTCTGAAACCAATCCGCATATTTTTTAAAATTCGTGATCAGGATATGCTCGCACATTCGATCCAAGGGAAAATTGGTGTAACGCTCCAAGGTCTGTCGAACATATTCATGTTCTTTAAGTCCCATGGCATTGGTATCCCGCAGTAAAAGGCAACACAGGTGCTTTGTGTGAAATTGTCAAGAAAACGTTTCACAAGTTGGCTATTTAGCCAATTCGGCCGCCGTGGCGGCATCCAGTCGTCCAGTCACGGGAAGCCCTCTATCCGCTTGAAAATTCATCAAGGCTTGTTTGGTTGCTTGACCCATCTTGCCGTCCGGTGTTCCGGCTTCATAGCCCAAAGCATTGAGTTTTCTTTGGGCTTCTTTCAAGGTAAGCGTTGTTCCTTGATAGCCACCACTTTGACTGCTTCCCTCCACACCCAGACGGCCTCCCGTACCCAGTTGACGGTCGCCCATGGTTTGAGGAGTATAGTTTCTGGCCACGCGCACAAGCTGGTTATAGGCGTCCAGAAAAGCTCCTGCGATGACCTTTCCTTGCGGTGTGTTGGTGTAGCCGCCAAGACCACCGCCGGCGCTGCCTCCAAAGATGCCACCACCTAGACCCCAATCAAAATTCTTGGAGCTGCCTTCGGCGACACCCACCTGCACACCGGATCGATTGTCCACAAGCATGAGCATAACGGCCGCTTCATTGGTTTTGATGCCTCCTAAAACCGCTCCCGCCACCGCACCTCCAATACCAAAGGCTCCCAAAGCGCCTCCGAGGGCCCCTGTTCCTTTTTGACTGATCATGACTTCCGGCGTGAGCGTGTAGTCCGCACTCACCATTTGCCCCTTACCGAAATTACTTCCAGCTCGAAGTTCTCCCGTCTGTTGTAAGGCTCTTTCTCCCATCATGGTTTTCATGGCTCGGCCTCGGTCCACCACAATGAAACAATTGGACTGCTGAATCAAAAGCCTGAGCACAGGGACCGTGGAAGTCAGTTTATATTGACCTGTAATGTAGTGATACCAATCCGAGTTTTGGTCTTCCTCCACCGCGATGGTGCCCAGAGGCCGATCACAACGCTCCAAGGAGGCATTCACATTCTCGCTGGTGGCTCCGCCGGCGCTCCCGGTGGCGACGGTCTTGGCCGAGGAGTCCCCCACCTGTACGGGCATGCTGCCGCATGCAGCAAGAAAAGTACTTCCAACGATGAAAACAAGCATCAGCGCCCAAGGTTCCCTAGACATGCTCCATCTCCTTCTTTCATTCCATGGACTTGGCATGGCCACCGTTGTGATTCTCACGATTACCCTTTCGATGTTTTTGAATCGTGAACCTTTTGTGAAGCCGGCAATCACCTCCTTTCCTTTTGTCTTGTTGCTTCCTATTCTTTTTGGGGGCCACATCCGGAAGGTCTCATCAGCGCTTGTTTCATCTTCCTAGGATTCTTGGGATGCCTTTTCCCGCTGCAATTTTTCGTAGATATCCGGGTAAAGTTTTTTCATGCATTCGGGACAGATACTATGAGTAAAGAGAATCTCGCTATGCTTTCGAAAATAGTTTTCCAACTGCTCCCAATAGCCTTGGTCATCCCGAATTTTTTTGCAGGAGCTACAGATGGGAAGAAGCCCGCTCAGCGTTTTCACCTCGGAAAGCGCTTTTTGAAGTTCCTTGATCAGTTGCTCCCTTTCTTGTTGCAAGCGTTTCAAAACGGTGATGTCTGTGATGAAACCCTCAAGAGCCAGCAGGTTTCCTTGCTCCGACCAAATACCTCGGCCTTTCTCCCACACCCATTTTTCTTCATCGGTTTTTGTTCGAATTCGGTAAAGTAAAATAAAAGGTTGTTTTTGGGATAAAGACTCCTGGACGGTGTGCCAGACGAGATCGCGATCTTCAGGGTGAATCAACTCTCCGTAACTCACGGCCTTGCTGCCGACCAACTCTTCGGCCCTGTACCCGGTGAGCGCCGCAGCTCCTTCACTGACGAATTCCATAGTCCAGGAAGGATCGTCTCGGCATCGGTACGCCATGCCTTGAAGGTTGGCAAGAAGGGTCCAGAGCATACGGCGATTTTCTTCCAGTTCTTGGGTCCTCTGCTGGATCTGGTCTTCAAGAAAGTCTTGGTATTTTGTCATTTCCCGTTCGGCGTGGCGCAAACTTTTCAGCATGTCTGAGAGCGCTATCCCCAAGGCATCCGTTTCTGAGGCGAGTCCTACCTCCACATCCAGCGTTCCTGCGGCCACCTGCTGCGCCGTGGAAGCTGTTCGCTGAAGATACCGGCTCATCTGCTGAAACGCCCCTTGCGCTTCCTGAAATTGCTGAATGACCGTGTCAAAGGCCGAAGCCATGACCCCAAGCTCATCGCCCCTCTTCATATGCAACGGTTGCGTGGTGACCGAAAAATCCACGTCCAGTCGGCCTTGGGCGAGTCGTTGCAGTTGATCGATAAGGCATTGAATGTCCTTCGTCGCCAGGTCTTGCGATGTGGTCATGACGCGGTGCAAGGGTTGTGTGATACGACGGGTGTGCAGGTAGCCCAGCAAAAGCCCGCCAAGCACGGCCATGAGGGCGAAGACCACCACGGCAAGTCCCGTTCGAGCCGCAAGCCTTTGCGATTCCATGAGGTAGGTCTGAAAAACGTGGTCAAGACTTTTCAGCATAAAGGCCGTGTCTTCACGGACTGCGGTTTCCAGTCCCATGAGTTCGTCCATGTGTGCGTTAAGCTTTCGAGTGTTTGCCTTAATGGTTTCAAGGGCATCGGCATAGGCCTGCAAGCCGCCCTCAATGGATTCCAACACTTCCATGTTGTTTTGCTTCGTGAATCGTTCCCGAAGCGCTGCCTTCTGTGGCTCGATATCAAGACGAGCCTTACCTAAGAGAACAAAGTACTTTTCGTCCCCGGTTTCAATAAAGCGCAGTCCGTTCAGCTGAATCTCAAGAAACCCTCTGGCCACACGTTCCAGCAACAACACGCCCGTCACGTCCTGGGACGCTATGAGTGAGACGCGAAGGGCGCTCAAGGCATCCTCAACGAGGTATTTGTGATGATTGAGGTCTTTAAGGATCAAGCCCTGATTGTCTTGGATCACGCGCACCATGTCTTCAAACACCTTCTCATACCGAGCCGCCGATTGATCCAGACGATCGAGAACGCTTAGATAGGCTCGGTCTGCGAGAGACTGACGAGTCTTTTGGATTTTCTCCTTAAGCCGGGAACCGGTCTCCACGAAAGCATTGAGATCCTCCTGCTTCTGGCCTCGAACATAGCCGACCGCATATCGGCGAAGCATAGAGGCATCATGGGCGATTTCCACGCTGAGTGTGGCCGATCGGCTCAGGTGCTGGACCATGTGTTCCGTATGTTGGGCCATGTTATGGATGCTGCGGTAGGCATAGAGACCGAAGAGGAGAAAAAGGACGGTGACGAGCGCGTACCCGAAAAGCATTTGTCGGCCAAGCTTTCTTTCAATCCATGGGAGCATACCTTATGACCCTCCGCAACGTCTGGCGGGTTCATACCAGGTTTCCAATGCTTTTTGGACACCGTCGGCGGCTTCTCGAGCCGTGTGTTTCTTCTGAATGACGGCGACGGCGGCCTCTTGCATGACGGCGTAGCCGTCCGGAACACCGTCACGAAGTTTTTCCCACACAAAACGCACGTCGGTTCCTCGTCCCTGTTTCAAGCCAAAGAATTCTTCCGCATGAGAATCGGAGAGGGGTGCCGTAGCACGATGCATGGGGAAAAAGCCTGGAAGAAGATTTCCTAAGATCTGACCGCTTTCCGAAAGACAGAGCCAGCGAAGGAAGGCCTTGGCTGCGGGTTTGTTTTTTGAAGCGGCATTAAGCCCGACGCCGGCATCCAGATGAAAGGTGATGTGCGACGAAGTGGTGCCGTGAGGGGGCGGTGGAGCAAAAACACCCCACGCAAAGGAGGTGACACGGGCTTTGAAATAGGGAATATCCCAAGATCCACCGAAGAACATGGCCGCGCTGCCTTGCGCGAACAGTTGCAGACTATCGGTATAGCCGAGGGTATGGTGGCCGGCAATCAAATGAGGTCGAAGATCTTCTAGGGCTCGAAATGCAGCGACCATCCCCGGATCGTTGAAGCACCGGCGTCCGTTCAGGTACTCGAGCCGCCCTTCTTGGCCCCCGATGAAGTTCGGCAGGATGTTTAAAAAGACCAATTCAAGAATGGTCCAGGGATCCCCTGAGGTGTTAGCGAAAGGAATCAGCCCGGCTTCTCGTATTTTTTTGGCCGTCGCAAGAAGTTCTTCCCAGGATACGGGGATCTTAAGGTCGAGGCGGGTGAAGATGTCCTTGTTGTAGTAGATGCCGTGAGAAGTCGCGATAAAGGGAACACCGTAGGGACGGCCGTCCTCGCCCATCCAGGGACGTAGCATCGCCAGGTCGAAGTGATCCTTAAGCTCCGAAAGATCGTCCAAAGGCTCGAGGAAACCCTGTTCGTAAAGAAGACGCGATTTACTGAAGGATCGAAGATAGAACAAATCCGGGGCTGTCCCGGCCTTGAGTTGGGCTTCCAGAACGGCGTCGTAATGTTGTGGCGTTGTGGGGTCAAAAAGGATGCGGATATGGGGATGGCTCTCTCGGAACCGCTCCAGGAAACGGTTCATGGGTAAAATGTCTTCCGTTCTCCAGGATCCCATGGTCAGAACGATCGTTTCTTGTTGGTCCATAGCCCACGGACGGCATGGGATCAGAAGCAGAAAGGAGATCCAAAGGAAGACGCGCACAATGATCCTATGTTCCCATTGAAGAGGAAACAAGGACCACGCCATAGACATCCCTCCACGGATCAAGGAAAGGGACGATGGTGAAAGAGGCCGGCCATGGAATCGGTATCCACAAGACTAGCAGAATGTAAGGGCCGCGGCCACGGAAAAGAAATGGCTTAGCGAGAAAGGTTTTGGGCAATCGAGCTTTTCGTTCTTGTTATCAGTATGCATCTCCTCGAGGAAGTATTGCAAAAACGTAAATAACCTTATTTTCTTTATCAGGGGTGAAAAGGATTCTCAGGTCTCCCACCCTCAACCTATAATCACCTTGAAGCTTTCCAGTCAACGCCCTCACATTGGGATCGAGTAGAGGGTTCTCAGAGTTTTCCAAGTCAAGGAGGGCTTTCCTTATTCTCTTCCTGGCTTTCTTGTCCAACTTCAAATAGTATTTTTCGGCACTGGGCTTAATCTCAATCTTCCAACTCATGGAGCGATTTCCCTTTCACTCCATGTGCTACCTCTGCTTTCCCCTGCTCAATGGCATCAAGCCACTCTGGCCTGGAAAGCAGCTCCAGCGTCTCTTTATGGCGCTCAATGTATTCATCTATAAGATCGGTAATGATTTCCTTCATGTCTCTTCTCTCCAAGCTTGCAATGACCTTTAGAATGTCTCTTTTGTCTTTTGGTATTCGGACAGTAGCTGTACCCATAGTTCACCTCCTTATTGTGCAAGACCGTAAGCGATTAGGCGCTTTGTGTCAACTGCTTTTGGTAAGGTTTTGGGCCAATCGCGCTTGGGCTTTCCACTGCCCGAAGAGTTTTCCCTGTGAGATAAGCCTTTCCAGGCGTGACCGAATCTCGCTTGGAATGGGTTGAGGTTTTCTCGCCGCCCAGGGGGATCCAGGAAGAGGCATGAAGGTGTGGGCATGGATTCTGGCACCCTGCTCGGCCAGTTCTTCCATAAATTCCACAGATCGAGTCATTTGTTCACGGGTTTCATTGGGCAAGCCGAGGATAAAGTCCACCACGGGCCGAATTCCGAAACTTTTGACCAAACTGCAGGCTTTTCGCACATCTTCCACGTCGTGACCTCGATCCATACGTTGCAACATGGACGGATCGCCGCTTTGAGCTCCCATGACGACCTCCTGGTTGTCGGCATAGCGGGCGACCAATTCCATAATAGGCGGCTGGACCCAATCGGGGCGGACTTCTGAGGGAAAGGTGCCGAAAAAGATGCGACCGCTATTCAACACACGGCGGCGTAAGCCTTCAAGGAGTGTTCTCAGGGCGGTCACATTCGGATGCTTTCCGTCTTGGGAACCGTAAGCAAAGGCGTTGGGGGAAATGAAGCGAAGATCGGTACGACCCGCTTCCACCATGGCTTCCACAGCACGAAAAACGGCCGTTGGGCTTCGATGCCGGACAATGCGCCCCTTAAGCCTCGGAGTCTGACAATAGCGGCACCCATAAGGACATCCGCGCGTGATTTCGATGGGTCCATATTTTCCGTAAGCTATGGGAAGGGCCGGAACATCGTCGAGGGAGGCTTTCAAAGGGTGTCCTGTAAACACGACATCGGTCCAGGTGTTGATGTAGAGCCCGGGGATCCCATTCAGGGGAGCTCCTTGAGCCCACCGCTGAACCAGTTCGGCAAAAACCGGTTCGCCGTCTCCACGGCAGACCACATCAAACCCGGCCCGAAGCACCGAGCGCGGATCCGCGGAGGGATGAGCTCCTCCGGCGGCAAGCATCACCCGGCCACCTTGTTTAAGGCTCTGAAGAGCCTGTACCTCCCGGTGAACTTCCACCCATTGGCATGTCATGAAAGAATAGACCAAAAGAAGCCGATCGTAGGCTTTCAGCCAGGATGCGATGGTAGGAAGGGCTTCGGCCTTTGTCCTGGTATCCAGCCAAAGAATCGGTGTATGATGCGCCCCCTGTCGGGCTTCCATGGAAGCCAGAAGGGCCAGAAAACTGTAGCGGTTCCATGGATGATACCGAAAGACGACGGCGTACGGTTTACGTTCGATGGTGTGATCCAAACCCATAGAATCATGCTCGAACGGGTATCTTCACGACCTTATCAAGGACAACGCCATGCACCTGCAGAAATTCTTGAGCGCTCTCGTGCTGTTGTGGCTCATTAACTTTGCGCCTCCTTTGTTAGCCTTTTTATTAGACACACGCTGGTCCACGCCCTTGGATCGAGGCCGTCTCTTCTTGGATGGGAAGCCTCTTTTTGGACCCCACAAGACAATTCGAGGCGTTTTCAGTGCCGTGGTCACGGGGTTCGCGGTTGCACCTCTTGTGGGCTTACCCTGGTTTGTCGGGGGCGGCGCGGCCGTATTGAGCATGGCCGGGGACCTTTTTTCCAGCTTCATCAAGCGAAGGCTCAATCTGCCTAGCGGCAGTGCGGTGCCTGTCTTGGACCAGCTCTTTGAAGGCGCGTTTCCCCTCATCATTCTTTCTTCTTGGGTAGGCACCCATCCCGTGACGCTCTTGAGCTTGGTTGTGATCTTTTGCGTGGGTGCCTATGTGGGTTCCCATTTTTTCAAAAAGATTTTGTTGCAGCAACCTTTTGAAGGTTATCCTCGGCCTGTCAAGTCTCGTGTTCGTTTTCGGGAACTCACCAGCTGCCAGATTCGTTCAGCACCTTGGGCGCACATGTTTCATTTTGAAGATGTGGTCATGTATCGCGTGGTCATGAACACCGTCTTTCGGTGGCTTGGGCTTCTGGAGCCTGGAAAAATCAATGCGTTGAACATCAAGAGACAACGCTTGAACCTGAATTTCCCTGATCTTCCCGAAGCTTTTGACGGTTATAAGCTGTTGCTCATGACAGATCTGCATCTGGATGGATTGGACGGATTGGTGGAGCGTCTGCAGACCTTGCTGGCCGAGGAACCTGTGGATTTGTGCCTCTTGGGTGGCGATTATCGCATGGAAAATTACGGTCCCAGTGATCAAGCCGTCGAACGCCTGCGACGTCTCGTGCCGCATATTCGTGCTCGGGATGGTGTTCTAGCCGTCCTAGGCAATCACGACTGTCCTGAAATGGTGGCCGCTTTGAAAGAAGAAAGGATTCGCTTCCTTGTCAATGAAGCCTATTGTCTTCATCGGAACTCGAATCGGTTATGGATTGTCGGCCTGGACGATCCCCACTACTTTCGTGCCGACGACATGGAGCAAGCCCTAAGCCAAGTTCCTCCCGAATCCTTCATCATTCTTCTGGTCCATTCTCCTGAAGTCGCCGATGAGGCGGCGCATTATGGTGTGCGTCTTTATCTATGCGGTCATACCCACGCCGGCCAGATTCAACTTCCACGGATCGGGCCTCTTTTCACCCACAGTCGTTCTCCGCGCTCCCTGGTTCAGGGGCTCTGGAAATATAAAAATGTGATCGGTTATACCAGTGCGGGTGTCGGTGTTTCCGGGTCTCCCGTGCGATTTCGCACCCATGGAGAGATTGTTTTCATTACCCTCAAAAAAGCGTTTGAGCCATCGAGCCACACTTCTGCGTGAACGGTGGGTTCCTGCATAGAAAAGGTATGGATCTGAAACAGTTTGCCGAAGAAGCCGCGGCTATTCACCTGCGCGGCGTGCGTCAGCATAACCTCAAGAATCTCAATCTAGACATTCCCTTGTATCATCTCATTGCCATCAGCGGTGTCAGCGGCTCCGGAAAATCCAGCCTTGCCCTGCACACCTTGTACGCCGAAGGCCAACGGCGTTATGTCGAAACCTTTTCACCCTATGCCCGTCAGTTTCTGGAAAGAATGGATCGGCCCGATGCGGACGCCATTGAAGGAATTCCTCCATCCATTGCCATCGAATCGGCCGTCACGGTGCGCAGTTCCCGTTCCACCGTAGGAACCATGACGGAAATCACCGATCATTTGAAATACCTGTACGCCTTGATAGCTGTGCCCCATTGTTCCCAATGCGGGGATCCCATTCGTCAAGAAGACCCCGAATCGGTTCTTGAACGCCTTAAAGATCTTCCAGCAACGGCCCGAGTTCTTGTGGCTTTTCCGTATCGCCCCACGGGGAAAAAATGGGTGCAGGACCTGGTGTCTCAAGGTTTCTTGCGTGTTTATATCTCAAACACCGTCCTCGACCTGGAAACCCTTTCCCGGAAAGAAATAGCCGAAGCGTTCGACAAAGAAATCCTCGTGGTTGTAGACCGTCTGCCATGGGCCAAAGCGGAACCTCCCCGAGTTTTGGACTCGCTTCGAACCGCCTTCCTGATGGGCCATGGGGAAGCGGCGGTCGTGGTGATGGAAGGCGAAACCTTCCGATTTTCCCAAGACTTAAAATGTGCCCGGTGCGGCGTGGGAGTGGAACCACCGTCACCGAATCTTTTTTCCTTCAACAGCCCCTTGGGGGCCTGCCCTCACTGCCGAGGGTTCGGGCGCATCATTGATGTGGATTTGGATTTGGTGATTCCGGACCAGAAGCTTTCCCTGAAACAGGGAGCGATTCGTCCCTGGACACCGGACCGCATGGAATATGAAGAGCTTCTGGATTTTTGCCGTAAGGAAAACATTCCAGTCCATGTGCCTTTTCGGGATTTGTCCGAAGAGGATCGTCGAAAAATTATAGAAGGCCATAAAGACTGGTATGGCATTCGCGGTTTTTTTCAATGGTTGGAATCCAAAACCTACAAGATGCATGTGCGGGTGTTTCTCTCTCGGTATCGAGCTTATGTGTCGTGTTCCCTGTGTGGAGGCAGTCGGTATCGAGACGCCGCGCGAGTGTATCGGCTTCATGGTGTGAGCATCGATGAGCTGTGTGCCTGGTCCGTCAAGCGCTGTTTAGCTTTTTTCAGGGACCTGGCCGAGACCTACCCAAAAGAATCGGCTCCAGCCTTACTGGTTTCCGAAATTCGCCATCGGCTTCAGTTCCTTTCTGATGTGGGCTTGGATTATCTGACCCTGGACCGCCAGTCTCGAACCCTTTCCGGCGGCGAAGTTCAGCGTGTTCATTTGACTCGAGCCCTGGGCTCAGCCCTTACCCATGTCCTGTATGTCCTCGATGAACCCAGCGTCGGGCTGCATGCCAGGGATCAGGAAAGGTTGATGGGTCCGCTGCGCCGGCTCGTTGCCTTGGGAAATACCGTCATTTTTGTGGAACATGACCCGGACATGCTCCGCAAGGCCGATATGGTGATTGACATGGGGCCTGGAGGAGGTGACCAGGGCGGTGAGATCCTCTACATGGGCCCTCCCCAAGGGCTTGCCCATGTGCCGCAGAGCCTGACGGGACGCTATCTTCAAGCAGCGGAAGGCTTTTCTGATCCTGGTGGAAAACGCCGACCTGTGTCGAGATCCGGGAAATCGATCACCGTCAAGGGCGCTACGGAAAACAATCTGAAGAACCTTACCGTTTCGTTCCCTCTGGGCTGTCTGATCGGCGTGAGCGGGGTTTCCGGTTCCGGTAAAAGCACGCTTGTGGAAACCGTCTTGTACAATGGTTGGCGACGTCTTCGAGGGCTTCCTGGAGAGCCGGCCGGCCGATTTGAATCCATGAAAGGGATTCATGCCGTGTCCGACATGATTTTGGTGGATCAAAAACCCGTGGGTCGATCCCCTCGAGCCAATCTGCTCACCTACACGAAAGTCCTGGATCCTCTGAGAAAGCTTTTTGCAGCCACGCCCGAGGCACGGCTTCGAGGCTATGGAGAGGGACATTTTTCATTTAATGTTCCCGGAGGCCGTTGTGATCAATGTAAGGGGGAAGGATTTCTCAAGGTAGAGATGCAGTTCCTTGCGGATGTTTACGTGCGATGTCCAGCCTGCGATGGCCGCCGTTTTCGTGGCGAGGTGCTGGATGTTCGTCTCAGAGGCTTATCCATAGCCGATGTTTTGGAGAAAACAGCTCGAGAGCTTCTTGAAGTCTTTGATGACGTGGATTCCGTTCGAAAGGCTCTGGAACCGGTCACCGCCATTGGTTTGGACTACCTTCGACTGGGACAACCCTTGACGATGCTTTCGGGAGGGGAAGCTCAACGTGTCAAACTTCTTCGGTATCTGAGTGGTCATGAACCTGTATCGAAAAACAAAGGCATTTTTTTTATCCTGGATGAACCTACGGTAGGTCTTCACCCTCACGATCTTCAAAAACTCATCACCATTCTCCACCAGCTGGTGGAAAAAGGGCATACGGTCCTGGTAGTGGAACATAACCTGGAACTGTTAAGTGCCTGCGATTGGATCATCGATTTAGGGCCCGAAGGAGGCGATGACGGAGGGCGTCTGGTGGTTTGCGGGACTCCGGAACAGGTAGCGACCCATGAAGGCAGTTATACCGGGCGATATCTTCGAGAACGCGGCTTTGTCAGAGGGGACTTGATCACCTCCAGAACTGAGAACGAAGATTATCTTCCCATTTCCAAACCGCAGCTTGTGGATAAGCCCAACCATATCATTGTTCGAGGAGCCCGTGAGCACAATCTCAAGGTTCAGGAACTGCAACTCCCTCTCAACCGAATGACCGTTTTAACGGGACTCAGCGGTTCCGGGAAGTCGTCTCTGGCGTTCGACATCCTTTTTGCCGAAGGCCAAAGGCGGTACCTCGAATGCTTATCCACTTTCGTTCGTCAGTATTTCAAAATTCTGGAAAAGCCGGATGTGGATCAAATTCTGGGCCTTCCTCCCACGGTGGCCATTGAACAGAGAACATCGCAGCTGGGCCGGAAATCCACTGTGGGAACCATCACAGAAATTTACCATTTTCTTCGTCTGGCCTTTGCTCGATTGGGCCATCAACACTGTGTCGCGTGCGGTCTTCCTCTCCAAGCCATGAACCCGGAAACCATTGTGCACAGGGTGGAGACGGTTTTGAAGGAACGCCAAGGGCTTTTGCTTGCTCCTCTGGTGCGAGGCCGCAAGGGCATCTACAAGGATCTTTTTCTTCGACTACGCACGATGGGTTTCAAAAAAGTGCGTATCGACGGTGTGGTGCAGCCTCTGGCACCTTTTCTTCCCACGATCGCTCGACATCGAGAACACGACATCGAAGTCGTCGTGCTGGATACGGAAGCCGGCTTCAGATCCAGTGAGGGGTCTTGGCAAAGCCTTATTCAGCAGGCGCTCAGGCTGGGGGGTGGGACCGTCATTGTCTCGAGCGCCGAGGATTTTTTCTTCAGCCAACATTTGATGTGTCCCAAATGCGAAAAGAGTTATGCTCCGCTGGATCCGCGGCTTTTTTCGTTCAACAGCCGTCACGGTATGTGTCTGCGATGTGACGGATCCGGTTTGGATGGAGAACGTCCATGCCCGGAATGCCATGGCAGCCGTCTCAATGCTCAGGCGCGTGCCGTGCGGTTGAAAGGCTTTTCCATCACCGAACTTGCGGATCTCCCTCTGGGCGCCTTTCAGAACACATGGAACAACCTTTCGTTTGAAGGGATCGAAAGACCTGTGGCGGACCCGGTGTCCAGGGAAATGAATGAAAGAATCGGCTTTCTTATGAACGTCGGGTTGGATTATCTCACCCTGAACCGATCCGGGGAGACCCTATCAGGAGGCGAGGCCCAACGGATTCGTTTAGCGGCCCAACTGGGATCCAATCTTCGCGGTGTGTGTTACATCCTCGATGAACCTACCATCGGCCTGCACCCCGCGGACAATCATAAGCTTTTAGAAAACCTTCGAAGATTGACAGATAAAGGAAACACGGTGCTGGTAGTGGAACATGACGAAGACACCATGCGGGCGGCGGACCATGTGGTGGAACTGGGTCCCGAGGCCGGAAGTGGTGGAGGTCGTGTGGTGGCGCAGGGACGTTTTCAGGATCTGGTGCAAAGGCCGGAGACTCTCACCGGCACATGGTTCGGTAAATCCTCCTTTTCATGGATTTCAGCCCCTAAACGTTCGATTCCAGGGTCGGACGGCTGGCTTGTGCTTCGAGGTGCTCATGCCAACAACCTTAAAAACATTGATGTTCGCATTCCTCTAGGAACCTTTGTCTGTGTCACCGGAGTTTCCGGATCGGGAAAAAGTTCTTTGGTCTATGATGTCCTCAAAGAGGCTCTGAAAGCCGTTCGAAACACTGGGCGCCTCAGCGAAAAGATTCCTTTGAATTCCCTCGAGGGCCACGAGGCTGTTCGGCGTTTGGTGGAAGTGGATCACACACCCATCGGTAGAACACCTCGATCCACTCCTGCGACCTATGTGGGCATATGGGATGAAATCCGAAAACTTTTTGCCGCTGTGCCCGAAAGTCGGGCACGTGGCTTTCGACCGGGCCGTTTTTCTTTTAATGTCAAGGGGGGACGCTGTGAGGTTTGTCAGGGCCAAGGACGCACCCGTGTCGCCATGAGTTTTCTTCCGGACGTGACCGTACCCTGTGAGGCATGCGGTGGGCGCCGTTTCAACCGGGAAACCCTGGGGATTGTTTATCGTGGAATCACCATTGCCGATGTGTTGCAGATGACCATTGCTGAAGCCCGCCGTTTTTTTGCTTCGGTTCCTTCCATTGTGCGACCTTTGGTGGTGTTGGATGAGCTGGGTCTTGGGTATTTGACTTTGGGACAGCCAAGTCCGACCCTTTCCGGAGGGGAAGCCCAGCGGATCAAACTGGCCGCGGAGTTGAGCAATCACCGAGCCCACACGCTCTATTTACTGGATGAGCCCACCACCGGCTTGCATCGCGCTGATATCGGCAAACTCTTGGGGGTGCTCCGAGCCCTGAGCCATCAAGGTCATACCCTTGTGGTTATCGAACATAATTTGGATGTGGTGGCCGCGTGCGATTACGTGGTGGATCTGGGACCGGGCAGCGGGGACCGTGGCGGGCGTGTGGTCTTCAGCGGGACTCCCGAGGAGATGGTGCAGGGTGCTCATGGGTCCGCGACCGCGAAGGCCCTTCGACGTCACATGAACAAGGCCCAAGAGATGAGTGCCGTTGAGTCTTAGGAGGGGGAAACATTGTGGTGCTTTCCTATCATCCGATTATTGAAGGGCATGTGAACCGACTGTGCGCCGGTCGCGAACCGGACGATGAAGACCGCAGATGGATACAGCGAGCTTCAGCGGTGATTTTGCCTCAGGGGTGTTCCGAAGCCCTGTACCATATGGCCGCTCGATATTGCCGTCATGTCTTTCCCAATTACCGCACACGCTTCCTTTACCCTGGAAAAATCGGAGACATTCGCCTCTTTCGGGCTCTTGGACTGCCCCATCCATCAAGTCACCTTTTTCTCTCCGTAAAGCATTGCCCGACGTCTTTTTGGCAAACTCTACGCTATCCGGTGGTCCTCAAAAGTGCGCACGGAGGCGAAGGATCGTTGGTTTTCAAAGTCCATAACGCCCAGGAAGCCTATGAAATCCTAAAGCTTTTTGAGGGTATGGAACGCAGTGGTTTTGGGGGCTTTCTCGTGCAGCGGTTCGTGGAAAACGACGGTCGAGACCTGAGAGTGGTGGTTGTGGGGAAAACGGTGATCAGTTATTGGAGGGTTCAAAGGGATGCATCGAACTTTCTTTACAATACGTCCCAAGGAGCTGTCATCGATCACGAAAGCGACCCGGAACTTCAGGCGAAAGGCCGGGACTGGGTGCGGCGTTTGTGTCGAGAAGCAGGAATGAATCTGGCAGGCATCGATCTGCTGTTTCCGGTCGAGGCCTTAGAAACGCAGGCTCCCCCATTCTTTGTAGAAATCAATTACTATTTTGGCCGCAAAGGGCTTGGTGGAAGTCAAAGCTTCTACAAACTTCTTGAACGGGAAGTTGTCAGGTGGCTTAAAGATCTGGGATTGGCCGCAATTCAACCGCCTCCCACAGGCGGAAAAAAAGCTACTCGTTCATCACCCTGAAGGACCGTATTCCATGAGGAGGCCACCCCGTTGACCATGATCAGCTTCACGTCTTCTTCGGGTAGCCCCAGCTGCTGCGCCAAAGCTTTCACGGTGGTTCCCGCAGGCACGCTCACCGTTAAACCTGTCATGGGGTCATAGTCGCGAACATGCTGTCGCAGTGTGGCGGCAAGAAGCACTAGAAGAGGCATAACTTTCCATCCTCGAAAATGAAACGCTCCCTCAATTTCCGACGCAGAGGCATCTTCAAGGGAGATGCCATTCAGGTTGCCGGGGCATTCCGGTAAACCCGCTTGACCTGCACATTGGAAACCAGGGCCGTGTAGCCTTTACCCTTCTCAAAGTCTACCTTGATGCTTCCTTGGTCGATTTCCATGTACCGGGACAAGACATCAATAATATCGTTTTTGATAGCTTCCATAAGTTGCGGAGAAATGTCAAGCCTGTCGTGCATGAGTACGACACCCAGACGCTGTTTGGCCGTATCGGCGCTTCCCCTATGCCGGAAGAAATTCTGGATCGCTTTTAACATGAGACCAACTCCTTTCACCCGCCGAAAATCCGCTTGAATCGACTCAGAAACCCGCTGTCCTCTTCCTCGTCCAAGGGGATATTTTCGCCGTTCAGTCTGGCGGCGATTTTTTGAAAAGCTTGCCCCGCTCGACTGCCTCGCTCATGCACCAGAGGAACACCCCTGTTGGTGGACACAACCACTTCACTGCTTTCTGGAATGACGCCGATAAGCGGAATGGAAAGCAAGGAGACGATATCTGCCGTAGACATCATGTCCCCTTTTTTGACCATCTTGGCGTTGAGGCGGTTGATGATGAGATGAATATCCTTGAGCATATTGGCTTCCAGAAGACCGATAACTCGATCCGCATCTCGAATGGCGGAAACTTCCGGTGTCGTCACCACCAGAGCCTTTTGCGCTCCGGCAACAGCGTTTTTAAAACCGCGTTCAATGCCGGCGGGACAGTCCACAATGACATAGTCGTGTTCCGCCGCCAGCTGCTCGCACAAGGTTTTCATTTGCTCTGGTGTCACAGCATCTTTTTCACGAGTCTGCGCGGCAGGAATGACATGGAGCGTCTTCAGCTTGCGGTCCCGAATCATGGCCTGTTCGATGCGACATTTCCCTTCTACGATATCCACCAGATTATAAACGATTCTGTTTTCCAAACCCATGACCACATCGAGGTTACGCAGACCAATGTCCGCATCGATGAGGACGACTTTGTAACCCTTTTGCGCCAGGGCTGTCCCCAAATTGGCGACGGTCGTGGTCTTGCCGACGCCCCCCTTTCCTGATGTGACAACCAACGTTTGTCCTGCCATGGTCCTTCCTTCCTTAACCGTCCATTTGACGATTCTAATAACGGGTCACCTGAATCCGGTCCCCTTGGATTTCCGCCACTTCGTAGCGCTTGGGCTTCATGGTTCGTTCTCGAGGAGGAACCGCCACCACATCGGCGATGCGCAATTGCTGAGGTTCTATGTGAAGTCCCCAGATCTTGGCGGATCGATCGCCGTAGATGCCTGCATGAGCAATACCCCTTAATGTGCCGAAAACAATGATATCTCGAGCAGCGAGAATTTCGGCGCCGGGATTGACGTCGCCCAAAATGATCAGTTCAGCTGGAGATTCAATGCGGGTTCCCGACCGACATGTCTGACGCACCACCAGAGGAACCTCCGCTGTCTCTGTTTCCTTGTCCAATTTGTTTTCGTGAAAGGTCTTTCCTATTGCGGAATTGACTTCGGGAACCTTGACCGAAATGCCCAGAAGCCCCGAGACCCATGTGAGGAAGGGATGCAAGTTCTTGCCGAGACGAATTTCATGGAGCTGAATGCCTCCCACGTCTTCCAAAAGGGTTCGAATGACCTGAACTTCGTCCACGTGAAAATCCCGCTCCCTTAGGTCCAGAATCATGCGAGCTTTTTGAAAAAAGCCACGGGATTCCATCACTTTTTTGCGCAAATCAGCCAACAGATTCTCAAGAGGCACTTGTGCGGGCAGAAGGAGCACAAAGCCGTCACGGTCCGCCTTGATCTGAAAAGTCGGCTGTGGAGGGATGTGTGTGAGCATAGCTTCACTCTTTGGACTGGGTTGCAGAGGCTTCTCTCGAAAGCTTCGGGGCAACAGGGTCCAGGTGCAAGAGACTCTTTAGTTCCTTCCAGGTGGAGACCCTTGGAAACGGGGCCGGCTGTCGATTCCACGGCTGGTCGAAAAGAATGGGCTGAATCCCGTTTTGCGCCAGAAGATGGCAGGTTTCCAGGCGGTCTTCCACAAAATGCCGCACCTTCAGCTCATGCAGGATGGAATGTTTCCGCTCGGGATCCCCCGTGGCGATCACCATGATGGAATCGCGATCGACGGCGGGCAAAAGCGCATGAAGCCAGCGTTTGATGGAATCCGGCCAGACACGGGCGGTCACAAACCGCAGTGGCCCAAACCGAGCCAATTGTTCCAGCACTTGGGCGGCACCGTCCATGGCGGGAATTCTGGCGGTATGCTCATCGTCCAGCGTCAGACAAATCAGTTCATCGATCACATGGGAGGGTGCGGCCACACAGCGGCGTAGATCATACGTGGTCAGGTGTTCTTTGGTGAGATAGCGAAGGCCGTAACGTTCTCGTGCCAAGTCCACAAAAACCTTCATGGTGTCCGCCACCACGCCGTCGATATCAAAAGCGAGGTGACGAGGATCCACGCATCCTTCCAGGGACATGCAAGGTTCCGAAGGCGGCAGTCTCGATATTCCAGGGGCGGCATGGTGCCAATTCATAGGGTTTAAGATTCCTCCGTTGTGCCTTCCGAACACTCTGTCAAGCATACTTGAGACGGCTGGTCAAAACGAAAAGAAATTTCATAGATGCCGTCTTCCAAGGTGCTGTGAACCACATAGCCGACTTTATGAAAAACAGAGAGCATTTTTCTGTTGGAAGCCAGCACGTAGGCCGTAAAGCCTGTAATCCCTTTGGCCTTGGCGATTTCGCACAGATAGTGGAGAAGAAAGGTTCCGATACCTTTGCGTTGCCATTCCGCACGCACCGCAAAGTCCACTTCAGCCATGTTCGTCTTTTGGTCCAGAATGTAGCGGCCCAGAGCGATAATCGTCTCGGCCCCTATTTCTCCGATCACCCCCACAATGGCCATTTCCTGTTCGTAGTCGATGTTGCACATGGCCTGGGTGTCCCGATGAGGAAAGACCCGCATGGCCGAAAGGAATCGATAATAAATGTCCTGGTCTGGCAGGGAATAGAAAAATTCCTGAAGCGCTCTTTCATCTGTGGGCTTGATGGGTCTGAAAATGACCTTTTCGTTTTCCGGAAAGATCTGATGTGTTTCCCACTGTCCAGGATACAGAGGCTCAAAGATGGGAGGAAGAATCTGATCCTGGTAGACATACCGAAGCTGCTTCGCTTCCTCCAAAAGCCTTTCGCGGAATTTAGGATGCGCGATATTGATCAAGGCAAGAGCTCTTTCCCGAATGGTCTTGCCATGAAGCGAGGCGATACCGAATTCCGTGACCACATATTGGACCACACTGCGGGAACTCACCACCCCGGCGCCGTCGGTCAAACGGCTGACGATACGGGACTTTCTTCCGTCAGGACTGGTGGAAGGCAGGACGATGATGGATTTTCCGCGGTAGGCGCTGGAAGCTCCCAGCATAAAATCCACATACCCGCCAATACCGCTATAGATCTTTTGGCCTATGGAATCGGCGCACACCTGGCCTGTAAGGTCGATTTCCAGAGCGGAATTGATGGCCGTCATGGAGTCGTTTTGGCTGATGACGCGACTGTCGTTGACATAGTCAATAGGGTGAAATTCAACTTGTGGGTTGTTGTGAACAAAGTCGTAAAGCTCACGGGATCCCACACAAAAACTGGTGATCACCTTGCCGCGGTGAAGAGATTTTCGACGTCCCGTGATGACGCCCTTGCGAATGAGTTCCAAATGGGCATCGGTGATCATTTCCGAGTGAACGCCCAAGTCTTTCTTGTCCACGAGAAGCCGAAGCACCGCATTGGTGATCCGTCCCAAACCCACTTGAATGGTCGCGCCGTCTTCAATCAAACTGGAGACATAGCGCGCCATGCGTTCGGCCATGGCGCTCTTTTCCCCATAAGTCAGTTCCAAAAGGGGTTCTTCGTATTCCACAAAATGATGAATGCGGCTGACATGCAGAAAAGTGTCCCCTAGCGTTCGAGGCATGCGAGGGTTCACCTGAGCGATGACTATCTGGGAATGTTCCGCGGCAATCTTGGCGATGTCCACCCCGATACCCAAGGAACAAAAACCATGGTCATCGGGCGGGGACACCTGAACGAGACTCACATCACGTCCCAAAGCACTTTCTTCCCGAAGAAGCTTGGGCACCTGGCTGAAATAGAGAGGAATATAGTCCGCCAGTCCGGAATTGGCCGCCTTGCGGCTCTTGGGCCCAAGAAAAAACGTACGCAGTCGAGCGTGCTTGGAAAGATCGGACCAATCTTCAGGAAGAGCTCCCATGGACAGAGCCTGAAAGATTTCCACATCCCGATAACCGGGAAGCACCTTGAGCATGGCCCGGACCAGATGCTGCGGTTCGGCCGCCGCTGACCCCACAAAGACTCGACAACCATCTTGCAGCACTCTGGTAAGAATCTGTGCAGCGTCCCCTATCCGTTGGCGATAAAGAGTCTGCCACTGACGCGTCCAGACCATTGCATCCTTATTCCTTGAGTAGTATGGCGCTTATGCAGCGTTGCCCATTCCAACAAACGCACCCGTCGGGGCATAATGAAGGTTAGGTCCTGATGAGTCAAGACGGAACGCTGGACATGTCGATATCATAGACGGCTGGAGCCGGTGAAGGCGGTGTTTTCCATTGGGCGCGTTGGGCCACCAGATCCAGGTGCAGCGTGGTCCATTCTTCCAAAAGGATCCACAAAGGCCAGAGTCTTTCTCGAGCGTCGATGGTTTTAAAGTAGTGGCGGCATTCGTTACAGTAATCAATGCGGTAGCCGGGTTCTTCGTCCGCATAGAGGTAACCTAGGGATTCATGGCGGCGATTGTTGCATACGGGACACTGAAATCGAGCCAGACGCCACGGCGTGCCGCACCAGGAACAATGGCCGTGTCGAAATCCTTCTCCTTCAAGGGTGATCAGGGAAGGCAAAGACCCACACACGGGGCAGTACCCCTCTTTCCAAAGATCATCAGGGGACACGGTTTTGACCAGCTCTTCCGCCGCCTTTTCCACACTGGGACGAAGACAACTGCGCGCCACGTAAAGCAAAGAAGGTAGATCCACTCCGGAGGTTTCCACCCATTCTTCCCATGGGTTCCATTCATGGTGCAAAAAACTTTCCCAAACGGCGTCTTTGGCCGAAGGGTTTTTGGTCAAGGCTTGTGAAAGGGCTGCACATGCCCCCGAAAGTTCCCGATTGTCCGGCGGCACGGCCTGCGTGATTCCTTCTAGGACCTCTTCCGCGGCTTCGATATCCAACGGAAATTCCCAACGGCGTATCAAGGGACGACCCGCATGCCACTGAGCTTGAATGTTTTGGGGATTCATGGGTTTCAGGAAAACCTTGCATCGAGGTTTGACCCTTAACTGAGATGTGAAAACACTTTCCAGGAAATCGTACAGTTCGTGATAGGCTGGTTTCGTGCTGCGGGCAAGATCCAGCGCCTTTCGCATGGTGGTTTCGGCGTCCAGGGACATAAGAGCATCCTTTGCACGGAAAAAAGAGGGACGGGCCACCCCGTCCCTCTCGAAAAAGTTCATGACTCTATGGACTTAACACCTGCCTTCAAACAGACCCTCATACCAATCGAAAACTCTGCGCCAAGGTCTTGGCCGGACGGAACAGTCGTCGCAGAGCCAATTTGCGATCAATGCCCGAACCCAGACTGGCCACGGCATGGCTGTGGTATTTGGCCGGATCATCCACCACCAGGTAAATGACGCGCACCTCGTCCGGATTCAGGAGCTGCGCCTTGGGATATTTGGTCTTCAGGTCGGCAAGACGTTTCTGAGCCAGATCCAGCATGCTTTCCCGAGTACCGAAATTCATGGCTCCCGTGGGACACACCTTGACGCAGGCAGGAACCAGACCGTTTTTCACTCGATCCAGGCACATGGTGCATTTGACGATGCGACCGTCTTGTCGAGCCCGAGGAATATCGTAGGGGCATGCCCCCCGCACATCGTCAATGGGGGCTTCCTTAGATTTTTCCGTATAGACCACAGCTCCTGTTTCCTCATCGTGAATCACGCCACCGTCCACATACCCGGCGATGGCGTCCTTGCATGGAGGTTCCAGGCAGTGGCGGCATTGGTCGGCAAAGAAATACCAGACCGGTTTTCCGTTGACCTCCGATTCACTGAACCGCACCAATTTAAAAGTGTTTTCGTCCAGATCCGGAGGGTTCTGGTGGCTTCCCAGGTTCTTTGTCATGCTGGCGCCGTTTTGGTTCCAGTTTTTGCAAGCAATCTGGCACCCACGGCAGGCCGTACATCGGGTCGTGTCGACGAAAAAGCTCATTCCTGCCATGGCCTAGGCTCCCTTCTTACGCACGTTGACCATAAACGCCTTGGTTTCCGGAATTCGAGTATTGGGATCCCCCGTCGAAGGCGTGAGCAAATTGGCGCTTTCTCCTCCCTTCGGCGGCCAGACCCATCCGTAATGCCACGGCAGTCCCACTTGGTGAATTTCCTGTCCATGGACAAGGAAAGGCCGAAAACGCTTGGTCACAATGGCCACCGCTTCCAAGGAGCCTCGAGCCGATTCCACAATAACCGTCTCGCCGTTTTTAATCCCTCGCAGCTTGGCCAGTTGTTCGCTCATTTCCACAAATACCTGAGGTTCCGCCTCCAGAAGCCAGGGCAGCCATCGGGTGAGTACGCCCGTTTGCCAATGTTCGGTCACCCGGTACGTGGTGCCCACAAAAGGATACCGAGGATCGCATGTCTTGTAGATATCCTTTTCCGTACCGAACATGGCCGCCACGGGATTGGTGAACTGGGAGCTGAACAGGTTCTTTTCCACAGGGCACTCAATGGGTTCATAGTGTTCCGGGAAAGGACCGTCGGCAAGGCCCGGGCCGAAAATGTCCGCAAAGCCGTGAGGTTTCATGATGAACGGGTATTTGCTGTCGGAGCGCGGCGTCCCGTCCGGATTCATCATGGGATACCAGGCTCCGTCCGGAACATCGCCGACCCATTTGGAAGAGACGTACTTGCCTTCCTTCACTTCACCAGCAAAGCTGATCACCGGTCGATTCGGGTTCCACGGTCGGCCCATGAGATCTACGGAAGCCCGATTGTAGAGGATGCGTCGATTCACAGGCCAACACCAAGCCCAGTTGGAATAAAGCCCGATGCCGCTGGTATCCTTGTTGTCTCGCCGGGCCATCTTGTTGCCGTCATCCGTGTAACTCTGACAATAGATCCAGTTGCCGCTGCTGGTGGAACCATCATCACGCAGGAACGCAAAAGACGGCACCGATTGGCCTTTTTTGTAGGTTTTGTCACCGATGGTGACGTCTTTGGTAAATTCCCCGTTGATGGTTCGAGCCACTTTATGCGGGTCGAAATGACCGTTGGTTGTGTAATCCCATTTGAGTTTCAGAATCGGATCAGGGAAAGCCCCACCTCCCTTGGCGTACAGCTTGCGGATTTCTTCAAAGAGTTCCACGATAATGTCGCCGTCGGGTTTGGCTTCGCCTGGAGGATCCTGGGCCTTGTAGCGCCATTGCGCCCATCGGCCGGAATTGGTGACAGAGCCTTCCTTTTCCATGAAGGCGGCGCAAGGCAAGAAGAACACTTCCGTTTTGATCTTCTTGGGATCCACACTCGGAGCCTGCCAAAAAGAGGCGGTTTCATTCTGGAACAGATTCACATTGACCATCCAGTCCAGCTTGCCCAAGGCTTCACGGGTTTTCACGGAATTGGCGCCGCTGCAGGCAGGGTTCTGCCCCCAAGCGAAAAAGCCGGTGAACTGACCTCGATACATGGCATCAAAAAGATCCAACCAACTGTAAGCCTTGCCGTCATCCAGCTTCGGCATCCACGCATAGCCGAAGTCGTTGGAGGCGTCGGCGGCGTCACCGAACATGGCTTTCAGATAACTGACCACGTATTTGGGCCGGTTCTGCCACCAGTTGGCGCTCAGGGGATCTTTTGACACCGGGGTGTACTTCTTCATGTAGTCGGCCAGAGTGGTGGCCGAGCCTGTCGGCACGGGGTTATAACCCGGCCAAATGTGATAAAGCAGGGCATGGTCCGTGGATCCCTGCACGTTGGATTCCCCGCGCAGCGCGTTCACACCGCCGCCGGCGATGCCCATGTTGCCCAAAAGAATCTGAATAATGGCCATGGCTCGAATATTTTGAACGCCTACCGTGTGCTGCGTCCAGCCCATGGCATAAAGAATCGTCCCGGCCTTGTCCGGCTTTCCGGTGGCACTGTAAAGTTCGTAAACCTTTTTGAGATCTTCTTTGGGAGTGCCTGTGACTTTGGAAACCTTATCCAAAGTGTATCGAGAATAGTGTTTTTTCAGCAATTGGAAAACACAACGGGGATGTTTCAACGAGGGATCTTTTTTGGGAACTCCGTTTTCATCCAATTCGTAAGCCCAGGTACTCTTGTCATACTTTCGAGTAGCCGGATCGAATCCCGAAAACAAGCCGTCCTTGAAGTCGTATTTGGGTCCCACGATGAAGCTGGCGTTGGAATAGTGGGTGATGTAATCCTTGAAGTAGAGATTATTAGAAAGAATGTAGTTGATCATGCCGCCAAGAAAGGCAATATCCGTGCCGGAACGTAAAGCCGTGTAGAAATCAGCTTTTGCCGAAGTGCGTGTGTAGCGAGGATCGACATGGATCAGGGTAGCTCCTCGCTCTTTGGCCTTCATGATCCAGCGGAAGGAGATCGGATGATTTTCCGCTGCGTTGCTTCCCATTATAAGGATGCAATCGCTGTTTTGTAGATCGTTCCAATGATTCGTCATCGCGCCGCGTCCGAACGACTCTGCCAGAGCCGCTACCGTGGCGCTGTGTCAAATACGGGCCTGATGTTCAATATAGACCAGTCCAAGGGCACGCAACATGGCTTGGTAGAGCCAGCATTCTTCGTTGTCCAAAGCGGCGCTGCCCACGGAAGCAATCCCTTCACATCGGTTGACCACTTCACCCTTGGCGTTCTGAACCGTAAAGCTCTTGTCCCGACTGGCTTTGACTCGAGCCGCGATTTCCTTGATGGCCCAATCCCACGACTTTTCTTCCCATTTGTCACTGTAAGGGGCTCGGTAGAGGACTTTGGTGACCCGCTTGTCGTTGATGGCTATTTGATAAGAAGAAGCCCCCTTGGCACACAAGGATCCTTGATTGATGGGACTGTCGGCATCGCCTTCCGTGTAGATCACCTTGCCCGTCTGTCGGTCGGTGTGGCAAATGATGCCGCAGCCTACACCGCAATAGCAACACACGGAAGGCGTTTCTTTGGCGTCTTTGGTCCTGAGCTTCCAGGCTTGCTCTTCCACAGGCTTTTTTTGGTAACCCATGGTCGTACAGCCGCTCAAGGCCAAACCCGCCGTCGCTGCTCCCGAAATCTTGAGAAAATCTCTACGCGACAGCTTCATCTTTGACCTCCTGTGAAAAAAGACACATACCATCCCAAAACCCATCGCTTCACATGATCTCTCTTCAGCCCAAAAGGAAAGGCTGGGTCTTAAGAGATCCCTTGAGAAGCTTCCATAGGCTACCACCCCCCTTCAGGGCTTTTAGGGTTTGAAATCCCTCCGTCACCACATAGAGATTATTCGTCAGGGAAGGGGAAATGGCGTTCTGAGCTTCTGATGCGATGTGTGCTATTCATGAGGAACGGGTCGATGGAAAGGCATGGCCGTTCGGACGGGCTCTGTGGCATGGTCACATTCCCTCTCCCCCATGGTCAACCCCTCTTTGGGGATTCTTTTTCGCCCGGTTTCCGAAAGAGATTGTGCATAAGTGCATTGTATTCACAAGCACTGTAACGGAAAAGTTCCACCACTGTCAACCTTAACCCGAGTCGGCGTCATTGAGCGAGGATTGGGAAAGGGTGGACCTTTTGGCCGAAAACCGCCGTGTCTTTACCCGGCACTTTTCGGCCATGAAGGGTTTGGTTCGGTGAGCTCTCTAAAGAGAAAAAGGATCTTGAAGGATGATGGTTTCTTCTCGGCCTGGTCCAACAGAGATAATGGAGAAAGGAATTCCCACATGGTCTTGAACGGCTTCCAGGTAACGTCGCGCTGCCGTCGGCAGGTCCTCAAAACGACGCACATGCCTCAAGTCGGATTCCCAGCCCTCAAGGTCTTCATAGATGGGTTCACATTGTTCGATGCGTTCCAATTCGGGGGGTCTTTCGTCCAGCACGGTTCCTGCGCAACGGTATCCCACTGCCATACGCAGCCGTGGCAGCCCGGTGAGCACGTCCAGCTTTGTGACGGCCAGACTCGCCAAACCGTTCAAGCGCACGGCATCCTTGACCACACACAAATCCAACCAGCCGCAACGGCGAGGACGCCCTGTGGTGGAACCGAATTCCCCGCCACAGCTACGAATATGTTCCCCGGTCGGGTCGTTCAGTTCTGTAGGAAACGGCCCTCCACCGACCCTTGTTGTGTAGGCCTTCATGATACCCACCACGTGACCGATGGCCGTCGGGCCGACTCCGGCACCGCAACAGGCATTGCCTGCCACCGTGCTGGATGAGGTGACGAAAGGATAGGTTCCATGGTCCACATCCAGATGCGTTCCTTGAGCCCCTTCAAAAAGAATGGTCTTTTGAGAATCGAGCGCTTTCTTGAGACACACGGAGACGTCGGCCACAAAGGGAGCAATCCTTTGTCCATAATGAAGGTATTCATGAAGAACGGTTTCCAGGGCTACAGGAGGCTGCCCGTAAAATTGGGTGAGAAGGAAGTTCTTTTCTTCCAAAATCTCTTCGAGTCGTCTTCTTAGAGTCTTTTCGTCCAATAAGTGGTGGATTCGCACCCCCGTTCGAGCCACCTTATCTTCGTAACAAGGCCCGATGCCTCGCCCTGTGGTTCCGATTTTGCCGTGCCCTTTTCGAGCTTCCCGCGCCACATCCAAGAGACGATGATAAGGCATGATCACATGGGCGTAGGAACTGACCACCAATCTTTCCGGGGTGACCTCGACCCCAAAATCCTTGAGCCTTTCCAGTTCCTCAAGAAGGACCTTGGGATCCACCACCACGCCGTTACCGATAAGGCACACTTTGTCTGGATGCAAAATTCCCGACGGGGTTAAATGAAGGATGATCTTGCGGCCACCTACCACAAGGGTATGCCCGGCATTGTTCCCGCCCTGAAAACGTACCACATAATCGGCACGTGCCGTCAAAAGATCCACGACTTTGCCTTTACCTTCATCGCCCCATTGGGTTCCGATCACCACAACGGTTTTCATGGCTACCATGTCCTTAAAACGGCAACCTTTCCATGAAAGGCGCCCTCATAGGCGTTCATGATGTGAAACATGGAACACGCACCGAAGGGGAGCTTTATTGAAAAAGGTGGGATCTGTCAAAACCAAAAAACGTGATTGGCTTTTAGGGTTTTGCACGGAAGCGGCTCGTGGCCGCTTCCGGAATCGTTCTATGCTTGAGGTTAGCGGGCCATGGCACGCAGTCGGCGAATACGCTCTTCAATAGGTGGATGCGTGCTGAACAGGCTGGCGAGACTTCGACCCGAGAGGGGATTGACAATGAAAAGATGGGCCGTCGCGGGCTTAGCTTCAACCATAGGAATCCTTTCGGAGGCAATGGCCAGCTTTTCCAAAGCGCCGGCAAGTCCCAAAGGATTTTGGGCAATACTTGCTCCGGTGGCATCGGCTAAGTATTCGCGAGACCTGGAAATAGCCATCTGGATCAGCATAGCGGCCAACGGTGCCACAATGGCAAGGACCATAGCCCCCACAATGCCTACGCCCCCGCCTTCTTCATCGTCACTGCCTCGAAAACCACCGAAAATGGCTCCCCATCGCAACATGTCTGCAATGAACATGATGGCGCCGGCAAGGGACGCTGCGATGGTTCCTACCAAAATGTCGCGATTCTTGATATGAGCCAATTCATGGGCCAAGACACCTCGCAGCTCGTTGGGGCTGAGCAGACGCAGAATCCCATGGGTGACGGCCACCACGGCATTGCTTGGATTTCGGCCCGTGGCAAACGCATTGGGGGTTTCCGACGGAATAATCGCGACCCTCGGCATGGGAAGCCCCGCCATCATGGCCAGTTCTCGAACCATACGGTACAGTTCGGGAGCTTCATGTTCTGAAACAACCTGGGCTCGGTACATGGCCAAAACGATCTTGTCCGAAAACCAGTAGGTGCCGAAATTCATCGCCAGAGCGAAGATCAGGGCAATAACCATGCCTTGGCTGCCGCCGAGAAGTTTTCCCATAAACACAATCAGCAAAGTCAACGCCGTAAGCAGCAAAAGGGTGCGAAACTGATTTCCCATAGTTGATCCTCCTTAAAGGTTTCAGCTTTCGGTGCGCACAGGCACTTTGCGCGAGGCGGTAAGGCTCTTGGGAACAACGATGGTCAAGACACCGTCACGATAGTCTGCCGAAACCTTTTCCCGTTCAATGTTTTCGGGAAGCGACCACTGCCTTTTAAAAGGACCGCTCGGTCTTTCACGCAGGATCGTTTCGTAGGTTTGATCCACCCTTTCCTGTCTCGTTCCGGAAAGGATCAGCGTGTCTTGAACCAACTCTAGGGAGAAATCGCCCTTTGAGACACCGGGAAGATCTACCACTGCCGTCCATGTTTCTTCGTTTTCAAAAACATCCGCTACAGGTTCCCATGTCGTCATGGCATGGGATATGTCCGTTTCGGGTTGCACCGCTTGAACGGTTTCCTGATACAAAGCGTCCATCCGCTCTTTCATGGAAAAGAGTTCGTTGATCCATTCCTCACCAGCTAACCTCACTCTACCCAGCCTCCTTCCAACACATGTGGCCTGTGCGCGCGGCACACAGGTGATCTGGCGTCTGTGCCATAAACAAGTTAAAAAAGCTTCAAGGGACCGTCAAGTTAAACCGGCTGACCATGAGATGTGTCACGACGGCGGGAGTCCTGGATGCGCAAGCCATTATCCTTGAATGGTACCTGGATATTTGTCCGAAAATGGAAAAAGGCGATATTTTTCCCTAGAGCGCAGCCCTCTAGCCCGATCAACGTGCAGGCGGAACGATGACGCTTCGGGGAAAAGAGAGTATCGGGAGGCGCTTTTGGGCAGATAGGATTTCTTCCGGTCATGGAGAAAGGATGGGTTGTGAACGAGAAAAGAGAGCTTCTCAAAAACCGCATTGTTCCTTTGGACATCTATAAGGCCGCCCCCAAGACAAACTGCGGGGATTGCGGCCAGCCCACCTGCTTGGCCTTTGCCACTCAGGCCGTCGTGGGAGAAATTTCCTTGGACGCATGCCCTCACATGGATGAGGAAATCAAGGAAAAATTTAGAGAACGTCTGGAACGCCAGTTGGATAAGGGTATCGGCAAGAAGAGAGAAAGTTTTGAAAAAACGCTCGAGTTTTTGCGTGCATCCCTAGCTGCGTGGATGACTGCGGAAAACGCTGCGGCTTTGGGAGCCTCATGGAATTCAGATCCTGATGGAAAACCTGCTTTGCGTATGCCGTATTTGGATGACGAGGTGCTCGTAACGGAAGAAGATGTGCAGTCTGTAAGCGGGCGGACCTTGAGCCCTTGGGAAAAAATCTTCTTGTACAATTACATCATCGGTGGTGCCGAGGAACCTTCCGGGCGATGGGTAGGAATGGAAAGCCTTCCCAATTCTGTTTCCAAAATCAAGAGTCTTCGAGCCCATTGCGAGGAACCTTTGGCCAAGGCTTTTCCTAGGGATCGTGCATTGTTACGGCAAGCCGCGGCGCCCCTCTTTGAGGAATTGTCTGCAAAGAGCGGCGAAGCCGACTGGACTGGTGAATGTCGGCTTTTGCCCAAGGTGCGCCTGCGATTACTGTGGTGGCCTGAGGATGTAGAGGAAGGCTTTCCGTCAAGAGTGAAATTTCTTTTTGACGCCCGTGTCTTGGAAACCTTGGATCTGGAATCGCTGCTTTTCGCCTGTGAACAGGTGACCGAGAGAATCCTAAACGCCCGTCATGGACGTCATGGTGATCATTCTTTTCAGGACCCTGCAAACCCATAGGCGGTCCTTCTTGAGGCGGCAACGGGCTTCAGTCGTGGTTTCCATAGCATCCTTCTGCAAAGCTGGAACGTCACACCATGAGGTCAGAGCGAAAAATCCGCTCAGGGTTGAAAATCAGCGAGTATTTCCAATGCCTTGACGGCTTTTTTCTTGATGATGCGCCATGTTTCGGGGTTGCCTTGACGAAACCCGTGAACCAATCGCAGATAGTCCGCAAAGGCTTCCCCGAGACCCACCTGATGCACGTAGAGGCTGCCCGGGCCACATGGCGTGCCATCGAGACCGGCCAATTCGGTGCAAAGGGTTTCATGAATCTTTCGAACGGCGGCTTCAATCTTTTGATTTTCCCAGAAAATAGGTTCACGGAATCGGGTGAGCACGCTTTCAAAGAGGAATCTGAATCCTCGAGGGGATAACCCTTTTCGGATCAAAAATGGGTAGGCGTGGATCATTTCTGTGACAGAAAGATCCTGAGTCAAAGCGAATTGAGCGATCTTTTCCAAAATGATTGGGCCCCACAAAAGAATGTGAAAAAGCGGGTTGGCCCGAGGGCTTGAATAGTAAAATGAACCGAGTCCCGCCGCGAGGCCGAGCCAAAAGGCCTGTGTCGAGGGTGTCAGGCTGTTGAAATGTCTGGCTTGCAGACAAAATTCCCTGGCACATTTTTCTTCGTAGCCCGTAAGATGCCTCAGATCCCGACCCGCGTGTCGAGCGGGATGGAGCAAACATCCGATAAGTCGGCCTTTGGCGTCCAGGTATCCCAAGGCCCAACAGGAAAATCCCACAATGGGTTTTGAGGAGAGAATGTTCCTCGAAACGGCGTGGCGGTTTTCGCGGAATTCACGCTTCAAGCTAGACACCCAGTCCAAAGGATCGTAGCCATGGGGCCGTATAGGAGGACAGCAGCCAAAGCAGCTTCGGTCGGCATCGGGAACGCACAGACTCAAAGGGCCCTTCGATGACACAGGTTGGCTCATCAGCATCGGGGCCCCGTCAAAATCCATTCCAAGTCGAAAGGTCGTGTGTTCGGCTTTGTCAAAGGCTTTGCATGCGGACCTGAACACTCCGGGCTCAAGGTTGAAGGAAGAACAACTTCACGATTCACGGTTGAAAGCTTGGGTGATTGAGGGGTCATGAAACGGACCCGCTGATCGAGCCCGGCTTGACATCCAGTCAAACACGCAAGAAGAATGCTGGAGGGCTGCCCGGTTAAGGAACCCGAAGAAGACTCGAGGCATCGGTTGACTTGCCTTGATAGCTTTGTTAGGGTTCGTGACGAGTCACGCATAAATCTTCGCTTGAGGGAAAAAGATGCCAATCTACGAATTTCGATGTGTCCGCTGCGGTCATATACAGGAAGTGCTTACCTCCAGCTCACAGAACCAGGTACAGCTCGTTTGTGAAAATTGCCAGGGCGAAGAGATGGAGCGAGTGCTCAGCCGTGTCAGTTACGTTATGGGCCATTCCTCTTCTTCCGGCCAGGATGCTCCGCGGGTCACGTCCAAGAGCTGCTCTCCGGGAAACAGCTGTACCACCATTGAACTTCCAGGCCACACGCGCTGAGGTAAATAACGCATACGGCGGCTTTCGTGAAGCAAAGGCGTCACAGGCTCATACCACGCCTTGGGATCGAAGGCGATCGATGGTTTCCGGTCTGAACCCCACTTCGGCGAGCACTTGCTGAGTGTGCTCGCCCAGTTCCGGAGCGTGGCGGCCAAGATCTGAGTGGGTTTCGGAAAACTTGGGGGCACAGCCTAGTTGACGATACGTTCCCCACAGTTCGTGGTGCAGTTCCACCACCATGTGACGAGCCTTCATGGCCGGATCAGCCATGACTTCCTCAAGGTTCAACACCGGTTCGCAGCAACAATCCGTGTCTTGAAAAAGAGCGACCCATTCGGCTTGGGTTTTTTGTTCAAAAACGCTGGCGATGTCTTGGAACAGTCGGCTTTGATGAGGCCCAGGGTCGAAATAATCCGGCCGATCCCAATCGGGTCTGTTCATTGTCTGACAAAAAGCCTTCCAAAATTGAGGTTCTAGAGCTCCCAAACTCATGAACCGCCCGTCCTTGGTCCGGTAAATGTTGTAGCAGGCGAGGCCGTGATTCAGAAGATCATCGCCGGGTGTCGGCGCTTTGCCGTCAGCCAGAAACTTTCCCCAACGCAGACAGTTCCACATGGTCGCGCCGTCGGTCATGGAAATATCGATCATTTGCCCGAGTCCTGTCCGTTCTCGAGCGAACAGGGCCGCCGCAATGCTGAAGGCCGCCATCAGGGCTCCTCCGCCCAAATCCCCGATTTGAACTCCGGGCAAAGCCGGCGCCGGCCCTGGACCGCAGTACGATAAGACGCCGCTTAATGCCAGGTAATTGATATCGTGCCCGGCGCGCCGTGCCCGCTCACCTTCTTGCCCGTATCCCGTGATGGCACAATAGATGATTTCTGGGCGAATCTTTCGAAGGGAGGCGTAGTCGAGCCCAAGTCGCTTCATCACCCCTGGCCGAAATCCTTCCAGCACCACGTCCGCCGTTTTGACCAGTTCACGAAAGATGTCCTGGCCTTGAGGATCCTTAAGGTTAAGGGTTACGGAGCGTTTATTACGATTCAAGACCACATGAAAGCCGCTGTTACGCCCGATTTTGGGCGGCCACCAGCGGATGTAATCACCCACCTTGGGATCCTCGATCTTGAGGACATCTGCACCGAGATCCGCCAGAAGCATGGAGCAAAAAGGTCCGGGAAGAAGTCGAGAAAGATCCAAGATCCTCACACCTTCAAAAGGTCCTGCCATGGTTCCCTCCTAACCACAAGACGCCGCAACATCGCATCCTGTCTTTTGCTTTTATGTTGAGGGGTTACGCGAAAGATTCTAGGCCGACAAGACGGCATAAAGGCTAGAGCACGGCTCGAGCGAAGGCCGAGGGATCAAAAGGTCGTAGATCTTCCAAGGCTTCACCGATACCCATGTATCGTACGGGCAATTTTAATTCCTGACAGATGGGAACGATCACCCCTCCCTTGGCAGTTCCATCCAGCTTGGTCAAAATCAAACCCGTAACCCCTAAAGCTTCCTGAAAAAGACGGGCTTGGCTCACGGCGTTTTGACCAGTGGTGGCATCCAAAACGAGAAGAATCTCGTGAGGAGCTCCGGGCATTTTTCTTTGAATGATTCGATGAACCTTTTTCAATTCTTCCATAAGGTTCACCTTGGTGTGCATGCGTCCCGCCGTGTCGATCAAGACAACGTCCACATGTCGAGCCAGCGCTGCATCCAGGGCGTCAAAGACCACCGCACTTGGGTCTGCGCCGCTTTGCTGACGAACAATGGGAACCTGAACCCGCTCCGCCCAGCGTTCCAGCTGTTCTACGGCTGCGGCACGAAACGTGTCTGCAGCAACCAGCATGGGGGTCAATCCGTCTTGGCGGAAATGATGGGCCAGCTTGCCGATGGTGGTGGTCTTACCTACTCCATTGACGCCGATCATCATGATCACAAAAGGCTTAGCTCGAGAGGGATCCATGGAAGGAGCGTTCACGGTGAGGATGGCTTCGATTTCTTCTCTCAGAGCGTCGCGAAGTTTTTCCGGATTCTGCAGTTCCTTTCTATTGATCCTTTCCCGCACACGCTCCAAGAGGAGCTGCGTTGTCTGGACCCCCAGATCCGCCGTGATCAGGATCTCTTCGAGATCTTCCAACAGCTCGGCATCAATGTGTTTCTTCCCCAAAACCAAACGATCCACACGATCCGCCAGCCGCTCTCGGCTCTTCGCCAAGCGATCCCTAAGACGTGCCAGAAACCCCCTTTGCGTGTCTTGAGGCTCCGAAACGCTCAGTTCAGCTTGAACTTCCGAAGACCCTTTCGGGACAGGCTCGGTTTGAGCTCCATTGGATGAACTCTCTTCACCGTCTTTCTTTCGAAACCATTTAAGCATAGGCATGCCTTTCCATGTTCTTCGTGTTTCGTCATGGGCAACGGGTTTTCTCAAGCCGTTGCGAAAAAGACCCTCATAACGTAGCATAGGCGCTGGAAAAATTGAAGAATATGCGCACATGCTTTGTGGGGAGGTTCACTATGGAACCAAGGGAAGCCAACGCTCGAGAGGAGATGGTCTGGGCTTGCCAAAAACTTGCCGCAGCCGGTTTGATCGCGGCCAGTGATGGAAATGTGAGTTGCCGACTGAATGACGGAAGGTACCTCATCACCCCGAGCGGTGTTCCTAAGGTGGAAGCCAAAGCCGAGGATCTTCTTGTCATCGATGAGACGGGTTCCGTGATTTCAGGAAATGGAAAAGCTTCCAGCGAATGGCGGATGCATCTTCTCGTGTACGAAAGGCGCCCGGACGTGCACGCGGTGGTTCATGCGCACCCTCCCTTGCTCACGGCCATGACCTTGGCTGGAGTGGATTTTCCCGCCGGCGTTTTTCCGGAAGTTTGGGTGAGCGTTGGACCTGTTCCCACGGTCCCTTACGCCACTCCATCGACCGAAGAGGTCCCTCAGTCCATCATGCCTTTTGTGGAGGCTCACCAAGCCGTGTTGCTCGCTCGACATGGATCGCTTACCATGGGCCGGAATGTGCGCCAAGCTTATTATCGGTTGGAAAAATTGGAACACGCCGCCCGAAGTCTTCTGGCGGCGTGTATCATTGGAGGACGATTACCTGAGCCGCTTCCTGCTGCCCAATTGGAAAAGCTCATCCGCCTTTTCTCATGATTTCCAGATGATGCGAGCGTCGGCAACCAGGACGCCTTCCGAATAGGCAAACACGGGATTAAGGTCGATTTCCAGAAGGTCTTGGTGGGATTCGGCCAATTCGGCCAACTTTAAGATGGCATCCACCAAAGCGTTTTTATCGACCGGTGAAGCCCCACGATAGCCGCTTAGAAGCGGAGCGCCTTGAATTTCTTCCAGCATGGCAAAGGCATCTTCACGACGGATGGGAAGGAGCCTCAAGGTAACATCTCGAAACAGTTCCACGGTCACACCCCCCAAACCGAACATGAGAATAGGCCCGAACTGGGGATCTCGATTCATGCCCAGGATAACTTCCAGACCTGAAGCCGCCATGCTAGTGACCACGACCCCTCGAATCCGAGCCTGTGGCATCATCTGACGCGCTCGGCTCATTATGCCCTCATAAGCCGCTCGAACATCCTGTCCAGATCGAAGATTTAGGCGCACACCCCCCACGTCCGATTTGTGAAGAATGTCCGGTGAATCGATCTTGAGAGCCACGGGAAAACCCAATTGATGCGCCACATGGACAGCTTTGCCGGGACTTTCGGCAAAACGATGGCAAATACACTCAAAGCCGTGCTTTTCAAGAAAAGCGAGGGATTCGCTGAGACTGGAGGCCCGGCCTTGCCCATGGCCTTCCACAAAAGTGGTTCGAGCTGGCTTGATGCGCTTTGTTTTGGGAAGACGCTGTGCCAGGGCTCGAACACCACGTTCAGGAGTGGGAAAAACCGGAACACCCTTATGATGCATCTTTCGGCGTTCCACTTTTTCCACTTCAGCGCCCCCCAAAAAAATCACCAATTCGTTCGCCTGCGGTGTGACCACATCGGCCGCGTTTTCCACAGGATCCCCGAAGATCACCCCCAAAATGTCGTAATAGGGCCGAGCCCGTTCCATCACAGCCTGATACATGGCGGCGTTGGCGTCCCCTGTAAGGTCCAAGGGATTGGCGCGAATGGCGTGAGCCGGAATCACCCCTTCCAGAGCTTCGGCCAAATCGGGTGGAAGCGGTGCCACGTCAAGCCCTTCCTTTTCCGCGCAGTCCGTAGCCAAAATCCCTGCGCCTCCCGATGTGGTGATAAACAAGATACGGTTCCCCGCAGGCTCCTTCAGATAGGCAAAGGCTTTGGCGAGATCATAAAATTCCTGAATATTTTCCGCACGAACCACACCGTGGCTTTGAAAGAGTGCCCCATAGACGCCATCGACTCCGGCCAGGGATTTGGTATGCGACTCAGCGGCCACTCTTCCCTTGGGAGTCCTTCCTGCTTTTAAAACCACGATGGGCTTGGATGACATCTGGAGTGTTTTTCGAAAGGCATCGGGCCTTTTGATCCCTTCCACGTAAAGAGCGATGACCCGTGTGTTGGGATCGTTTTCAAAGTACTCAATGAGATCCGTCTCATCCACATCAGCACGGTTGCCCAGGCTCACAAAACACGAAACGCCCAGTTCTTCATCGGAAAACCAGTCCATCATGGCGGCACCCACCGTGCCGCTCTGACTGATCACGGCCACGTGTCCTTGTGTCTGCAGCAAAGGCCAAGAAGCACACAAAGGGTGGTAAGGATTATTGACCCCCTGGCAGTTGGGACCGATAAGACGCAGATTGCCGGCTTGAGCGATGTCCGCGACCTGCCTTTGCAGGGCTTCTCCCTCCGGTCCAGCCTCACCAAATCCTCCCGTGATGATGATCGCCCCCTTGACAGCTTTCTCGACGCATTCAGTGATGGCCTGAGGCACCAGCCGTGCCGGAATGATCACCACCGCCAAATCCACCGTATCGGGAATATCCTTGACACTGCGAAAACACTGTAGCCCCAGAATGGTCTCACTTTTAGGATTGATGGGATACACAGCGCCTCGAAAGCCACCGTTCAAAATGTTCCTTAAAATAATGTTTCCGTATTTTTCAGGGCTTTCTGAGGCTCCAATGACGGCCACACTGCGCGGCTGAAAAAAAGCGTCCATCTGATGGGATCCCATGGCGCCCTCCGTTTCTTGTTCATGAGGAGGAAATCTTCTGGGCTTTTTCCTGGACTCGAGCGTTGAACTTATCGGCCTTGATGATGAATCGTTCGTGGGTTGCTTCTCCAATTTTTTCCACTTCGTCAAAGGCTTCTAAACTGAAAATCAATTTTCTGCCTTCAATGGCCGTGATTTCGGCCACCACCTTGACCTCCATGCCCAAAGGGGTAGGAGCCAGATGCTTGAGATTCATGGACATGCCCACCGATTGCATGCCAGGTTCCAGATGTTCATCGATCAGTTCGGCGCAGACCTGTTCCATCAAACCTCCCAAAAACGGCGTAGCAAAAACATCCGGGAGGTTGTGAAAGAAACGTTGCGCGGAGTGTTCCGGGCGCGTTTTCAAAGTCAGTTCCCTCTTCATTCCCACAGTCAGATCTTTGCCCATGAATCCTTCCTCCCCTTTGTGGACATGAAGGTTTTCTTCTTCAGGCAGCGTTTTTTCTGCAGAAAACGCTGCACCAACACCCCATAAGAAAACGATGTCACGAAAGACAAGTTCGCTGGAATGAGCGTTCATACGAGAATGGCGAGATTTCAGCGCTGGAAAAGGAACAGCAAGATCTTTTCAAATCTTCATGGCTCTGTCAAGAAAGCTCCCACCGCCTTCGCTGGTACTCGTTGGCACTAGGAACCTTCTAAGGTGTTTCGGCTGTTGAAGACACTGAGATGCTTCCATGTTTTTTATCGCAACTTTCTGCACGTTGACAGGGTGTCGAGGGGTTCCTAATTTCAGTAGCGATAATCCTTAAGCCTTATGAACACACCCATTGAAACGCCTGATTCACTCAAAACGCCATGAAGGAGGCCCACATGTCCAAGACCGAAAAGCATCTCAAGGAAGCTTTCGCCGGCGAATCCCAAGCCAACCGCAAGTATTTAGCCTTTGCCGAAAAGGCTCGAGAAGAAGGTTACCCGGGAGTGGCCAAGCTCTTTGAAGCGGCCGCTGCCGCCGAAACCGTGCATGCCCATAAGCATCTGCGGGTCCTCAAAGGCATTCGTAGCACACGGGAAAACCTGCAAGAGGCCATTGCCGGGGAAACGCACGAGTTCAAGAGCATGTACCCTCAAATGATCGAAGACGCCAAGGCCGAGGGAGAGCGCCAAGCTGAGATCAGTTTCACCTACGCCAACGAGGTGGAGAAAATTCATGCGCAGCTTTACGAAGATGCTTTGAAGGATCCTGAAAACTTCCCGGTCAAGGATTGGTTTGTCTGCCGTATCTGCGGTTACACCATTGCTGATGAGCCTCCGGAACGATGCCCCGTCTGCGGTGCCAACAAGAAAAACTTTTTCAAGGTGGAATAGACAAAGAGACCCGAAACGATCTGACTCCATGAGGTCTCAAGAGGTCGAGCTTTACCGAACGGCGGAAAAATTGTGCATGTGTGCTGAGGAAGGGGGAAAGAGCCGCCGTCCCCCTTTCCTCGCCGTGTCTTTCACCCCGATGAGTTTTTTCCTCGCAGGGGTTCACGCTTTTGCCTCCAAGGCTTCCCTTTCGGCGATGATGTGATCCAGTTCCCTGATCAAATCGTCGGCATCCTCGGAAAACTTCCGTGCGAAAAGAATCTCTCCGGGTCCATAGGGATCATCTTCTGGAAACCGTGTCGTGGACCTGAAAAATTCCAGATGCTTTCTCTGTATCCATTCCGGGCTGCGACCACGGGCACTCCAATCGGCATAGGTAAGGTTCCTTTGGATTCGAGCGACGAAGTCGGAATTGGCGAGAATGGTCTGTAACATCATCTCGTCCGGGCAATAGGTGTGTCTGTAAAATTCAAAGAAATCCGGGCGTCGATTCAAAAAATCCACAAGATACTGCGCGGCTTCACGGGTCAAAGCCCAAAACATGGACCCTCCATAGGGCTGAAAAGTTCCAAGCACTTTTTTGTAATTGCGTCGCGGCCACAGGCCGAGCTTCATGAGAGCTTTGGCTGAAAAGAGAATCCAGGACGGAGTGGTTGGTTTCGGCCGATAATAAGTCAGACGGGTCAAGGGTTTTCCAAGGGATTTGGAAGGCATGGGCACAAGATTCATGTATTGGGTATCCGCGTGTTGTGCAAAGAATTGTTCGATCCACTGAGCCGAACGAATAGGATAATCGGAACCGCTTAGCAGCACGAACCTTTGGAATTTTTGCGGATTATTCAAAGCTTCTCGAAGCACGATCAGAATAGCTTCCACGGTGCTGAAATCTCCCCAGTAGACGGGGACACGCTTTTGAGAAAAGAAGATATTGGGTTTTGAAACCGCCTTATAGGGGCTGATGTCATATTTCTTGTCAATGTGCACAAAAAAGGCGCTGTCTGGCGTCTCAAGGGCCTTGATAAGTCGAGGAAAATGGCGTGGGTTGTTGTAGGCCACAATCAGGTAGGCGATCTTCATGGTTTTTCCCCTTTCCTCAAACACCGACTCTGTGGGGTGCGTCATACTTCCTTAAAAAGGGGCGCTGCACTACCTATGATCTTTTGTGAAGCGGCCGTTCTTACAAACTGGATTTTGCCATGGAGGGAATCTTGGGGCAAAGGAAGTCTTTAACCAGGAGCTTGTCCGAAGACGGATTTTTTTCCTGGAAGCTCCGGCGTCCGGCCTGATGAATAAGCGGGCCAGAAGGGCCGCGCTTCCAGAAAAACCATCGTTTGCCATTACTACAGAACAGCAGAAACGAAGGCTGCAAAAAAGCAAGAGCTTTCCCGGCCGGATCGGGCCAAAGGAAAGCCCTTGCTGTTTCGAGCCCATGTTCTTTTGTGTCTGAAAGGATCACTCCTTTCGAGGTTTAGCCAAAAAGATTTCTTCGGGATCCAAAACGTTATGAATGAGATGAATTTCTTCGTAAGTCGGGGGCACCGTTTCTCCGCTGACACGGGAAATGTCTAGGTCAAACTCGCACATTTCCTGTATCTTTTCAGGGCTCATGCCTGGATGGTAGGTATCAAGGTACATGCGGCCTGTTTCTTCATCAAAGCGAAAAACGCCGGCCGTGCTGATGACCGCACTGGGCCCGCCTCGAAAAGCCGCTCCGTAGAGTTCCCGGCGATGCACCCATTCTCCGGACGGCCACTTCTTGACACGCCATCCTGGACTGGTGATGTAGCTGACCTTCTTGGGAAAGCGCCGTTTTTCATGCACCATGATATAGACGGTGCGTTTGGCGAAAGAGTTGATGTCGGGATTGCCACCGCTTCCTGTGAGCCGAAGCAGTGGATTCAGGTAATCGCCGATGGCGGTGGTGTTGACGTTTCCGTATTCATCGATTTCGGCGCCGCCTAAAAATCCCAGATCCACGTAACCTCTCTGGGCGATACTGAAAGCTTCATAGAGACCCGAAGCCACGGAGGCTCCCACCTCACACCGTGGGTCTCCCACCGACGTAGGCAATTCTTTGGGACGGCCGTCTAAAGTTCCGGCTTCGAAGATAAGCTTAAGATGCGGAGCATGGGTTCTTTGGGCCAGCATAATGGCGATCATGGGCATGCCGGTGCCGGCGAAAACCACTTCGTTATCTTTGACTTCCCGTGCCGCAGCCACGGTCATAAGATCCCCAAGGGTGTATTCGCCGGGCTGGGCCAGCTGCTTCATATCTTTCATGGCAGATTCCCCCTTACTTTCGTCCCCGTTCAACGCGTGTGCTGTAGTTGAGAACCGTATTGGCCTTCAGGCGGGCGAGTCGAGGCACGCCGAGTTTGTTCAGGTAGCCGTCGTGGTTCATGCCGAAGATCCATTCCTTGGCAAATTCGTTGAAGCCTTCCTGGCTTCGTGTCTGTACGTAAAAGTTGCGCAAAAACTCTCCGTCCACATCGTAGAAGCGAAACATGCCTGTTGGATGAGCGCACCAAGGGCATTCCACGATGTAGTCCACCTGAAAGCTGGGAATCTTGTTGAGATGAGATTCATGACGCAGGTACTCTTCGGGGACGATTTCTTCGGCGATGGCAATGGTAATGTCCGCCGCACGCGCCACTTCAGGGTCCGTAAAGAATTGACCTGCAATGCGCACCGTGCCTTCATCTCCCACCTGTTGAACAGCTAGAACGGCCACGTCCACCTTGGCTGCAGGAACCAGGATTTGTTGGCCGTCACCAAAAAAGGGATCGTCGATCACATGGTATTTCTGGCGGGGGATCTTGGGGTTTTTACCGTTTCTCAGACCGGCTCGTCCCAGCATGTCATAGTCGGGGTTATGAATGTCGGTCCCGAGGGAAGTCTGGGTGGCCATGAAGGGCATGCCGGCAGCGGCGGCCTGAAATCGAAAGGTCATTTCGGCATGACTATAATCTTCGTAAATAATTTCCTTTTGACGAACCCGCCTGGCCAGGTTGGCTCCGTACTTGCCGTAAATCTCGTGGCCGATCCAGCAGGATTCCCACACATCCACGCACCCTGCACCGATAAGAAACTCCGAGTGCGGGCCGCTGTTGACCTCGATCAAATGAAGATGTCGACGCTTTTGGCGAATGAGTTCATAGACCAGCGCGCAAGGGCGACGCCAAATGGTAAACCCGGAAAAGGTCAAAAGTGTGCCGTCTTTGATGATTTCGGCGGCTTCGCTGAGACGAATCCTTTTGGTTCTGCTTGTCATGGATTTTCCACTCCAGATTGAGCATGAGCTGTCGCACGGAAGTCTTTTTCCGATAAGAAAACGAACGGCCGCATTCACAAGAAAATCTGCCTGAAACCAAAACCGACGCCTGTCTCCTCCTTTCCTTGATTCAATTCACGCTGCGGGGGACCGGCAGTTCGAGGAGCAACCCTCACACCGGTCCTTCGAGCCTTAGGTTTTTTTTCTCACATACAGAACTTTTTCCACACGAGCCACCACATCGCCTTGGCTGTCCAGAACCTGGACTGTAAAGGTGGGTTGATACTTTCCACCATCTTTGACTTTTTCCTTTATTTCTTCCAAAACTTTTTCCTCAAGCCGAAAATGCGCTCGCACGGTTCCTCGGCCGGGTTTGACAAAATCAATGGTGGCGGCTTTGTCCCACACGATGTAGTTGGGACCAAGGTTTTTAATGAGCATGAGCATGTAAAAGGGATCGACCATGGCATAAAGGTTGCCGCCGAAATGCGTGCCCACGTAATTGCGATTGAAAAACCGAAGCGGCATTTCTACAAGGATTTCTCGAAAATCCGGCGAAACACGTCGCACACGAACACCGGCTCCAAGATAGGGTGGATAGATGTTGAGCAACCAGCGGAACATGCGATGATTCATGACAATCCCCTCCCTCGTGAACCTGCGCAGTCCCGGGCATTATGAGAACTGAAGCCTTGTTGTCAAGGACCGATCCCAAAGCCTTCAGCACGCCCTGCCCACAAGGCAAAGATGCACCCTTCGAGCATGCTGCAGGACCTTGTTGGCGTGGCTGCCCACAAGAAAGGGTTTTTTCTCGCGAAGACTACGTTTGCCCATCACCACGACTTCATATTGGCCGCTGTCGATATGGGCGAGCAGATCGCGGGCCACACCTTTTTGCAAAGGAACGACACGACACTCAATAGCGCTTTCCGAAATACCCTGCGAACGCAAAACCTCTCGAGCTTCATCCATGAACTGGTCCACCTGACGCCGTCTTTCTTCCTCCCAGTGACGTTTCCACGCAAGCCGTGCCGCCCGCTCTTGCTCATCCAAGATATGACCGTCATCCCAAAGAGCCGGCGGAACAGGCGGCAGAATGTGCAGGAAAGTGTAACGCTTGTTGGGTATGGGAGCGATCCACTCGTTGACGTAGTAGGTCAAGGCTCGGCATTCGGGATGTGATTCCACAGCGATCAGCACATGGCCTGTGGGTGGAGCATCTGGGTCCATAATCCAAATGGTTCGGTATTCTTCATAGTGCACCACCCGGGAAGAGACGCTTCCGATAAGAATGTTTTCAGCAGGGGACAAGCCTCGACGACCGACGGCGATCGACGAAAATTTTCTTTCTTCTGCTACCTTGATGATTTCCTGGCCTGGATCCCAACTGTCCAGTCGGCATAGGGTCTCGATGTTCGCCTCGTCAAACCCAAGTTCCACAAAGGCTTCTCGGTACCGATTGGTGATGCTTTGACAAATTTTTTCCTGAGTTGTTTTGGCGACCCTTAGGGAAGTCTCAGCATCCCATAGTTCGCCCGGATACAGCATAAGGTGCTGTTGGACGCAGTGGAGAATCGTCCAGTGACAATCCCTTCGATCCTTGAAGAATTGGCCGAAGCGCTTGGCCGCTCCAAAACAGCGCTCCGATCCGTCCACGGCCAAAAGGAAACATCTGTGATTGTGCGCCGCCATAACATCCCCTCCTTTCCACCCATGCCTACCTGATTCCCGAATTGTTTCCGGCGTCTTCGGTAAAGCTTTTGAAAAAAGTATAACCAATGCTCAGTGCCAAGGATAGGCATCAAAAGTGTGTCCAAGAACTTGCCATGCCAAGATCTTTAATGCCGTTCCAAGGTAGGGGCGAGGCGCCGCCTTGCCCCTAACAAACCTGAAACTGTGTCTTTTCTTGGGAACGCCTCCAGCCCGCTCCTTTTGCGGGTGGAATGCCGCACTTCCATGGACAAATTCGCTTCCGAATGAACGGTTCAAAACGGTATGGATGAAGGCTGAGAGGTGGCCTCGTTTGCATCCTCCAGGGACAGAAGACGCTCCGGAATGGCATCCAGTTGATGGACAAGGGGCATGGCAGGAAGACTTTCCAGAAAGATGCGTCCATAGGGTTTGTTTAATATTCGCGTGTCAAAGAGAACCAGAAGGCCTTTGTCGCGCCGAGTTCGAATAAGACGGCCGAAGCCCTGTTTAAGCTGCAGCACGGCTCGAGGAACCTGGTAGCGATAGAAAGCATTGTGACCGGCTTGAGTAAGGCGTTCTACCCTTGAGGCGGTGATGGGATCGTTCGGAGCTTCAAAGGGAAGCTTGTCGATCAGAACGCAGCTGAGACTGGGGCCTGGTACGTCGATTCCTTCCCAAAAGGAATAGGTTGCCAAGAGGACCGAGTGGGTATCCTTTTTGAACTGGGAAAGCAGTTTTCTCTTGGGTTTTTCTCCCTGGCACAAAAGGGTGAAAGGGAGTCGGTCCTCAAGAAGGCCGTGTGTTTCATGCATGTGTCGGTAACTGGTAAAGAGAAAAAGAGCACGGCCTTGTGTCTTTTGCAGAATTTTAAGAGCTTCTTCGGCCATAGCCTGGCAGAAGCGGGCTTCGTGAGGCAAAGGAAACGGCTTGGGAATGTAAAGAGCCGCCTGGCTTTCAAAGGAAAAGGGAGACGGTGCGTAGAGCTCACGTGCCTCTTCAGGAACCCCCAAACGTTCCCGGGTGTAGCGAAAGTTTGGATGTTGGTTTTCCACGGTTGCCAGTGTCGCGGATGTCAGGACGACGGTTTTCTTTTGCCTGAAAACCTTTTCAAAGAGAAGGGGTGCCACCTCCAAGGGTGTGGCCCGCAAGGTGAACCCAGAGACATGACCGTAGATTTCAAACCAGTAAAAAAGGTCGGGATCTTCCTGAGTGAGGAATTGACCCAGTTTCCACGCGAGAGCCGTGCACCTTGATTCAAGAGAAGCCCAAAGGGGTGATGCGTTGGCTGGCTGCTGGACCAGAGGGACAAGATTTTCCAAAGCATCCCGAAGAGCCTCTGCGTTTTTAGGAAAAGCGGACTTGGAATCGGAAAGATTGAGGCGCTGTCGTACGTTGATATTTGTAGCGACGGAACTCAGGCTTTTAGCAGTTTCCTTAATTAGGTGCGCAAGCCTTTCACACGCCGAGGCGACCTCTTTTCGAACCTGTGTGGAAATCTTAGAATATGCGGCGGCTCGAAGGAGATCTCGAGTGAATTCCGTGACAGCCCAGCTGGAAAAGTCATGTCCAAAAAACAATGCGGCCACATCTTCCACATGATGGGCTTCATCAAAGATCACCGCGGAAAAAGATGAAAGCAAATCCACGGAACCGCTTTCTTCCACGTTCATCATGGCGAAAAACAAGTGATGATTGACGATAAGAAGGTCGGCTTTGGCCGCTTCCGTCCGGCTTTTTTGAACGAAGCACTGTGCGTAATGAGGACATTGCTGATTCAGGCACTGTTCCCCACCTGAAGTGATCTCGTTCCAAGCTTGGTAATGATCCGGAAGCCAATCCAGTTCGGAGCGATCTCCGGTTTTGGTTTGAGCCGCCCATTGGTGCAAAGCCCCGAAAAGGCTGGCTTCTTGAGGATTCAAAAAAGACGGCTGGTAAGCAAATTCTTTGAACCGACGAAGACACAGATAGTTCCTACGGCCTTTGAGGGAGCACACACGTGCTTTTGGAAAAAAATGCTGTTTCAGAAAAGGAACATCCTTGTCCAAAATCTGGTCTTGAAGAGATTTGGTGGCTGTGGAAATTACGGTTTTGCAGCCGCTCAAAAGCGCCGGAATCAGGTACGCAAAGGTTTTACCGGTGCCGGTCCCGGCTTCCACCACCAAAGGGACACCTTCCATAAAGCTTTGCCATACGGCCTCCGCCATAGCCACCTGGCTGGGTCTGGATTCAAAGCGCGGCAGCACTTTGGAAAGCACGCCGCTCGAGGCGAAAAAAGACTCCAGGGAAACTTTTTCCAACATAGTGGATTTCAATTGTTGCCCCAAAAGAGATCGGATTTGAAGAAAGAACCTGAAGTGGTTTCGCCCTGGGTTTCGCCGGCTTCTTCGCCGTAGGACCCTTGCGTCGATGACATGTCCCTGGAAACCGAGGGCTGCGTGCCCTCAACAAAGGCAGCAAAGGCCTCGCGGTTTCCCGGGCCTTGAGAATCGTCGGTTCTTCTCGACACTTTGGCAAAAACGATGTTTTCGGGAACAGGAAAGTTTTCCACAGGCGTGTCTCGCAGATATTCCTGCATAAAAGAAAGCCAGATAGGCGCGGCGGCTCTGCCTCCGGTTTCTTTGGGTCCGAGAGAAAGACGGTGATCGTCATGGCCCACCCACACCCCGGTCAGCAGCTCCGGTGTGTAGCCCACAAACCACGCATCTTTAAGTTCATTGGTGGTTCCTGTTTTTCCCGCAGCAGGTCTATTGATGCTCTGAACGGAACGCCCCGTGCCTTCACGGATCACCCCCTGCAAAATATCCGTGAGAATGTAAGCCGTCTGCGGCGATAAGGCCCGTTCCTGACGGACCTGGTGTTTTTCCAAAAGCCGGCCGTCTCGGTCATAGACAGCTTCCACCAAATAAGGTTCCACTCGCAGACCCTGCGCGGCAAAAGCCGAATAGGCAGTGACCAGTTCCCACAAACTGACCCCTGAAGACCCCAAAGCCAGGGACAGGGTCGGGGTGAGTGGGGAGCGTATTCCCAAGCGCCGTGCTGTTTCATGAACATCATGAATGCCGACATTTTCCAGGAGCTTGATGGCCACCACGTTGCGTGAATGAATCAAGGCGTCACGAAGAGTGATGGGGCCCCAAAAGGCGTTGTCATAGTTGGCGGGTTTCCACGGACCGATCAGGCTCGGGTCGTCTTTGACGATGGGGGAGTCGATGAGCACGGAGGCCGCTGTGTACCCTTTTTCCAGGGCTGTGGCATAAATAATGGGTTTAAACGCGGATCCCGGTTGCCGATAGGCTTGTGTGGCTCGGTTGAATTGGCTCTTGGAAAAATCCTTGCCGCCGACCATGCACACGACACGTCCCGTTTGAGGATTCATGGCCAGCAAGGCTCCTTCGGCCTGGGGTTCTTGTTCCAAGGAAACTGTCCAGGGTGTGATACCGAAGCCTTGATCTTCCACACGAACCCACAGGAGATCCCCTTTGGAAAAAAGCTGCCTCTGGGAGGCAAAATATCCAGAGGCCCATTTCGCGGGCTTCAGAGGGAGCACAGCTTCTCGTTGAGGCCCGAGATGGACGCGGCAAGTGCGTTCCTTCACGTCACAGCCGATGACAACGGCTTCCACCACATCCCACGGTTTCGGCTGCGGATATTTTCTGCTCAATCCTTGGGAAAACTCAGCCATTTGGGCCTCTGCCACACGCCCGTGAGGACCTCGATAACCATGTCTTTTGTCCAGCTGGCGAAGTCCTTCCAGGAGGGCTTTTTCAGCAAGGCGCTGGGCGCGTAGATCCAAGGTGGTATGAATGGACAGGCCTTCTCGGTAAAGCATTCGAGCGCCGTATTTTTGTTCCAGGAGCCGCCTGACTTCTTCGGTAAAGCTGTTCATGGGGTAAGAGGACTCTTGGGAGGATTCCACGAGATGCAAAGGTTCCTGACGCACTCGCAAGGCATCTTCTTGGGACAGGAATCCCACTTCCACCATACGATCCAGCACGTATTGCTGACGTTCCAAGGCCTTGCCCATATTCTGAAAAGGATTGTACCGACTTGGGGCTTTGGGCAATCCTGCCAGCAGGGCCGCTTGAGCGAGGGTCAATTCGTGAGCGCTGACACCGAAATAGGTACGCGCTGCGGCTTCCACACCGTAGGCTCCTGAGCCCAAATAGATTTGGTTCAGGTAAAGGTAAAGAATCTCGTCCTTGGTCATGGAACGGTCAATACGGTAGGCCAAAATGGCTTCCTTGATTTTCCGCACCCATGTGCGTTCCGGGGAGAGCAGCAAAGATTTCACGACCTGCTGAGTAATGGTGCTACCGCCTTGAACGATGCCTCCCGCCTCGATATTTTTGATCATGGCACGCACAATGCTCCCGAAATCCAAACCCTTATGTTCGTAAAAATTGGCATCTTCAGCGGCAAGAAAGGCTAAGATGACGTGGCGAGGAATTTCCCCAAGCGATCGAACATATCGACGTTCGGCGGCAAATTCACCGATCACCGTGCCGTCGGCGGCATACATGGTGGTGACGATGGCCGGACGGTAATCGCGCAAAGACTGAATGCTGGGCAGGGATCGTTCCAATTGGAAGTAAGCTGCGGCTCCTGCAAGTGCACCTAAGAGGCCGAGAATCAGCAGGACGGCGACGGCTCCGAAGATTTTTCCCACCCGAGGCGGTCGTTTTGCTGAAGATAATCCATGCTTGGTGGAACTTATGTTACGGTGCTCCATGATCGAGTCGCTTTCAGTTTCTTGAGCTCTTTTCAAGGTTCTTCTAGCAACGCATTACACTAGCCAACTTCCGCTTCAGTGGAAAGCAGGAATCTTTCCTTCATATCCAAAAGGTCCGATCCAGGGTGCGATATTGGACGGCTTCCAGAAGGTGATGGGTCTGAATGGTTTCGCTTCCTTCCAGGTCCGCGATGGTTCGAGCCACCTTGAGAATCCTGTGGTAAGCGCGGGCACTCAAATGCAGGGTGGCCATCGCTTCGTGAAGGAGGCGTTCTCCCTTGGAATCGACGGCACAATAACGTTCCACGTCCTTAGGGCCCATAGCGGCGTTGGCATGAATGCCGGTCTTGCCAAACCGAGCCCTTTGTCTTTCTCGAGCCGCCATGACCCGTTGGCGTACCTTTCGAGACGATTCGGCCCGATGGATGCCATGCAAATCTTCCACCGGCACGGCGGGAACATCCACATGCAAATCGATGCGATCGAGAATAGGCCCAGAAATACGGCTGCGATAACGTTGAACTTCCAGGGAAGAACACCGGCAGGGTTTCTTGGTATCTCCCGCAAACCCGCATGGGCAAGGGTTCATGGCGGCTACAAGAGTGAACCTGGCCGGATAGGTCAGGGTCATGGAGGCTCGAGCAATGGTCACCTGGCCGTCTTCTAAAGGTTGACGTAACAAGTCCAAAATATTTCGTCGAAATTCAGGGAATTCATCCAAAAAAAGAACGCCATGGTGAGCCAAGCTCACCTCCCCGGGACGAGGCACATGACCCCCTCCGATGAGTCCTGCATCGGAGATGGTATGGTGAGGATGACGAAAGGGGCGGCGTGCCATCAGAGGCTGATCGCGAAGAAGGCCTGCCACGCTGTAGATCTGGGATGTTTCCAAGGATTCTTCCAGACTTAAAGGGGGAAGAATCGTAGGAAGTCGTTGCGCCAACATCGTCTTGCCGGATCCCGGAGGGCCGATCAACAAGAGATTGTGTGAACCTGCCGCCGCCACTTCTAAAGCTCTCTTGGCGTACTCCTGCCCCTTGACGTCCGCCAGATCCAGCGATTCTTCATCGTTCGTGGAGAAAAAATCGGTCGTAGAAATTTCCATTTTGGCCAGAGGCCGAGCGTTTCGAAAATGCTCCACCACCTCGGCCAGATGATTTACTGGGAAAACTTCTATCCCATCAACGATAGCGGCTTCCGGACCGTTCTCGGCGGGAACGATCATCGCCTCTCGACGCACCTCTCGGGCTCGAATGGCCATGGGAAGGCATCCCGTGACAGCCTTGATGCGACCATCCAAGGAAAGCTCCCCAAGAAAGATGGGCCGAGCCACCGCTTCAGGATCCAAAAAGCCTGAAGCCGCCAGAACCCCCACGGCGATGGGAAGATCAAAGGCGGCTCCTTCCTTGCGCAAGTGGGCGGGAGCTAGATTCACCGTGACTCGGTCCATGGGAAAAGGATAGCCGCAATTAAGCAAAGCACTTTTTACCCGCTCTTTGCTTTCCCGAACAATACTGTCGGGAAGCCCCACCACGGTAAAGGAGGGAAGCCCGGAGGCCACATCCACTTCCACTTCTACCAAAAAGGCTTGAATGCCAAGCACTCCAAAGGCAAAGGTTTTGGCCACCATCGACTCAGCGTATCCTTTCCATGAGTTACGGCTTGTCTTCGTTAGTCAGCCGCACTATGATCCTTCCGCTCGGCGGTGTCGACTTCTGCAGGGCTTACGACAGGCCCGCACAGGCGCGGTGAAGGATAAGGGGTTTATGGAACGCTGTTATTATAGCATTCTCGGCGTGTCGACCAAGGCGTCCCTGGAGGAGATTAAAGGAGCCTTTCGTCGTCAAGCTCTGCGCTGGCATCCTGATGTGAACCCTGGATGCGCTGAGGTTGCGGAAAAGTTTCGGCGTCTTCGTGATGCTTACGAGGTACTTTCAGACCCGGAAAAGAGGCGGCTTTACGATCTTCGCTGCGGTTACGGGGACCGGAACAACGGCTCGAGAAAGTACGTGTTTCAATGGTCATGCGGAGTCGGTGAAGCCGTCTTTGAAGCCTTGCATGACCTTGTGGGTGAAGTCCCTCGGCATGAAATGTGTCAACCCCGAGTGGACCTTCGCTTTGATCTGGAGATTCCGAGAAAAAAAGCTGTTTCGGGGACGCATGAAAAAATATCCTATGAGCGCAGTGTTTTTTGCCCGGATTGTGCCCAAAACGGCCGTAAAACGGCGGCTCATACGTGTGAACGCTGCGGCGGCACCGGAGAGATTTTGGAATTGTGCAGCGTGACCGTGGTGATCCCTCCGGGATGTGTCCATGAAATGCGGGTGAGAATCCCTGCGGCGGGGGATTGCCCTCGCCCGGGTTTTCCACCGAGTGATTTGGTGGTGGTCTGCCACGTGGTTGAAATCTGACCCGTGAGAAGCTGTTTAACTGTCGCGGGGTTCACATGATTTCGGCGGGTAAGCAAAACGGGAGGATGGGAATGGGAGTGCGGCCGTGGAAGGTGTTAGGCAGCGAACGCCTTGACGGCACATCCCTTTTCGGCTTTCGGCGGGACCTCGTGGTTTCCCCAAGAACCGGAAAGGAACATCCCGTGTACGTTCTGGAAGCTCCCAATTGGGTGAATGTCATTCCCATGACACCTCAAAAGGATGTGATTTTCGTACGCCAATGGCGCCACGGGGTTCGAGAAGTGACCCTGGAAATTCCGGGGGGTGTGGTGGAGGCGGGAGACAGTGTGGAACAGGCGGCACGCCGCGAATTGATTGAAGAAACTGGTTATACCGCCCAATCTTTCGTGGATCTCGGCTACACTTTTCCCAATCCGGCCATTCAAAACAACCGGTGCTATACCTTTGTCGCCTTACATGCCGTTCCCCACACAGACCCTGATCTGGATGCCATGGAAGACATCGAAGTGGTGGTGCATGCTTTGAAGGATATTCCCGGCTTGGTCAAGGAAGGGAAGATTTCTCATGCCTTGATTGTGGCAGCTTTTTGGAAATTCTTTCTATGGCTTGGAGACTCTAATCTTTTCGAGGCGGTTTGTTCTTCATGAGGGCATTATGAACAAAGACAAAGAAATTCCCACTGTTTCCAACTTTATTAAAGAAATCATTGAAGAAGACCTGAGAACGGGTAAATACGGTGGACGTGTCCATACACGATTTCCTCCCGAACCCAACGGATATCTGCATATCGGTCACGCCAAGTCCATCTGCCTGAATTTCGGATTGGCTTTGGAATACAACGGGTTGTGTAACCTGCGCTTTGACGATACCAACCCCGCCAAGGAAGATGTGGAATACGTTGAATCCATTCAAGAAGATGTGCGTTGGCTGGGATTCGACTGGGGGGATCGTCTGTATTACGCATCAGATTACTTTGAGCAGCTCTATGAATACGCGGTGCAACTTATTCGTCTGGGAAAAGCCTATGTGGATAGCTTGAGCACCGAGGAAATTCGTCAGTATCGAGGAACTCTCACGGAACCTGGAAAAAACAGCCCTTACAGGGACCGATCGGTGGAAGAAAATCTGGATCTTTTTCAGCGTATGCGGTCCGGTGAGTTCGATGAGGGACAGCATGTTCTTCGGGCCAAGATTGATATGGCTTCACCGAACATCAATATGCGTGATCCTGTGATCTACCGTATCAAAAAAGCGTCCCATCACAGGACGGGGGATACATGGTGTATTTACCCCATGTACGATTTCGCCCACTGCCTGTGTGACTCCATCGAGGGTATCACCCACTCCATCTGCACCCTGGAGTTTGAAGATCATCGTCCTCTGTACGATTGGTTCCTGAATGTTCTGGGGGTTTACCATCCTCAGCAAATAGAGTTCGCTCGCCTTAATTTGAGCTATACGGTTCTGAGTAAGCGCAAACTGATTCAGCTGGTCCAGGAAGGCGTGGTGGAAGGTTGGGACGACCCACGCATGCCCACTATTTCCGGCTTACGGCGCCGAGGGTACACACCGGAGTCCATCCGTAGGTTTTGCGAGCTTATCGGTGTGGCGAAAAGGGACAGCGTGGTGGATGTGGCATTGTTGGAACATTGCGTGCGTGAGGATCTTAACAAAAGGGCGCCTCGGGTAATGGCGGTCCTGCGCCCTCTTAAGATGGTTCTTGTCAACTACCCTGAAGACAAAACCGAAGAACTGGAAGCCGTGAACAATCCTGAAGATCCGTCCATGGGGGTTCGAACGGTTCCTTTTTGCCGGGAACTTTACATTGAACGCGACGATTTTAGAGAAGATCCGCCGAAACAGTATTTTCGCCTGGCTCCAGGTCGTGAAGTTCGTCTGCGTTACGGTTACTACGTGACCTGTGTGGACGTCGTGAAGGATCCTCACACGGGAGAGGTTAAGGAAATTCACTGCACGTATGATCCAGCCACACGTGGCGGATGGTCTCCTGACGGCCGCAAGGTGAAAGGAACCATTCACTGGGTTTCGGCACGCCACGCCTTGACGGCTCAAGTGCGCCTTTACGACCGTCTTTTCAGCAAAGAAAACCCCAATGATACAGAACCGGGAAAAACCTTTCTGGATTATCTTAATCCAAATTCCCTTGAAGTGCTTGAAGACTGTCGTGTGGAACCCAGCCTACGCAACGCCCCTAAGGGAAGACAGTACCAGTTTGAGCGGCTTGGTTATTTTTGTGTCGATAGGCGAAGCAGCAATCCCGACCGCCCGGTGTTCAATCGGATTGTTTCCTTAAAAGATACTTGGGCCAAGATTGAAAAGTCCCTGAACAAGGGGCCCAGTACGGAGATGTCATGAAAAGGCTGCAAAAAATTCTGGTTTTCCAGCAAAAGGGAAGCGGGGAACCGAAGATCGCGGGCGTTCAAAAATACGGCAACGGCCTGTACGAGATTCAAATCGTCAATATTGATGAAATGCTTCCCTCGGTCCTGGATGATACCCAGCCTTATTTACCCGAGGTCTTGGATGCGGATCTGGTGTTGGACTATCTCAAACACCCGGATTTGTCCGAGGATCTGGCCAAGAAATGTGCGGCGCTTCATATTCCCGTGGTCGCCTCCGGAAAAAAGGTTAAAGCAGCCGGAGTTTACACACCTCCCACCTGATGCGGCCTTTCTCGGCCGGGTCGGCTGGGGGTTTACGAGGAACGTTTCGGGGCTCCGGAAATTGAGGTGGTTTTGGAAGACGGGCGCATTCAAAGAGTTTTGGTGCGTCGTGGAGCACCGTGTGGAGCCACGTGGGAAGCTGCGCAAAAAATGGAGGGGTGCCGCGTGAAGGAGGCCCCTGTTCGTTATGGACTGGAAGTTCAGTATTTTTGCGTCGCCGATCCTTCCGGATGGGATCCCCTGTATGGAAAGAGTCCCGTACACTTCGCGGGTCACGTTCATAAAAAGGCCATGGTCAGAGCTCTCAAGGACGCCGGTGTCCTTTTGACCTCTCCCGAAAATCTGAACGAGGCCGAGATTCAGGAGGACGTTTGTATTTGATTCGTTCCATTTAATTTGTTAGAAGACTCATGATCGCCAGGGGGCGTCCTCGAAAAAGGCGAGGGCTGAGAAGGTACCCCTTGAACCTGATCCAGGTCATGCTGGCGGAGGGATTGGCGAACGGAGCTCCTCATCGGAATCCCGCCAGCCGCCGTTCAGGCGGCTTTCTTTTTGCTGCCCCGCAACTTCAGGGTCTCCGACGTGTTGCCTCCCCTCCTCCACCACCCACAGGAGGAGACTATGGTTACACAGCTTGATTATGCGAAGGCCGGAATCGTAACGGATGCCATGCGTCGTGCGGCGGAAGCCGAGCCGGTCACTGCGGAAGAACTTCGTGATTTGATCGCCAAAGGCCATGCCGTTTTGCCTAAAAACATTCATCACGAATTCAAAACAGTGCGCGCCATAGGTCAAGGGCTGTTCACAAAGGTCAACGCCAACTTGGGAGCCAGCGGAGAATGCGCGGACATAGAGGTGGAACGGCGTAAGCTGGCGGCGGCGATTCGGGCTGGAGCGGATTCGGTCATGGACCTGTCCACGGGAGGGGATTTGGATGCGTTAAGGACCATGTACCTTCAGGAGGCGGGGACCATGGTGGGGGCCGTGCCTATCTATGCCGTGGCCACGGAGATGGTTCGGCGGGGTACGCCTCTGGAAAAAATGGATCCGGACGATCTTTTTGCCGGCATTGAAACCCAATGCCGCCAAGGTGTGGACTACATCACGGTCCATTGCGGTGTGACGAAGGCTTCGGCCAAGAAGTTGGAGTACTTTGAAAGAATCATGCCTTGTGTCAGTCGTGGAGGCTCCATTCTTCTGTTTTGGATGCGCCGCAATCGTAAGGAGAACCCACTTTTCGAGGATTTTGACACTCTGCTGGATATTGCCCATGCACACGATGTGACCCTGAGCCTCGGTGACGGCTTTCGTCCTGGAGCCATCGCGGATGCCATCGACGGCCCTCAAATTGAAGAACTCTTGATCCTGGCCGAGTTGGCCCAGAGGGCTCGTGCCAAAGGGGTGCAGGTTATGATCGAAGGGCCGGGTCATGTGCCCTTGGAACACATTCAGTCACACGTGCAGCTGGAGAAGAAACTGTGTCAAGGGGCTCCGTTCTATGTCCTTGGTCCGCTTCCGACAGATATCGCTGCGGGCTACGATCACATCACCGCGGCCATCGGCGGAGCTTTGGCCGGGGCGGCGGGAGCGGATTTCCTGTGCTACGTCACACCCGCGGAACACTTGGGACTGCCCAATGAGGACGATGTGTACCAGGGGGTCATGGCGGCTCGCATTGCTGCCCATATCGCCGATTTGGCCAAGGGTGTTCCGCAGGCTTTGGCACGAGATAAAGCGATGTCCCAATGCCGTCGCACTTTGAATTGGGAAGGAATGATCACTGTGGCCCTGGACCCTGATGTGGTCAGACGTCGCTTGCAAGTCACGGAAGATCGTCAAGGGTGCACCATGTGTGGAAAGTTGTGTGCCGTGAAATTGGCGGTTTCTGCAACAGGGTAACCTCAAGAAGGAGAAGATCATGCCTTTGGATGAAAGGATTATCACGAAAGCCATCATCGACCGATACTTCGAAAAGATCAAAAGCATTCTGGACCTGGATGTCGCCATCGTGGGAGCGGGACCGTCGGGTCTTGTGGCCGGCTATTGTCTGGCTTCCGCCGGAAAAAAAGTGGCTGTCTTTGAAAGGAAGCTCAGCGTGGGTGGGGGTATGTGGGGAGGAGGCATGCTTTTCAACGAAATTGTGGTGCAGGAAGAAGCCTGTCATGTGCTGGAAGAATTGGGGGTCAGCACACGCCTTTATGAGGAAGGATATTACACGGCGGATGCCGTGGAAACCGCTTCAACCCTCACCTCTCGATGCTTGAAGGCAGGGGCGCCCATCTTCAACGCAGTGACGGTCGAAGACGTGGTGATGCGCCCAGAAGGTATCGTCGGTCTTGTCATCAATTGGACGGCGGTGGAAATGGCCGGCTTGCATGTGGACCCCCTGGCGATTCGTGCGCGGGCTGTGATCGACGCCACAGGACATGACACGGAAGTGGTCAAAGTGGTGCAGAAAAAAGTGCCAGGAAAGCTGAAGACTTCCAGCGGCTCCATTGAAGGGGAAAAATCCATGTGGTCCGATGAGGCCGAGAGGTTGACCCTGGAAAACACTCGCGAAGTGTTTCCCGGTCTTTTCGTGGCGGGAATGGCCGCCAACGCAACCTTTGGTGGACCGCGCATGGGACCGATCTTCGGGGGCATGCTTCTTTCAGGAAAAAAAGTGGCGGAATTGGTCTTTGGCTTTCTCGAAACGGCATCCAAAAAAATCCAATAAGGTTAAAGGCGCTTGCTCGGCAAGAACCGGGCAAGCCTTCAAAGCCCATATTGAAAGGGGTTTCTCTTTTCACATCCTGCTAAGAGCCAGTTGCTGCATCTCCTAGACGCATGCGCTGAATATGAGGAGGACACCAAGGCCAGATGGCCTCCAACCATAAGTTTTCCTCTTCAGGTGAAATATTTTCGGGGACCGCCACCCATGCCTGATTGGCTGTCGGTGCCGTGGCACTGAGATGAGCCTCCACGACCGAAGGGGCGACTACCGGAAAGCGCACGAGGGCTCTTTGAGAAGCCCTCACAGGCAGAAGCGCGAAGATTTGAACGGACTTCACAGGATCCAATGTGGAAAAGTCCTCCCGGTCCATCACATGGTTTCGAACGTTGAGGATCTGGTAAGCCAGCCTAAACACGGCGGCCCAAGGGAAATTGGAAGTATCGACTGAAATCATTAGACTGAAAAGGGTCCATGGATTTTTCTCAAAGATTTCGGCAAAAATCCTTTTTATGCTAGGATCTTCCAAAAAGTGCGCCGTGTGCCGGTTGACGTATACCGTAAGGGCTTGGCCTACCAAGCCAAAAGAGTCCTGGACAGGATTGTGGGCTAAGGGTTGGGACTGCAGGAAAAGCTCTTGGGTTTTGTCCACAGGAAAAGCCATCAGATAGGGACCATGATGATGGATTCCCGGTGGATCCAGGAAAGGAGGCAGGTCTGGAGGGAAAAAATCCACACCGGTTGCTTCTTCTGCATATTCGTAGGCACGGCGGATGTCTGTCGGGTTCATATGCGGCGTTTGCAACACATGGTAAGGAGGTGCTGGGTGATAGACGATGCCGAGGTTTGAGGCTTGTCGGCGTAACTCCGTGCCCGGAAGAAGGCTTAACGTGTAGACGCTCAGTTCGTCGTAAAGATCTTGGTCTACGACAAAATCGATGGTTTTTTTGACATCGTCCAGGGAATCTTCCGGCAGCGCCACCATAATGTCCACCATGACTCGTATCCCTGCTTGTCGAAGTGCTCGGATTCCTGCCACGAAATGCCTTGGGTGAAAAGGTCGGCGGATTCTGGCCAAGGCTTTGGGGTTTATCGTTTGCAGTCCCACTTCTATGTGGGTGAGCCCGGCTTGAGCAAGAGCGTGGGCAAGAGCCGGGGATATGTCTTCTGCATTGCCTTCGCATTGGAGGGTAAATTCGTGAAGCTGACGAGCCTCTTGAATGGCTTCCAAAAGGGCGTCCAGATCTTTTCTTCGTGTGAAGCAGGGATCGACAAAGTAGATTTCCGAGACGCCCTGATGGGCGGCCCAGAGCAGTTCTTCTTGCAAACGTCTGAGAGAAAAGGGGCGCACCTGAGGAAATCTTTTGTGGTAGTAGCAATAGGTGCAGCGATTGGGACATCCGCGAACGGTTTCCAAAAGGATGGTGCCTGCATCAGAAGGATGAAGGACCCCACATAAGTAAGGGGATGGAAGGGCATCCAACTTCTTGATGGGGGGACGAGGTTTTGTGGCGTGCCATCCTTCAGGGCAAGGAAGAAGCAGTCCAGGAAGGTTTTCCAAAGGGAAATCACCACGGGAAAGAGATGCAAGAACGGCCACAAAGGTTTCTTCGCCTTCTCCAAGAATGCCCACATCGAAGCCGCCGGCCTTTGTCAAAAAATCATTTTCAGGAGTGACTTCCGGTCCTCCTAACACGATGCGTACATGAGGACTCTGGGCTCGAAGGCGTCGAGCGACGGCCAGGGATCGTTCCACGTTCCAGACGTAGCAGCTGAATCCGACCACATCTGGATTCTGGGAAAGAATCCAATCCAGCAAGGCCTGGTCGCCGCCGTAATTGACAAGAGCTTTCGGGCCGAGCACAATGCGCACTTCGGGCAAGACGGACTCTGCGTAGGCTTTGAGATAGCCGACGCCTAGGGCCATATTCTCGCTGGGATAGGTGTAATCGTGGGATTGAACGGGCAATTGCAACAAGACGACGTTCACGGATGCTACGAAGCCTCCCTGAGGAATTGATTGCGGAAAAATGGCCAAAGTGATACTGAACACCGGTTCAAGCGTATCTTAGCATAGAGAGGAAGAGTATGTTTTTGAATCGTATTTTGGGATGGTTCTCCAATGATTTGGCCATTGACCTAGGGACGGCCAACACCCTCGTTTACGTCAAGGGCAAAGGAATCGTGCTCTGCGAACCTTCTGTGGTGGCAGTCAAACGCAGTGCCGGTCAAAGCACGCAGGTGGTGGCCGTGGGAAAAGACGCCAAGCTGATGCTGGGAAAAACTCCGGGAACCATCGAAGCCATTCGGCCCATGAAGGATGGCGTGATCGCCGATTTTGAAGTGGCGGAAGCGATGCTGCGCTACTTCATTCGAAAGGTGCATAATCGACGCAGTTTAGTGCGTCCGAGGATCATCGTGGCGGTTCCGTCCGGGGTCACTCAGGTGGAGCGGCGTGCCGTGCGTGAGTCGGCGGAATCGGCGGGGGCCCGTGAGGTGTATCTTATCGAAGAACCTATGGCGGCGGCCATCGGGGCAGGATTGCCTATCACGGAGCCGGTTTGTAACATGATTGTGGATATCGGCGGCGGGACCACGGAAGTGGCGGTCATCTCCCTTGCCGGTATTGTCTATAGTCGGTCGGTACGTGTGGGCGGGGACAAGATGGATGTGGCCATTTTGCAGCACATCAAACGCAAATATAATTTGCTCATCGGGGAAAGAACCGCTGAGCTGATCAAGACGACCTTAGGCAATGCCTACCCGACCGGGCAGGTGGAAACCATGTCCATCAAGGGGCGGGATTTGGTCAGCGGTATTCCCAAAACCATTGAAATCAATTCGGACGAGGTGAGGGAATCCATTCAGGAACAAATTGATACCATTGTGGAAACGGTGAAAACAGCCTTGGAACAAACACCGCCTGAGCTGGCAGCGGATATTGTGGATCGAGGGATCGTGCTGACGGGTGGAGGTGCCCTCTTGCGCAATCTGGACCATCTGTTGCGTCTCGAAACCGGCCTTCCGGTTGTGCTCACCGAAGATCCCCTGGCGACGGTCGTGCTGGGGTCTGGAAAGGCCCTGGAAGACATTGAAATCCTCAAAGAGGTTCTCAGCTAAAGGTTCAAAGAGGCCTAAAAAGGTTCATCGGTCCTTGTCGGGAAATCTTCCCGATTCTTCCATTTCCGCGATCTTGCATTGTAGGTGATCTGCATATGCCGGAATGGCTGCGCCGAATGCGGTGGCTGGCGCTTCTCGTGGTGATAGGAGGAGCCATGCTCTATGTCCTGTCGCTCAACTTTCGACCACCTGCCCAGATGGACATGCTGCAAAGAACCGTGATGGAGACTCTCGCTCCGCTTTTGCACGCTTCTCGAAAAGCGCTTCAAACGACGGAACAATGGGTCCAAAGGTATGTCGCCTTGCGCCATGTGCAGGAAGAGAACGAAAGGCTCAAAAAACAGAGAGCCTCCCTGGAAAGTGAACTGGTTCGTTATCAGGAAGCTTTTCTAGAAAATCAGAGGTTACGACGCCTTTTGGATTTTCGCGATGCCCTTCGTGTCGAAACCCTGGCCGCCGAAGTCGTGGTCCAAAACGGTGCGGGATGGTCACGGACGATCATCGTCAACAAAGGCATGCGTGACGGTGTGAAGACCGACATGCCCGTTGTGAACGATGAGGGGGTTGTGGGGTATGTCTTGGATGTGTCCGATCGCTATGCCAGGGTTCTTCTTTTGACGGATCGAGATTGCGCTGTGGACGCTTTGGTCCAACGGAACCGAGTTCGAGGGGTTCTTGGAGGGCTGGATTCAGAGACATGTGAATTGCGCTATGTGCGAAGCAATCAAGAGGTGAGGCCGGGAGATCTTTTGATAACCTCCGGCAAGGATGGGCTTTTTCCTGCCGGGTTGCGGTTGGGGATCGTTAAACAGGTCAGAAAGGATCCTTCGGCTCTTTTTCAGCAGATTGAGGTGGTGCCGACGGTGCAATTTGGTGTGCTTCAGGAAGTCCTGATCCTCAGAAGCTTACTTGATTTTCCAGCTCAATGGATGGAAGGGGCTTCAAAAGATTGAAATCCACGTCCATGATGGGGTTCAATCAAAGGGAACGAGAGCCTTATGGCGCCTTGATCTTCGTTCTCTTTGCATATTCCCTGCTCATCTTTGTGGTGGACACGGTGCTGGTGGCTGGCTTGCCATGGAGGTGGACACGGGCCGATCTGATGATGGCCGTCTGTGTCGAAGTGGCCGGTCGGTATCCTTTTTGGGGGGCGATCCTTTGGAGTTTGCTCTGGGGGTACGTCAGTGATGTTTTTCAAGGGCGGCTTTGGGGGGTCCATGTCGTCTCCTATGTCCTAGTCGTCATATTGCACCGACTGTGGAGCGCCCAAATGGACACAGGCTCCATGTTCTATCGCATGTTGCTGGTGGGTTTGGGAGTCGTCGTGCAAAGCCTTATGTCGGCTTTAATCGTGGGAGGTCTGGGGGCAGCGACCGCAGGTTTTCCTCTGACGGGGACACAAGCGGTTTTTTCCATACTGGCCGCACCCTTCGTCATGCTTCCCATACAATGGATCATGGCTGAAAGAGACCGGTAGGGGCGTTCCGAATGGGTCGCATTGGGATGAACGGTGCCCGCAGCGAGAAAGGTCAAAAGAAGACCCAACCCTTGATGCAACCCGACGCTCAAGGGCTTCAACTGATTGCCTGGGAAGCCAAGGAACGTGCCGTCTTTGAACGCCAATTTCGACTTGTGGTGCTTTTTGCCTTGGCGGTTTTCAGCATCTATGTTTTTCAGCTCTGGTACCTCCAAGTTGCCAAAGGGCATTATTACCGAGAAAGGTCTGAAAACAATCGAATCCGCACCGTATCCATTCGCTCGCCTCGAGGCATCGTCTTTGATCGGAACGGAGTACCTCTGGTGGAAAACCGGCCAGCGTTTCATTTGATGCTCGTTCGAGAGGATATTAAAGACAGCGAAACCCTTGAAAATGTCTTGCAAGCTGTAAGCAGTTTAGCTGGAAAAAGCGTTGAAGAATTAAAAGCGGTCCTGGAAGCCAACAAGAGCAAGAGGCGTTTTGAACCCATTCGATTGGTCGCCGACATCGATCGAGACACCCTGGCACGGGTGGAAGCTCGGCGGCTTCGGCTCCCTGGAGTGTACGTGGATGTGGAACCTCGCCGCGGCTATAAGTTCAGCGGAACGGCCGCTCATCTCGTGGGCTACCTTGGAGAAATCTCGGAAGAAGAGCTGAAAAAAGACATTTACCAAGGGTATCAGGCCGGAGAATTCATCGGTAAGGGAGGTATAGAGAAATCCTTTGAAAAGTTTCTTCGAGGTGAAAGCGGTTGGCGGCAGGTGGAGGTGGACGCCGTCGGTCGACAGATTCGCTCCTTGCAAGAAAGATTGCCCATTTCCGGCAGGGATATGTGGTTAACCATCGATTTGGACTTGCAAAGAGTCGCGGAGGAATGCCTAAGCGGGAAAGTAGGAAGCATCGTGGCTGTGGATCCCAACTCCGGAGAGATTTTGGCCATGGCCAGCAGCCCCACCTTTGATCAAGAACGTTTCGTTCGAGGAATGAGTCTTGACGAATGGAAGAAATTCATCTCGGATAACAGCCATCCTCTTTTGAACCGTGCCGTGTCCTCCGCCTATCCTCCAGGTTCCACCTACAAACCCTTTGTGGCCGTAGCGGCTTTGGAAGAAGGTGTGATGAGCCCTAAGAGTGTGGTCTCTTGTCCAGGGTATTATTTCTTTGCGGACCGGCGATACCGATGTTGGCGAGATACGGGACATGGGGCAGTGGATGTCCATCGTGCCATTGTGGAATCGTGCGATGTGTATTTTTACACGGTGGGCATGAAACTCGGCGTGGACACCATTGCAGCCTATGCCAAAATGTTTGGTTTCGGGGAATTAAGCGGTATTGAACTACCATCGGAGCGTCCAGGACTCATTCCGACTCGGGACTGGAAACTGAAAGCCACAGGCATTCCTTGGCAAAAAGGTGAAACGATCTCCATTTCGATCGGGCAAGGCTTTGATCAAGTAACACCTCTTCAGGCGGCCATGGCCTATGCGGCCCTCGTCAACGGAGGAACCCTGTGGACCCCTAAACTCGTCTACCGCCTTGAGGCGGCGGATGACGGGGAGCAGGACCTGGTAAAACCTAAGATACGAAGAAAGCTTTCAGTGCGCAGGGAAACCTTGGATCTTGTGAAGAAAGGGCTTGTCGGCGTCGTGAACGAAGGTCGCGGCACAGCCCATGCCATCGCGCTCAAAGATGTGGTTCTGGGGGGGAAAACGGGTACGGCTCAGGTGGTGAGAATGGGTGAAAACATCGATCGGAAAGCTCACCAAAGATCCCTGGCAGAACATCACAAAGATCACGCATGGTTTGTGGGTTTTGGGCCGGCCGAAAAACCAGAGATTGTGGTTGCAGTCATTGTGGAGCACGGAGGGCATGGCTCCTCGGGAGCGGCCCCCTTGGCGCAAAGGGTCATGCGGAAATATTTGGTAAAGACCCATCCAGAACTTCGAGGCCGGGAAGACAGCACGGTTCAAACCGTCGAGGAAGACGGAGATTGAAGCCATGATGGATCGACGGCTTGTGGAGAATTTTGATTGGTCCATTGTCTTTCTGTTTTTTGCCATTTCGTGCCTGGGACTGGCGGCCCTTTATAGTGCTCTGTATACCCAGATTCAAATGTCCCCAACCCGTAACTTATTTATAAAACAGCTGATCTGGTTTTCCTTGGGATGTCTGGTTTTTCTGGGCAGTCTTTTTGTGGATTACCAGAAACTCAAGAAGTTGGCTCCATGGTTCTATGTCGTCACCCTCGTGGCTCTCGCCGTAGTCTTGATTGTTGGTGACGGGATCAAAGGATCCAGACGATGGCTTAATATCGGCGGGTTTCATCTGCAGCCGTCGGAATTCATGAAATTGGCCCTAGTGCTGCAACTGGCTCGATCGTTTTCTGCCCAAGACATTGATCCCTACCCAAGTTTGAAACAGCTGCTCCGCCCGGTCGGGTTGGTTGTTCCCCCTGCCCTTCTCATCGTCGTAGAACCCGATTTGGGTACCAGCTTGTGTCTGTTGGCTGTGTCCTTTACCATGATCTTTGTGCTTGGAATCCGGTGGAGATACCTTATTGCCATAGCCGTGATCGGAATCCTTAGTGTGTATCCCATGTGGCATTATGGTCTCAAGGAATACCAAAGGGAACGGGTGCGCACGCTGATCGCACCTGAAAGAGACCCCATGGGAAGCGGGTACCACACGATCCAGTCCAAGGTGGCTGTTGGATCGGGAATGCTTTGGGGGAAAGGGTTTTTGAACGGCACCCAGAACAAGCTCAGGTTTTTGCCCGAGAAACACACAGACTTTATTTTCTCCGTTTGGGCCGAAGAGTGGGGTTTTTGGGGATGCAGCCTGATGATCGCCCTATATTTCCTGTTTCTCTGTGCCTGCTTTCGCGTCGCCGTTCGTGCCAAAGATCGTTTCGGCATGTTTCTGGTCGTCGGTTTGACCGCGTTGATCCTATGGCAGAGCATGATCAATCTGGGCATGGTCATCGGTTTGCTGCCTGTTGTGGGGATCACTTTGCCCTTTGTAAGCTACGGCGGTTCATCGCTCCTAAGCCTGTGTGCTGCCGTGGGATTGATTGAAAACGTGGCCATGCGCCGTTACGGGTTTCGTCCCAAATAAGCGTGATCAAACCTAGCCAATGGGTGCCTTGGGCATTGTGATTTTTTTTACTTTTTCCCTTGCCAACCCCTTCGAGGTGTGCTATGCACTGCGCCATGGGAAGGCTCCGGATTCAAATCCGGTCGGAATAAAAGGCAAAACCCACTGCAGCGAGTTTGTGACAGCGAGGTCATGGCGGCCGAAGGCCGAGCCTCGAGCGGTCGCCGACAGAGGAACCACAAGAGTGTGAGGGTGGGGGATCATGATCAACGTCGATGTAACACTTTTCATTCAGATGGCCAATTTCCTCTTGCTGCTAGTGCTCATGAATCTGGTGCTTTACAGGCCGATTCGGCGCCTCGTGGCCCAAAGAAACGAATTGGTCAGCAAGCAGAGGGCGGGGATCGACAAGGCGGAAAGCGAAGCTCAAAAGGCTCTTCGGGAATTTGAAGAGCGCCTGAGGGCCGCTCGAGCCGCAGGTCGGGAAAAGGTTCAGGAGCTGAAAGAAGCGGCGTATCGCATGGAGAAAGACCTTTTGGCTCAAGCCACGGAAGAGGCTGCCAAGGAAGTGCAGGCCGTGCGCGAGCGCATTCAAAAGGAGATCGGTCAAGTGCGGGCGCAGCTTCAGGCTCAAATTCAGGTGTTTTCCAAGGATATGGCCCAACGAATCCTTGGTCGCAGTCTTTGATCGTTTGAGGAAAGCTGGGGCATCTTACGAGGTAAGGGGCGATCGATGAAGGGATGGAAAACGACGTCGGCGGCACTTGTAGCGGTGGGTATGGGCGTGGCGACCGCAGCTTATGCTTCGGGGGGTGGAGGGCACGAGGCTGGCCTGCCATGGAAAGATTTTTTTCTACGATTGATGAACTTTGCCATCATGCTGGCCATCCTCGTCAAGCTGCTTAAGAAACCTGTGGCCAACTTCTTCTCGTCTCGCCGGGAAAATATTCAGCGCTTGCTGAGTGAGCTGGAGGAGAAGAAGAAGGAAGTGGAGGCCAAGGCAGCGGAGTACCAGGCCAAGCTGGCGGCTCTGGACAAGGAAACCGAGCAGATTGTGGCTGAGTACATCCAAGAGGGCGAAGCCGAAAAGCAGAAGATCATTCAGGCTGCGGAAAAACAAGCCCAATACATCAGGGAACAGGCTCGATTGGCCATTCAACAGGAGATCAAGGCCGCAAAAGAAAGCCTGCAAGAGGAGATTGCCGAGCTGTCAGTGAGCGCTGCGGAGGATCTTCTCAAAAAGAATATCAGGCCCGAGGACCAGGATCGCTTGATTGATGAATTTATCACAAAGGCGGTGGAGGCAAAGTGAAGAACTTAATTGTCGCCAAACGATACGCCAAGGCCCTGTTCAATCTCGCCTTAGAGGACGGGAAGCTGAACGAGTACGGTCAAGAGCTGCAGTCCTTGGCGCAGCTCCTCGATCAGCAGCCGGTGCTCATGGACGCTCTGGCCAACCCCCTCTACCCGGAGGATGTGAAGAAATCTGTCTTTCGCACTCTGGCGGAAAAGGCTGAGATGAGTCCCGTCATGCGCAGTTTTGGGACGCTGTTGGTGGAAAAGAGAAGGGTTCGACATATACCCGAGATCTCTCAGTACTTCCAACGGCTGACCGACGAGCACTTCAATGTGGCGCGTGCAAAGCTCAGTGCCGCCGTGAAGCTGGATGAGGGTGCCATAGCCAAGATTGCGGAGACATTGAGTAAGCTGACGGGTAAAAAGATCGTCATCGAGTTCCAGCAGGACCCGAGTCTTATTGGTGGGGCTGTGGCTCGCATCGGCGATCTGGTCATAGATGGCAGCGTGCGAACGCAGTTACAGGCAATCAAAGAATCTTTGAAAAGGGGTGAGCTGGGTTAATGGAAATCAGAGCCGAAGAAATCAGCCAAATTATTCGCGAGCAGATCAAGGACTATGAGAAGAAGGTTGAGCTCAGCGAAACCGGGCGTGTCCTCTCCGTCGGTGACGGCATCGCGCGCGTCTACGGCGTCGAGAAGTGCATGTCCATGGAATTGCTTGAGTTCCCTACCGATCACGGCCCCATTTACGGCCTGGCCCTGAACCTGGAAGAGGACAACGTGGGTGTCGCCATCATGGGTGAAGACATCCACATTAAGGAAGGGGCGGAGGTTCGTCGAACCGGGCGCATCGCCGAAGTGCCCGTGGGTGATGCGGTCATCGGACGAATCGTCGACCCCGTGGGGAACCCCCTGGATGGAAAGGGGCCGATTGAGGCTAAAGAGTTCTCGCGTATTGAACGTATCGCACCGGGCGTCATCGCGCGTCAACCGGTGAATGAGCCGATGTATACGGGATTGAAAGCCATCGACGCCATGACACCGGTGGGACGAGGGCAGCGCGAACTCATCATCGGCGACCGCCAGATCGGAAAAACCGCCATCGCCGTGGATGCCATCATCAATCAAAAAGACAGCGGCATCATTTGCATTTATGTTGCGGTCGGTCAGAAAAAATCCACGGTGGCTCAGGTGGTGGAAACGCTGCGACGTCATGGAGCCATGGAATATACCGTTGTCGTTGCGGCCTGCGCCAGCGATCCTGCGCCGCTGCAATACATCGCTCCTTATGCGGGCTGCGCCATGGGTGAGTATTACCGGGACACCGGACGGCACGCCCTGATTATTTATGATGACTTGTCGAAGCAAGCGGCCGCTTACCGGCAGGTATCGCTTCTGCTTCGCCGACCTCCGGCACGTGAAGCCTATCCCGGTGACATCTTCTATAACCACTCTCGCTTGCTGGAGCGTGCCGCCAAGCTGAACGATAAGCTTGGAGGAGGTTCGTTGACGGCCCTGCCCATCATTGAAACCCAGGCGGGTGACGTGTCCGCGTACATTCCCACCAACGTTATTTCCATTACCGACGGGCAGATCTACCTGGAGCCCGGGTTGTTCTTTGCCGGTGTGCGGCCGGCGATCAACGTGGGTCTTTCGGTGTCGCGCGTCGGTGGTGCTGCTCAGACCAAAGCCATGAAGCAGGTGGCCGGGCGTCTGCGCCTGGACCTAGCCCAGTACCGCGAACTGGAAGCCTTCGCCAAGTTTGGAAGTGATCTGGACAAGGCGACGCAACAACAGTTGAACCGCGGTATGCGGCTCGTGGAATTGCTTAAGCAACCGCAATACCAGCCCATGCCCGCCGAAAAGCAGGTCATGGCCCTGTATGCGGGAACGCGTGGTTATCTGGACAAGATTCCGGTGGAGAAGGTGGGAGCCTACGAAAGCCAAATGCTCGCCTTCATCGAGCGAAAGTACCCGGAAATTCTTCAGGAGATTAAGGAGAAGAAGGTCATCAGCGAGGAACTGGACAAGAAGATGGCCGGGGCCCTCGAAGAGTTTGCTGGAGTGTTTCAGGGATAATTCGAGGCAGTGGCCTTGCTGAAAAGAGGCGGGTATGGCGACCCTTCGGGACATCAAGCGTAAGATTGAGGCCGTAAAAAAGACCTCGCAGATCACCAAAGCCATGAACATGGTGGCGGCGGCCAAATTGCGAGGGGCTCAAGAGAACATGGAACGCTTCCGAAACTATGCTGAAAAGTTTCGGGAGGTGATAGGAAGGCTTGCGGCAGGCGTCGAGCAGGATGGAACCTTTCAGCTCATGACGCCGCGTGAAGAGGTTAAGAAGATTGAGCTGGTGCTGCTCACGGCAGATCGCGGGCTGTGTGGAAGTTTTAACAACAACCTGATCGTCATGGCCGAGCGGTTCATCACTCAAAAGCGCCGTGAAGGTCTAGAGGTTTCATTGACGGCGGGCGGGCGAAAAGGAAGGGATTACTTCCGGCGCCGGCGTTATACCATGCGTGCCGAGCTAACGGGACTGTTGAACAAGCCGAACTACGATGATGCTTTTCGGCTTGGGCGGGATCTGATCGACCTTTTTCTGGACGGTGACGCGGACGAGGTCTATGTGATCTACAGCCATTTTCGAAGCATGGTAAAGCAGGAGCCGCGACTGATTCGGCTTTTGCCCATTGTCCCCGAGAGTCAGGGAGAAGGGGAAGCGAAGGAATATTTATTCGAACCGTCGCATCAAGAGCTTCTCAATGATCTGTTACCGAACTACGTCTACAACCAGCTCCTGGACTGCTTTTATCTGACGGCGGTCAGTGAACATGCGGCCCGGATGACGGCTATGGAGAATGCCACCAACAACTGTAAGGAAATGGTGCGCAGCTTGACGCTTACCTACAATAAGGCACGGCAGGCTTCGATCACTAAAGAACTTATGGATATCGTCGGTGGCGCGGAAGCTCTCAAGAAGTAGGCGATGGGTCGAAATATAACAAAGGAGGTATCGGGCCACATGAATATTGGAAAGATCGTGCAAGTTATCGGCAACGTGGTGGACGTTGAGTTCGAAGAAGGGAAATTACCGCCTATTTTGACCGCGCTACTCGTGAGCAATCCCGGACTCAGCGACGAAGAAGACAACCTGGTCTTAGAAGTTGCCCAGCATTTGGGCGACAACGTGGTGCGCACCATTGCCATGGACCTGACAGACGGTCTGGTGCGTGGGATGCCGGTTAAAGACACCGGAAAGCCCATTCAGATGCCGGTGGGAAAGAAGGTTCTGGGTCGCGTGTTGAATGTCGTCGGGCGGCCTGTGGATGGTTTGGGTCCTGTGGATGCCGACCAATATATGCCTATTCACCGGTCCGCACCCACGTTCACGGAACAGGATACATCGGTCAACGTTTTGGAAACCGGCGTCAAGGTTATCGACCTTCTGGTGCCGTTCCCTCGCGGTGGAAAGATGGGCATGTTTGGTGGTGCCGGCGTGGGCAAGACCGTCGTCATGATGGAAATGATCCATAACATCGCCATGCAGCACGGTGGTATTTCGGTGTTTGCCGGGGTGGGTGAGCGGACCCGTGAGGGCAATGACCTTTACCTTGAGATGAAGGAATCGGGGGTGCTTCCACGCGCCGGCCTTGTCTACGGGCAGATGACGGAACCGCCGGGGGCGCGGGCTCGTGTGGCTCTGTCGGCTCTTACGGTGGCCGAGTACTTCCGCGACGTGGAAGGACAGGACGTTCTCCTGTTCATCGATAACATCTTCAGGTTTACCCAAGCGGGTGCGGAAGTTTCCGCCCTTCTCGGCCGCATGCCTTCCGCCGTGGGTTACCAGCCGACTTTAGGAACGGACTTGGGCGAGTTGCAGGAACGCATCACGTCGACGACCAAGGGGTCTATTACGTCCGTGCAGTGCGTGTATGTGCCCGCGGACGACTTGACCGACCCGGCGCCGGCAACCACCTTCGCCCACTTGGATGGAACGGTGGTGCTTTCGCGTCAGATCGCGGAATTAGGTATTTACCCTGCGGTGGACCCGCTGGACTCCACGTCGCGCATTCTGGATCCCAACGTGCTGGGGTTGGAACATTACCAGACGGCTCGAAATGTGCAGCAGATTCTGCAAAAGTACAAAGACCTGCAAGACATTATCGCGATCCTCGGGATGGATGAATTGTCCGATGAGGATAAGATCATTGTTGGTCGTGCACGAAAGATTCAGCGGTTCCTGTCGCAGCCTTTCCACGTGGCAGCCCAGTTTACAGGTGTTGAAGGCAAGTACGTGAAACTGGAAGACACGATTCGAGGTTTCAAAGAAATCGTGGAAGGCAAGCACGACGATCTCCCGGAACAAGCATTTTATATGGTCGGGACGATCGAGGAGGCCATCGAAAAGGCAAAACAGATGGCCGCGGCGTAACCTTCTGAGCGAACGGTGGACAATCATGGCGGGAAAACTGTTGTTGGAGATCGTCACGCCGGTCCGAAAGGTCTTGAGCGAGGAAGTGGACATGGTGGTGGCTCCTGGTGAGCTCGGGGAGTTTGGAGTCTTAGTGAACCATATTCCCTTTTTGACGAAGTTGAAAATCGGAGAGCTTCGGTTCAAGGTCGGAGCCAGCACCCGGTATGTGGCCATCATGGGGGGGTATGCCGAAGTCCTTCCCGACAAGGTGACCATCTTGGCCACGGCTGCGGAAGAAGCCACCGACATTGATGTCATTCGCGCTCAGGCCGCAAAAGAACGTGCCGAACGGCGGCTGCGTGAAGCCAAAGATCGAGTCGAATTCGCCAGGGCTCAGGCAGCGCTTCAAAGAGCACTTGCTCGACTCAAGGTGGCTGAGCGCCGATGAAACAGGCGCAACTTTGACGAGAAGAAACCCCGCCGCGAACGCGGCGGGGTTTTTTTGTTAAGGATGACAAGGAAACCTTCGAATTGTATAGTGAGAACCTCTTGGTGAGGAGTGCAGACGGAAGGAGACCTTGCATGTGTGGAATTGTCGGGTACATTGGGAACGAAGATTGCGTGGAAAAGATCGTCGAAGGGCTGAGAAGGCTCGAGTACCGCGGCTACGACAGCGCCGGAATCGCTGTGCTTCAAGACGGATTGGGCATCCGGACGGTGCGATGCGCGGGCAAGATCCAACAATTGGAGAAAAGGTTACAGGAGAACCCGCTTAAGGGAACGGTAGGGATTGGACATACCCGATGGGCCACACACGGGGCTCCCAGCGATGAGAACGCGCATCCGCATCGTTCAGGGCCTTTTGCCGTGGTGCATAACGGGATCATTGAAAATTATGCGGATATCAAGGATCGGCTGTTGGCCAAGGGTTATGAATTTACGTCGGAAACAGACACGGAAGTGATCGTTAAACTTTTGGAAGATGAATGGAAGCGCTCCGGGGATTATGTGGAGAGCGTCCGGATCACCTTGCGGCAGCTGAGGGGAAGTTTCGCGGTCGTTTTTCTCAATGAAAGGGCTCCGGATGTCTTGATTGGCGCGCGACGGGAAAGCCCTCTTATTCTCGGAATAGGCGACGGAGCTTACTATTTTGCGTCGGACATTCCCGCCATCCTTCATCAAACGCGAAACATCGTCCTTCTGGAAGACGATGATCTTGTGGTGGCGCGTCTGGATGGATTTCACATTGAGACTTTGGATGGAAAGACCCGTCGCTACAGCGTGCAAACAGTGGATTGGAATCCTGTGGCCGCTGAAAAGGCGGGGTACAAGCACTTCATGCAAAAGGAGATTTTCGAGCAGCCAAGGGCGATCATCGACACGTTGCGAAGCGTTGTCGACCTTAATCGAGAAAGGCTGCGGTTTGCCGATCTCAATCTGACGGAATCCCTGGTCAACGCGGTGACTCGCATCTATTTAGTCGCTTGTGGCACCTCCTTTCATGCCTGCCTCGTCGGCAAATACCTGCTTGAACGAATATGTCAGATCTCCGTAGAGGTTGATCTTGGATCTGAATTCCGTTACAGGGGCCCGCTTCTTAATGAAAAAACACTTCTGATGGTGGTGAGCCAGTCTGGTGAAACGGCGGACACACGAGCCGCCCTTAAAGAAGGTTTGGAAAAAGGAGCGCCCTGCAGAGCCATCGTCAATGTGGTGGGAAGCAGCCTCGCTCGTATGGCTCAGGGTGTCCTGTATACCCACGCGGGGCCGGAAATCGGCGTGGCGTCTACCAAGGCCTTCACCACGCAGCTGGTGGCTTTGTTCCTGTTCGCTCTGCACTGGGCTGAGCTGGCCGGAAAGCTTAAACATGGAGACCTCTCCTACCACATTCAAGGGCTTCGAGAACTTCCCGGAAAGATCGAGGAAGTGTTGGACGGGGAACAAACCCTTCGAGAATGGGCTCGGCTGTTCATGGACCGAGAGCATTTCCTTTATCTGGGAAGAGGTCTGCTCTACCCCATAGCTCTGGAAGGGGCTCTCAAAATGAAAGAGATCTCTTACATTCATGCAGAAGGGTATGCAGCCGGGGAAATGAAACACGGGCCCATTGCCCTCATTGATGAAAAGATGCCGGTCGTGGTCCTTCTACAAAAGGGCCCTCTGTATGAGAAGATGCTGTCCAACGTGCAAGAGGTCAAAGCACGTGGAGGAAAGGTTTTGGCCTTTGTGGAAGGAGACAAAGACGCACGTCTCGGTGAAGACGTTCTCCAGTTTCCCGTCCCCCAAACCAATCCCTGGTTGGCTCCCGTGGTATTTACCGTGCCCCTTCAATTGCTGGCGTACCATATGGCAGACCTTCGCGGCACGGACGTGGATCAGCCGAGAAACCTGGCGAAAAGCGTCACGGTGGAATGAGGCAACCCTTGGTGCGGCGAGTTTAATCTTGACTTCCAAAGGATCTTACGCATAAAATTCTGCGGAGTTGAGAAATGTTTTGTAATTCGAGTGGCTTAGAAAAGACGGAGTCGCAGGATAAGATCCATCCAGCCGAGGGCGCGGCACGAGGCGGCCCGGAGAGGTTGAGCAAGCAGCAGGAAGGCGGCAAAGCCTGGATTTATTTCGATGTTTTTGCCAGGCCAAAGTTTCTTAAGGGAAGTACGGAGAAATTCAGGCGTGGCAAATCGAGATATGAGGAACAAGGGTAGGGTCCGATGTCCGACGAACAGGGACAACGGAGGAACCGAACGGAGCCAAAGGAGCTGGAGTGCAAAATATCATGATGTGGGGCTTCGAAGGATCCAGCCCGAAAGAGGTTGTTTCATGAGCCCCTGCGGTGCCCGTGATTGGTAGAGCGTTCCTGAGCCAACACCAACAAACGGGGAGTTCCCTCTCGTTTCGGTGTGCGCGTCGCCTGGTCGACGTGCCTAAAGGAACGACGGAACACCCACTTCGCTGAATCGGTTCAAGACCGACTGCCGACACGGCACAAGGCGGGGGCGTCCCCTTTTATCAAGTCCTCACAAAGGCTAAACCTGCCGACTGCTCGCCTGCCGGTGCCTTCGGCGCTCAGGTTGAGCCCAAAGGTCTTCCTTCAGGAATTATTCTACGTCCGCGTCTCACCGTCTCCATAAGCCCCTTCAAAAATTTCAACACGCGGTGCTTCAAGTGCCGTTCATGATGCCGGCGGTCCAAGATTCTCAAGCCTTGGGGCGTCGTAAAGGAAAGGATGAGCCCTATGGGACAGATGGGAATGGTAATGGTGGGCTTTGTGGCTCTTGTGGTGGGTATCGGCGCGGGAGCGCTTGGATGGCGCCTGATGCTCCAACGCAAAAGCCAAAGGGAGAAGCGCGAGTCGGAACTCCTTTTGGAAGAGGCTCGCAAGGAGGCCGAAACTCTTAAGAAGGAGGCCATTCTTCAAGCCAAGGACAATATCTTTCGGCTGAAGGCTGATTTTGAAAAGGAAACCAAGGAGACGCGAAAAGAGCTTCAAAATCTCGAAAAGCGTCTGCTGCAAAAAGAGGAAAACCTCGACAAGAAATCCGAAGCTTTGGACAAGAGGGAAAGCGCCATTGCGAAAAAGGAAAAGCAGCTTCAGGATAAGGAAAAGGAGCTGGAACTTCGGTCCAAGGAGCTTGAGGATCTCATTGACGCCCAGAGGGTGAAGTTGGAGTCTCTGTCAGGCATTTCGGCTCAGGAAGCCAAGGAAATGCTGATCAAGAGCATTGAGGATGAGGCGAGACACGAGGCCGCCTTGACAGTGAAGCGCCTGGAAGCCGAAGCCCGCGAACAGGCGGACAAGAAGGCCAAGGAAATTATCGCTCTGGCCATTCAAAGGTACGCCGGGGATTATGTGGTGGAAAAAACGGTCTCCGTGGTCAATCTGCCTAATGACGAGATGAAAGGCCGCATCATCGGGCGGGAAGGACGAAACATACGGGCCCTTGAGGCGACTACGGGGATCGATTTGATCATTGACGACACACCGGAGGCGGTGATCCTTTCGGGATTCAACCCCATTCGCCGAGAAGTGGCGAGACTGTCCTTGGAGCGTCTCATTTCCGATGGACGCATTCATCCGGCACGCATCGAAGAAATTGTGGAAAAGGTGGGCCAAGAGATCGACATAGCCATTCGGGATGCCGGGGAACAGGCGGCCTTTGATGTGGGGGTGCACGGCATTGATCCGGAACTCATCAAGTTGGTGGGAAAATTGAAATACCGTACAAGCTATGCCCAAAACGTTCTGCAGCATTCCCGTGAGGTGGCTTTCTTGTGCGGCGTGATGGCCGCGGAGCTGGGGCTTAACGAAAAGCAGGCCAAGAGGGCGGGGCTTCTGCATGATATCGGCAAGGCGGTGGATCACGAAGTGGAAGGTCCCCATGCCCTGATCGGGGCGGATTTGGCGAAAAAGTATGGAGAGTCTCCGGAAATTGTCAACGCCATTGCCGCGCATCACGAAGATGTGCCTGCGGAGAGTGTCTTGGCCATTTTGGTGCAGGCGGCCGATGCCCTTTCGGGAGCGCGTCCCGGAGCTCGAAAGGAACTCTTGGAATCCTATGTGCGCCGTCTTGAAAATCTTGAAAAGATCGCCATGTCCTTTAAGGGTGTGTCCAAGGCCTATGCCATTCAGGCCGGCCGCGAACTGCGCATCATTGTGGAAAACGAATCGGTGGGCGACGCAGACACGGTGCTTCTGAGCAAAGACATTGCGAAACGCATTGAGAGTGAGCTGACCTATCCTGGACAAATCAAGGTGACGGTGATTCGAGAAACGCGCGCCGTGGAATATGCACGATAAGACGTGGAAAAGGCTTTGGACGAAAAAGGGGAATCGGGGTGACCGCTATAAAGAATACGTTGGATGTGCTGACGGAACGGGGTTTTGTGGAACAGGTCACGGACCGCGAAGCCTTGCATGAAAAGCTTCGTGAGCCCATGACGTGCTATATCGGGTTTGATCCTACAGCGGACAGTTTGCATGTGGGAAGTCTGGTGCCCATTATGGCCTTGGTGCACATGCAGCAATCGGGTCATCGTCCCATCGTGCTTGTGGGCGGTGGGACGGGGATGGTGGGGGATCCCAGCGGTCGCACTGAAATGCGCCAGATGCTTTCCAAGGAGCAAATCGAGCAGAATGTGCAGGCTCTGAAAGCCCAGTTGTCGCGATTCCTGGATTTCGGGGAAAGCAAGGCCCTCATTTTGAACAACGCCGATTGGCTGCTGGACCTGAAATATATCGAGTTTCTCAGGGACATCGGACGCCATTTCAGTGTCAACCGTATGCTTGCTGCCGAAAGTTACCGCATGCGACTGGAAACGGGCCTCAATTTCATAGAATTCAATTACATGCTTCTGCAGGCTTACGATTTTTACTACTTGGCCAAGACCTACGGGTGCCTTCTTCAGATGGGAGGCAATGACCAGTGGGGAAACATCGTGGCGGGGATCGATTTGATACGCAAAAAGCTTCATCAGGAAGCTTATGGCATCACCTTTCCGCTGCTCACCACGGCCACAGGGGCCAAGATGGGCAAAACGGCGGCGGGAGCGGTCTGGCTCAGTGCTGAAAAGACAACACCCTACGATTTCTATCAGTACTGGATCAATGTGGACGATCGCGATGTGGTGCGGTTTCTTAAGCTCTACACCTTGCTGCCGGTGACAGAAATTGAGGCGGTGAGCCGGTTGCAGGGAGAGGAGCTGAACGCCGCCAAATCCGTTTTGGCTTACGAAGTGACTCGGTTGGTTCACGGTGAGGAAGCGGCTTTGAATGCCTACCGAGCGGCTTCAAGGCTTTTTGGACGCCGTCGAATCCCTCAAGATCTTTTGCCATCCAGTCAGGTCTTGCGCGATGGTGACAGCGACGAAGGCTCGGTGCCGACCTTTTTGGTCGAGCGTTCTCGGCTTGAAACGGGGATACCCGCTTTTGAACTTTTTGCCGAAACGGGCCTCAGTGAAAGCCGAAGTGCGGCCAGGCGCCTTATCCAGCAGGGCGGCGCCTATGTGAACGGAAAAAGATTGGATCGCTTTGATGCCCTTCTTTCCCTGGACTGGCTTGAAAATGGAGCCATCACCTTGCGAGCGGGAAAGAAAAAAGTAAGCCGCGTTTGTGTGGCTTCCTGATTTTTTTCCTTGACCGGGGATCGGCCTTTTGCTACATAGGCCGAGCCTTTCGGGGGGTCAAAAAAAACTCTTGACTCCCCGACGGCAAAAGGATACAAGAAGAAAAAACTCTGCTCTTTGAAAACTAAATAGTGAGAAGCGTGCTGGGCCTTAAAGAGAAAGGGGCAGCCCTTTTGGGTTGTCGAACAAGGAAAAAC